>Ga0193719_10001247_pt1 | contig 10011 bp, 8 predicted proteins | sample U2a2metaG_FD_160103 | JGI IMG/M metagenome (GOLD analysis project Ga0193719, IMG submission 160103) | Soil microbial communities from a riparian zone of the East river system, Colorado, United States - U2a2 | ecosystem: Environmental > Terrestrial > Soil > Riparian zone | place: USA: East River... | reverse complement strand
AGCGAGGCGATGCTTTTTTAGCCAGGTATCGATCACGGCAACTGAGTTATCTTTGGAACAATCGTCAAAAATGATTACCTGAAGGTTCGGATACGTCTGATGTTTAACGCTATCGAGACACTGTTCGACAAACCGTGAGTGGTTATAACACCCAACGAACGCTGTTACGAGAGGAAAATTCTCTGACCTACTCATCTTTAAGTTCAAGGTAGGTCGGCTTGAGTTCCAGAAAAGGAATTCTCATGATCGGACGTTGACCGCCTTAAATTCGGAGTAATCGCGGAAGTAATCCAACTCGTCGTAATATTCTGACGCGAGGACCAAACAAACAGATCCCGACGAGAAATTGTCCAGTTCTCTCCAAATCATCCGCGGTATGTACAAACCGTAGAATGAGCGATTCAGGTGAAAGCGCGCCTTATCACGACCGTCATCGAGCACAACATCGAAGCTGCCAGACATGGCAACGAGAAATTCCTCCACGACCTTGTGCGCATGTCCACCACGCTGGGCCCCACCCGGCACATCGTACAGATAGTAAACACGCGCGATCTGAAAAGGAACGTGCCGCGCCGATTCGATAAACGTTAAATTGCCGCTCGGCTCGCCGATCTTCGGCAAATCGATGATCTTGCAGTCACTGACTTTCATGAAACAGGTGCTAGCCCGCCGAGGCCGCGCTTGTATCGCTTGCCACATTGGCAGCTAAGGCCGCTGTCCCGAAGAGTTTCACCGCACAAACAAACCCACCCTTTCCGGCGAGCTGGATTTCCGATCATCAATGCATGATCAGGAACGTCTCGCGTTACAACAGCACCGGCAGAAACCATTGCAGCCTGGCCAATAGTCAAGCCAGGCAGAATCGTGGCATTGGCTCCAATCGTAGCGTACCTTTGCACTCGAGTAACTAGCAGGTGTCGCCTGGTTTTTCTTGATCGAGGAGCCCTGTCGTTTGTAAAGGTGGCATTAGGTCCGATAAACACGTCGTCCTCGATACGAGTGCCGTCCCACAGCTGAACGCCTGACTTGATTGTGACCCGGTCGCCTATTGCTACGTCACTCTCGATCAGCACATGTGCACAGATATTGCAATCGCAACCGATCCGCGCGTGTGGGAGAATGATGCAAAACTGCCATACTCTGGTGCCCGATCCAATGATTGCTCCCTCTGTTTGCGCTGAAGGGTGGATCTGTTTCTTCTGTATCTTGTCCGCGCGCTTATTACGCGTGCTTAATGGCTTTCTTCTCCCGGAGTGTGGTGCGGTGTCCGTCGATGCCATTGCGTTACGAAGGGTTCCTGCTAATCACGAAATGTCTGCCAGGCGCAAAACGTGAGCATCGCTGGATGTCTGGGCTTCACGAATTGCCCGAGTAGGCAGAGCTCTCAATAGGTCAATTGTTCCGGTATCATCCTTGAGCAGGTTCTTTTCAATTGTAGAGGAATACGGAACCTGTGTTACCGCTTGTCGACTGCAGAAATCCCAGTCGATCAGGCCGGTGTACTCCCATGACTGCTGTGCGGATTTGCGCATCCAATCATCTTCCCGCGAGGGTAGAAGGTCATCCTTAGCTCTGCAGACGACCGAGAGATAGCCCGACTCGACGTCGGTCAGGTACCTGACAGAGGATTTGATCTCTCGATGCGAAATGTATAAGCAGTCAATCGGAGCCAATTTCAGGTATCTGAGAAGGTACTCCAGAGTGGGGACGGACAGATACCAGAAAGTGTTTGTTTCCTCTTGCAGCCGCCCTGCGTTGTTGAATTGCATCGTAAAGGCGTTATCGACAACGACGTTGGTTGACACGATGATCAGGCCATTCCTTTTTAGAAGAGAGCGAACTCCAGCTAATACCATGAGTGGCGAAAATACGTGATACAGCACTCCGGAAAGGTTGATGACATCAAAACTGGGTCTTCCCAATTTTCTAAGTTTATTGGTAAGCTCATACATCAAGCCAGTCTGCTGGAACTCAAAATTCGCTTCGTAGTAATAGCGAAGCGCTGCCATCTTTTCCCGGCAATGATCGATTGCGTCTGTCGCCACGACTGTTTTCGCACCTTGCCGGCACATCAGAACGGGCATCAATCCTTCCATCGAACCGAGATCGAGGCACGTCGTCCCATGCAGATCGCAGTTTCGTAAGAGAATTCTGGGCAACATTGGGAAGCTATCGGGATAGTGGCCCCTCGTGATTAAGCCCGGCATCAGTTCGACACTGTAGTACCACCACCCAGTGAAAAGATCGCTCTTTGCCAGGTCTTCGGCAGTTTCGGGAAAGCTCTGCAGCCGGTGTTCTCGTCGTTGGCGGAAAATCATCCTCTTAAGAGCCACACCGAATGCAAGGATTTGTTTAAACCTCGCAAAGGACAACCCACACAGCGAGCAGACAACCAGGCAAATTGTCTTAGCGGAGCAATTTTGTTTTAGCAGGGTAACTTTCCATCTTAGAGGTATGTACGAACCAGCCTCATACAAACGCCACACGGCCTCATCCAGCACCAAAGCCAAGTTTCTTCCTTGTTCTGCGCACGGATCAGAGAGCAGAAATTCAAGCTGCATCCGCAAAAACGCTGGATCGGGCGCTGTGGTAGATTTACCGCCCCCCTCATAATCTGCAATCCGAAGAGAGATGTAGCGCTTGCGGATACCTCGATCGTTAAAGCAGCGAATGTTAAATTCCCAGTCCGCCAGGGACCGGTATTTCGTGTTGTAAAAGCCTAGTCGGTCGAACACCGAACGCTGATAGAAAATGGCTTGGTGACAAATGTTGCGGTGACGCAACTTGGAGCGGTCAAAGCGCTCATCGTAAGGTCGGCTGAAGATTGACCAGTCCACATTTCCATAGAGGAGCGTTGGCCGCGAGGTTTGGCCTTGGCCGGGCAATTTCCTGATCTCGGCAGCCACTGCTTCCAGTACCCCGGGCAGCAACCGGTCACCTGCGCCGAGGAAATAGAGAAACTCGCCGCTAGTCAACCGAATACCCTTATTCATCCCGTCGTAGATGCCCTCATCTGGCTCGGAGAGATAGCGCAAGGCGGGACCCTGCGCTCGTAGATAGGGCAGGGTGTCGTCGGTCGAGCCGCCGTCGATGACAAGATATTCGTATAGATCTTTTCGTTGCGAGAGGACCGAAGCAACCGTGGCTGCGATTTTTGGTCCACTGTTCAAAGTCGGAGTAATGACCGAGATCAGCGGCGGGTTCATGACTAACGTTCAATCACTTGTTCAGATAGTACTCGCGAAAAACCTGCTTTAAGGACCTCAGTAGATTTAGAAAATGCGTCCAACTATCCGTTTGGATTCGCCTGCCCGCTAGTTGCGAATATTGACGAACAAGTGTTTGATCGCCCCGCCGATTGGCTTCTCGAATGACATGCTCCAAAAGACAGGTTAGGCGTTGTTGCACCAACGATTCTGCAAGCGCCCCGTTTATGCTGGCGTACGAAATAACTAAACGTTGAATTTCCTCTAGTTGGCTATAGAAGTCCGCCTTTCTCCAGGTCTTGATCTGGTAATTCGAATCGTGCAATTCATACCGTACTGCCAGCGGACTGTCGATGATGACCACGGGAAAGTGAGCCGCGATTCTCGGGAAATATTCAAGATCGGCGGAATAGCAAAACTTGGGATTAAAAACGCCAAGTTGTTGAATAATTTCGCGGTGAATCACTGCGCCAGAAGGGATTCCGGGACAATGCAGAACCGACCAGGCACCGGGCGCCCAGAAGCGATAGCGAAAACTATCGTCGCACTCTGCTTGTCTCTCCGTTGGCAGAATGAGGGCTGGTTGGTCTGCAAATTCGCAAGCACGGCGCAATGCTTCCACGCCTCCCGGCGCCAGCGTATCGTCATCATGTATAATGCAAATCCAGTCGCAACGCGCTTGCTCCAAGCAGTAGTTCCAGTTTCGCACCATGCCTTGGTTCTCCTTGTGACGAACAACGCGGATTCCTGGTATTCTGCTCGCTTCTTCAAATGTTCCGTCGGTCGAACCATCGTCAGAAAGAATGATTTCGTCTTGCTCTTTGGCTTGGGCTTGGATCGCCCTAACGAGCGCCTGCACTGACGAATACCGATTGTAGGTCGGGATAGCGAGAGTTAGCGGAATGTGACCGCTGGGTTCTATAATGGGAGCCGCTTTCATTGTGTTTTCCAGGGCTGAAGGTTTTGGAGATAATCGGCCCTCCGAATATTAGCATCGCTGCGCGATTACAATCCATTGATCTCCCAGACCCAACATTTCAATTAAGGCAGGTTTGATATCCTGTCCGCGGCGGGGGAAACGCAATTCATTAAGATCGGTGGCGCGCACGTAGCGCACGGCAAAGCCTGCCAATTTCAAAGCCAGGGTAATCGATTTTTTGGAGTAATAATTTACGTGTCCCAATGGTCTAACCATCCGCCATTTTTCGCGGTCCCGTCTGGTTCTCAGTGATTCCCTATTAGGCATCGCGCAGTAAAGTCTCGCCTTCGAAGCGGCAAGTTTGTGGAGGCTGCGCAACACCGAGACGGGATCGGAAACATGTTCGAGGACATCAAAAACAACCAACAAGTCTGCGCTCAGAGTAGGATCAACGTCACTAAGATCACGGTAAACATTAGGAAACCGGCCAGCCCAATCACCCGGATCAACACCTGTACATTTCCATCCGCGTTCGACGAACAACTGATAGAGATGTCCTTGTCCTACTCCGAACTCGAAGTACCGGGCGGGGGTTCGCTTCATTTCGCGCCGCGCACACACCTGTTCAGGAATGGTTAATTGATTCGGCCCCCATTCGCCGATGACGGAGCGTGACCCGCGAGCATAGAGATGATTGAGCAACCCTTGCGTCGGCATTGGGTCAATCCAGCCGTGACGGCACGTGGAGCAAACCCGGAAGTTAAAGTCGTAAGGCTTATCGGGATGGATGTTGCTTGCCAAATGCAGAATCCGAGAAGACCCGGCACAAACAGGACAAACAAGAGAAGGAGTGAAAGATTCCCCAGAGTAACCTTCCGTGAGATCAGAAAGTGTCGTCCTCATATTGTGTTTCAATCAAGTCCAGCTCGGTAGGCCAGGGACTAAGCATCGCGGTGATGCTAGTCAGACTCTGCATAAAACGCGTGCCGCCAGCAATTGAGTTATGCCAATCAGCCGGGCTTCGCCACGATCGCGAACTGCTGATAACGCATGTCTTTAATGTGGGTTATCGGCAGCCAAGAAAATAGAGAATAGTGCCGCCACAGGGCTTTATCACCAGATCCTCCGTGACTAAGGAAGGGACTTATGCCGTCAATTCGCTGAATCGCGAAACCAGCTCCTTGAAACAAGCGCATTATACTCAGTCGGGTAAAAAAACGCAGATGAGTCTTGTCAAGAATTCCACATTCCTGGTACTCCCATTCCCCACGAATTACCAGTTTCCAAACCGTTGGGAACTGCCGGATGTTCGGTATCGATGCGACTATGCAGCCTCCACTACTAAGGAGTGCACGCGCGAGTACCAACGTCAATGCAGGATCCAGCATGTGTTCGAGAACATCATTGAAAACAATGCAGTCGAAATAGCCAGACGGGAGCTCTAATTCGGGGCCGAAATACCCATGAAAAACTTTGTCAATATTTTGCTCTGCTTTTTGAATGGATCCCGCGTGGCTTTCGACTCCCCACACTTCGCAACCTGTGCGCTTCCGTATGCTGGCTCCGAAGCTTCCCGTTCCACAACCGACGTCAAGCACCCTCCGGCAAAGAGAGGGCACGTATTCGAGCATTTCCGAGCGCGGGCATTCAAAATACTCTTCGCGTTTCGAAGCGTAGTGGCTAGCCAGATTGTCTTTTGACTCTGATTTCACATCCTCCTGTGGCGCGTTCGCGTGCGCGTCGTAACGGAGTGGGTCGTGCACGCTATTTTTCTTCGTCTGCCGTATGGGCGCGCCAGAAAGAGAACGCGACGAAGGAGGTCGGAAACGTTATGAATAAACGGGGCATGTCTCCGAGCTACACGTTTAAGAAATCGGGAAATCACATCTCGCAACGGCGAGACATCGTCAATTATCTGCGGGAAAACTCAACTGTCAAAGGTTGGGCGACGGCTAGTGTCCACACGCAACAGAAAGCCGCTGCTGTGGGGCGTTGCTCTTCGTAGTTGCTCGTTTGGGCGTTACTGACTAGGCTTCGGCGCATGTCTCGAACACGCGACTTCGTTCGGGCAATTCGTGGCGCGCTTCAGCCAGCAAAAGCCGGAAACGGTCGTGCGGCTAGGGAGCAGGAGAGCTTCGTCGAGAGCCGCGACGCCATCAGCAGGTTTCTCTTTGTGCAAGACGATCCTGCGCCGGTTGATTTATGCTTTGTGCTTGGGTGCCCGACACCGTCGAACATGGATCCAGCGATCGAGCTTTTTAGGAAAGGTTGGACTCCGAAGATCCTCATCTCCGGTTACGGACGGGGTCACACGGAGCTGCCGGAGTATGAGCTCTTCCGGAGATACGCATTGGAACGGCACGTTCCGAAAAGCGCCCTTCTTATTGAACCCAAGGCGACGAATACGCTCGAGAACTTCACCTTCTCGAGAGCGGTCATTGAATCGGAGCTGGGATGGGAAATGATTAAGCGCGTGGCACTGGTGACGAAGCCCTTTCACATGCGGCGCGCATTGATGACGGCGCGGGGGCAATGGCCGAATCATCTGGAATTCATCGCGCTTCCCGCAAAGGTGCCCGGCGAGCCGTTGGCGGATACCTGGTGGCAAAATGAGGACGGTCGCGGCTACGTCTTCGCGGAGCTGCGCGCGATCGGCGCTTACGGCCTGGCGGAAAATCTGGGCCGTGTTTAAATGACGGCGCAACGACCGAGCATTCCCGCTCGCATCCACATTGTCGGCATCGGCGGCAACGGCATGAGCGCGGTGGCCGAATACCTCGTTAGTCTGCAACGGCAGGTCAGCGGGAGCGATCTGCAGAAGTCGCCGGAGCTGGAGCATCTCGCCTCGCTCGGCGTCCAGGTTTTTGCGGAACACGACGCCGGTAACGTCGGCACAGCGCAGATGGCGGTGATGAGCGATGCGATTCCGGCGCAGAACCCGGAATTGATTGAAGCGCGACAGCGCGGTTTGCGGGTCCTGCGACGCGCGGAATGCTTCGCCCTGCTCGGCACGGACAAGACGCAGATTTGTGTGGCCGGCTCTCACGGCAAGACAACGACCACCGCTATGATCGCGCACGTCCTGGAATCGGCTGGTGCGAATCCGAGCTTCATTATGGGCGCGAGTGTTCCCTGCCTGGGAAATCGCCGCGCACAGCACGGCAATGGTGCGCATTACGTGGCGGAAGCATGCGAGGCGTTTCAGAACCTGAGCTTCTACCGTCCCGACCTCGCGGTGCTGACGAATGTAGATGACGACCACGTCGAGCATTACGGATCGCGAGCTGCGCTAGAGGTGGCGTTTCGAGATTTCGCGGCGCGCGCGCCTGTGGTCATTGCTGGCGGCGACGATCCGGGCGTCCGGCGCGTCATTAATGGGCTCGATGCGAAACTCACGACCTTCGGCTTCGAATCCACCAACGATATCTCAGCCGCAGACTTCAGATCGAATCGCGAAGGATCGTTCTTCGTCCTGCGGTCGGACGATCGCGACGTGGGCGAATTTCACGTGCCGATTCCGGGCCAGCACATTATCCTGAACGCACTCGCTTGTGTCGCGACTTGTCGCGCGCTTGGATTGTCCGTTGAGGAGATCGCGCGCGGACTCAAATCGTTCACTGGTGCTGCGCGGCGCTGGCAGGAGCACGGCGTGATCAACGGGATCCGTTTGATCGACGATTTCGCGCACCATCCGGCAGAACTCAAGACGACTATCGACACCGCGCGCGTGCTCCTTGGCCCGACTGAGCGGCTGACGATCGCGTTCCAGCCACAACTCTTCTCGCGCACGCTTCGCTTAAAGCATGAACTGGCGGCGGTCCTCACTCGCTGCGATCAAGTCTTCCTCCTTCCCATTTACGCCGGCGGCGAAAAGGACACGCGCCTGGTGCGGAGCGACGTGGTGGCGGATGGAATTCGGAAGCTGGGCGGCGCGGTCGAGTTGTTCGATGATCTCGACGATCTCGTCGAGAGAGCACCCGGGCTGTTGAAGGGCCCCGGAATTTTCATCCTCTCCGGAGCCGGCAGTATCCGGGGGGCGGTGCCGAAAGTTCACGGCGCTCTGCTCACTGGCACAAAGGAGGAGCGCCTAACGAATCGTCGGCCGGCGTCTGCGGCGCGCGCGAAGAACCTGCGATCGCTCGTCTCTTCGGCGATGCGCATTTTCGCGAAGAAGCCAGAGTCCGTTCTGGCGATGGTGAGGCAGCACGCTGCGCTGAGACCGAATTCCCGCGCCGTTTCTGATCCCTCCTCCGCTCTCAGTTATCGCGAGCTGGACCTGCTGTCCGATGAACTGGCTCAAGCTCTGGTGGCCCGCGGCGCTATCTGCGGCACGGTCATCGCGGTCAGCCTGTCCTTCTCCACCGATTTAATCGCCACCGTGCTCGCGCTGCTAAAGCTCGGCGCCGTTTACCTGCCATTGGATGACGCTCTGCCGCCGGAGCGCGTCGCCTTCATGCTGGAACGAGCAGAGGCGAAGTTTCTGATCACAGCTGCCGGCTCGCGTCTCGCGGAGGTTTCGTTAGGCGAAACGGTCGAAGAGATCTTTGTCGATCAACTCCGATCAGACGCGCTCACGAATCAACCCATCTTCGATGAGGCCGACCCGAAGCGGCCTGCTTACATTTGTTTTACCTCCGGCTCGACTGGTTATCCGAAGGGCGTCGTGATTCGCCACGGCGACCTCTTCGCACGCGTGATGGACGGAGTTCCTCGCTTCGGGATCAATCACAGAACGAAGACCGCGCTGAACACATCGATCAGCTTCGACGTATCGCTAGGCGAAATCTGGATGACTCTCGGCGGCGGCGGAGAGCTGGTTGGGAGCAGATCCTCAAAGACCCTGGTGGGCGAGAAGCTGGCGCGAATCATCGAGACGCAGAAGATCACGCATCTGCTCGTTACTCCATCGGTCCTCAGCAGCATCAGGCCGCGCCCCTTCCCCTCGCTGCAATGCATTTCCGCCGCCGGTGAAGCGTGCCCACAGGAGCTGGTCGATTTCTGGGCGAACGGCCGCCGCTTCTTCAACGCTTACGGACCAACCGAGGCGACGATCTATGCCACCGTCGCGCGCTGCCGTGCCGGCAAGAAGGTTACGATCGGTCGAGCGATCAGGCAGGTAAACACTTATGTGCTGGATGAGAACCAGAATCCCGTTGCGCCAGGCGAGATCGGCGAACTGTGCCTCGGTGGCGCCGGGATCACCGCGGGCTATCTCAGCGTGGAGGAAGGAAAGAGCGAAAGGTTCCTGACCTGGTCGCCTAAGGAGCGAAAGACCGACTGGATCTATCGCACAGGTGATCTCGTGCGGCAGGGGCGGAACGGCGAACTTAGCTTTCTTGGGCGCCTGGATGGGCAGGTCAAAATCCGCGGCCACCGCATCGAGCTGGAAGAAATCGAGCAGAGCGTTAAGCGCCTGCCGCACGTGCTCGATGCTGCTTTGTGCGTCGATGAAAGCTCGGCGCAGAAGTTGATTTGCTTCATTGCGCTGGGGCATGGCCACGCGTTGGACGAGGCGAGCGTGCGCGAAAAGCTGGCCGCGTGGCTGCCGAGCTACATGCTGCCTTCGAAATTCGTGAGCGTGGCAGCCATTCCCCTCACCACCACTGGGAAAAAAGACCGACGCGCGTTCTTCGAGCAATTCGCTAAGAAAAGCGTGCAGCGCCATTCTTTCCGCGAGCCCCCTCGTAACGATGTGGAACGCGAGCTGGCCGCGATCTGGAAGGAACTGCTCGAATTGCCGGATGACGTCGGCATGTATGATGACTTCGCGTCGCTGGGCGGTGACTCGCTCAGAACGCTCCTTGTCATCGCGGAGGTGGAGCAGCGATTGCACGTGACGGTTCCTCCAGGATTCTTCGGCTGCGTCACGACCGTCTCCCGCATGGC
>Ga0193719_10001246_pt1 | contig 10014 bp, 10 predicted proteins | sample U2a2metaG_FD_160103 | JGI IMG/M metagenome (GOLD analysis project Ga0193719, IMG submission 160103) | Soil microbial communities from a riparian zone of the East river system, Colorado, United States - U2a2 | ecosystem: Environmental > Terrestrial > Soil > Riparian zone | place: USA: East... | reverse complement strand
GGCTTTCGGGGCTGATTGTCTAAAAATTGCATCCACTAGTTGCCCCATAACTCTAGGGTGTCGCCGATTCGGAGCGGCCCATCAAAAAATCCTGGATAATCGGATCATCGCATTGTTTCAGCTCAGCCGGCGTGCCTTGAAAATAGATGCGACCTTCATGTAAATACGCGATGCGGTCGCCGACATGCACTGCGCTTTTCATGTCGTGCGTAACTACGATGCTCGTCATCTGAAATCGTTCCTGTAAGCGACGGATCAGCCGATTAATACTGTCGGAAACTACCGGATCGAGCCCGGAGGTAGGCTCGTCATAAAGCACGCATGAAGGCTGGCGGATAATGGCGCGAGCCAGGCCGACGCGTTTGCGCATTCCGCCACTCAAGGTTTCCGGCATCTTGGCGTTCTCGCCCTCCAGTTCAACCACCTCCAGCACTTCGTTGACCCGGGCCCGCATCGCCTTCACATCGCGCATGCCCGCCTCGCGCAACGGAAACGCGATATTCTCTTCCACTGTCATGGAATCGAAAAGCGCTCCGCTTTGAAAAAGTATGCCCACTTTTTGCCGAATCGCGGTCAACTGCCGTTCGCTCATCCCAGTGATATTCTTACCCGAGACCCAGATCTCGCCCGCATCCGGCTGCATCAAGCCGATAAGATGCTTGAGCAGGACCGATTTTCCGCCCCCGCTACGCCCAATAATCACCAGCGTTTCACCAACCGCGACATCAAGCTCCACCCCACGCAAAATTGCTTGCTCGCCGATGGCCTTGCACAAATCGCGCACCGCAATCATCGCGCCGTTGCTCGTTGCCGGTTGATCCTTGACTGGCATGATCAACGTCAATCTTTCTCTCAACCGCCAACAATCAACCTATGTTATGCAGCTATTCCACATGTTGTAGCTGCCGCCGTCACTGGCGGCAGATCCTCAGGCGTGATCAATTTCCACAATTTCACCTTGATATTTCCATTTCTCCGCCGTGCTGACCAACCCGGCACGAACAGGATTTTCTCGAACATAATCCCATTTCTGCGCGTAACTTTCCGTATTGCGGATTCCTTCGATCTCTGCCGCCGGTGACGGCGGCAGCTACAACCCTACTGATACCCCGCCGGATAAACAATATTCAGCGCCATCGTCAGAAAGAAATTCGAAATCAGAACCGCCAGGGAAGAGATCACGACCGCTTCGGTCGTGGCCCGCCCCACTCCCACTGCGCCCTCCCGTGTGGTCAATCCTTTGTGACAGGAAATAAAAACAATCAGGATCCCGAAAACGAACGCCTTCGATACTCCCATAATGAGATCGCGCATCCGGGTCCAATGAACCATGTTCGCAACATAATAAGTGCCGTTGATGTCCAGAACGACGATGGCGACGAGATAACTCGCGATAATCCCGAAGCCAATGCACTCCGCTGTCAGCAATGGCATCGAAATCATCATTGCCAGCGCGCGCGGCACAACCAGGTAATCGATCGGATAAACCGCGAGAGCGCGCAGCGCATCGATTTGCTCAGTCACTTTCATTGTCCCAATTTCCGCCGACATGGCGGCGCCGACGCGCCCACTCACCATCAATGCCGAGAGCACGGGTGCGAGCTCACGACAAATTGCCACGGCCACGACTGCCCCGGTCGCCGAACCCATCCCGATCTTATTAAATTGAAAATAGGTTTGGGCGGCGAAAACGGCGCCAGTGAAGCCGCCGGTCACCATCACGACCACTTGTGATAACAAGCCGATCTCGACAATTTGCTGGAGGAACAAGCGCCAGCGCAATCGGTGAGTGAAAACAGAACGAAAGGTATCGGCGGCGAGCAGAACAAGCTCGCCCAGATAGCGGACGAACGCGACGAGAGGCGCGCCGATGGCAATGAAAAAACGCGCGATCATTTTCGCCCCAACCCCATCTTCCGGTCTCCGCGGTCAGGAAGCGAGCGGTTGCGTCTTTGATTTTGCGCGCATTTCATCGGGGACGGCGCCAATGAACCGCGGTTCGAGGCCGATTTTGCGAAACATCGCGCGCAGCTCGCGCAGAGTAATCGCGGTCTCTTCCATTTCCAGATAAACGAGATCGTGATTGCGATCCACTTTGTAGCGCAACCCGGGGATCGTCTCGAGCAGATGATCGAGCTCCAGGATTTTATCGATGTTGCGCAAGCCGGCCGCGTAAACTTCAAGCTCGATCATCCCTAAATTTACGATGGCGTTCGCGAAAGCAAAAGCTTAAAACGACGTTGCGTTGCGCGCCCGACTGGTTAACACATTCTGCCAGATGAGGCGCCTCTTTCCCTTGCTCGGAGCTTTTCTCCCGCTCCTGTTCCTGGCCGGATGCGAAACCGCACCCCCCGGAATTCAGGCCGCGAAAGTCGCAATGGCGCAAAAGTATGCCACGGAAACGGCAGGCGATTATTTTATCGGACGCCGCTATTACAAACCCGATTTCAAATTCTGGGGCTATATCCGCCGCCCGGGACAACCCTGGAGCGAATCGCAACTTGTCATGCTGAATGAAAAACAGAAACTCGCGCCCGACCGCGAGAAACTCGAGTTCGGCAGCGACAACAATTACGAATACAAACTTTACGGCTACTTCAGCGGCGACAAGGTTTACGAGCCGGCCAGCAACACGATTTATCCGGAGTTTGTTCTGAAAAATTATGAGCTAATCTCGACCAATCCACCGCCGATTTTTTCCAGCCAGTTTTCCGGGCGCGCTCAGGCCGAGGTCAGTCGTTATCTAATCGAAAAACCGCAGTTCTAAGACATGACGCTTCCTGCTCGCGCGTCGACAAAGCGTGATCTTCTGGCCGAAGAATTTCTGCGCTTCCTCGCGATCGAGCGCAACGCTTCCCCTCGGACACTGAAAGCTTATGCGAGCGCGCTTTCGCAAATTCGGACCCAGCTTCAACTAAAGCCATGGCTGAAATGCCGGGCGGACGATTTTCGCGATTATTTGTTTCATCTCTCGAAAGAAAAAGCGGCCCGCAGTTATATCCGGGTCCAGTTTTCAGCCCTGCGCACCTTTTACAAATTTTTGCGTGCCCGAAAAAAACTCGGACACGATCCCAGCGCGGAAGTGCAATTGCCAAGGCTGCAAAAGCAATTGCCGATCGTGCTTACCCGGCAACAAATAGAAGAGCTTCTCTCCGCCCCGTTGCGCGTAAAAAAACAATCGGCCGCTCCGGCCTGGATGCCGCTGCGCGACGCCGCCGCTCTGGAACTATTTTACAGCAGCGGTCTGCGCTTGAGTGAATTGGCCGCACTTGACGTCGCGGATGTCGATCTCTACACCGAGTCGGTCCGCGTTTTCGGAAAAGGCAGGAAGGAACGCGTTTGCCCGGTAGGTCTGCCGGCGCTCGAGGCAATCCAGCGTTACCGTGCAGCGGCGAAGGTACATGGCGGCCCGCTCTTCATTAACAAAGCGCGGCGACGCATTTCTGCGCGTTCTATTTGGTTGATCGTACGGCGTTATTTACGTTTCACCAGCATTCCGATCTCGATTAGTCCCCACAAATTGCGGCACAGTTTCGCCACCCACATGCTCGATCGCGGCGCTGATTTACGCAGCGTCCAAGCCTTGTTAGGTCACGCCAGTCTTTCGACCACGCAAATCTATACGCATGTTACGGTCGAGCGGCTGAAGAAAGCATACGCGGAGGCACATCCGCGGGCGTAGGTTGTAGAGGTGCTCGCCACGGCGAGCGCCTGCCCTGTAATTACCGGCGCTTGACACAAGCGCCGCTACAACCGCGCGGTAAATAGTGAAAATCGATCGGCGAATGGTACGGGCGACGTGCTTACGATTCACTAGTCACCCATCGCGATTCACCAAGCGGAAGCGTCAGCTCGCGCTCGCCGCTTCGCTCCCAGCCGGAGCAGCAGCGGTAAAGACAAGCTTGCCGTTGTTCACGCCAACGTGCACAACGTCGCCGCCTTTAACATTTCCGCGCAGCAATTCCTCTGCGAACGGATCTTCCAAATATCGTTCCACCGCCCGGCGCATCGGACGGGCCCCATACTGCGGATCGTAACCTTTCTCGATCAGAAACTCCTTGGCCGATTGCTCCAGCTCGATGTGCACCTCTTTTGCTTTTACCCGTCGCAAGACTTTCGCGACTTCCAATTCCACAATCTGCATTAGGTCCGCCTTGGTCAGCTGATGGAAGACGATGATGTCGTCGAGCCGGTTAATGAATTCGGGCTTGAACACCTTCTTCGCTTCCTCCAGCAATCGGTCGCGCATCGCTTCAAACTCGTGTTCCCCCAACGGCTTGGTTGCAGCAAAACCCATCGTCGTTTGTCGCCGCAAGATTTCCGCGCCAACATTCGACGTCATGATGATGATGGTGTTGCGGAAATCGATCTTGCGCCCTAGTGAGTCGGTGATTTTCCCATCTTCCAGGATTTGCAGCAGCAAATGCATCACGTCCGGATGCGCCTTTTCGATTTCGTCAAACAAGACCACGGAATAAGGCCGCCGCCGGACCGCTTCCGAAAGCTGGCCGCCCTCTTCGTAACCGACATAACCAGGAGGCGACCCAATCAACCGCGAAGCGGTGAACTTCTCCATGTACTCCGACATGTCGATCTGAATCAGCGCGTCACGGTCGCCAAACATGAATTCTGCCAGGGTTTGCGCGAGAAAGGTCTTACCGACGCCGGTCGGCCCAAGGAAGATAAATGAGCCGATCGGCCGGCGCGGATCTTTCAGGTCAGCCCGCGAACGTCGCAGCGCTTTGGAAATCGCGATCACCGCTTCATCCTGCCCGATCACCTTGCACCTCAACTCCTCTTCCATCTTGAGAAGTTTTTCGGTCTCCTTCTGTTCCATTCGTTGCAACGGAACGCCCGTGACTTTCGAGACGATGTGCATCATGTCGTCTCCGGTCACCGTCACTTGCCTTTCTTCCCGCTCCTCCCGCCATCGCGCCAAAATCGTGTCGAGTTTTTCCTTGGTTTGTTTCTCCTTGTCTCGCAGCCCGGCCGCTTTCTCAAAATCCTGCGCCTTGATCGCGTCCTCTTTTTCCCCGCGAATGACTTCGATCTCTTTTTCGATCTCCTTCACGTCGGGCGGCCGGGTCATCGCATTAATGCGCGCGCGCGCGCCGGCCTCGTCCATCACATCAATCGCCTTGTCCGGCAAAAATCGTCCGGTGATGTAGCGCTCGGAAAGTTTCACCGCGATCTCGAGCGCCTCGTCGGTCAACTTTGCTTTGTGATGCGCTTCGTATTTCGGCCGCAACCCTTTCAAAATCTGTATTGCTTCCTCGACCGTCGGCGCTTCCACTTTCACGGTTTGGAACCGTCGCTCCAGGGCCGCGTCTTTCTCGATGTACTTGCGATACTCGTTCAAGGTGGTTGCGCCCACACATTGCAACTCGCCGCGGCTCAAGGCCGGCTTGATGATGTTGCTTGCGTCCATCGCCCCCTCGGCCGAACCGGCCCCGACAATCGTATGCAGCTCGTCGATAAACAGGATGACGTTTTTGCTGCGACGAATTTCGTCCATTACCGCTTTAATTCGTTCCTCGAACTGGCCGCGATATTTCGTCCCCGCCACCATTAGCGCCAGATCGAGCGTGATAACTTTCTTGTCGTGCAACAGTTCCGGCACATTGCCGGTCGCAATTTCCTGCGCCAATCCCTCAACGATCGCGGTTTTGCCCACACCAGCCTCACCTAGCAACACGGGATTATTTTTTGTGCGTCGGCAAAGCACCTGAATGACGCGCTCGATTTCATTCTTCCGGCCAATCACCGGATCGAGCTCGTTTTTCTTCGCCAGATCGGTTAGATCGCGCCCGAACGCACGCAAGGCCGGCGTTTTTACATCTTTTTTTCCGCCACTCGCGGAGCCGGCGGCCTCCTCCGCTTCCCCTTCCGGCGGCGTGAAATTCGGATCGAGTTCCTTCAAAATTTCGTTCCGTGTCCGCTCGATATCGATCTCGAGACTTTTCAGCACCCGCGCCGCTACGCCCTCACCTTCACGCAGCAATCCCAGCAAAATGTGTTCGGTCCCGACATAGGAATGATTCAGGGCCTTGGCTTCCTTCCCGGCCAGCGCCAGCACTTTTTTCACCCGCGGCGTGTAAGGAATGTTGCCCACCATTTTTGTTTCCGGCCCGGACCCGACCTGTTTCTCTACTTCCATCCGCACCGTTTCGAGATCGAGTCCCATCTTTTGCAAAACGTTCACCGCTACACCCTGGCCAAGCTTGATCAGGCCAAGCAAAAGGTGCTCGGTGCCGACGTAATTGTGATTGAAGCGATCTGCTTCTTTACGCGCAAGTTGCAGGACCTGCTGGGCGCGCGGCGTGAAATTATTCATGTTTCTCCGGCTCGGAATCTCCCGTCTCCGGCTCCCGCGCCACTTTACTAATATCAGGCTTGGGGAATGATTTCAAACGCTCGCGGATAATTTGCGCGCGAAAGTGATCGCGCTCTTCCGCATTCAACTTCTGTTGCGTGCTCTTTTGCAAATGGGCGGGCTGCGTTTCGATGAAGAGTTGATCGATGGCCAGACGTTTGTCTTCCGGGAATGCACCCAGATCGATGCCGAGCTTCATCACTGAAAGCAGGTTAAGCGCTTCTTTCGAGGTCATGGCATGAGCATAAGTGAGCAAGCCGTAGGCCCGGCCGATCTGGTCCCATAACGTATTTGGCCGTTTTTGAATTAAAACCTGACGCGCGTCCTGTTCTTTTTCGATGATGGTCTCGATTACCTTGTTCAAGCGCGCGATGATCTCCTCCTCTTTCTCACCAAGAGTGGTTTGATTCGAAATCTGGAAAAGATTTCCCATCGCTTCCGTGCCTTCCCCATACAATCCGCGCACCGCTAACCCAATCTTGTTCACCGCCTGAATGACCTGATTGATCAGCTCGCTCAGCACCAGGCCAGGCAAATGCAGCATCGCCGAAGCGCGCATTCCCGTTCCCACATTGGTCGGGCAAGCGGTCAGGTATCCGAGCTTCGCGTCGTAGGCAAAATCGAGTTTGCCTTCGAGCGCGCTATCCACTTTGTCCACCAACTTGAATGCCTGCCGCAGCTGCAACCCGGACCGGATCGATTGCATCCGCAAATGGTCCTCTTCATTAACCATCACGCTGAGGGTTTGCTTGCGATTCATGATAATGGCGCTGCCTACACTTTTGGCCGCATGTTCGCGACTAATGAGATGGCGTTCCACCAGCACTTGCTTTTCGAGAGCCGACAAGTCCTGGAGCAGTTCGGAAAATGGCTCCTGCATTTCGGGCAACTCTTCCACTCGCGGCTTGATCAATTCCAGAATCAGCGTGCGCTCCGCTTTTTTTGCCCACCCCGGAAAAGCCCGATTCCGCAGATTACGCGCCAGCCGCACCCGGCTGCTCACCACGACCTGATGATGGGGCCCTTCCCCGCGCAACCACTCACCAGTGCTGGCCATTAAGTTCTGGAATTTCATTTCGACTCCGCCAGTTGACTCTCCAACTCTTTGATCTCGTCACGCAACGCCGCTGCCGTTTCGTAATTCTCTTCCTGCACCGCCTTGCGCAGATTTTCCGTAAGCGTTTTCATGCGATCGCTCAACGCCAAAGTCTTTTGCGCGCGGGACGGTAATTTGCCCACGTGCGCGGTCCCTTTGTGCATCGCTTTCAAAAGCGAATTCAATCCTTCGGCAAACGCGATGTAGCAACTGCTGCAGCCAAGCCGCCCCGTTTTCTTGAAATCGGCCTGGGTGAATCCGCAAACCGGACAGCGCGTGCTCGAGCCGCCCTTTTCAATTTCTTCAGCCGCGCCGATGCCGAGCAGCAAATCCGCCAGCGCGAAACCGGTCGGGTCCTGCACCCCTTTTTCCTTCGAGCAGCCTTCGCAAAGATTCACCTTCTGCATTTTCCCATCCACAATCTGCGTCAGGAAAACCGCCGCATCGTTACATTTGCAAACGTCACACAACATTTTTACTTAATTAGACCTTCGTCCGGTCCAAACATTCAACCCCGTAATCTCTGCCTTAGCATCTCGCGCGCCGAATGGCCGTGGGAATCGTCAGGAATAAATCGGCGTGCCGCCTTCACGCGTGATCTCGCGGAAACGGGCGATCATCCGCAAGCTGATCGGACCCGGTTTTCCCGTCCCGATCACCCGCCCGTCTGCCTTGATCACCGGAATCACTTCCGCAGCCGTGCCGCTGAGAAGGCATTCGTCTGCAATAAAAACGTCATGCCGGCTGATATCGACGTCGGAAATTTTTATTCCGAGCTCCGCCGCGATCTCGAACACGACTGATCGCGTGATTCCGCGCAACGCCCCTGCCGTGATTGGCGGCGTGAAAATTTCGCCGCGTTTGATCACGAAAATATTATCGGCGGTGCATTCCGCGATACATCCCTGGTCGTTTAACATTAACGCCTCATCCGCTTCGGCCAGATTCGCTTCAATCCGTGCCATGACGTTGTTCAAATAATTGAGCGATTTCACTGCCGGATTAAGCGCGCCGGGACCGGTTCGCCGTGTCGCAACCGTCACCACCGTCAAACCATTTTGATACATTTCTTTCGAATAAAGCGCGATGGTCGTCGCGATGATGATCACGCTTGGCCGCTTACATTGCGTCGGATTTAACCCCAGGTTCCCTACACCGCGGGTCACGATCAGGCGAATGTACCCATCGCGCAGATCATTTTTGCGGATCGTTTCCAGCACTGCCGCCGCCATCTCGCTGCGCGACATCGGTAAATCCAGGCAAATCGAGCGGGCCGAATCCCATAGCCGGTCCAGGTGTTGTTCCAACCGGAAAACGCCCCCATTGTAAAAACGAATCCCTTCGAAAATCCCGTCGCCATACAACAGCCCATGATCGAAGACTGAAACTTTCGCGTCTTCCTCCGGCACAAATTCTCCGTCGACAAAAATCGTCAAAGGCTTGACCGCTTTTGCGGAACCTGATTCGTTCGCCGGTTTAGCCTCGCGAGTAGTCTTGCGTGGCTCCTCCATTAAAGTTGTCCCATCCCCATCAGCTGTAGTTTTTGTAAGCACAAAAAAATCTCCGATGTTCGGGCGGCAATTCAAGCGGCATTTACGTCGCCCGCAGATTGCGACGGAACACAGACTTCCAGTCTGTGCGCCCAGCGGAGTTGCACTCCGCTAAAATCGGCAAGGGCGGCAGCTACACTGCGCGGCAGCATTAACGTCCGATCAACCATCAACCTCCCTATTCCAACACCCCGTCCACCATGTGGAGCTGACGATCCCCCAGCGCAGCTAGCCGCGGATCGTGGGTCACCACCAACAACGTTTTCTTGCGCTCCCGTGCCAGGGACAGAAGCAAATCCATGATCGCGTCGCCCGTCTTGGAATCGAGATTACCCGTCGGTTCATCGGCAAACACAATCGCCGGATCATTTACCAGAGCGCGGGCGATCGCCACGCGCTGCTGCTCGCCACCCGAAAGTTCCGCCGGCAAATGTTGCAGCCGTTCGCCCAAACCAACTGACCGCAAACTTTCTTCCGCCGCGCTTTCTCGAACTCTGCCTCCAATCATTCCCGGCAGCATCACATTCTCCAGCGCCGTCAGTTCCGGGAGTAAGAAGTAACTCTGGAAGACGAAACCCATCTGGGTGTTTCGGATGTGCGCCTGTGCTTGCGAACTCCCGGTGTAGAGCCGCTGCCCTTCGAACTCGACCGTCCCCTCCTCCGGCCGTTCCAGTCCTGCCAGCGTATATAGTAAGGTGGTTTTGCCCGCGCCCGAGGCGCCGACGAGAAAGACCGCTTCGCTCCGTTGCACTTCCATCGAGATGCCGCGTAATACTTCAATCCGGCGCGGGCCCATGCGAAACGAGCGCCGCAAATCCCGCGCGACTAATTGCGGCGTTCCGTTTTCCATCGCGGGAATCTTATCCCGTCAATTTACGCAGGGCAATTGGGCGAAGTCACAAGCGGCTCGACAGAGTCTCGCCCTACCGAATTTGCTCGCGATGGATTTGGTAGGGCGACGCTCCGCGGAGCCGCGTCTTCTCGGACCGCGCAGC
>Ga0193719_10001245_pt1 | contig 10016 bp, 11 predicted proteins | sample U2a2metaG_FD_160103 | JGI IMG/M metagenome (GOLD analysis project Ga0193719, IMG submission 160103) | Soil microbial communities from a riparian zone of the East river system, Colorado, United States - U2a2 | ecosystem: Environmental > Terrestrial > Soil > Riparian zone | place: USA: East... | reverse complement strand
GACCTTCTTGCCAAACTTCTTCTCCGCCTCGAGCAAAGTTGGCATCAGCTCGCGACAGTTGGCGCACCACGTGGCCCAGAATTCGATCAGCATCGGCGTCTTCCCGATGTAGCGGCCGAGGTCGACCTGCTTGCCGTCCAGCGACTGGACGGTGACGGCTGGCGCTTTGGAGCCAACCTCGATCCCCAGATCCTGCGCAATCGCGGCGTTGGCGAGCGGCGAGGCGGCGAGCACAACGGCGGTTGCCGCGATAGTTCGGAATGACAACGGAGCGTGCATCAATTCAGATCCTGATTCGGGTTGGGTGTGCGGTCAGATGAGAAGCAACCCCATCTGCACAAGGTAATACTCCGCGACGCCCAACATGATCAGCGCGAAGATGCGCTTGACCCACATCATCCACTCTCCGGCTCTCGGAAGGCGCGCGACGGTGCCGCTGAAGAGTCCCACCAGCACCAGAATAGTGCACATGCCGAGTGAGAACACGAACAGGTAGATGAAACCGAGCACTCCGCTCTTGGTCGCGGTAACCCAGGTCAATACCGCCGCCATGACCGGAGCGGAACAGGGCGCCGCGACCAGTCCGGATGCCGCACCCATGACAAAGACGCCGTAGGGACTGCCGCCTTCACCCGCCGTTGCAGCGCGAGTCAGGAGCCACGCCGGCACGCGCACCGGAATGACGTCGAGCATCGCGAGCGCCGCGATGATCAACAGGTTCGCCATCGCGAAGTAAAGCCACGGATTGGTGCTGACGGACCCGAACAACGTACCCGTAAGCCCTGCAAACAGGCCAAGCGACGCGTACGCGAGGGCGAGTCCAAGGACGTAAGTGAAAGTGAGGAGCACCGTTCGCGAGCGCGGACGCGGGACATCGCCAACAGCGCTGCCGCCGACGATAGCAGCGGTGATCGGAATCATCGGATAGATGCACGGCGCGAGGCTCGTCAGCACGCCTGCGATGAAGAGGATCGGTAGCGCGGTAAGCGGACTGGATGACAGCTGGTTGGAAATCTGTGAAAAGTCCACCCATTGAATCTACTTCTTCGTCAGCAGCTCCTCGAACAGATCGATCGCCCGTGGATCATTAGACTGACCCAGCCAGAATAGCGCCTTTTTGCGAATTTCCGGGTCCTTGTTGGTCCGGGCGACGGAGATGAGCGCCGGCACGCCTTCCTCGCGCGGACGCTGCGACAGCGCAAACACTGCCGACTCTCGTACCTCACGATCAACGCTGTTGTCGAGCACGATGTCTTTCAGGTTCGCGGTCGCCGCCTCACCGGCCGCCTGGCCGAGCCAGAACACAGATTGTGTGCGGGTGCCACGCGGCAGATCAGAGTTGCGCGCGACCTTGATCAACGCTGGCCAGATGTTGGAGCTGTCCGCCATCGTGGCCGGAAAAATCGCCTTCTCGCCCATGCTTCCCCGTTCGCTCTGGGCGATCGAGACGAGGTAGTCCGCAGCTTCCCGCGCGGGGACCATCCCGAGATCGACGACGTCGGATGCTGCGGGCCGCCAGCGCCCACCGACATAGAATCGAAGATCTGCGAGCTCTCCGTTTCGGCGGTCGAGTACGACGCGCGCGGGACCGAGACTGCAGTCACTCTCCCACTCCACGTCGCGCGAAGTATTCCAGTCGTTGCCCCATGTCGTATTGCCTCGGCCGTTGGAGTGCCTGATCGAGTTGCCGCTGCCGCAGATTCCGGGCTTCGCGGTGAAGGACATGCGAACGGTGCCGTTCGAGACGCGAGCGACTCTGCTCGCGATGCTCTGCGCCTGCGCGACTACCGCCACACCCGCCAGAGCTGCGAGGACGACAGCCGTCGTCCCCGCGAGCGATGTCATTCTGAGTGTCTTCATTTGTTGATCAGGTCCATGAGGAACTGCTGCACGCGTGGATCGCGGGATTGTCCCAGCCAGAAGATTGCTTTCTTCCGGAGCTCGGGGTCTTTCTCGTTCTTGGCGATATCGAACATCTTGTCTATCGCCGCTGGATCGCGCTGGCGCTGTGACAGCCCGAATATGATTGCCTCCTTCATCTCGCTGTCGTTCATCCGGTCGTACAGCCTGGATAGCTCCGATATTGCCACACCGGACTGTCCAGCCCAGAACAATGCCTTCTTCCGAAGCTCGATGTCTTCCTTCGCGTTGAGCGCGATGCTCATGAGCCACTGCTCGTTTCCGGCTCCGCGCTGCTGCGACAGGGAGAAAAGAATCTTTTCCTTGAGGTCCTCGTTGGTCATCCGCGAATAGAGACCGCGTAGGAACTCCGTGTTCTCGCTGTCGCGCTGCTGGCCGAGCCAGAAGATGGCTTTCTCGCGCAAGTCACTATTCTCGCTCTCGCGGCCCGCGAAGTCGCGCAGCGACTGCTGTGCCCTCGGGTCGCGTTGCTGGGAAAGAGCGAATAGCGCCTGCTCCTTGATGTTCTGATCGGAGTTTCCCTTTAAGATGGTCTCGAGGAGCGGTGTCGACCCTGGCACCTGCGATAGCCAGAACACTGCCTTCTCCCGAACTTCTGGATCCGGGTCATTCCTGGCGGCGTTCATCAGGATGTTCGCCGTTTCGTCCGTTCTCTTTTGCGACACAAGGAAGAGTGCCTGCCGACGGAGCTCAGCCGAACACGGATCTCGCCGCTCGAGCACCTTCTTCAAAATCGGCATCGCGCGGTCGGCGTCCATCTGGAGCAGGGCGTTGAGGGCCGCGATCTTGTCGTCGATATCGTCGCAGGTGGCGTTTGCCTGCGTCGGGCGATCCTGCAGCGCCGTCTTCTCATCAATGTCCCGGGCGCAATCTTCGTCCCCACGCTTCGCGAGCTCTCCGCAGACACGCGTCAGAAGGACGGCGCCATCGCTCTTCCAGATCTTTGCATCGCGCTGCTTCAACTGCTTGAGACGGTCGCGCGCTGTGCTCAGATCATCATCGCCGCCACTGCGATAGAGGGCAAATGCTTCGTAGTAGATCGACTGCGACGCGTACGCCGACTGCGGGTAGCGTTCGGGAATCCGGTGAAAGATCTCCGCGGCTCGTTTGTAGTCACCGCGCGCCATCGCTTCCCGGGCAAGGCGGTACAGAGAGTCGGCGGGATCAGCTTTCGCCCACGGCTCGGGCGGAAGCGGACTGCCTTGCTGGTCGAGAGAGGCGAACGCCCCGCCCAGCTGCGCGTCTACGCTCGCAGGAGCGAGAGTCGCGAATGAGGAGTGAAAGGAATCATGGCTGGCCGGAGAGTGACCGACTCCGAATCCCGCCGAGGAAATTATTGCTGCTGCCGTGAGTAGTGTTCTCATTGTCATTGAAGTGGTCTCAGCTACCGCGCTGCGAGCCCGCGGGAATCGCGGTGCGCAGCCTCGTCATTACGTGGTCCTGCCGCAAAGTCTTTTCGATCATTTCGCGATCCTGTGGCGTGCTTCCGGGCGATAGCTGGACGATCTGCACGAGCACCAGCTCGAGATCTTCAAGCAGCGGACGACGCTGTGGATCGTTGGCGACGGGTGAGTCGAGGAGCAGACGTGTGTTGGTCAAGAGCGACCGCGCCCATGATCCGAGCTGCGCGTCCATCTGCTGATCTGTTGTCGAGCGCGTTCTGAAGGAAGTCAGAAGAGCCTCCGCCTCACTCAAGTGGCGAACCGCCGTGAGCTGGTACGCGGATGCGGGAGACGAATTCGGCGACGCTCCACTGACTGCGACCTGGCCTCCGTTGCCGCGTGTCAGGTCGGTCTGTCGACTCCCACCGCCCCGAGCAACACCGCGAGGAGAAGAATTCTGAGCGCCGCTACTGCCTGCCGGCGTCGGACTCGATCCACCGACAGCTCCATCAGGAGCTGCGGTCGTCGGCTCTCCGGTCAATGGTGGATTTGATATGGTATTCTGTGGATTCACCACCACAACCGAACGTGGAGTATTTGCGGTCCAGCGTCCGATCCCGACACCGGTCGCGAGGAAAAGAACCGCCGCGGCCGCTGCACCCAGCCAGATCTTCGAGCCGAATCTCCGTCCAGACGATTCGCGCGTCGCTGATCCGCCGCCATACACGACCCGTGGTCCAGCCGCGCGCTGGGCCTGGATCGCGCTCCACATATCATCTCGCGGAGTACGAGCCGGGGGCGCGTTGTAACTCTGCGCCGCCTTCTTGAGGAATTCCTCGAAATTGTCTTCAGTCATGACGCCCACTCCGGTGCGAAATCAGCCAGTGCTACGCGCAGCTTGCTTCGTGCCTGAAAGAGGTGGGACTTCGACGTTCCAACCGGAATGTTGAGTGCCCCACTTATCTCGTCGTGCGTGTAGCCTTCTACGTCGTGCATCACGAATACCGCCCTGTATTTGTCCGACAGCGAGTCGATTGCCCTCGCCAGTCTCTCTTTGAGATCGGGCTCCGCTTCGACCGGCACCGCCCCGACCGTCAATCCTTCTTCCATTGGTGCTTCACGGTTCCTGAGTCGCTTCGTCTTCCGGAGTCCGTTGAGCGACACCGAGACACCGATTGAATGAAGCCACGTCGAAAGAGATGATTCGCCGCGAAAGCTCCCGATTTTTTCAAAAGCTCGAATGAAGGTTGCCTGCGTGAAATCCCGTGCGAGCTCATCGTCACCAGCCAGACGAAACGTCAGCCGGTAAATGCGATCGACATATGTCTCGTATAGCTCACGCTCGGCGGCAGCATCGCCAGCGACCACCCGCGTGATCAATTGGATATCGTTCACCGAGCTCCGAGACTCGTAGGCAAGCAACCCCATTGTCGACCTTCTGACACCCGCTGCGTGGAAAGGGTTGAGGGAACCCGTAAGGCCCATTCTATGCCCTAAAGAGGTACCTCACGCGGACGCGCATGACCAGCCATCAGCAGCCCAATATCTCGCACCAGTCGCCTTGGCGGCTCCTCGGGCGCGCGGTTCTACTTCGGTGTCCCAACTGTGGAGGCGCCAGGCTCTTCGAGGGATTTTTCAGGATAAAGCAGCGGTGCCCGACCTGCGGGATGCTGCTGGAGCGCGGCGAATCGGACTACTTCCTCGGCGCCTACACCATGAACCTGATCGCAGTGGAAATCCTGCTCGCGTTTGGCTTTCTCGTGGTGATGGTCGTCACCTGGCCGAACCCACCATGGGATGCTTTGCAGTACGGCGGAGTGATCCTTTCAATACTTGGCGCGGTGCTCTGCTATCCGTTCGCCAAAACAACGTGGCTGGCCCTCGATCTGATTTTTCGGCCAGCCCACCGCGAGGACTTCATCACTCGCGTCAAATAGCACGCGCTACTCGCCGGCCGGGTAGTCCTCGGACGGCGATGGAAGGTGCGCGACATTCACATCGATCGGCAGTCGCACGCCGTTGTGGGTTTCGACCACATCGAGCAGCCCCTGCCACACCTGTGCGAACGCGTGCCCGACATCCGCGGGCGCTTTGTCGATGGAGAATCCGCGCTCGCTCGCGATCCAGAAGGGAGGATCGGCCGTGATTCCCGCGCCGGCTAGGACCTGCTTCACGTCACGGTAGATCAGGGTGGCGTTGAAGTTGTGCGCGTAGTACGCGGGCCGGAACCGGCCATCTTCGAGCACGCGCTGCGTCCACGCGCGATAGTAGTCGCGCATGGCGTTCGGGACGGCTTCCATCCGCTCGATGTCGAGAAATATCACCGTGCCCCGCGCGAATCCTTCGGCGGCCGTCTTTGCGATTGCGTCGTTTGCATCGGCCGTTCCGCGAGCGGCGCTCACGAACTGGGTGGAACAGCTCGCACCGCGCGACGCGCGCGGTGTGACGAGGACGCGCACCGGAACTCTCTTGTTGACGTACCGCACGACCCGCTTGCCGTTCCGCGTCTTTACCTGCCGAACGCGCTTCGTTACGTAGCGAGTAACAGCGATTTTCTGTCCGGGCGTCCGACCCCACGTCTGTTGACCGACGTAGATCACCGCCATGCCCCAGCCCATGTTCGAAAGGGTTTCACGCTTTCCTTCCCACGAGTCGTCGTTGTGACACGGAGCCGGGAGGTAGTAACCGACCCACCGATACGGCTTGTCGGCCGTAAGCCAGGCGCGCATTGCATCGTCGCCGGGATACGAGAAAGTGTCGAACCCCAGGTGCGGTCCATCGGACAGGTTGTCAGCGATGTTCGCGGATGCCGTCGCGACCGCATCGCCAATAGATGGCGTGGCTATTGGAACACCGCTGCCAGCAACGAGCCCTGCGGCGAGCAGTGCGAAGATCGATCGGCCTTCGATTTTTGACACGCTGCGCCTCCGGGGTCGAAGGGTGACCGGAGTCATACCCGCACACGGAAGATCGTTCCTCTCTGACCTCCCGCAATGTCCGAGAAAGGTGACAATAGGATGTTTACAGTCGGGTCGGATCTACTCAACTTCTTGTCATTAAATGGGTTAAGTGGGTGGCACGACGTGGTACCGCTAATGCCCTAGAAGGCCCCAACCTCTTCAGTGGAGTCGCTATGCATCTGCGACGCTTGATAGGTCTCTCTGGAGTCCTATCGTATTTGATGGTACCCGCAGGCCTGACCGCCCAGGTCGCGGGGGGAGTAGAACTCTACGGCACCCTCGTCAACGCCGAGCCCGTGGCGAGGACAATGGGCGGACTTTCTCTTGGGGTAGGAACACCGTACGTAGGTATCCGCGGGAGCGGCGGACTGGGGATCTCGTCCCTGGGGGCACAGACGGGCGGGACTACCCAAGGGCCATCGAACCTCGTGTGGGCCACGAACGCCGACCTGTTGCTTGGGCCGGTCAACGCCCGCCTCGGCGAAGGCTTCATGCCCTACGCATTCGCTGGGGTCGGTATGGAGAGCAGCGCTCAGCCCGCGGCTTTCACCGATGCTATTCGGACCTGGAGCTACGGCGGCGGAATGCAGCTCGCGCTAGGACGGCTGCTCTCGGTGAACGGTGAGGCGCGATCCCGACACCTGGCCGCCATGGCGACGCCAGCTGACTCTCAGTTCGTGCGTGGACTCGAGTATCGGATCGGCATCGGCCTCCACTTTGGCGGCGGACGCCAGCGTTCCTCGGTCTACTCGAGGCGAACGTCGGACACTCGGCGAACATCCGACACCCCGCCCCGGGCTCCCCGACCGAGCCCATCGACGCGAACCACCTGGCCAGTTAGCACTACCTCTGCGAGTGGGGCCGCTCGCAGGGTAGTGCCCACCGCCGAGCAGTACATCGGGACGCCGTATCGCTACGGAGGAACGTCACCGCGAACGGGATTCGACTGTTCCGGATTCGTGCAGTATGTGTATAGCATGCAGGGAGTCAACCTGCCCCGCACCTCGCGGCAGATGGCCGGTTCCGGCATCGCCGTGTCGACCAGCGCACTTGCCGTCGGTGACCTGATGCTCTTTTCGCAGGGCGGACGGATCAGCCACGTCGCGATTTATGCCGGGAACGGTCGGTTCATCCACTCATCGTCAAGTGGAAACGGGGTCCGGTACGACGATCTGGGGACCCGGCGGGGCAAGTGGTTCGCCGATCACATGGTTGCGGCAAGACGGGTTACGGGCGATGGCCGCATACTAGTGAACGCCTTTGCCGGCGGCGCTTTGATCGCTTTCGACCAGTTCGACCCGCCTGACAGCGCGCCTCCTCCCTCCAGATGAGAACCCGCAAAGACCTTCCCAAGTCATTCGGCAACAAGGAATGGCCGCACGAGACCGTTGCAGATTCATTCAGCTACGGTCTCGGCGGCTAGCTCGGCTCCGGTCTTCGGTGCCGCCGCCGGCGTGACGCATTCCTCCCGGGCGTATGATTCGGCTCTTCGACCAGCGCTGAATCATCACCTGGAGCTCTGAGCCACCGAAGCACGCTCTCGATCGCCTCATCATCGGTGAGTCTCGTTCTGACGCGCGCCGGAGTGACGCCGAAGACGCCGACCCAATGCTGCGAGAATATGCGGGCAGACTTGTAGCCCAGCTTGATCGAGACGTCGAGCACTGAGTAGCCGGGATCGCGCAGATATCCAAAGCCGCGTAAGACCTTAGCAGCGATGACCAGTCGCTTGGGCGAACCCAGCTGGGCCGTGTCGAGGTTTCGGTACACGCTCACTATCGCGATGCCCGCTTCCATCCCAAGGTCGAGTGCACTCATGTAGCGGTGCGGCTGATCGAACAGGTCCTCGACGGTGACAGAGAGTTGCCGGGGGAGCTGTTTCAATCGGTCCGAGATCGCCTCGATCACGCTGTGGGTTAGAGCGTTCCCCTCAACCTGCTCGACCCGTTCCCGGAATCGCTCGGGCACGTCGTCGAAGTGATGGAGCACCACATCCTCGAGCCCCATCCGCCCCAGCTGTGCCACTGCGTTGAATGCAGGCGCGTTGAGGGTGACGTAGGCGATCAGGGGGAGCGAGGGGTAGCGCTTGAGGAGGCCGGCCACCGCGCTGACGTTCATGATTCCGTCCGCGGATGGATCCAGGATGACGACGCTGACGGGCTTCCGGCGGATGAAGGATTCGAGCTCCTGCCAGGAGGACGCGACAAACAATTCGGCCTCGTCAGCGAAGACGTGCTTGACGTGGGTGAGGAGCCGCGCAGGCAGGAACGCCGCGACGCTCAACTGGCGGTCGCGCTCATGATTCTATGAAAATTGGGGCTCCAACCTCTTCAGCGCGAGGGGAAATGATAAGAAAAGCGCTGTTTTTGATAGGAAACAAGCATTTTATGATAAGAAAACGCCATTTCGGCATTTCCTGACGGCGGTACGTTGTGGCGTGTTCAGTCCCGCAACGTCCCCTTCCTCACGTCAGGAGATACTCCAATGATCCGCCGCCGCCTTCTCATCGCCACCGCCATCATCGCTTCCGTCGTCCTCACCGCTTGCTCGGACATGACGGCTCCGAAGAACGATGTGACCTGCCCAGTAACCAACGGCTCACAGACCTGCCATTAAAGAAAACGCGCGGGCTGCCCGGAAGAAACTACTGGGCAGCCACCGCGGCTTTGCGCAGCGCCGAGATCGTCGCTATTACGGGAGCGATCTCCTGAGGACTCCACTGGACCGGCGCGACAAAAGGGCCTGCTGGTCTTGGCGTCGAGCGGACAGCGCTGAGCGCGTCTTGCGACTTGAACGCGACCTGATGCACCTGGTTCGCTTCTGCGAACGAGATGGCTTCGCGCAGGACTTTCTCAGCTGCCTCAACTCGGCCGAAGCGAGCCATGCCCTCGCCGAGGAAAAGGAGATAGTGCGAGCGAATCCAGAATCCCAACGGCAGGTCTGCGAGCTCTTTGGCGTAGGCGTCGAAGCCCGCTTCCGTCCCGTCGAGACTCTCGAGTTCCATCAAGTTCAACGTAGCTGTCCAACGCAGCAATTTGGTTTGGCCGGTAGCCGCCAGAATCAAGTGCGTATCGCGCGCTGAATCGTTGAGCCCCAGCTCAGAAAACAGTACCGCGATGTCTTCGAGAACGAAGTCGCGGTCTGCGGGTCTCTCAATGAGATGAAGCGCTTCGTGCGCGAGCTTCAGACCTTCAGCATGCTCACCGCGACGGTGCGCGACAGCTGCACGAGTGTGCAGTGCCTTTCCCTGAATGTCAGGTAAAAACTGATCCCGAGCCTGGACGATGACATCATCCAGGATGGTCTCCGCCTGTGGCAGGTTCCCCTTGGCAAGGTAGGTATTGGCGATACCAACCTGCACCGTCAGCACGCCTGGCTTGTCGCCGAGGGTGTCGGCGATGTACGCCGCCTGCGAGTAGGCGCGGGCAGAGGTGTCCCAGTCGCCATTGCGTCGCGCCGCCCCACCGATCGCGACGTTCGCCTCCACCGCCAGACGCGCATTCTTTTCCGGGCGAGCGAGCTTGGCAACCGTCGAAAAGACGTCCGTGGCAAGCCCCCAGCTCGCCTCGTAGTCCAATGAACGGCCGTAAGCGAGTAAAGAGGCGCAGACGGTATCGTCGATTGACCCCCGCTTGGTCGCTTCCTCGAACACCGTGGTCAGGACGCCGCGAATTGGATCCCCCTCGCTGACGGCTTCAATCGCCGACCGAACGCTGTGAAGCTGCGCCCAGCCTGCCGGATCGATGGGCGATCC
>Ga0193719_10001244_pt1 | contig 10018 bp, 10 predicted proteins | sample U2a2metaG_FD_160103 | JGI IMG/M metagenome (GOLD analysis project Ga0193719, IMG submission 160103) | Soil microbial communities from a riparian zone of the East river system, Colorado, United States - U2a2 | ecosystem: Environmental > Terrestrial > Soil > Riparian zone | place: USA: East... | reverse complement strand
GCTTCCAAAACCGACGGTAGAAGTCGTTCACCAGATAGCTCGCCCCCCAGTTCAGCTGCGTCGCGATCGTCGACATGTACGCAGCCGCGAACGCGGCGACCATCAGACCTCGCAATGCCGCCGGCAGATGATCGATCATCACGCGGATGTAGCCGGTCTCCGGATCCGCGAGACCCGGATACAGAATCAGCGATGCCAGGGCCACGAGAATCCACGGCCACGGCCGGATCGCATAGTGCGCGATGTTGAACCAGAGCGTGGCGAGCAACGAGTGCCGCTCGTCCTTGGCCGAGAACATCCGCTGGGCGATGTAACCGCCGCCACCGGGCTCGGCGCCGGGGTACCAAGTCGCCCACCAGTTGACGCCGATGTAGACGAAGAACGTGATCATCGGCATCCACACCGAGCCCACCGCCGGAATAATGTTCAACGCATCGCCGCGACCCGCTGCTCCCAACTTCGTCTTCATCTCCTCAATACCGCCCACCGCGTTGACCGCAAACACGGCGAGGATGATGACCATCGACATCTTGATCACGAACTGGAACACATCGGTGACGAGAACACCCCACAGACCAGAGAGCGTCGAAATCGCCGAGGTGAGCGCAATCATTCCCAGCACGATGATGAGCGCCTCGACCTTGGTAATGCCGAAGATCAGCTGGAGGATCTTTACCATCGCCAGATTGACCCAGCCGAGGATGATGCAGTTGATCGGAATCCCGAGATACAAGGCGCGAAAGCCGCGCAGAAATGCCGCGGGCTTTCCGGCATAGCGGATTTCGGCGAACTCGACGTCCGTCATTACCTGCGCCCGGCGCCACAGCCGCGCATAGAAGAAGACCGTGAGCATTCCGCTCATCAGGAAGCTCCACCAGACCCAGTTCCCCGCGATACCGTTCTTCGCCACGAAACCGGTGACCGCGAGCGGCGTGTCGGCGGCGAAGGTCGTCGCGACCATCGAGGTGCCCGCGAGCCACCAGGGGACGTTGCGCCCGGAGAGGAAGAACTCCGTCGTGCTCTTGCCGGCGCGGGCTTTGTAGTAGAACCCGATGCCGATGTTGAACGCGAAGTAGGCGGCGATGATCAGCCAATCGATGATTGTCAGTCGCATGGGCCTCCAATTGGGGGCGCGCTGCGGAGTTAGGCAAGCGTCCCGCACCAGTTGACAGGCTTGGCGAACCTGTCTAAGTTGCTGCCAGACTGGAGGATATGAATGGGCACGACACAACGGTCGGTTACCCTCACGCTCACCGAACGGGCGGGGGAAGAGGTCAAGAAGTTCCTGGCCGAGGAGAAGGTCTCGCACGAGTCGGCCGGCCTGCGCGTCGCGGTGCTGCCGGGCGGGTGCTCCGGCTTCCGCTACAGCCTGAACATCGAGGAGCAGCCCGCGGCGGATGACGTCGTGATTGAAAGCGCCGGCGTGCGGCTGTTCGTCGATGAATTCAGCTCGCAGTATCTGAACGGCACGGTGATCGATTACAAGAGCAATTTCCAGGAATCCGGCTTTGCGTTCGAGAATCCGAACGCCTCCGGCGGCTGCGGCTGCGGATCTTCGTTCACGGTTTGAGCATTGATCCTTCTTGATTCCGTAAGCAGGGCCCGCGGACACCGCGGGCCCTTTCTATATCTAGGCGTGTAGTTCGTATGCGCTCGCTCGACGTCGCCGTCATCGTCGCGTATTTCGCCGCGGTCATCGTGTTCGGCCTGCTGCTCGCCGGACGGCAGCGCGACGCAACTGACTATTTCCTCGGACACCGCGGGCTCCCTTGGTGGGCGTTGATGCTGTCGGTCGTGGCCACGGAAACATCGGCCGTCACCGTGATCTCGGTCCCGGGCCTCGCGGCGCGCGGGAATCTTACGTTTCTGCAGATCGCTTTCGGTTACCTGGTCGGTCGCATCGGCGTCGCGAAACTTCTGCTCCCTGGCTACTTCGAAGGCACACAGGATACCGCGTACCAGCGTCTGGAGCGACGCTTCGGAATCGCGGCTCGGCGCACGGCTTCCGGCATTTTCCTCGTGACGCGCGCGCTCGCCGATTGCGTGCGCATCTTTGCGACGGCGATTCCGCTGGCCATTATCGCGTACGGTAATCCCACCGACAAGGCGCTCGCGGTAGGGATCCTGGCGATCGGCATCGTGACACTCCTCTATACCTGGTTCGGCGGCCTCCGCGCCGTCGTGTGGGTGGACGTGATCCAACTCGGCGTGTATCTGGTGGGCGGCATCGCGACGGTGATCGTCGCGACGCACAACGCCGGCGGTGTCGAGGCATTTAGGCGCGCGTGGGACGCCGGAAAACTTGCCGTGCTGGATTTTCGGCCTTCCTTCAAAGTCCTGTACACGTTCTGGGGTGGGTTGGTGGGTGGGGCGCTTCTCGCCGCCGCATCGCACGGCACCGATCACCTGATCGTCCAACGACTGCTGGCCGCACGGGGACTGCGGGACGCGCAGCGGGCACTCATCGGCTCCGGCGTGTTCATCATCGCGCAGTTCGCGCTTTTCCTGCTTGTCGGCACGAGCCTCTGGCTTGCGGGCGCGGATGACGGCGTGATGCGAAGCGACGCGATTTACCCAAGGTTCGTGATCACGCAGTTGCCAACCGGACTCGCCGGCCTCGTGGTCGCGGGAATCCTGGCCGCCGCCATGAGCAGCCACGCCTCGGCCGTCAACTCGCTCGCCTCCGCTTCCACTCACGATTTTTACGCTCCCCTCACAGGCCGCCGCGACCTCGGACACCTGCTCTGGGTGGGACGCTGGCTCACGTTGTTCTGGACCGCGGTACTCGTGGTCGGTGCGATCGCCTTCATCGGCGATCGAGAAACACCCGTCGTGCAGCTGGCACTGAGCATCGCGTCCCTCACCTACGGCAGCCTGCTTGGGACGTACATCCTCGGTGGGGCGTGGCCGCGAACCCGCCAGATCGACGTGATCGTCGCGATCGGTGTAAGCGTCATCCTCATGTCGCCCGTGGTACTCGGAGCGGTAATCCCGCACTTCCCGCTGCATTGGTTACCCGGGCTCTCCTGGTGGTGGTATGTGCCGCTGGGGACCGCGGTCACCGTGGCGGCGGGGATGATCTCATCGCTCGTGTCGCGCAGATCGGCGGATGGGCAGATGGGCGGAACGACATGACGGAACAGCCCATCCTCCTCGGCATCGACTGCGGTGGCTCCCATACCGCCGTTGCCGTCGGCAATCGGCACGGGCGGGTCTTAGCCCGTGCCGAGGGCCCTGGCTCAGCGATGCGTCCCGGCGGCGCCGAACGCTCGGCGGCGGTCATCCTCGACGTCGCGCGGCGGGCAGCTGTTCAGGCGAAAGTCACGCTCCCCGCCACCGTCGCGCTCGTCGGAGCAGCCGGAGCGGGCCGTCCCCCAGAGCAAGAAGCGCTCGCGGAGGCGCTCAAGGCTGCGGGCGTGGCCGACCGCGTCGATGTCCGCGGCGATACCGAGATCGCGCTGGCCGCCGCGTTCGGGCATGGCCCCGGCATCCTGATCAATGCCGGCACCGGATCGATCGCCCATGCGCGCGGCGCGGATGGACAGCTGCATCGCGCCGGCGGGCACGGCTGGCAACTCGGTGACGAAGGCGGGGGCTACTGGATGGGGCGCCGGGCGCTGGCCGCGGCCGCGCGGGCACATGACGGCCTCGAAGAGTCGTCGACGCTGCTGGAGCGGTTGCTCGTCGCGTTGGGACTGCAGACGTTCGACGACCTGATCCGCTGGACGGCGACTGCGACGCCGGCGCAGGTGGCGGCGCTCGCGCCGCACGTCCTGAACGCCGCCCGCGAAGGCGAGACCGTTGCGCAGCAGATCGTCGAAGAGGCGTCAGCAGAGCTGTCGCAGCTCGTGCGCGTGCTCATGCGACACTTTCCAGATGGCGCCGCGATCAAGCTGGCGACCGCCGGCGGGCTGTTGCGGCCAGGATCGCCGCTGCTACTCGCATTGCGTGCCAACCTCGCGACCGACTTGCCCCGCGCGCGGATTTCGGAAGGCGGCGGCCAGGTCGACGCCCCCGCGGGTGCGCTGCGCCTGGCGACGCGACTGCTCGCGGGCTAAGCCGGCCCGCTTCCCGGCCCTCTCTGCCGGATCTTGCTGTGCTTGAATCCGTATGCCACGTAGAGCGCCAGCCCGATCACCAGCCAGACGGCGAAGCGAATCCACGTTTCCCCCGGCAGCCCTAACATCACGTAGACGCACAGCAACACTGAGAGCGGCGCGACAACCCATACCCACGCAACCCTGAACGGCCGAGGGCGGCTCGGCTCGGTCTGGCGCAGCACCAACACACCCGCCGAGACCAGCGCGAACGCGAATAGCGTTCCGATGTTCGTGAGATTGTAGGTCTCGTTTGCATCTCCGATCAACGCCCACAGCGCCACGAACGCTCCGGTAATGATGGTCGTGATGTACGGGACGCGGCGGTTGGTGGAGATCTTTGCGGCCCACGGCGGCAGCAAGCCGTCGCGCGCCATCGCGAAGAAAATCCTCGGCTGCCCGTACTGAAAAACGAGCAGCACCGCCGACATCGAGACGATCGCGCCCAGTGCGACGATCCACCCGACGGTCCGGAAGCCCGCGACCTCCAGCGCTTTCGCCAGCGGGTCCGCGACGCCGAGGTCCGTGTACTTGACCATGCCGGTCAGCACCGCCCCCACGATCACGTAGATCAGCGTACAGATCGCCAGGCCAACGAGGATCCCGATGGGGAGGTTGCGTTGCGGGTTCTTCGTCTCCTCCGCGGCAGTGGAGATCGCGTCGAATCCGATGTACGCGAAGAACACGATGGCGGCGCCCTGATGGATGCCGCGCCAACCGTTCGGCGCGAACGGATGGTAGTTCGTAGGCTCGATGTGTGTCAGTCCCGCGACGATGAACAAAGCGAGCACGAGCAGCTTGATTACGACGAGGACGTTGTTCGTGCGCGCGCTCTCGCGAACACCCAGCAAGAGCAGCCAGGTGATCAGACCGACCACGAGAAACGCCGGCACATTGACGAGGATCGGAATACCGGCGATGTGTGGCGCACTATCGAGCAGACCGTGGATTTTGGGATCGGGACTGAGTAATGCGGTGCGATAGCCGGTCGTCAGCCAGTCAGGAAGGTGGACGCCGAAGTAGCCGATGAACGATTTGAAGTAGTCACCCCACGAAATCGCCACCGCCACGTTGCCGACGGCGTACTCGAGAATCAAATCCCAGCCGATGATCCAGGCGACCAGTTCGCCGAGCGTCGCGTACGAATAAGCGTACGCGCTGCCCGCCTGCGGGATCATCGAGGCGAGCTCGGCATAGCACAGACCGGCGAGTGCGCAGCACACACCCAACAAGAGGAAGGAGAAGACGAGCGCAGGTCCGGCGCCCGCTCGCACCATGTTGCCCGCCGCGTCGTACTGCCCCGCCGCCGCCGTGCCGATCGCACCGAAGATGCCGGCGCCGATCACGGCGCCGATCGCCAGCATGATGAGATCGCCGGCGCCGAGGACGCGCCTCAGCGACTGCGGGGTTTCGAGCTCGCTGACCAGTAACTCCGCGATCGGCTTCCGCTTGAACAGTTGCCGCACGAAATCCCCTGCGTTCGGTGTGAGTCGTGATGCTACGGATGGACGACGATGCTGGAGACGTAATCGATCGCACGGCCGTCCCGAGTCTTCACGGGACTGAACGCAAAGTCTTGCATGGCCTTCATGAATACACGATGGTAGCGCGAATCTTTGATGGGCGGAATTACCTCGATTCTTGTCACGCGCCCGTCCGCCCGAATCGAGAACCGGACCTCGCGCATCCTTTGATCTCCAAGCGGCGCTCCCGGAGGGGCATTCGGCATCAATAGCGGCGTGGGGCCGAAGATATCACTTGCGCTGCTATCTGAGCCAGGACCGACATCCGAGCCGGAAGCCGTTCCCGCTGCTGTGACCGTGGCGCCGCCCGAGCCTGGCCCCTCTCCGGGATCGTCCGGAGGGGCCTCGAAGGTCCCAACGACGCCGGTGGTTTAGTCGATAGCGTTAGCGGCGGGATTCCAATTTTCAACGGCTTCGTCGAAGGCGGTGCCAAGATTGAGACTTTGACGGCTCGGGGCGGCCTGGTCGGCCGCACGGCCTCGGCCTGCGGTGACGTAGGAAGCGGTAGGGCCACCCAAGTCATGACCGGCCGCCGTTCCCTGTCTCCGTCGCGACAGCGGCATCGCAAAGCTGGTGAACGCCGGCCTCGGACTCACAGAAGTCACTTGAAACGGACAAACTAGAACGGGGCATATTTCATGCCCGGTGAGACCCTGCTGTCTTTCTTAGGACGTGATGCTACGGGTAGACGACGCAGTTGTAGACGTAATCGATCGGACGCCCGTCCGGCGTCTTCACCGGACCGAACACAAAGGTGCTCATGGCTTCCCTGAATCGGCGACGGTAGTCCGAATCCCGGATCGGCGGACTCACCGTTATCCTTGCAACGCGTCCGTCGGCCCGGATCCAGAACTGGACGTCGTGCGTAAGCTTGTCGTCGGGAGGCGCTTCCGCGGGCGTAGTCGGCGCCAGCAGAGGCGAGGGCCCGAAGATATCGCGCGCGCTGCCATCTGAGCCAGGACCGGCATCGGCGCCGGGGCTGGCGCTGACCTCCCTGGCGGCGCCGCAGCTCCGTCCCTCGCCGCTGTCACCGCTCACTCCTTCGTCGATGCCCACGGGGTCGGGCAGCGGGCCGGGCAATTGGCCGGGCAGCGAGACGCGTAGTGAGATGGGCAGGGCGGTAGCCACGACCGACGGTGGCACGTCGAGCTTCACCCGATCAAGGGGGGGCGGTGCGACGGTCGGAACGGTGACGGTAGGTATTGGCGTCGGCGACTTTTCGGCTTGCTGCGAGTTGATTTCGGGCAGCGCAACCCAGATCGATGGCCGGCCCTCGCCCCCGCCGCTCCTCCTGTTCTCGAACAACCCCGTGCCGCCCCACAACACCGAGGCAATTGCGACGTGCGCCACAACCGAGAGTGCCGCGGCCGATCCTTTGCTCCGCCGCGGCAACGGCAGCGCGTAGCTATCGAAGACGGGGTGGCGGGGCACGGTTTCAACCTCCACGCCCCATGATCGCAAGTACCGTACCTCTTCCGGAAGCCAACCTCTCCTGCTACGGATAAACGACCAGGCTCGCGATCGACTCGACGGGTCGCCCATCTCGGGTCGAGGCCGGTTTGAACAGATAGCCCATCATCCGTTCGGTGAACTCGCGCCGATACCCCGAATCCTTGATGGGCGGCGTGACCTCGATTTTTGTGACCCGCCCATCGGCGGTGACCCAGAAGCGTACATCATGACGGCCCCGAGCCTCGCGCGGCGCGCCGGGTGGCGCCATGATCGCCCAGCGCGGCGAGGCGCCGAGAGTATCACTCGCATTGCCACCCGAGCCAGGGCCGGCGTCGGAGCCAGTGCCCGTGCCGGTGCCAGTGCCGGTCCCGCCGCCGCTGCCCGGCCCTTGGCCAGGTCCGCCCCTCGTACCGTCCCCGGTCCCCACGGCAGCGGGCGCCGTGATCGAGATAGTCGGTGGGGGCATCTCGATCTTGACCGGCTCGACGACGGGCGCCGCCGCGGTTGGCACGGTGACGGCGGGGGCAGGGGCCTGCCTGACCGCGTCAGTCTGCGACGAGGGTGGTGTGGGGAGCGCGAACCAGCTGACCGCCGGACGGCCGCCGCCTCCCCCGCCGCCGCGGGGACCTGTGCCTCCCCCGCCGCCGCCTTCGAACAGCGCGGCCCCACGCCATAACACGAGAATCGCGATGGCGACGTGGGCCAGGAACGAGAGGACGGCCGCAGGCCCTTCGCGCCGCCTGGGGAGCGGGAGCGCGTAGCTGTCGAAGATTGGGCGCGGAGTGGGAGGAGGAGGCACGGTCTATAAATACACTAGAAAGAAAAAGGGGGCTCGGTTTCAACGCCGCGCCCCCGTAATTCATCCGTCTCACATCGCGTCAATGCGCCGCGGCAGCCCCTTCGGCCGGCGTGAATCCAATGACCTGCACCCCTGCGCCGCGCGCTATATCCATCGCCTTCACGATGTCGCCGTACTTCCGGTTCGGCGCCGCCTTGATGAACAGCAGCTTGGCGGGACGCTGGTCGTACAGCTCGTGGAACTTGGCGCCCAGCTGATCGAAGGCGACGGGCTGCCGATTGATCGAGTACGAGCCGTCCGGAGCCAGCTCGAGCACGATCTGGTCGCTCTGCGTCTGCTTCTGCTTGGGCTGCTGCTTCTGCTCCGGCGGGACCTGCACGTCGAATTCCCGGCGCGAGAGCGGCAGCGTAATCATGAAAATGATGAGGAGGACGAGCAACACGTCGATCATCGGCGTGACGTTGATGTCCGCGCTCAGTCCGCCGCCGGAGCCGCCGCTTCCCATGGCCATCGGTTAGTGCCTCGCCGGTTGCGCTGAGCGTTCCTGCTCGGCGATGGCGCCGACCACACGCACTCCGGCTTTGCGGGCAATTTCGAGCGCCTGCTGCACGCGCGAATACTCGATGCCCTCGTCGGCCCGGAGGTACAGGATCTTGTCCACGCTGCGGGTGGCGTACAGGTTCGTGAGCTGGCCCTGCAAGTCTTCGTCGCTGATGTAACGCGGGCCCGTGTATTTGCCGCTCGCGCCCGTGATGTCGATATAGAACTTCCCATCCCTGTCGATGCCCAGGCGGATCTCGCCTTCGCCTTCTTCGCGCGCATCGGGATTCTTGGCGCGCGGAATCGTCGCCTGGAACCCGGCAGTGATGGCGGGCGTGACGATCATGAAGATGATCAGCAGCACCAGCATCACGTCGATCATCGGCGTGACGTTGATGTTCGCCGCGACCACGCCCTCCGTTTTCTTCCCGCCACCTATCGCCATGGTGCGTTATCCCTTGATCGGACCGCTGGTCTGCGACGCCTTCTGCGTCTGGAATTCCTTTGTAAAGATCGACCGGCCGAACTCGCTGCCCACGCTCTTGATGAGATAGTCGATCAGTTCCTTCGACGTGTAGGTCATCTCCACCGTCAGGAAGTCAATCTTCGTAGCGAAGTAGTTGTAGAGCCACACCGCCGGGATCGCAACGAGCAAACCGAACGCCGTCGTAATCAGCGCCTCGGCGACACCGCCCGTGATCGCGGCGAGCGAGCCGGAGCCGCCCGACGCCGACATGCCTTGGAACGCCGTCACGATACCCATCGTCGTGCCGAGCAAGCCGACGAACGGCGCCGTCGCGCCTGTCGTCGCCAGAATGCCGAGCCCGCGCTTCAGCTCCGCGGTGATGATGAGCATCTGCCGTTCGACGGCGCGCTCGGCGGAGTTGATGTCCGCAGCCGTAATGGTCGCGCGGTCGCGCAGCAGCGGTTTCACCTCGGAGAGCGCCTCACCCAGCACGCGCGCGACGTGACTCTTCTTGTTCTTCTCGGCGAGCGCGATCGCGCCGTCGAGCTGCTCCTCTTGCAAATAGCGCGAGAACTCAGGCGCGAACTTCCGCGTCTCCTTCTGCGATTTTCTGAGATATATGAACTTGGAAATGCTTACCGCCCACGACCAGGCCGACATGATGAACATCACGACGACAATGCCTTTGGCGAACGGCCCCATCGATGACCATAGTTCAGCGTAACTCATTGTCTCTCCCTATTTCTTGATCTTGAAGTCGATCGGCAGGTTCACCAGCACGCGGACCGCCCGCCCATGCACGCGCGCGGGACGGAACAGCGCCCGTAACACGTAGTTCTTGGCCGGTTGGTCGAAGCCAGGATTGGGACTCTGAATGACCTTCACCGACGGCGGCTCGGCGCGACCCGACGTATCGATGATCGCCTGCACCAGCACACGGCCCTGCACGCCCGCCTGCCGCAGCAGGTCCGGATAGTTCAGCGCCGGCCCCGACAGCACCTCGGGCCGCTCTTCGACGACTGACTCCATGAACACCTGATCGGACGACGGCACGATGCCCGTGCCGATACCGCCTTCGACGCCGGTTCCCGAATAATCTTTGGGATCGAAATGCTGTTGCAGATTGATCGGCGGAATGTTC
>Ga0193719_10001243_pt1 | contig 10019 bp, 9 predicted proteins | sample U2a2metaG_FD_160103 | JGI IMG/M metagenome (GOLD analysis project Ga0193719, IMG submission 160103) | Soil microbial communities from a riparian zone of the East river system, Colorado, United States - U2a2 | ecosystem: Environmental > Terrestrial > Soil > Riparian zone | place: USA: East River... | reverse complement strand
CGGGCCGAGCCACTATGTGAACCAGGATCTGCGCGACGTGTGGCTGGCGCAGTGAAGAAATTAAACATGCAGAATTAGAAATTGAAAATTAAAGAGTTGATGGATGCGCCAGTACGTGATTAAGCGCTTGTTGCTGATGATCCCGACCTTGTTCGGCGTTGCCCTGTTGGTTTTTTTTCTGCTGCGGGTGGCGCCTGGCGACATCGTCGAGCTGAAGTACGCCGGCAGCGGCACCTTCGCCCCCAAAGAAGCGCTCGATCGGGAGCGCAAGCAGTTGGGGCTCGACAAACCGTTGGCGCAACAGTTTGTCAATTGGATCGCCGGAGTGGCGCGCTTCGACTTCGGCAACTCGATGTGGACGGGGCAGCCGATTACCCAAGAAATCAAGATTCGTCTCGAATTGAGTTTACAGCTGGCGGTCATGGCCACTGTGGTGGCGATGCTGCTAGCGATTCCTCTAGGAACGCTGGCAGCGCTCAAGCAGGATACCTGGGTCGATTACGCCGTGCGGATTTTTTCCATCGGCGGACTCGCCATGCCGTCGTTCTGGCTCGGCATCGTGATCATTCTCGGCTTTCTTATCTTTTTCAAATGGATGCCGCCGCTGACGTTCACGTCTTTCTGGACCGATCCGCGCGCCAATTTGGCGCAGCTCATTTGGCCGGCGCTCGCGGTTGGCTACCGCTATTCCGCCATGGCGACGCGCATGACCCGCTCCGCGGTGTTGGAAGTGCTGCGCGAGGATTACGTGCGCACGGCGCGGGCCAAGGGACTTTGGGAGCGCGCGGTCGTCCTCAAGCACGCGCTGAGCAATGCACTGCTGCCGATCGTGACGGTGATCGGCTTGGAGTTCGCTTTTCTGATCGGCGGTCTCGTCGTGACCGAGCAGGTGTTTAATCTAAACGGTATCGGCATGTTGTTCGTCGAATCGATCACTCATCGTGACTACACCATGACTCAAGCGTTGGTATTGCTCGTCTCCTTCGCTTTTATCTTCATGAACTTTATGGTCGATTTGCTCTATGCCTGGCTCGACCCGCGCATTCATTACCAATAATTTGCGCGCGCCAATTCTCTTCCGACCCGGATCTGTTAATGCCTGCGCGTATTCGACCTTGGCTTGCTAGTGCCCTGGATTTTATTTCCTCGCGTCCGTTGGGCGGCGCCGGGGCGATTATCATTGTACTCATGATCGCCGCGGCGCTGCTGGCGAACTTTCTCGCGCCGTACGATCCCTTGGCGAACAATTACGGCGCCATGTTTGAGGCGCCAGGAGTGCATCATTGGCTCGGTACGGATTCTTTCGGTCGCGATGTCCTGTCGCGCATCCTTTATGGCTCGCGTACGGCTCTGTGGGTGGGCTTTTGCTCATCTCTTTTCGGCACGAGCATCGGCGCTCTGATCGGCGTATCCTGCGCCTACTTCGGCGGTAAGGCCGATCTGTTCATGCAGCGGCTGATGGATATATTGCTATCTTTTCCTTTGATCGTTCTGGCGCTCGTGGTCGTCGCGGTTTCAGGCTCGGGTCTTTGGAACGTGATTCTGGCGATCACGATTCCGATGATCCCGCGCGCGGCCTTGGTCGTGCGCAGCAGCGCGCTGGCATTGCGCCAGATGCTGTTCGTCGAAGCGGCGCTGACCCTCGGTTCGAGCCATTGGCGGGTTATCTCGCGCCATATGCTGCCCAATGTGATGGCGCCCTATCTAATCATGCTGACGGCATTCCTCGGCCAGGCGATTTTACTGGAAGCGTCTCTGTCATTTCTCGGTTTAGGCGTGGCCGAACCGACGGCGGCGTGGGGATTGATGCTGCGCGGCGCGGCGGTGGAGTTTGCCGAGAGGGCACCCTGGATGGCGCTATTCCCAGGCTTGGCGATCAGTCTGGCGGTGTTCGCGTTTAACGTCTTCGGCGATTCGCTCCGCGATGCCCTCGATCCGAAGCTGCGGCTGCCGTGAACGATCTTCGCGCAAAATCGTGGTCGAAGAATCCTCAGGGATTAGACGGGGATTCAATTTACAATCAGCGCTACGGAAAAAACTGATGTAAGCGCGATACGCCGTCTTGCTTCGGTTCACGGGAACGATATTAGCCTTCAATCGTGGCCTTTCCAGGTGTCGATGCTCTTCTGGCCGCCGCGCTTGTCATAGTAACTCTGTTGCACTTTGAATAGTTCAGATCGCGTCATTTCTACTTTACGCATCGCACCGCTTTTATCGACGTACTCGAAAGCGACACGGCGCTGATCCTTGAATATCCGAATCAGCCGGCCGTCTTCGGCGTCGATCATTCTGCCGATGGTCCGCAGGGTTTCGCCGAGGCTGTTGATATCGGGAACTTTGCCGGCTTGCGTGCGAAGATGAAGGCCGGCTTCATCCAACCGGTTCACGTCTGCGGCGTCGTAGGTTTGTTCGATAGTCGCCGATTCGATTCCTTCCGGTGCCTTATCGAGGCGATAGTTGGCGAGCTTACGGATGACGTTTCGCAAACCCGATTTTTCAACTTGCGGAATCCGTTTCTCGGCTCTTTTGCGGTCGCATTGAACCCGAACCTCAAAGCTATCTCCCTTGTAGTCAATATCCACCTGTTGCGGAAATAGTTCGGCGAGGTCCTGGCCGATGACGCGCAGGGCGCGAGCATAATAGCCAGCGGGCTCGCTGGACTTAACTCTGAAAGAGTCGGCTAACTTCACAATAGTCAAAAATCGGCGTTTTGATTTTTACCTTAATACGGCTGAAAACTTCAGTGGTTGTCGGATTCGGTTCCATAGATCGTCGCACGCCTTTAACGCTTCATTCCTGTAAGGTCCAGAAGTTACTAAAAAGATACCATCGTTCTCCAAAATTTCTATTCAAAAGGCGGGCGCCTTTTAGGTTCTTGTTGACCTTTCATTTTACTCAAAAACAAAGATGTCGACAAAGGTTTTTTGTCGGCGAAAAATTGGCCCGGACGAATAGGGATTCGGTTCGCCAAATGCGCTTTAAATAACTCGCGGACAAAGGACCTTCGAGGGAGTTTAAAGGCCGATTAAAGAGCATGCGGATTAAATTACCGAGTCGTCTCCTGTAAGACTCTCACCTTGACCCCAGCCGATGCGACGTATTACAAGAAAAGGACGTCGATTTTCAGCGAAGGAGTCAAATCACTGGAAAAAGGAAACAGCGACATGGTTGCAACAAATCTTAGACAATCCGGCAGTGAGCTTGGAGCGAAGACCACTTACCAACTGTTCCTGGAAAAGGAAGGCCTGCCCGCGGTACAGGGTTTTCACATCGAAAACATAAATGAAGTCGAGCTTCATCCGTGGGCGCGCGTTGGGGGCCACGGAGTTTACCTCAACCTGGAAGGGGCCGAGGGAGTCAACGATTGCTATATCTGTGAGATCGCGCCCGGACAATCTCTCACGCCGCAGAAACACATGTTCGAAGCGTTGGTTTATGTTGTCAGTGGCCGCGGCGCGACGACGATCTGGCAGGACGGCGGCAGACGGCAAACTTTCGAATGGGGCGAGGGCGCGCTGTTTTCGCCGCCGCTCAATGCACGCTATCAGCACTTCAACGGTCAGGGTGATAAACCGGTGCGGCTTTTGGCGATGACCAACGCGCCGACCGTGCTGAATCTTTATCACAACGTCGATTTTGTTTTTAATTGCGACTATCGCTTCACGGACCGCTACGCCGGCGAAGACGACTTCTTCAGCGGCCAGGCGAAGATTCCCGGCGAGGGCTTTCACGACACCAATTTTATTCGCGACGTGCGAAGCTATGAGTTGCCGGAGAGAAAGGATCGCGGTGCGGGTGGTAAGATGATCATGATCGAGATGTCAAACAACGTCATGTCGGCGCATATTTCACAGTTTCCGGTTGGGACTTACAAAAAGGCGCACCGCCACGGCGCTGGCGCGCACGTGATCATCCTCAAGGGCGAAGGATTTTCGATGGTGTGGCGCGAAGGCGACGACATCAAGCGCTACAACTGGCGCGCCGGGAGCTTGCTGGTGCCGCCGGAACGCTGGTTTCATCAGCACTTCAACGTCGGTGGCGAGCCCGCGCGTTACCTCGCGCTCAAGCCGTTCAGCAGCCGAAAATTTCCTGGGCTGCGAAAACAGTGGGGTACTTCAGAAAGCGTCAAGCTCGGCGGCGATCAGATCGAATACGACGACGAAGATCCGTATATTCGCCAGATGTTCGAAGCGGAATTGGCCAAGCGCGGCGTGGCGAGCCAAATGGGCAGTGTTTACAAGGCGGCGAGTTGACTGTGAACATTGTCATGAGAAAACTTTGTTGTTTGCTAATAGGGTTCATCGCTATTTGCGCGCCGAATTCGCCTCTCGACGCTGCCGACAAAGTGCGCATCTCAGTAACCAACCCCAATATGTCCTTTCTTCCGTCGGGAGTCGCTTTCAAAAAAGGTTTTTTCAAAGACGAGGGCCTCGACGTAGAGATCATTCGCATGAACGTGCCGAACATTATCACCGCGCTTGTAACCGGAGACGTTGCCTATACCTTGCTCTTCGGCTCGGTCGTGCGCGGCGCGCTTCGGGGCATGCCGATGCGCGCACTCGCGAGCCTCTTGGATGGTTCAACTCACGCCTTGGTTGCCAAGCCTGAATACAAATCGGGCAAGCAACTTAAGGGAAAAATCGTCGGCATCGGTAACTTCGGCGGCACCGACGAGGTGGCTGGTCGAATGATGCTCAAATCCTTTGGCCTGGATACGGAGAGAGATCTCAAGTTCATCGCCCTGGGGCCGGATCGAGCGCGTCTCGCCGCGCTGAAGGAAGGTCTGGTGGATGTAGCCGTGATTGCCCCGCCTGGTGACGCCCTAGGAGGGCAGATGGGATTCAACGTCCTTCTCAGGGCGTACGAGGTTTTTAGTTTCCCATTCATCGGCATCGGCGCCAATCTCAAAACGATCAAGGAGAAGCCGGACGAGGTTAAAAAAGTAGTAAAGGCCATGGTGCGAGCAAACCGTTTTATCCGGGACGACAAGGAAGGTGCTGTGCGGATCCTGATGGAATGGGGGAAGATAGAGCGTGACCACGCTGTGGCTTCCTACGATTCCACCTGGAAGGTCTTCAGTCCGGATGGAAACATTCCACCCGAAGGTTTGCGCATGGTATTAGAGCAAGCCAAGGCGGAACTCAAGCTAACGCGCGATCTGCCCCTGAGTGAAATCATCGATTTGGCGCCGCTTCAGGCGGCGCAACGAGAGCTGGGGATCAAAAAACCCTAAGGCGCAGTTGACTGACCGGAGGAACACCAGAAGATGTCGGAAGAAGAACTTTTACGCGAGCTCGATGAAAAACTGCGTGGCTTGAGTGTCGAAGGGTTGTGGTCGCCGGCCTCCGACGCAGACATGGCGACTTACAGCAAAGACCCCCATACTTCGGTGTTACCGCATGTATGGAAATGGCCGGCGATCTACGAGGCGATCCAGACTGTGGCGAACATGTATGGTCTCGACGGCAAAGCGGAACGGCGGGTGCTGCGGCTGATCAATCCGGCTTACCTCGATCAGAAAAATCGTCGCCAGCGTACCACCACGCATACGATGCTTATGACGCTGCAGTTACTGAAGCCCGGCGAGGTGGCGCATGATCACCGACATAATTTCGCGGCGTTCCGATTTATCCTCAAGGGCGCCGGCGCATACACGATCGTCGAAGGCGAGAAAATTCCCATGCAGGAGGGCGACCTTATCCTCACGCCGTCGATGACGTGGCATGGACACCGCAATGGCGGCGAGCCTGTGGTTTGGCTCGATGGCCTGGATAATCCCTTGCTGTTCTTGCTCCAGGCGATCACGTGGGAAGCATTCCCCGGCGGCCTCCAGCCCATGAAGCCCGGTTCCGATTACACTACGTCGCGCGTCGGCACGACGCGGCCGATCTGGGAAAAAATCTCGGAACGTCCCACGTATAACTTGCACTACAAATGGCAGGATACCTACGAGAAGCTACAGCGCCTGAGCGATGGGCCCGGAAGTCCCTTCGATGGCGTGGCATTGGAATTTGTCAGCCCGGACGGCGGGCACACGATGCCGACGTTATCCTGCGGTATGCAAATGTTCCGTCCCGGTGAAATCACCAAAACGCACCGGCACAATTGCAGCACCATCTATCATGCCTTTAGAGGAAACGGCACGACGGTCATCAACGGTCAAAAATTCGAATGGGAGCAGGGCGACTGCTTCGTCGTGCCCCTGTGGAGCTGGCACAGCCATCAAAATCACTCCCAAACCGACGCCGCGATACTTTTTTCGGTGAGCGATCTGCCGGTCATGGAAGCGCTCAAGCTTTACCGTGAGGAAGCAGGAGAGGGTGCGTGATTTTCGTCGCGCGTTTCCGGACGATCTTTGTTGATGATGTTAATTCTTAAAGATCATGGCCCGGCGCTAATCAGTTGTTTAACTGCGCTGCCGTGGCACATCGACGCCACGGCTTTATCAACAGCGCGTTGAGCAGCGTTGCTAGTGCGAGAATGAAAAAGAAGATCCACATGACGCCTCTGTAGCTCTGACTACGATCGTACATCGCCCCGGCCAGCACCGGACCGGCGACGCTTCCCCACATATAGAAAAAACTCAGCATGCCGCGAATCGTTGCGAAGTACTTGCGGCCGTAGAAATCTCCCACCGTCGCCCAGACGATCGGAAATGAAGCGTCGAGCAAAGTGGTAAAGGCGAAGGCGCCGAGCATGAAGGCGGCTTCTTCTTGCGCCAAACCTTGCCACACCATGACGGGCACGAAGTGAACGCTCACCGTGCTATACGCCGCGACCCGCGCCGTCATGGAAACCACCAGCAGCCAGAAGATTGCCGTCTTCATCGCTTGAGCCGCGGGCAGGTCTCGTTCTCTCGGTTCCGAGGCTATGTTATTCATCGAATGCGCGTCGCTATCGCGCGCTCGTGGCGCTTCACCGTCCGGCAAAAGCCCCATGCTCTCCGGCGAGCGCCGCACTTGGAAACTCAAAGGCAAGCAAACTGCGAGAAATAGACAGCCGGAGAAAAACGCCGCCCAGCGCCAGCCGAGCGATTGGACTCCCACAGCGAGCAGGGGCGAAAGGATCGCGCCGCCGACCGGCACTGCGGCGCTGACGACGGTCATGGCGCGGGCGCGTTGACGGATAAACCAACTGTTGGCGATGACCATGGGCGAATGGACAAATCCAGCGATGAACGCGAGCGAGATGACCGCGAGATAAACGACCAAGAAGCTCGCGTAGCTATCCACCCATGACAGAAGAATGTAGCCCGCGCCGGCGAGAAACGCGGCGGTCACGATGATCGGACGGGGGCCGAAGCGGTCGATCAAGTAACCGACCAGAGGCGCTTCGATGGCTCCTTGGGCGCGCGCGAGCGAGAACGCTAGCGAGGTTGCGGCGCGGCTCATGCCAAGATCTTGACTGATCGGCAGAAAGAAAACCGTGAAGCCGTATTGATGGATTCCGCCGCCGACGACGCGAATGGCCGAGACCAAACCGATCATGCGCCAGCCGTAAAAGATGCGCGACAAAGAAGCTGCGATGTTGGGAAATATCATGGGCCGGCGAGCGGCGGCTATGTGGCAATGATTGTAAAAGGATGGGAGGCCGCCAGATGGAGCACGCGTCCGCTGCCGATCTCAACTATTTGTTCAATAGTTTTCTTTGGTTCTTTCCTCGTCATGACGGCGCAGGATGGAGGGGCGGGTTTCAAACGCGCCCTATATCTTGCAAAACAGCACGCTAATATGTCCGCGACTAACCTGACGAAGCGTTGCCGGTCTCGATTAACGCGTGGGCAGCAACAGCAAAACCGCTGCCGGATCGACCAACAGAGCTTGATTGGAAAACTTCGCTGCTAGTGGAAAATGTCGCCGCAATCTAGCGGCTCTGCAGGACCTGTCCACCCATATTCGTGATTTTATCCAATCGAATCACCACCGCGGCGCCTTTGCGTTCGGGATCCTTGTCCAGTTCTTCCTTGACGGTGCGCGCCATGACTTGATCGCGGATCGGTCCGTCCTCGTGCATGGTCGCCGTGCCGTGAAAGCGCCATGCGGCTTTCGTTTTGGTGTCGCGGAACAGCACGATGACGTGCGGGTTTTCTTTGACGTTTTTCATATGCTGGCGCTTGGTGCGTTCCCAGTAAGCAAGGGACTCGCCGTCGAACACCATCATGCTGCCTTTGTAGCCGATATCCGGCTCGCCGTCGCCGGAAACCGTGGCGAGAATGCAAGGAGAGCCGTTAGCCAAGGCATTATCAACCATCTCCTTCATTTGATCATTTAGGGCAATCATAGGTCACCTCCTGGAGCGTAATGAATACAAAATAGACAGGCTACGGTCAAATTGAATCACTCGCACGCTGCTGCATCCAAAGTCGCCTATCCGCAGTTCGTCGTTCCCGCCTTTAAGCGGTGGTTCGACTGAGCTCACCACAGGCGAATCCGGATCTGGACCCCGGATAAAAACATTCGGGGGTGACGGTTTTAGGAAAGTTGTCCTAAAGATGGTTGGAATTCTCGCTGCTTGCTGCGGGCAGTCATTTTGCCCACTCCGCGACGGTTTCGAATTCTTGATAGCGCCTAAAACAAATTTTCCGTCGGGCTCGTAAACCATGAACGCAACCTTCGGAACTTGGTCTCGGTATTTGGGCTCGACGTAGCGTTGCCAAAGATATTGCGGCTCATGCGTGTGCGCATCGGCGTCGATGACTTTGAAATTTTTCCACATAAGCATATCTGATGGTCGCGTCGTTAAGGCTCAGAAGTCAAATATTAATACTGTGCCCCAGACTGCAACTTCGCGCATTCGCCTCGAGCGGCGACCATCATTTCGCGATGGAGATTATATGTGCTTGGATTTTGCCGTCCACGACGCCGCGGCCAAAGCGATGCGCGATAGCTTCCGCAGCCTCGGTGGTTGCGTCCGCCAGCCGTGAGGGATCCCGCGTTTCTATCTCGTTGCGCAACGGTGTGCCCTGGCAATATGCGATGGCGGGATGGTCGCACGACGCCGCGTGGCTGCGGGCAGCCAATGTTGTGATTTCAGGTGAAGCCGTGAACCCGCCCGCTGCGAGATCCCGTCTGATGGTCTCAACGTCATGATAACCATGTGGCGTGCGCGCCAGAAAGCGCGGCGGATCATCCGGGAAAAGCGCCTCGAGCGCAGTCGTCACGGTATCGGCGAACTCGTTCTCTTGTATACAATCCCACGTATTGAAGATGAAAATGCCTCCTGACCTCAACACTCGGAGAACTTCCGAGTAAGCGATTCGTTTGTCCGGAAAAAACATGACTCCGAACTGGCATACGACTGCGTCGAAGGCGCCGTCGGCAAAGGGAAGCTTCATGGCATCCGCCTGGCGCCAAGTGACCGGACGCTTGGTGCCGCGCACAGCGGCTTGGTCGATCATCGACTGATTCAGGTCCGTGACGACGATGGATACGGCCTTGGGCAGCGCCGTTGCCATGGCACGGGTTACGACGCCGGTGCCCGCCGCGATTTCGAGCACTCGCGCCAAAGGTCTTGACGCTAAGCGTGCCACAAGGTCTGCAGCGTATGGCTCGAAGATCAGCGGAACCAAGTAGGTTTCATAAAGTTCCGGAATCGAACCGGCGAAGACTTTGTCTGTTCCGTGGTCGCTCATTCTGTGGAGCCTCGGCATGGACTGTTGCTGGATTGCGGTCTTAGCGGTCTGCTCGATGGATGCACGTTGGCGGGGTCATGCAGACCGTTACTCGATGTTCTCGCCATCGCGTACTTCAAGTTTGTGCTCCAAACGGTCTGCCAAAGAGCCGCTAGGCGGATTTACTCGACGGTTAGCGGCACTTGCGTTAGTGTCTCGAACCTTCACGTGCTCATTCATCTAATCCGAGAATATGCTGGCGATCTCGGGTTCCTACTGCTTGACGTGTTTTACCAGTTGTCGTGGGCCGACTTCGCCGCCGTACACGTTTCCCTTCGCATCCACTGCCAATCCCTCCGCCGCACTGGTTCCCTTCATTTCGAGCGGGTCCGGGATTCTGTGGTGGGCT
>Ga0193719_10001241_pt1 | contig 10026 bp, 10 predicted proteins | sample U2a2metaG_FD_160103 | JGI IMG/M metagenome (GOLD analysis project Ga0193719, IMG submission 160103) | Soil microbial communities from a riparian zone of the East river system, Colorado, United States - U2a2 | ecosystem: Environmental > Terrestrial > Soil > Riparian zone | place: USA: East... | reverse complement strand
GGATAGGGGACAGGCCTACGGCAAGGCTCTAAGATGACTATCAAGAAAACGGAGCGGCCCGGCTGCTGCCAGCAAACCGTCGGAGAGTTTTTGACGTGCACAGTGCGGCACCCAACCTCTCTCTCGCCAAAGTCATTGCCCGAAGGTGCAGAAGGATTTTGCCGGGGAAATGGTCGCCGCCCACCCTGGCTAGAGGGAACGAGAGAGAGCGGGAGCCGCGATCAACCAGCCTGGGAAAAGCCAAGAGTCGGATAAGTCAAATGGCTTAATTTTTGGTGCCGGACGGCGCCAGACCGCGGTATTTCAGCATCGGCTCAATGCCCGGCTCTCTGCCAAGCCAAGCTGCGTACATCTTGGCGGGGTCCTCGGTGTTGCCACGGGCAAGAACCATCCGCCGTAAACGGTCGCCATTGGCCCGAGTTAAGCCGCCGTGATCTTCGAACCACTGGAAAGCATCATGGTCCAGCATCTCGCTCCACAGATAGGCATAGTAGCCGGCGCCATAGTCGCCACCCCAGATGTGCGAAAAGTAGCTGGAGCGATAGCGAGGCGGCACGTAGCTGAGAAAAAGTTTGGTCTTTTTCAACGCCTCCATTTCAAACGCATCAGGTTTTTGCAAAGGTGAGCTGGCGGGAAGCGTATGCCACTGCAGATCGAGTTCGGCGGCGGCCAGCAGTTCGGTGAGCGCATAGCCCTGGTTGAAGACTGCCGACTCCCTGATCTTGGCGGCGAGCGCCGCCGGCATGGAGGCACCGGTCTTGTAGTTTTTCGCGAAGTTGTCGAACACCGCCGGATAGCTCGCCCAATGCTCGTTGAACTGTGACGGAAACTCGACGAAGTCGCGCGGCACCGCGGTACCAGAAAGACTTGGACATTCGGTATCGGCGAACATGCCATGCAGCCCGTGGCCGAACTCGTGGAACAGAGTCGTGACATCACGGAAGCTAATCAGAGCCGGTTGGCCTGGGGCAGGCTTGCTTAGGTTGGCGACGTTATAGACGACCGGCACAGTGCCCAGGAGTCTGGACTGGTCGACAAAGTTGCCCATCCAGGCACCGCCATTCTTGTTATCGCGCTTGAAGTAGTCGCAGTACCAGAGCGCCAAGGTCTGGCCGTTGCTGTCGAACACTTCGAATACGCGCACCTCCGGGTGGTAGACAGGAATGTCCTTGCGTTCCTTGAAGCTAAGGCCATAAAGCTGGCTCGCGGCGTAGAACACGCCATTCTCGAGCACGTTGTTCAACTCGAAATACGGCTTAATCTGCGCTTCATTTAAGTCGTACTTGGTTTTGCGAACCTGGTCGGCGTAATGGTTCCAGTCCCAGGGCTCCAACTTGAAACCGCCCTTCTGGGCGTCGATCTTCTGGATATCCTTTGCTTCGCGGGTGGCTTTCGCTGTTGCTCCGGGCACCAGAGCAGCCATGAACTTCAGGGCGGCGTCCGGCGTTTTAGCCATCTGGTCTTCCATCTTCCAGGCTGCGTAGTTTGGATAGCCCAGCAGTTTTGCTTTTTGGGCGCGGAGCTGAGCCAGACGAGCGATGGTGTCCCGCGTGTCGTTCGGACCCCCGCGTTCGGCGCGATTCCAGGAATTTTCGAAGAGCGCCTGGCGGGTCGAGCGATGGCTTAGGGCAACCAGGTCGGGCTGTTGCGTGGTGTTCTGCAGAGCAATGACGTAGCCGTCCCGCCTGCGCTCCTTCGCCGCCAACGCGGCAGCGGCGATTTGCGCATCGCTTAAACCCGCCAAGGTCTCCTTGTCGGTAGTGGCATAGGCCGCATCCTTAGTGGCTGCGAGCAGCTTGGTGGTGAAGGCATTCGAAAGGGTCGATTCCTCTTCATTGAGCTTCTTCAGATCGATCTTTTCGGAATCAGGCAGGTTGGCTCCCGCATGCACGAATTTCTTGTAGTAAAAATCGACCAGCCGCAGTGATTCCGGATCAAGCTTCAGCAAATCGCGTTTCTTGTAGACGGTGGCGACGCGCTCAAAGAGCTTGGAGTCGAGGAAGATAGCATCGTGGTGCGCGGCCAGTTTGGGCGCCTCAATGTCCTGCACTTTCTGCAGTTCTGGATTCAGGTTGGCTGCCGTAACGCCATTGAATACCGGCAGCACGCGGTTGAACAAGGCGCCGGTCTTTTCGATTGCGACAAAGGTGTTTTCGAAAGTCGGCGCGGCTGGATTGTCAACAATCGTCTGCATTTCCTTGCGTTGCTGCGCCATGCCAGCTTCAATGGCGGGCTGATAATCGCTATCTTTGATCCTGTCGAACGGAGGCGCCTGAAACGGCAAAGGACTAGGCGCATAGAACGGATTATTCGGTCCGAAGCTCATATGGGTATCCGAGGTGGTAGCGCTCGAGCCGAGCGCCATGGCGCCAGCCGCGATCAAGGCTCCCACTCGGGAGAGCTTGATCGTTGGCTTGCGTGGCCGCACCGCAGTCATGGCCAGTCGTTTCTCCCCTAATATTAACCATTGTAAATGACACCGTGGATGGGACAGTCGGAAGTCCGTCTGTACGGGCGGCCGCTTCCGCCAGGAGCGCCGCAGAGTAGGAGAAGATTCTTACCGCTCGAACCCGGTTCGTATTCTAGGTTCCGTGACGCCTCACAATGCTGAAACGGCGTCAGCAAGTTTTGTGTCGCGGTTCGTTCTGCTCATGTTAGAAGCTTGGGCCCAAAACAAAGCGCGAGCAGAACGTATTACCAAGGGCGCTGTGGTTAAGAAGACGACGGATACTGTAACCGAGATCGCTTGGTCTAGCGATGGTCCGGGGAGCAGCATTGTGAAATACGGGACGAGCCCAAATGCATTGAACCAAACAGCAGAAAAGCCGTGGGGCGGCACCAAAGAGTCAAACGGGGATTATAACCATACTGTCTGGATCACGAACCTGAAACCAAACACGACGTACTATTTCATAGTGGAGATCGGGCAGGGCCTTGGAACCGGTACAGAGACGCGAAGTCGTCTCCAGGAGCTTCATACCGTGGCACGCAAGTGACCTTCGCAGTTGATGTACCTTCTTCCGGAAAGGAACGGACTTTTGCCGTGCGCTTACCACAGCAAGAGATTCGCGAGCCAAGCATCCGCCGCTGCGGCCGCCGTTGTAGGCGGTCACATTCCAACCCGGGGCTTAATAGAGCCCGACGGCGCGGCTGGTTTGTCTTCGTTCTCTGACAACGGGCAGGCTAATGATGATGGGCTGGCTTGTTAGCCGACTTGATCGCACCCAGTCGAAGCACGGCGGCCGCAGCAGTGTATTTCACCGCGTCTTTTTCATCGGACATATATTTCTCGACTGTTCTGAGCGCAGATCGGTCTCCCCGTTTGGCTAAAGCTTCGAGTGCGGCGGTCTGCACTATCCAGCTTTTGTCGCCAGCCGCATCGATCAATGCGTCGGTCGTTGCTGGGTCTGGGTCCTTGGCGAGCACCTTGGCGGCAGCCGCACGGACTGGAGACGCGTCATCCTTCGCGATCACCTTGATAGCTCCCCATCCGATGCCAGCAAAGGGAACGAACCCGATACCTTCTTCAAAGCCGAGTGCCGCCATCTTTTTTGGATCATGCAAAAGAGACGCTTGTGATGAGATTAGGCCTTTTCTAGCCTTCCGTTCGCCGTTCAGAACTTCGTAGTACACCTCGTAGGCAGAATTGTCATGCATCAGATCGAGGGAGTGAGCGGCCGCTAGCACGACCACGGGATCCTGATCATCGAAAGCTGCTCTCAGCTTGGGGATGCTGGCCCTTGACCCCATTTCTCCCAACGCCGCGGCGGCGGCCGATCTCACTTCCGGTTTGTTATCGGTCAACGCCTTTTCCGCCAGTCTGGCGCTCCTTGTGTTGTTCGGGATCAGGCCGAGAACGAGGATCGCCGTGGCGCGATTGGTGGACTTGTCGCTTGTGCAGGCACTCTCGAGTAACTGCCAAGCCTGCTCACGTGGACTCTGGCGAACGTTGGAGTGGGCTAGACGCGCCTGTCCAGGCTGACCTGCTGCCGACTGTATCGCAGGCTCGTTGATCACTGGCGCGTCTGGACTGGATTGCGGTTGCGCCAGCGACTTCGACGGCGGTGATGGCATAGCGGGCTGCTGCCTCCCAAACAAATAGCAGCAGAGCATAAGCACGAACGTACAACTTCCGGGCAACACTAAATTGGTGCGCATGGGATGAACCGACTCGACAATGACTTCAATTTGGAATCGTTAGTTTTTAGCCTACAAACCAGGACAGCAATAGCTACTCCAAGCCTTTTGACGCCCGGCAAGTTTACCTCAGGGTTGCATGTCTTACTTAGAACCCTTCACCACAGAACCAGCCTCCGCCAGACTCAGCCCAGACGGCACCGGTTTGAATTGGCTCCTTACCTCGTGCTGTTGTTCGCCGATCGAATGAAAGAACAGCGCCCGCCCCGAGATGTGGACATCAAGCAAAGACATCTCCCAATCCTTGGGAGCAACTTCGGATTGGACGACCTCGAAACTGCCTCCCTTTTGAAGCTTGCCAAGAATTCCGAATCCGAAATCAACGTTGGAGATCAATGTTCCTGAGAGCTTTGCCAACCGCGTTTGTTTGGCATCAATCAGCAGCACACCCTCCATTCGATGGAACACTTTGGCTTCGTTGCTTGATGGCCGGAACTTCGGATTAGGCCGGAATTTCAATCGAACAGACTTGCCCTCTCGGCCGCCTCTGATAAACAGGAAGGCGTTGGGCAATAGCTTCATCAGTTCGGTTGATTTTTGACTATCTGCATCAATCTCGTCTCTGTTTTTCTTCCTGGCACTAACGCTATTTTCCAGCTTTTCCAGCTGTTCAAGGGCATGCTTCTGTTCTTTCTCTGTCGGAGGATGCCCGTCGATCGCGATCGGCCACTTTAGCCAGCATTCTGGCATTTGGATAACTCTAGATAGTTCGGTTCGTCCCGGTTTTCTTTCACTATCCAGAAACATCCAGTATCGCGGATGCTTTTGTGACTCCAGCTCGTTCTCAACCATCTCCGACACGAGCGCTTGAGGGTTGACCTGAGCGGTCGCGGCGGGGGAAAGCAGGAGGAAAGATAGCACCACCAGAAACCGCGGGGCGCGCTTGACACTAAGGTAAGCAATTCTCATAAGCGCTTTGCGATGACCTCCCCACGCCTTCCAGGTTCCACGTCCGAAGCGATGATCGTCAAGCGGGGCCTTAATCGCATAGTCGTGCAGAAAATCGGCGGTCGCCGGCCTTTTAGGCCGCCGCTTTCGGTGGTCTGCCTAGCCGGGCGACGCTTTCCCCAAGCAACTGATTGGTCTCTTTTATCCGTTCCAGTAGCTTAATAGGGTCTTGCTCGGAGTCAATGCTTGCTAATGTTCCCTCCCACGCCCGTGGTCTTTCATGGCTTGGGAACGCCGCTGGAAGGGTCTCGCGGGCAATGGCTCGGACATAGCGAATGTGGTCCCGAATGGCGGCTTGTAGTTCTGGCAGGACGGGGTCCAATTCGGCTTGCGTTGTAGCGGAAATAGCCCGATCACACAGTAGCCGGACACGTTCTTGTAGGGGGGACGGCATGGCGAGATGCTATGTCCACAGTGATGAAATCAAAGAAGCGAACGCGATACTCTCTTTCTTTTCTGGGATTTGCGGGATTCTCCCGTATCTACTCTCTGGTTTGCGCGGGACCAAGGGGACGACATCAATGAGGAACTCCCGGATCGTTTTTGGTGAGTGACGCCGCCCCCTTTCAGCTAAGGGTTACCCTACATCTGTCGGCTCCCGGCTGCCATCGGGTGTTCGCTTTAAGTCTGGAAGAACTTTTCCGGATTTGATTCCCGCTCCGGATCCATGCCCAAAAAGCGAAAGCGTCCCGCACTCATTCTGAAGTCCTCGTGTCCAGACGTGTGGATATGATCGCTTCAAATGAGCTTTTGTCTTCAACTGTTTCACACGAAGAAGCGGTACGCAGGGTCTTAGCGCTACCGGCATTTGACGTACAGCATTTCTGGTAGGGCAGATTTTCTCGCTCTGATGGCAAGAACTTCCGGTGCCGCGACCCGAGAGGTACGCAACATCGCATCCTAAAAAGAGTAAGCCGATGGTACGGTTCTTGCTCTAGGAGAGGCAGATTGGAGGAGCCATGTTAAGGCTAAATGTTGAAAACATTGGCGATCTCGCCATCGTTGAATGCGAAGGAAGAATTGTGCGGAGCGAAGCGGCTTTCAAATTACGCGACGTTGTGACGTCACAAAGCGATGCTCACACTGTTGTGATTGAGCTTTCGGAGGTGCGCGCCCTAGAAGGCGCCGGTTTGGGAATACTTGTATTCCTTGAGCGATGGGCGCGGGCTCACAACATTCGTTTAAAGCTGTTCAATCCATCTAGATCTGTGCGTAAGAGGCTGAGCCTGCTCAGCCCGCTCGCAGAATTCGACATCCCCACGCTCCACGAAATGATGGCATTGCTGGGTCATGCTGACAGCCAATACGGGATAGCTGCTTAATCGAATCTGGCTGCGGCAATTGCAAGGAGGGCCCCCGGTAGAAGAGATTCTCTCAAAACCGCGCCTCGTCCCCTGGAGGTACAAACCTTATGAAGACACACCTGAGCGCACTATGCTCTCTGGCTCTGCTGGCTGTTTCGCTGCCCAATCTGTTGGCGCAAAATCGGCCTTCCCAACCGGTAGATCCCACGGCGCAAGCTCCGGCAACCCGTGCCCCGGCTACTCCGCCGACCTTTCCGACACCGGAAGCCAAGCCCCAGTCAGATCGGCCGGATGTAAGAGTTTATATGGGAGCAGTTGTCCAAAATGGAGACTCTTACGTTTTGAAATCCGGCAATCAGCAGTACCTACTGGACAGTCAAAAGAAAGCCCGGAAATACAAGGGAAAAGAGGTCAAGATAACGGGAACGCTAGACAAGGCTAAGAATTTGATTCACGTAAAAAAGATCGATGAGTCACCGTCCATGTAAAAATAATTTAGGAGGACTGTCATGGCTAAAGATCCGATTTGCAATACGGAAGTTGACGAGGACACTGCTGAGTTCGAATCTCAGTACGCAAGCCAGACATACTATTTTTGCTCAGCAGAATGCCAAGAACAATTTGAACTTAGGCCAGAACAATATGCGCGCGCCGCATAAGGAAATGATGTAAGGGTTCCTGGTCGGGGTGCCGGTTTTGGACGGCACCCCATTGGTAACGGCTGTAAAATCACAGCCACGCCACTGCTTCCTTCTCGAGCACTGAACCTGCGCGCTTCGCAACTTCAGGGACGTTCACCGCCACCCTGGAAATGAGTGAACGTCGAGAGGTCACTGACCAAACCGGAGATTGACCCAACCATAAGCCCGTAACGATTGATGACGTAGTTGCAGGATAATATCCCCTGGTTGCGTCCCAATCGGGGGACCCGGGCAGCAGAGAAAACCTGTCAGTCGGCCCATGTCACTACTGAGGATCGCGGCCGTGCATAGGACATTACCTTGGCGGGATGGGGACCGCGTCCCGCGAACTCTGGTCGTGGGTGGCAATTCTTTTGAGCTTGGACACGATTGGCGAGTGGCCTTTGAGAATTTGCCGAATTTCAGGCCGGAACTCATGGACGAGGTTGATTCCCGCATCGCTGCCAATGGTCGAACCAAAAGTCTTGAACGTCGATGAAGAAGATCGCGTCCAATATGGGCGGTAAGCCGTGGCGATAGCAACCGAAGTCAGCACCCCGAGGAAATACGACGTATTTAGTGTCCTATCTCCGGAATCCCTGCGGGTGATTAAAATGCGCGAAACCGCGTAGGTGGCCCGACCCAGAAAACTTCCGCTGGTCGAAGGGTAATAACGTGGGTCCTGCTTGAGCAGCGACGCATACAGGTATCTGCCGAAAAAGGCGCTTGACTCTTTTTGGATCAATGCATCTTTATAAAGAGTGGTTAAGCCGGGCAGCGCCCGCGGAGTGATGTCTACCCAATCTGTTGTTCGCATTATGGCCATATCGACACCAGCCGCGCTGAGCGTCAGAGGCGAGCCCGCTTCATTGACGAACATTTGAAATTTCCCGGCTTGTGGTCCGCGCTGTACCGATGGAGCATCAGGAAGGGATCTCAAGTTAGGCATTTCCTGCCGCCCGGCTTGCGAGTTCTTGCCGTCAAACCGTAATTCCTGAATCCGGTTAGCTGAGGAGCCTTCGCCCTGGCACAATGCCCCACAAGCAGACAACAAAACAAAAGAAATGACGCGTATTTGAGCCGTTCGCTTCATAACTGGCCCTTCAACGCGACCAACGACTCTTGCCTCGACGGCGGAGAGTTCATTGGTGGCACAGCCCGCTTGCCAACATCGGTGATCCTCGCCTAAACGTGCACTGACACAGCCTGCACGTCAGATGCCAATCAAAAACGTTCGTCTGTAAGGGGATTAGGCTGAAGAAGACCAGAGATATGCAGTTTCTGCGGATATTACGGAACGATTTCTCATACCGTGAATACAGTAGATGTATATTTGTGAGTCGCTCGGAGTCCCAAGAATCGTCGCGCTCTCTGAGTTTGGGTCATTGGGGATCGCCTTTGTCTCTCTGAACCTCGCCTCTTCATGGTGAAGCTGGATGGTGAAGCTGGACCAGGCGACCGGTGCCCTCTCCATGGACGACACTTTCCATGACCCGGATGGGAAGGCCGGCTTCAACTCCGAGGAACAGCACTGGCCACACGGTTGGAAGGGATCGGGCCTCCCTCACGGAGTAGTCTTCTCGCGCTGAAAGGCATTCTCCGTTTCAGACGACCAAGGTTCCACCGCGCACGCAAAGTTCGCTGCGACCGTCCTCGGGATAATCTCGTTCCCAGAATTGGGCTCGTCACTGGACGGTTGGTCAGCTAAGCCGAAGCTATCCTGCTTCTACGGTGGGATTAGCCCTGTGAAGCGTGCAACCGGCGTTTGCCAGACAGGATGCAAAGGAACGGGGGAGAGAGATGATAGTGGGCGCCGGTCGGATGACCGCTACAGCCCGCGCCGACATTGGTGCTCGATGTTCAAGCCCGACGGTGAAGCGTGGGTCTGAGATTCGGGTACAGACCTGCGATGACGCTCGTCAGCTCTGACGACCATCTCGATTGGGAGTTTGCTTTTGATTCGCGCCTCGGGCATCCGACCGGTCCTCAGAGGAGCCAATGGCGAAAAAATCAAAGAAACGGTGCGAGGAATTGCCCATCTTGCACCCGCAGGGAGCCGGTATCGATGTAGGTGCGAGCCAGTTGTTTGTCGCAGTCAGCGCTGATCGTGATACCCAACCTGTCCCTGGTTCCCACCTTCACTCGCGATCTAAATGCACTTGCGGACTGGCTACAGCAGTGCGGGATTCGATCAGTGGCAATGGAGTCAACCAGGCGGTACTGGAGTCCCTACTATCAGATGGTCAAGACTGAACTCAGGTATTCATCACGATGAGGGAAGACGTACTTGATTGGCCGCCTGCAGCCTTTGTTGAATGGCGGCGCGGGATAATCCCTCAAGTTGGACTGAGTCGGGAAGGCTCAAGAGCAGCCGCAAATAGTTACGCAGATTGACCAGCGCATCCTTCGGATCAGCGGAAATGGCGGCGGCGTTGGTAAGGCGGTCGGCCATTACCAATGGCTTCGAAATGGCCCGGGAGTTCCACTCCAGGCCTATTTGCGTCAATGAGGCCAGGGTCACGGCGTTCGCGTCATAGGGCACCAGCGTCAGTGCGGCGTCGAAATTCTTGCGGGCAGCGACAAGGCTATCGTTGCCCTGCAAGAGCTGAATCATCCCCGCCAGTTCGAGAGCCAGAGCGTTCGTGGTCTTGTCCGCAGAGCCGTTGGCAACAACAAACTGCTGGAGTTCACCGACGGCATTGGCCGCCAAGGACTTGGAGAGTTGCTCGCGTCGACCGGCGGCGATCCGTTGCATCAGATAACCGACGCAACCCTGAATGAAATGCAATTCGGGGAGAGTGCGATCGAGAGATTCTCCGGCGAAGCTGGTGGAGGCGTGAATCCACCCATCGCGCTGACTGCGCTCTTGTGGATCGATCCAGCGCACGTGAATCCAC
>Ga0193719_10001239_pt1 | contig 10032 bp, 15 predicted proteins | sample U2a2metaG_FD_160103 | JGI IMG/M metagenome (GOLD analysis project Ga0193719, IMG submission 160103) | Soil microbial communities from a riparian zone of the East river system, Colorado, United States - U2a2 | ecosystem: Environmental > Terrestrial > Soil > Riparian zone | place: USA: East... | reverse complement strand
GGGCGCATTCCCATGGTTGGCGATCGCGGTAGGGACAGCCGTTGCTGGCTGCCCCCCGCACGGACCCGGACGGGCGCTGATTAGCGCATCCGGTTCTTATCTCGGATGAGTGGCGGCGAAGCGTGCATCAGGAAAGGGATGGAGCGCACTCGGCTGAGGAAGCCATGGCTGAGCCAAAGCGAGAGTGCGTGTCCAGGAGATTCGGCGTTTCTGGCTCCGGCGACGAATAGTTCGCCACCAGTGCGCGATCATCCGATCCCGGAACACTCCCAGACTCTTGAGGTTTCCTGGTACCGCGTAGTAACGGAAGTAGCCTTGCACGACCGCCTTGAGCCATCTTCCGGTTTGGGGCACGGGATCGTGCATCCGCTTGCGGAGTTGCTGCTTAACCTCTCGCAGTTTGGCTCGCATGCGCTTGCGGATCGTCGTGCGCCGCACCATGAATCGCCCTAATCCGTTCTTCCCGCAGATGTGCGTGAAGCCTAGAAAGTCGAACGTTTCCGGCTTGCCTTCCCCTCTTCGTTCCCGGTTTTGTTCGGCAAACCGACCGAACTCAATCCGGCGCGTCTTGTCGGGATGGAGCTCCAGCCCAAACGTTCCCAGTCGTTCCCGAAAGTTTTCCAGGAAACGATCTGCTTCTGTCTGATGCTGGAATCCTAGGATACTGTCGTCCGCATAGCGGACGACTACCACGTCGCCTTGCGCCCATTTCTTGCGCCAGACGTCCACCCAGAGATCGAACGCGTAGTGTAGGTAAATATTGGCCAGGAGCGGTGAAATCACCGAACCTTGCGGACTACCTGTTTGCGTGTCCGACCATTTGCCTTCCTCCATCACTCCTGCGTTGAGCCATTTCTGGATCAGCCGCAGGATGCGGGGGTCAGCGACGCGATGCTCCACGAACTTGACCATCCAACTTTTGTCGAGGTTATCGAAAAACCCTCGGATGTCGGCATCAAGAACGTAGTTCACCTTCTTCTTCAAGAGCGCGTACGACAACGCATCCAGCGCTTGATGCTGGCTGCGCCCCGGACGAAACCCATACGAGAAGCCGCGAAAGTCTTCCTCGTAAATCTGGTTGAGGATGGTAACTACGGCATGTTGGACAATCTTGTCTTCCATAGCCGCAACTCCCAGTGGACGTTGCCGTCCGTCTGCTTTCTCTATGTACACTCTTCTCGAGGGCGTCGCTCGGTATGCTCCGCGATGCACCCGGCTATGAAGGTCGACCAAGCGATCTTCCAGCCCGGGTTCATACTCCTGCCACGTTACGCCGTCTACTCCGGGTGCAGCCTTCCTCTTCAGTGAGTAAAAGCTTTCCCGCAGCAGTTCGATCGTCAGATGGTGGAGCAAGGCGGTGAACTTCATCTCCTTATTTTCTTTTGCTGCTTTCCGCACACCCGCCAGCCCCTGGGACACGCCCTTCCCGCTCTGCGTCGGGTACGTGTTAGGTTGACGAGCGTTCTCCTTGATCAGCGGCCTTCCCTCCGCATTCTCCGCCAACGGTTTCCCGTCTTTGTTCGAATGGTTCATAGGTATTACTCCGCTGTGTGACTCCTCAGGGACGTGCATGCGGGCCGTACGGCCTGGGCCTTCGCCCGCCGTCCTGCTGCCAGACTGGGCCGCAGGTGCCTCCGAGGTCTCCCGGTTCTCGTGCATGAAGTTTCTAGGCGTGTCTGGGGTCTTCGACTACGCCGGACTGAATAAGGGCTCGCGTTATCGCCCCTGTTCATGTTGCCTTCCGCGCATATTAACCGCGTCGGCGTCCGGGTTGTATCTTTTCGGAGCTCAATAGCCCACCCCGCCTATACCCCTGTCTACGCTTCACTGTGTCCCTCGCGGTAGCAGCGCAAGACTCGGGGCCGAGTGGATCGCTACTCCTTTCCCGTAAGAATTTTCCATTCTCTGGTTGGGTCGAGGACTGGCGCGATGCCCAAGAGATCTTGTGGGCTCGTTTCCAGTCCCCGCCTCATCAAACCCATCGTGCCGATTTCCAGCAATGGGCTTACCTGCGGGCTTCGTAGCAAGGTTTATGAGACCGATCCGGGCGGTTGGGCTTTCGACGGTGGTTCGAAGCGGAGAAGCTGATACTGGTTGAAGAGCCCCAGCTTCTCGTAGAGCCACTGTCTACTCCACCGATTCCATCCGAATCCTGAGCGCAACCGGGCACGCATCAAGTGCCGTCGAATCTTCTTGTCTACCCAGTCTTTGACAAACGAAAAGCACCGGCTCGAGTGTCCTACTGCAAAGTAGTTCACCCAGCCTCGCAGAATCGGGTTGATCAGCTCGATCACTCGTTCGACGGGCTGGCTGACATATCGTCGGAAGATCTCCCTGAGCTTTGCCAGTAGCGCCGTTCGCTTCTTCAATCTCGGCACATACTGGGATCGCCACACCTTGTTACGGTTTAGGATGCGTCGATATTCAAATCCCAGGAAGCTGAAACTGTCTCCCTTCGTTAAGTCCACCATCCGGCTTTTCTCTTCGTTGATCTCCACCCCGAGCTTGGCAAACTCTTCTCGCAACCGTTTTTCCACCGCCTTCACGAGCCAGTCCTGTCGCGGATGGGAGTCAATCAATATCACCAGATCATCCGCAAAACGTGCGTATTGAACATGGGTATATTTTCCGCGACGCGTGGCGGTTATCGCCTTCTCCAGCATCCGATCTACCTCCGTGAGATAGACGTGACTGAGCAGTGGTGATACCACTCCGCCTTGCGGAACTCCCTTTTTCCCAGTGGCCTTCAGGATCATCTTGAGGAGGTGCATCACCCTCGCGTCTTGCACCCTCCGCCCCACCTTTTTGAGCAGCAAAGCATGCTGCACATTGTCAAAGTAGGAGCGCAGGTCCACGTCGATGACACGAGTCTTCTCCTCGACAATCGCTTGTGCCACTCGCTTCACCGCTTGATGAGCTGTTCGTTTCGGTCGGTATCCATACGATCCCGATTGGAAGTCGGCTTCGAAGATCGGCTCCAGGATGAGCTTGAGCGCCCCCTGGACCACGCGGTCACGAATCGCAGGAATCGAAAGGACTCGAATCTTTTTGCCTCCGTCCTTCGCGATTTCTTTCTTCCGTGCCTGCATGGGCCGATACGTGTTTGTGACCAGTTCACCTTGGATCTGTTTCAGAAAACCCTCTACTCCGCTTTCTTCAATGGCCTCAAACGTGACCCCATCGATTCCAGGAGCCCCGTCGTTTCTCTTGGCCATTTGGTAGGCTTCGTAAAGTGTTTCCGTTTTGCAGACGTGAACATACAGTCCCCAAAAGCGCCAGGCTGGTTCAGCCTTCGCCTTGATGTATAGGCTCCTCCTCAGGTCTTGCAAACTGATGGGTGCTTTTATCATTCACCTGGCTTTGTCGATAGGCTTTCAGGATTTAGTCTCCTTCCTCCTTACTATCCAAGCTACAGGGCTCTGGCTTCTACCCTGGCGAGACTATCCTCACTGAATGCACCATTACGCCGCTTCTCCGCTACTACTGGCCCCTCCGCCACCCTCTCGCCTTTCCACCGACGATGGAGGCAGGAATCTCAGATCACGTATGGAACATGAGGAAATGTGCGCTCTACTGCCTGAGATGGCATCCGCCACGAGCGCATTGACAAGGGGCTTATCCTGAAGGCACTCGGAGAAGAAGCGAGTTAAATAGATGAAAGGCCTGCGAAAGGCGCTTCTGGTAGCGATCACGTTCGCTTGCGGCGTTCTTGGGCTGATTTTGTTCAGGTGGACGCCCACAACGGGCACGGGCATTCTTGTCTACGTGGCCCTGTTTGCCGCCCTGATCGTATTAGCCATTTTTTTGGCCCCTCAAAAGGGCGCAGGATACTGGCCCAAGAAGCCAGAGGATTGAAGTTGGTCTCGCTTGTTGTGGAAATCAGACTGACCCACTACCGGGAATCCCGATCCAGCGCACGTAAGCACGAGCTACGTTGAACGCTCCAACCTGACTATCCGCATGGGCAATCGCAGATTCACACGGTTAACCAATGGCTTTTCCAAGAAGGTTGATAATCATCGTCACATGGTTGCGCTGTTTTTTTTCTACTACAATTTCTGCCGCACACATTCAACCCTTCGCGTGACCCCCGCGATGGAAGCTGGAATCACCGACCACGTTTGGAGTCTTGAGGAAATGTGCGCCACACTGCCAGCACAAGCCTCTGCCACGAAGCGCATTGACAAGGGGCTTATCCTGAAAGCACTTGGGGAGAAAGTCTCTTGACCACACGGCAAGCGGCAATTCTTGGAGGCATAGTCGGACTACTCGTATCTACTTCTGTTTTGATTCTTCTTTTTTACGGCGTAAGCGGAGTGTTGAGCATAGGCAACGATACCGATCTGCGATACATCGTGTGGCCTTCTTGGGTGATGCTTACAGTAGGCTGGAGAACCACTCTTCGCGGAATCATCACGACTCTTATTTCCGTAGCCATTAACTGTGGCATGTACGGAATACTTGCAATCCTGCTGCGGACTGGAATCTCGAAGATTGGCGCTCTGTGGAAATCAAACTGACCCACTACCGAATTTCTGCAAGAATTGTTTAGACACATCGTTCTCCGGTAACATTCTAGAGCTGGCAAACTTCAGAGATCCAGGAGGCAATGCGATGCGGAACCTCGTGTTACTGGCTGCTACATTCCTGATCATGGCAACAGCCGCGTTTTCGCAAAAGTCAGCGGTCTCAGCTACCGCTAGTGAAGTATCACAAAAGGACGAACAGCAGATTCGGCAACTTGAGGCGGAAATGCTGAAAGGCAAGAAGGACTCGTTGAAAGCGCCGCAAGTCGGAGCAGTCGAACAGTTCCGAAAGGCAATTGAGGAATCCGAGCAGCAGCGTCGGAAGAAACCTTGAAATGTCTTGTTGCAAACAGTCGGATCGATTGCGATTCGTCGGCAACTCCAGACGTCAAATTGCTCTCCTCAGGTGCGTCTTGATTCGCCTCGTGGCCACGACCTTAACCCACTGAACTTCGTCGGAAGAAGATGGATATGAACGAAAGGCAGCTTCTGACGATTGCCTTGTGCTGGGTGTCTGTCATTTTCTCAACTCACACGGCAGCGCAGCAGGGACCAGATACTCCGTCGCAGAACAGCCCTTACACCTTCAAGAGCAATGTGAATGCGGTCCTGGTGCCTGTAGTAGTCCGCGACAAACAGGGCCGTGCGGTTGGCGACCTTAAGAAAGAAGATTTCGAGGTCTTCGACAATAACAAACCGCAAATCATCTCCGGCTTCACTATCCAGAGGCGAGCGGGAGTCAAGAGCGCTCCTAGTGTTGCCGAGTCATCCCCAGTCGCTCGGCCTTTTCCCGACACTCAATCGCCAACCACCACCGAGCGTTTCATCGTCTTCGTGTTCGACGACATGCACCTCGCCTTTGGCGATCTGGCACAAGCCCAGAAGGCGGGCGCCAAAATCTTGGCTGCATCGTTGGCCGCCACGGACATGGCCGCCGTAGTTTCCCTGTCCGGCAAAATCAACAGTGGCCTGACGACTTCTCACTCGCTTTTGCAAGACGCCATCATGGCCCTGCAGCCCCAAAATCTGTACCGTACCACCGGCAGCGAGTGTCCACCCATGGATTACTATCACGCCGATCTGATTGAAAATAAGCACAACAGCAATGCGCTCGAAGCGGCCATTCAGGAAGTGATGAGCTGCTCGCCAGGCATTCAACTGCGCGAGACCGCGCAGAGACTGGCCGAAACCGCCGCCACCCAGGCTCTCGTCGCTGGCGAACAGGATGTCCAGGTATCGCTTGCGTCACTCAACGGATACTTAAATAAAATGGCGGCTCTTCCAGGGCAGCGCGTTCTCATCTTGGTGTCGCCCGGCTTCCTGACCCTTACGTCCCAGTCGCTGGCCGCCGAATCACAGATCATGAACACCGCCGCCGCCGCCAACGTAACCGTCAGCGCACTTGACGCCCGCGGCCTCTACATCAGCGAAATCGATGCCAGCGAACGCGGCGGCAGTTCAGCTTTCTCGACCCGCCTCAAGTCCGAATACCGACGAAATTCCATGTCGCTCAATGAAAACATTATGGCCGAACTGGCGGCCGGAACCGGAGGCACGTATTTCCACAACAGCAACGATCTGGAAGGTGGCTTCCATCGTCTTACCGCGGCGCCGGAGTATCTATACTTGCTGGAGTTTTCCGCCGGAAATGTGAAGCAGAATGGCAGCTACCATCGGCTGAAGGTGAAAGTTAGTCAGGATGGCCTGACTTTACAGTCCCGCCAGGGCTACTTCGCCCCCAAGGCACCAAAGAAGAAGAAATAGAACTGGGACTCTGGATATTCAGGACCCACTACCTATCGGCCGTGTCGTAATTGGCCAAAAATCGCCGACAATGTTATGGAATCATTACACTCAAAATCCCCCCGACTCGGAGTCCGTGTCCGATACGCGGGGTCTCGCCAAGGTTGTCCGCAAGGTTGAGTTCAGCGCTGACCTCCGTTGCGGGCTTTTGCTGATTGGGGCCTACCTAATCTTACGGAACACAATCTCGCACCTTGGAGCGCCCTTGTGGACGCACATCGTCTGATCAGCCGTAATATTTTCATGAAAGTAATGTGCCAGGCCCTTTCCGATGCCGAGAGCGAAGGCGCACATCTTGCGGGGCGATGTATAGATCAAAACAACCTCATCATAGGAGCGGCGCACAGTTTGCAACTCCGGCGGTTTAGCGTCGAGATTCTTCGCACGCACCACGCTGTGAACCGTTCCTTCGGTGTTGTCAATGACATCGATCGTCTTCCATTCGGGGAGCATCAGGTGCCCAAACATTTTCATCAGCGCGGGAGTGATAAACTCGCCGAAGTCTTCGACCAACTCTGCGACGGGAATACCCGCCATTGAAGACGCAGCCCCAATCAGCGCCACCACTTCGGTATCTGGGTATGCCTTTATAGGCAGATAGACTCTATTGTCCAGACCGGATTGTTTTAGCAGTTGGTTCCACGTTCCTTTGCCATGCTTCGTTTCGGCATAATTCCGCAGTTCCGCGAAGATTATCCCGCGCATTTATAATTCCTCACCGGACTCTTGGGGTTGGGGGCTGGTGGACATTAGCTTATCCGCTTCAGTAAACCGCAAGCTCTAGAGGCATCGATCCAGGCTTGGCCCAACATATGGTGCCTTGCTGATCAACCGGATAACCAAAATTAGTGTTGTTCACTAAGTTGCCAGATGCGAGTCCGACTAAAACTGTGCTCGACCAGCTGAACTATCAAGGTGCTCTTCAAGTCCTTCCGTGTCATGACATGCGTCAAGACACAATTCGAACAGTGCTGGATGGGGCTAGCGGCTTGCTGTGCCGTCCGAACGATGGCTTAGAGCTTGTTCCTTCCCATCTTCAAGCCGCTGTTTTCCCTTTCGTTGTTGGAACTCTCGGAGTCGGCACCGAGCATCTGCTTGCAGTTGAGGGAGTGCCTGGTCTCTCAATACAGCGCAGTTCCGGAGGGAATGCCAGAGGCGTCGCAGAACTGACCATCAAATCTTGCAATGACCCTTACACGGCAAGCATTCACAGCCGAACGGTCAATGGAGCTTGGTCTTTACGAGGCACCGGAGGGAACACGCGTTGAAGGGAAACATTGGCTTCTAATTGGGGCAGGCAATCAAGTCTCTCAGGTGATTGCGAAATCGATTGGACTGGGATTAGATCGTTTTACTGTCTACCACGATCGAATGACTCCCGAAAAACTGGAGAGTTGCCTGCGATTAGTTCCCGACGGAATCATCGTTCGGTCGTCGCCCACGGAGTATCTGATCATGGCTTCGTCCAAGTCGAAGACGATTGTGACCAGTACGAGCGACCTTCGCGCTGTCAATTGGCAGGGCAGACATCATCAGCTTCCATGTACCCCCTACGGGGTCAGATGACCCCAGCGGCAGGCCAGCCACTAAGGGAATGGTAAACGTCGACTTTTTGAGCCTGACGAAGAATCCGTGCTTCTTAGTTAATGTCGCTCGTGGAAGTGGGTAGTGACGGAAATTCTGCGGACATGCACGCCGTTTGGTCTGACGTGAGGCTCCAGATCGCTCACTTGACGAACGGAGACACCTCCGCCAGTGTTCGCGCCACTCAGTACTAGACCTCTGTCATGGTGGAAAACCTCAGCCATTAAGAGTCCGTAAAAGATACTCGAAGCGTTCCTGACCAAAGCCTCGTTTTCGTGATCGAGAATCTCAGGGTGAGTCGATTGAGTATGAGCGAGGAGCGCGAGACTGGTTTGAGCTAGGCTCCCAACCTTCACGGATCCGAGCCATTCACGCCAGTGCTGTTCGATTTCGAAAGGGGGACCGAAAATAGCCGTTACGCTGTTGCCGAGATCAAGCAGTCCGTCCCTAAGAGTTCGGTCGACACCCGCGTTGACTAGGCACACGCAACCGAACTTGTGACCCCCAGGCAAAGTAAACGGCATACAGCCATGAAATCACTTCCCTCGTCCCGAGGCAACCCGGGTTGGGCGGAACCCTGGGCGCTTGACGCGCTGAGCGTATAAGGCGTAAAAACGGGTCCGGATACTTCCCCCGAAAATCTGTTTCGAATGGAAAGGGGGAGAAGCCGCTTCGAGTATCTGTGGTCACACTGGAAACAGCACGAGTTACCCAACTTCTGCCCCACTACGTTTGGGCAGTTGAGCCACCATGCGCGCCAAGCGTTGCGCCGGATGCGCCGACGTCCAACTCTGGTAATCGCCTTTTGGCAGCAGGCCGAACTATTTCCATTGTAACTATATTATGCAATGAAGGACGTGCTCAAGCGTGCCGGAATCGCCTGGCACGGCTGGCATGGCTTCCGCAGGGGCTTGGCGTCGAATCTGAACCGCATTGGCGTAGATGATTCGGTGATCCAGCGCATTCTGCGCCACAGTAACGTAGCTACCACGCAGAACCATTACATTAAAACCGCATCGCCAGATGCGATCGCTGCAATGAGGCAGTTCTCTGAGGCCTTATTGTGCTCCACTTGTGCTCCAGATGAGGGGGGCAACCCCCAGGGCACGGTGCAGTAACTTAAGGTAAGTCCCACTCTATGAGTGAGTGGCGGAGAGGGAGGGATTCGAACCCTCGGTACCGGTATTAGCCAGTACAACGGTTTAGCAAACCGCCGCATTCGGCCACTCTGCCACCTCTCCGGCGTGCGGAGGTCAAGTTTACCACGGTCGGTGAGGAGTCCGGTTGCCGCTTCAATCGTAAGCATTACGTTCCCTCTGGCCTCATTGAACCCACGGGATCTCTGCGCCACCTTCGACCCGTTCTGAACTCTCTGGGAGCAATTGGGGAGCATTTCGGGTTGTCCAATGCGGGATCGTTTCCGAGAGCCGCCGCATCGCAGCAATCGCTTCGAGTGTGAGCGGCTTGATGTAGTGTTTCCGCGTGACACGATCGTTGGAGTGACGGAGCACCATCGCCGCGATGGATTCCCTCACGCCGATCCGCTCAAGGTTTGTTGCAAGGCCGCGCCGGAAGCCGTGCCAGCCTTCCCACTCGCTAGGCGAAGTTTAGCGCAGATGTTCAAAGGCAATAGCCCTTTGGGCAAAGGTCGGCCTATTGTTTTAGGCTTAGGATGCTGGAGGACCGCAGGAACCAGCGTGTTTTCGACGTCGATGCGTTAGCCATCGTTTCCGCGGGGTCGCCTCTATACTCGGCAGACGCGCCCCGACGCCCCGGATGCCTTGCAGTCACGGTTGCTTTGCTGTCGGAGAGGACGTTGCTCTCTTGAGATAACGATCCAGGAACGAGAGCACCGCCGTGTAGCCCTTGATCTCGTTCTCCTTCTTCGCGAAACCGTGGCCTTCGTCGGGGAAAACTACATACTCAACGGGCACGCCATTCTTTTTCGCTGCGGCCACGATGTCGTCGGATTCAACCTGCAAAACGCGCGGATCGTTTGCTCCCTGCAGGACCATAAGCGGCACCTTGATCTTGTCGGCATGGAACAGGGGCGAGATTCGCCGGAGTCGGTCGCTGTCGGTTTTGGGATCGCCCATCTCTGCAAATAATGCCTCACGGA
>Ga0193719_10001238_pt1 | contig 10032 bp, 13 predicted proteins | sample U2a2metaG_FD_160103 | JGI IMG/M metagenome (GOLD analysis project Ga0193719, IMG submission 160103) | Soil microbial communities from a riparian zone of the East river system, Colorado, United States - U2a2 | ecosystem: Environmental > Terrestrial > Soil > Riparian zone | place: USA: East... | reverse complement strand
GTAGCTATGTCCGTAGGCGAGTGCTTTACCTTCGGCAACCGACCCGTCGAAAGCCGAGAAGAGTTTTTCTGATACCAAAGTAATAGCAAGCGGAAGATATCCTCCGCTCAAGCCTTTAGCCAGAACCACCAGATCTGGAATTACTGCTTCGTGTTCCATCGCAAACATCCGGCCGGTTCGTCCAAACCCAGTCATGACTTCGTCCGCAATGAGCAGCGTATCAGTGCGATCACACCATTCGCGGACAGCCCGCAAGGTGCCGGGCGGCCAAAGGCGCATCCCGGCGGCTCCCTGAACGAGCGGCTCGATCACGACCGCGGCAATCTTAGCTACCTCGGCTGGCGAAAGCTGCTCCAGCGACGTCAGGTTTGGGACCTGAATTGCCGGAAAATTCCAATGAGATGGCCCAATTTGAAACATGGTTGCGGCGCCCAGGCTGGCTGCGCCCGCCGTATCGCCATGATAACCGCTTTTGAAGGCGATAAACTGATGCTTTCTCGAATGCCGCAGCCGCCAATACTGATCGGCGATTCTTAAGGCAACTTCGATTCCTGTCGAACCATCGTCGGAAAAAAAGACTCGGCTCAACGAGTCCTTCGGGAAGAGATCGACAATCGCACGAGCGAGTTCGATCGCGGCAGGGTTGGTGAAGCCGAGAAATGAAGTGTGCGCAACGCAATCAAGCTGTCGGCGGATTGCCGTATTGATGTGCGGATGATTGTGGCCGTGAATGTTCGTCCAGATCGACGAATTGCCGTCAATGTATTCGCGGCCACGGCTGTCGCGCAGCAGCGCGCCGTGCCCCTCGACCAAAACCAGCGGCTCATGGTCCGGAGCGCACCATTCAGCCATGTTCGTGAATGGATGCCAGACGAACCGCTTGTCCGCGGCAACCAATTCGTCTGTGTTCCACTGGGTCATGGCCGGCGAATCCTGAGTTTGATTTTTTCGCGCATAAAACCGCGCTGTAGCTTTAGCGAAGGCGGGTCCGCCTCGATCAACGCTTCCGTGTTCCAATCAGTCATGAGAGCCTCGTTTCTAGAATCCTTGAACGGCAGAACTCGTTGGGAACAGGTCAAGTCCTCAAAAATATCTTCAAGTACGGATTACACCGAGGTTTCAATTTGTGAACCATTCCAGAAGCTCCAAATTCCAATTCCCAAATTCCAGGTAAAGTCCAATTATCAAAATCCCAAAAAGGACAGCCCGATCATCCGCTTTTCGAGATAATCGACGAAAAAATTAAGGTCAGTTCGCGCGCCTCGGCTGCTAAAGTCTCACGGGCAACAAGGTTGCTTTTCGCCAAACCCGCATCGATTAATCGCAAAAACAGTCGACTCTCTTTCGCTTCTTTTCGGCAAATCTTCACATGCATCAGAAAATCCTTCGTGCTCAGAGCTTCATCCGCTTCGATCCAGTTGGCCCCTACTGAGCCGGAGGCGCGCACTAACTGCTTGACGTCTTCAGTGTTGCTCAAGGTTCGCGGCAATTGCTTCACAAACGCCCGCACTAATTGTGCAAACTCGAATGTTCGGTCTTTCAGATCGCGTGGTTTAGCGCCGTCCTCCATTTTGGAACCTGGGATTTGATCCTTTATTTGGGATTTGGAGCTTGGGATTTAGAACTTGCCACTCCGGCAACGTCTGTGCAGGGGTCAAAAAGTGGCCTGAGGTATCGATTAGCGCCTCGGTGTTCCACTCACTCATTCCTATCTTGCTCCTCGATTAGTTTGTTAATCGACACAACATCCTCGAACGACGCGCGGCGGCGTTGATATTTTCGTGCGATGATCTCCTTCAGGTGCAAAAGATCCTGAAGAGGCGCCATATCGTAATAAGCCCATTCAGTTTCGCCGGCAATTTTCGACTGGAACCGCCACACGCCACCGAATTTCGTGGCGCGCACTTCCCGCTTTTTCCCATCTCGATCTTTCTCCGTCCATATATGTTGACTCCGCATCGCGGTAAAACCTTACATTAGCAGGCTTGAAAGACGCAGTCAGACTGGCGGCTTATTTTGCCGCGACCATCCTCACGGCAGCCTTTGTCGCTCCCATTCTTTATTGGGCAACGCAGTGGTTCGTGGCGCATGGCTTGTTTACCTTTCTCGCAAAATACGATTTCGAAACGTTCTTTCATCGGGCGCTCCTGATTGCCGCTGCGGTTCTACTGTGGCCTTTCCTTCGCGTGATCAGCGTGCGAAGCATGGCCGATTTGCACCTTGCGCGTAATTCTTCCTGGGGCCGCGATGTCTTCGCGGGCATTCTTCTCTCGGCTATTCCCCTGCTCTGCTGTGGCACTTTGCTAATTGCACTTAACATTTACTCGTTTCGGCACAGCTTTGCCTGGGCGCGCTTTGGCAAGATGGTCGCGGCGTCGATAACGGTTCCGTTCATTGAAGAAACATTCTTTCGCGGGATCGTCCTCGGCGTTCTGCTGAAAACTGGCCGCCAGTACATGTCGATCTTCGCAACCTCGGCGATCTTTTCCGTTATTCATTTTCTAAAGGCGCCGGAGCGAACATCCACGATCGTAACATGGACCTCGGGCTTGAATTCCATTGCCCATTCATTTGAGCAGTTTGGCGATGCGACAATGTTGGTCTCTGCGTTCGCAACACTATTTCTTATTGGTTGGATTCTGGCTGATGCGCGCGTGCTCACTCGCTCATTATGGTTGCCGATTGGCCTGCACGCCGGCTGGATTTTTGGCAGCGGGACTTTTAGCCGAGTGGCACGTCAGGAAATGCTTGCCTTTCCCTGGCTGGGAAAGAATCTGCTCGTGGGAATTGTGCCGCTCGGCGTAGCCTGCCTGACGTGGGTGTTAATGCGAACCTGGTTGAAATATGATCGCGCTTCCCAAGTTTGATGGGTTGCGTGCGATCGCATCGCTTCTCTATCCACCGGTCTGCACGATTTGTGGAGCAAACGTTCGAGCGGGCGAGTATCTTTGCAGTCACTGCGAATCAAAAACCATCCGCATTGTTGCGCCGTTTTGCCAGACATGCTCAGAACCGTTCGAAGGCGCGATCACTGGTGCATTCACTTGCGCAAACTGCGCCCATCGTACCATTCATTTCGACGCGACCGTTGCCGCCTATCGTAGTCGCGGGATCGTCCGCGAGCTGATTCATGACTTTAAGTACCGGCGGCAAATTTATCTGCGTCATCTTGTGGCGCGCTGGCTGTGCGCGGCCATGAATGACGAACGGCTACGCGCACGCCGATTCAACATAATCATCCCAGTGCCATTACATCCGGCTCGCCAACGAGAACGTGGATTCAATCAAGCCACTTTGCTGGCAGAATTGTTAAGCGCAGAGATATCGATTCAATCTAAACCGTTGCTGGAGCGTATCCGGTACACGACCACACAAACTGCGCTCGATCGCGCCGAGCGCATGGAAAATTTACATGATGCCTTCCGTTTACGAAAAAACACGGACGTGCGAGGTTTGCAGGTGCTGTTGATCGATGATGTCCTGACAACCGGTTCGACCCTGAGCGAGTGCGCGCGCGTTTTAAAACGCGCAGGCGCGATCTCCGTTTATGCGGCAACCGCCGCACGCGCATAATCCCCATGGCCATTTTCAAAAAGCCAGCAATCAAAGATCAAAATCGCAAGAAGCGCGAAATCCCGCAGGGTCTTTTTCAGAAATGTCCTGGCTGTTCCGAGGTCGTGCCGGAAATCGAGCTCGCGCAAAATCAGCGTGTCTGTCCGCGCTGCGATTATCATTTTGCGCAATCGGCCAGGGAACGGCTCGAAAATCTGCTCGACCCCGAAACCTTTGTGGAGATGGATGCCGACCTGAAGTCCGTAGATGTTTTGCGCTTTCAGGGAATGGTCAGCTACAAAGATCGCCTCAAAAAATACCAGGAAAGCACAGGGTTACTTGACGCTGTGATCAGCGGATACGGAATTCTTGACGGTTATAAGGTCGCGATCGCTGTTATGGATTTCGGCTTTCTTGCGGCGACGATGGGATCGGTGGTCGGCGAAAGAATTACCCGCACGATTGAATATGGAACTGCTGAACACTCTCCGGTCATTATCGTTGCCGCTTCCGGCGGCGCGCGCATGTACGAAGGAATGTTAAGCCTGATGCAAATGGCTAAAACGGCTGGGGCACTCGCGCGTCATGCGGAACAGCGGCTTCCGTACATTTCTGTTCTGACAAATCCCACCACCGCTGGCGTCATGGCCAGTTTCGCTTCATTAGGCGATGTTATTATCGCTGAACCGAAGAGCATGATCGGCTTCGCCGGGCCCCGCGTGATCAAAGAAACTACGCATCAGGATTTGCCCCAAAGATTTCAGACCGCAGAGTTTCTTCAGGAACACGGTTTGATCGACATGATCGTTCATCGGAAAAAAATGCGCGAGCAGCTCAGCCAATTGCTCAGTTACTTTGCCGTCGCGCCGTGAACATGGTCTCCCGAAAGCTTTCGGGGAAGCGCCGAGATCTTCCTTGACGTATAAGCAAGCCCTCGCCTGGCTCTACGGCCTCCAGCGCTTCGGGATCAAGCTCGGGCTGGAAAATATCCAGCGGCTCATCGCCGAGTTATCAAGGAAAGGCGATCTCCAGATCGCCCACGGCTTGGAAGCCGCCGCTTCTTGGAAAGTTATCCACGTCGCCGGGACGAATGGCAAAGGCTCGGTTTGTGCCATGATCGATTCGATCCTGCGCGCACAAGGATATCGCACCGGTCTGTTCACATCCCCTCACCTCGTCACCTTTCGCGAACGGATTCGTGCGAATGGCGAAATGATTTCCGAGGATGCGGTCGCCAGTGGCCTGACGGCAATTCGCGTTCTTATCGCCGAGTGGAACCCGCATCCGACTTTTTTTGAAGTCGCCACCGCGCTTGCGCTTAAGCATTTCGCCGAAACGAAAATCGACTTCGTCATTTTAGAAACCGGTCTCGGCGGACGACTCGATGCTACAAACGCCATTCAATCAAATGTCTCGGTCATTACCCAGATCGATTTCGATCACGAAAAATGGCTGGGACACTCGCTTGGAGAAATCACGGCTGAAAAAGCTGGGATCATCAAACCAGCGGTTCCGATTGTCTCTGCTGCACAGCGCCCGGAAGCGGAGGAAGTGATCCGCGCGCGGGCTACTGAATGCGAAGCGCCAATTGAATTCGTGGCTGCGTCCTACGACGAAACGCCGATCGCGCTTGCCGGTTTGCATCAAAAGCAAAATGCCGCCCTTGCGATTGCCGCGCTGCGCGCCGGCAAGATTGATATCGACAAGTCCGCGACTGCTCGCGGACTTGCGAAGGTCGACTGGCCTGCCCGTTTCCAAAAGTGGGATGAGCGCACCGTTATTGATGGCGCGCACAATCCAGGGGCCGCCCGTGTTCTTGCCGATACATGGCGCGAAGTTTTTGGCGATCAGCGAGCCACACTCATCCTGGCAGTTCTCTCCGACAAAGATTTGCGTGGAATCTGTGAAGCCCTCGCACCAATCAGCAGTCATGTCTTGCTGCCGAAGATCCGCAGTGAACGCGCTGCTCCGCCGGAGGATTTGGCAAGAGCAGTATCTGCGATTGCTCCATCAGTCTCCTACTCCATCACTCCATCGATTGATGAAGCGCTCGCAAAGGCTCAATCACGAGACGCTCCGATCTTGATCACGGGCTCATTGCACTTTGCAGGCGAAGTACTCGCGTACCTGCGCGGCGAACCCGCTGCCTTCGAAGAATGCGCGCAATAGCTGTAGCCGGGGTCGCTGACCCCGGCCCTCCCGGGACATCATCATCAACGGCCAGGTTGTAGGCAGCGCCACCTTCACGTTGAGATAGCCTTTTGCTGTTGTCCCGCACGCAACAGCAACTTGCAATGAGCCGTCACGCTTTAAACGCGTGGCGGCTCTTTGTTTTTGTCGCGCACTTGCGCGGTGAACCTGCGGCCTTCGAAAAATGCGCGCAGTAGGTAGGGCGCGACCGCCGGTCGCGCCGATTTGGGTAGCGCATGCGTCTCGCGTGCTGGTTTCGGCGTCACGCCGAAACAATCTTTCTTAGAAAACGAGATTTTCAATGCATGCGTGGTCTTGGGAAAAGTTCGCGATGGCGAGACACCATCGCTAGCACGCGAGACGCGTGCGCTACCCAGAACCTACGGTTTCGATACGTGGGAACAACGGCACCGGCTTGCCGACAACATGTCCGTCCGGCGATCTTCCCACTCTGCGGCTGCGAAAACGAAAGGATTCCTCGACTAGATGCTATTCGTCCATCTCGGTTAGCAAACGCAATTGGCGAAAGGCTTCATAGACTACGTCGCGTGTATCAGCGTATTCCAGTCGAACTAGCGATGTGCTAATCATACGACACACGATGCGATAACCACCGACACGTAACCGATAGAAGCCTTCCAGCTCACCCCGAAGCGGTTTCATGTCTCCCTGCCAGCGCTCCAATCCTTTAAGCGCGGCGCGCACTCGCCGCTTCGGTTCAGGCGGCAAATTGCGTAACCATCCGGCCACCTGCTCAGAGGCCAAAATTCTCATCGTCCAAATTCAGGCGGCGATATCTGAGTTTGCCCGCCTTTGCTGCTCGCAGCGTCCGCATCGCCGTTGGATTGGCCAATAAATCCATTGTCTCAATCAGAGCCTCATAGTCCTCAATCGGCAGCAGGACGCTGACAGGTTTTTCATGGGTGGTGATCAAGATCGCCTTTTTGTCTCGGCACAACTTTGGCAACCCGCTTTGCGCTTTGCTCACAGACAGTGTGGGATACGTAGTCTTTGCCATAATTCTATGTAAAGTGTCCACTATTCTCTGCTTCGCAAGTTCCGATGCCTTGCACGATGGTCGGCGGATACGCGCGCAGTGGTTTCTGTAGCGGCGCTCTGCCAGCGCCGAATCTAATCGACCGGCGGTCGCAGAGCGTCGCTACGTCTCAATCCTTGGGAACAACGGCACCGGTTTCCCGACAACATGTCCGTCCGGCAATCTCCCCCACTCTGCATCTGTGAGTGAGAACCGTTCTTCTTTGCCGCTCAACTCCATTTTCCAATTGAGTTGATCGAAAATTCCGTGGGCCGCTTTCGGCAAAACCGGCGAAATCAAGATTGCGATGATGCGAAGGGATTCGCCGAGGTGATAAAGAACGCGATCAAGGGCGTCTTTCTCATGCTGTTTCGCCAACTTCCACGGCGCCGTCTGCTCGATAAATTGATTCGCCTCTGTTGCCAGACTAGTCGCTTTTTCAAACGCAGCATCGATAGACGCCTCGGTCATGCAAAAATCGAACGCCCGCACAAAATATTCGGCGCGAGCTGACAATCCTCCATTCTTAGAAATTGCGAGCCGTCCGTCACGGTAGCTCCGGATCATCGTCAGCGATCGATTCAACAAATTACCCAGCGAATTTGCCAAATCAGCGTTGTATCGCTCGACTAGCCGCTCCTTGGAAAATTCGGCGTCTTTGCCAGTGGCTATGTCGCTCGTTAAATAATACCGGAGCGCTTCGGCGCCGTATTTATCGGCGAGCACGAACGGATCAATGATATTTCCTGCGCTCTTGCTCATCTTTGCGCCGCCGAGATTCCACCAGCCGTGGACCAGCAATTGCGGCATTTGATCGTCTGGAAATCCGATCGCGTGCAGCATGATGAGCCAGTAAATGCCATGCGCCGGAACGAGAATGTCTTTCCCGATGATTTGTAACGCAGGCCACTTATCGCGGAAAGTTGATGGTTGGGAGTTGTAGGGGAAGCTGTCAGCTTCCCCTACAGTGTAGCCGATGAAGCTGATGTAATTCGTGAGCGCATCGAACCAGACGTAAGTGACGAAATCTTTGTCGAACGGGAGCTCGATTCCCCAATCGAGCCGCGATTTTGGCCGCGAAATGCACAGGTCGCCGCTTAATCGCTCGATCGCGTTGCCCAATTCTGTCTGACGAAAATCGGGAATCACCGCATCCGAACGACTGTCGATGTACGACAGCAGCCACTCCTTGTGCTGGCTTAGCTTGAAGTAATAGTTTTCTTCCTCGCGAAATTCGACTTGGCCCCACTCCGGACCGAATTCGCCATCCGGGCGGCGCTCCTTGTCAGTCAGAAATTGTTCCTGACGGACTGAGTAATAGCCCGCCTGTTTGTCCTTGTAGATTTGGCCGGCATCGAATAGGCGCTGCAAAATTCCTTGAACGACATTTTTGTGACGCTCACTCGTGGTTTCGGCCCACTCATCATATCGGACATCGAGTTTCTTCCAAAGATCGACAAACTTTTGAGTCAGATCTTTGACAAACTCAGCCGGAGGAATGCCGGCTTTCGCCGCAGATTGCTGGACCTTCTGACCGTGCTGATCGACGCCTGTGAGAAAGAAAACCTTTTCGCCTTTGAGCCGATGATAACGAGCGATCACATCGGCCAGCACTTTCTCGTAAGCGTGACCGACGTGCGGCGGCGAATTGGTGTAATCAATCGCTGTTGTGATAAAAAACGTCTTCGGCACACCGTGAAACTGCCGGACGAATCGTTGTAGGGCAAGCGGTCGCCGGCAGCGACCTTGCCGATGCTGCGATAGGTGGATCGAGCAGTCCCTGCGCGATGCTAATTTGGCGGCAGAGCCGCATTAATTTAACATCGTCCGCGGAGCGGCCGATCCACCTCGGAAAAATCGTTGCCCGCGGGATCGCGGCTACAGGTTAATTGTGCAGAGCCGCAGCGCCTTATGAGACTCGCACTTTTTTCCAAACGCCCTTCTCTTCTTTCCAGTTGTAGAGCGGCTTGCCGTTGATCTTGTGAACAGACGTTTCTGTGATCTTCAAGCTGCGGGCGCCGATGGCCATGAAGAAATCAATGTCGTAAATTTTGCCGTCGGTCCCCCTCATATCGACACAGGCGAAATATTTGTCCCCGCCAAGACTTGAGAACCGATCATCATGCACCTTGATCAAATCCAGCGCGAGGTCTTTACGCTGGTATGGCATATGAAACTTCTTGTCGGCGGATTTCATGGAGTAGCTGCCGATGAATCTCTTCAGTCCGTCTGAAACATCGGTCATGCTCGCTTCCATGGTCGCAGCTTGAGGAGCTCCTGTTTTTGTCTGTGGCAATTGTTGCGATTGAGATTGCTGCGGGGGTCTTGGATGTTCCTGTGCAACGAGCACTGCAACAGGTGCACAAAGCAGCCCGGCCAATAGCTGAACGGAGAGTCGTGTAATCATAGGATTGGTGGTTGAGTTTCTGTAATTTAATATCGCGGCGTTCACGCTGTCGGGGAAGCGAATAGTTTCATTTCTACAGGTAGCTCTAGATCGTTCACAGTCTGATCGATCGCAGTCGCAGCGCATTCGCAACCACTGAAACGGAGCTGAAACTCATGGCAGCGCCGGCAATCATTGGACTTAGAAGAAGTCCGAAAAATGGATAAAGCGCGCCGGCTGCGATCGGCACGCCGAGTGCGTTATAGATAAACGCGAAAAACAAGTTTTGCCGGATATTTCGCATCACGGCGCGACTGACGTGCATCGCTTTGACAATTCCTATTAGATCGCCTTTCACGAGTGTGATGCCAGCGCTTTCGATCGCGACATCCGTTCCTGTGCCCATGGCGATCCCGACATCGGCGGCGGCCAACGCAGGTGCATCGTTGATACCATCTCCAGCCATCGCGACGATGGCGCCTTTTGATTTGAATTTTCTAACGATCTCGATTTTTTCATCCGGCATCACTTCAGCGCGGAACTCATCAATCCCCAACTCGCGGGCAACCGATTCGGCAGTGCGCCGATTGTCGCCAGTGCACATGATGATTTTCAGGCCCATGTCGTGAAGCGCGCGAATCGCTTTTTTGGTCGTGGGTTTGATTGGATCGGCAATGCCGAGAATGCCAACTGCGTTTCCATCTACCGCCAGCCAAACCGTGGTTTCTGCTTTCTCCTGCAAGCGATGGGCTTCTTTTTTTAGCTCTTCGGAGATCGTGACGTTCGACTCGGTCAGAAATTTTTCTTTGCCGATAAGGACATTTTTGCCGTCAAGTCCGCCACCGGCCGGACTCGCTGCGGCGAGCTT
>Ga0193719_10001237_pt1 | contig 10034 bp, 8 predicted proteins | sample U2a2metaG_FD_160103 | JGI IMG/M metagenome (GOLD analysis project Ga0193719, IMG submission 160103) | Soil microbial communities from a riparian zone of the East river system, Colorado, United States - U2a2 | ecosystem: Environmental > Terrestrial > Soil > Riparian zone | place: USA: East River... | reverse complement strand
TAAAGGGATCAATTCAGCCGTGCTGCACGATTCTTGGCAAGCGGTGGCCCCCACCCCATGCCCGGGATCTGGCGCGCCCAGATTGGCGTTTCGTCCGGTTGCGAGCTGAGTTGCCAGGGGCCCTTCCTGGGTTGCACTCCGCGGGAAAAACGTGAACCGCAGCAAGTCGGATTGGTTTTTGGATTCCTGCCCTGGTTGAGCCCTGCTGCGATCGACAGAAGCGCTTGCCATGGCCCTGTCGGGCTCCCACAAAGGGGGGCACATCTTCGAGTTCCCAGTACCCAAGGGGCTTGCTATCCGGCGAGGAGTGAGCGGATGGTTGAAGCAAGACAGGCGACGTTGTACTGGACAAAGACGGCGGTCCATAGTTGAATGCAGTTGCGCGGGTGGATTTTTTGGCCAGATTGCACTCGATGCCAACCGTGCGGTTGCGGCCGTCGGAGTCCGCCGCCGACAGCGAGTGAGTCCATGCGAGGGGAAACAGAGTCTTCCCGATGGCGGAGTCCGGAATGGATCTAAATAAAACCTATGATGCGATCGTGGTCGGATCAGGCGCCGCTGGCGGGATGGCGGCGCATGTCCTCACCGGCCATGGTTTGCAGGTTCTGATGCTCGAGGCAGGAAAGAAACTCCCAATCGAGCAGGAATTGCGATCGATGCAATGGCCCTACGACAATCCCTATCGGGGAGAGCTTCCGCCAGACCGCCATTCTCTCAGCTTCAACGAATACACCATCCGCAGACCTCCTTACGGTCCGGGCTGGGAAAAATCCAAGCACCTCCACAGCTATATCGGCGACACCGACTACGTAAAAAACATCGTGGTGGACGAGCGTGAGAATCCTTTCACGGGCACCAACTACGCCTGGGTTCGGGCGCGCTGCTTAGGCGGCAAGACCAACATCTGGGGGCGTCTGGCGCTCCGGCTCTCCGATTACGATTTCAAGGCGAAGAGCCGCGACGGTTACGGAGAAGATTGGCCGATCCACTACAGCGACATCGCCCCTTACTACGACAAGGTGGACTTGTACCTCGGGATCACCGGCGTGAAGGAAAACCTGCCCTACCTTCCCGACAGCATATTTCAGCGTCCCACCAAACTGAACTGTGCCGAGGTCACACTCAAACAAGGCCTTCAGAAAATGGGCCGGGTCCTCACTCAGTACCGTGCGGGCGTCACCAGCGACGGACTGAAGCACAACCAGTATCGCAGCCGTTGCCTGGGACGCGGCGCCTGTGAACGCAAAGGCGGCTGCGATATTCACGCCGCATTTGACTCTCCCACCGGCTTGATTTACCCGGCCATGGATACGGGTAACTTGACGCTGCGCACCAATGCGGTGGTTCGCGAAGTCACAGTGGATTCCCAGACGGGCAAAGCCAGCGGCGTGCACTTTATCGATTCCCAGACGATGAAGGACTACACCGTCCGTGCCAAGGTGGTCATCGTGGCGGCTTCGACCTTGGAATCCGCTCGCCTTCTCTTGCTCTCCAAATCGCGGCTTTATCCTCATGGATTGGGAAACTCCAGCGGGCACGTGGGCCACAATTTCTGCGAACACATCATGGGACCGAGCGTCGCTGGCCAGGCGAAAGATCTCGTCGGCAAGGCGCCCACGCTCGACGACGGCCGGCCTGGAGGCTTTTACCTGACTCGGTTTCGCAATCTTGCGGAAAAGCACCCGAAGTTCATCCGGGGCTACGGATTTGAAGGCGGAAGCGGCCACACCATGTTTCCCCGGGGCACAGATTCGCACGGTTTCGGCGCCTCCTTCAAAGAGGAAGTTCGCAAGAATCAGGGATCTTACATCGGCATGGGCGCATTCGGCGAAGTGCTGGCGCGCTACGAAAACTATGTCGATCTGGATCCTGTGGTGAAAGACAAGTGGGGCATCCCGGCCTTACGTTTTCACTATCAATTTGGCGACAACGAGCACCGCATGGCCGAGGACATGAAGGAAACGGCGCAAGAGATGTTCGAGGCCGCGGGCTTCAAGATTGTGCACGTGAGCGGCCGGGTCCTCACCGAAGGCTGGTCCATCCATGAACTGGGCACGGCGCGCATGGGTAGCGACCCCAAGACCTCGGTTCTGAATCAGTTTCAGCAGTCGCATGACGTCAAGAACTTGTTCGTGGTGGATGGCAGCGCTTTCGTGAATGCCAGTTGCCAGAATCCCACTTGGACCATCATGTCTTTATGCTGGCGTTCCTGCGACTATCTCGCAGACGAACTCAGGAAAGGCAATTTGTAAGGAGAGGCAATGTCGACCAACGACCCGGTCAATCTGAAGCAAGATCGCCGCCAATGGCTGAAAGCCTCCGCCACGGTTCTCGGCGCATCGCTGTTGCCGTTGCCCGCCGTGCCAGCGGAACCATCCCAGGCGGAAACCGCGCCTCTCGCCCGGTCTGCCGAAACCCAATCCGCCGCGCGATTCTTCACTTCCTCGCAACACGCGCTGGTCGAAGAGCTGTCGGAATCGATGATTCCTGCCGACAGTCACTCCGGCGGTGCGAAGGCCGCCAAGGTTGCCGACTACATCGAGCAAGTCCTGCGCCAAAGTCTCGATGACAATCAAAAATCGGTCTGGCGTGAAGGGCTCCGCCTGATCGATCTCATGAGCCAGCACTACCACGGGAAATCCTTCGTCAATGCCAGCTCGGAAGAAAGAATCGCGGTCCTTACCGTCCTCTCCGACAACGATCACATGACCGACCTTCCCGAAGTCCGATTTTTCCGCGAGCTGAAACACCTGACCGTTCGGGGCTATTACACCTCCCAGATCGGCATTCACGACGAACTGGAATACCAGGGCAACCGAGTTCTAACGGAGTATGTCGGCTGCGACGATGCCGCGCCAAAACCTTCATAATCGCGGCGCATGCAAGGGGGTGAGGTCGCTATGAAATCGGCCATCGTGTGCTCGTCCCTGGGCTTGATCCTGGCCGCCTGTGTGCTGAGTGGCGCTTCCCCGTCCGCCTATCGTGGGAGGCCGGAAAACGAGGGATGGATTCCTCTGTTCAACCGGGAAAATTTCAACGGCTGGTATACCTATCTGGAATCGAGCGGTAAGAACCAGGACCCCAAAGGCGTCTTCAAAGTAGAGGATGGCATGATTCACGTCTTGGACGTTCCCCTGTCCGATGGAAAATCCGAGAACGGCTACCTGGCGACGAATCAGGAATTCTCCAATGTCCGCATCCACCTCGAGTACAAATGGGGCGGCAAACGTTCTTCGGAAGGCAAAAGGAATAGCGGCCTGCTTTATCTTGCGGTGGGTCCGGACGCGATCTACCCGACGTCGCTGGAGTGTCAGATTGAGGAGACCGACGTGGGAGATCTGTGGATTGTCAACGGTGCGTCGGTGACCGCCTTCTTGATTGGTCCCGCTTTGCCGATGTATGACGACGATATGTCGACCGGCACCTCAGTCCGCAGCCTACCAGGCCAGTCCAGCCGCGTGCTCAAGTCGGGAGACTTCGAAAACCGGGACGGCTGGAACACCGTGGAAGTGATTCTCCAAGGAGATCGATCCACGCACCTGGTAAATGGTCGGATTGTGAACCGCGCCTATGACATCCAGCGGCCCGACCCGAACCATCCCTCGGCGATGATCCCGCTGGGGAGCGGTCGGATTCTTCTCGAAGCCGAGGGCTCGGAAATCTGGTTCCGTGATGTCAGAATTCGGCCGCTGGGACCGTCCGAAAAACCCTAGCCGCTGACTAGCATTTTTCGATTTGTATTTCGTGCAGGAGAGGCGGTCCGCACCAGCACAGGGCGAAGGAGCGCGGAGAGCGCATGGCGAACAATGGCAGAGTAAAAATCGGAGTCATCGGATCGCAATTTCAAGCGGAGATTCACGCCGCAGCGCTTCAAATCGCGCCGCACGAGGCGGAGGTCGTCGCCGTAGCTTCCCCCACACCGGGCAACGCCGCCAGGTTCGCCCAAAAATTCTGTATCCCGCGCGTGTTCACCGACTATCGCGAGATGCTCAAAGAAAAAGATATTGAACTGGTGACCATCGCCGCCCCCAATAGCCTGCATGCACAAATGGCGAAAGATTCGGCCGCTGCGGGCAAACATATTGTCTGTGAAAAGCCTTTGGCCATGACCATCGCCGAGGGCGAGGAGATGATCGCGGTCGCCAAACGCCACGGCGTTCTGTTGATGTACGGAGAGGAGCTTCTGTTTACGCCGAAATATTTGAAGGCAAAAGAAATGGCCGATGCCGGCGCCTTCGGAAAAATCTATCTGGTGAAACAAAGCGAAAAGCATTTCGGCCCGCACAGCGAGTGGTTCTGGGACGTGAATCGCTCCGGCGGGGGTGCGTTCATGGACCTGGGATGCCACGGCATCGCCTTCTGCTACTGGTTCCTGGGCCGCTCCGCCATCACATCGATCTATTGCCAGATGGGCACCTACGTTCATGGCGACAAGACTCGGGCCGAAGACGATTCGCTATGCATTCTTGAGTTTGCGAACGGCGCGGTCGGGTTGGTCGAGAACAGTTGGGCGCGCCGCGGAGGCATGGACGATCGCATCGAGGTCTACGGCGCGGCCGGCGTAACCTATGCCAACCTGCATATGGGCAACGCGCTGCCCACCTACAGCGAAAACGGTTACGGCTACGCAGTCGAGAAAGCCCCCACCACCAAAGGCTGGACCTACCCGGTCTTCGAGGAACTCTGGAACTACGGCACGCCGCAAGAGCTGACCCACTTTGCCCGCTGCGCCCGCGGAAAAGAAACCCCGCAGGTCACCGGAGAAGATGGTCTGGTGGTCATGCACGCGCTCTATGCGGGATACGCCTCCGCCGGCCAAGGACGAAAAGTAGCGCTGCCGTTCCAGGCACCCGCCGTGACCAAGCCCATCGATCTCTGGCTGAATGGTCCAGCCCGCCCGCCCTCCCCACAGAAATGAGCGACGCAACTTCACCCACCGGTGCCCACTGACATGCCTCTCACGGACAGAATTCGCTTGAGCCTCATGATGTTCCTCAATTATGTAATCTGGGGATCCTGGTACGTCACGCTGGGCGCCTATCTTACGATCAACCTGAAATTCACCGGAACGCAAACCGGGGCCGTGTTTGGAACCACAGCACTGGCCTGCATGATCTCCCCTTTTTTTGTAGGCTTGATCGCGGACCGGTTCTTTGCCTCGGAGCGAGTTCTCGCAGTTTTACATCTGGTGGGTGCGGTGCTTCTGTTTTTCGTCACCAAAGCGACCGGCTTTGGCGCCGTCTACAGCTTGATGTTCGCTTATTGTCTGTGCTACTTCCCCACCATCGCCCTCACCAACTCGCTCACCCTGCAACACCTGAAAGACACGGGCCGCGATTTCCCTCTGATTCGCGTATTCGGCACGCTCGGATGGATCGCGATTGGCGTGACCATCGGACGTCTCGGGGTCGAGACCTCCACCGTCCCGTTCCTGCTGGCCGCGGCAGCATCCGTGGTCATGGCCGTCTTCAGCCTCACGCTCCCGCACACCCCGCCGCCCAGCAAGGGCCAGTCGGTTACTCTGCGCCGCGTCCTCGGACTCGACGCGCTGGTGATGCTCAAACGGCCGTCCTTCGCGGTTTTCGCCGTGGCCTCGATCTTGGCCTGCATTCCCCTCACCTTCTACTTCTCGTTTACCAATGCCTATTTGAATACGCTGCAGGTCCGCAATGCCGCGGGCAAGATGGCCCTGGGACAGGCGTCCGAGGTAGTGATGATGCTCCTGATGCCTTTCATCCTGCGGCGTGTCACCGTCAGGAGCATTCTGATCATGGGCCTGCTGGCCTGGTCGGTGCGTTACCTGCTGCTCGCCTACGGCAATCCGTATGCGGGCATCTGGATGTTTTATGTGGCGATCCTGCTCCATGGCATCTGCTACGACTTCTTTTTCATGACTGGGCAGCTTTATACCGACCAGGAAGCTCCCGCCAAGCTACGCGGTGCCGCGCAAGGTTTGATTACGTTCCTGACCTATGGAGTTGGAATGCTGATCGGCTCCTTGATTTCGGGCCGAACCGTCGACTATTTTACGCACACCGTCGGAACTGTCGTGACCCGCAACTGGCAGGCCTTCTGGATGACTTCCGCGTTGAGCGCTTTTCTTATCCTGCTGCTCATCGCCATCTTCTTCCGCAGCCGCAGCAGGATCGTAGCCACGAGCCCGCCCGCCTAGGGTCTCTCGCAAACAGCGAAGCTCAAACCCGCCGGAAGGCAAATGGGGTTTGATCTGATCGCTTCCGGATGGCCAACACCTGCCCGGACTGGCCGATGCGATCCCTGACCGCCTTCTCGGGGACAACAGCTAGTTTGGCGAAACCAGCAGTTCGCCTTTTTCCAAATGCAGCCTTCTGCCAGCAAAGCTGGCCGCGTGGGGATCGTGCGTGACCATCACGATGGTCTTGCCAAACTCCCGGTTTAGCTTGGACAGCAGGGTTAAGACTTCTTTCGCGGAAGCGGAATCCAGGCTTCCGGTGGGCTCATCCGCCAGGATCAGGTCCGGGTCGGTGACGATGGCGCGAGCGATCGCGACGCGTTGCTCTTGCCCTCCCGACATCTGGCGGGGAAAGTGGTCCATGCGGTCTGCCAGCCCCACCAGCTTCAGCGCAGTTTCCGAGTGTTCCATCCTTTGCGGCTTGCTCAAGTGGGTTAGTTTCAAGGGAAGCTCGACATTTTCGATCGCCGTCAGGACGGAGATTAGATTGAACGACTGGAACACAAACCCTATATGTGCATTACGCCAATGGGCCATCTCGCGCTCGTCGAGCGCACCCAGGTTTTCTCCCAGCACGCGGATGTCGCCACGGGTGGGCCGTTCCATGGCCGCGACCAGATGCAGCAGTGTCGATTTTCCAGAACCGGAAGGTCCCATCAGCGCAACGAACTCTCCTCGACTGATGGCGATGTTAACGTCTTTGAGCGCAAACACGCGGAACTCATCGCGGACATGTTCTTTCGTCAAACCGCTAGTGGTGATCACGGGAATAGTCATAGTGGTTATCTCACTCGAACTCTGTCTCCATCTTTTAAACCGGCCGGCGGATTGGTGATGAGGTTTTCGCCGCCCGCGAGCCCCCTCGACACTGTGAGCTCGTTGGCTCCCGCTCCCTGGAGGACGAGTTGCCTCCGTAGGGCGAGACCGCCAATCACAATGAACACAGAGCCGTCCCGCACCGCCGACCGCGGGATGACAACTTGCGCTGCGGGGCGGGGGTTCGCCGTCGCCGTCTTCTCCTCCTGGAACGCCACCGAAGCATTCATGTCGGGGCGGAGGTAGGAATCCGGGTTCTCGATCTCTACTTTGATCTGAACCGTCGCTTTCTGACGATCCGCCTGGGGCGAAATCTCTACGATTCGGCCGGTATATTTGCGGTCCGGATAAGCGTCGGTGGTAACCACGGCCGGCTGGGCCGGCTGCAGCTTGGCGAAGTTATTTTGATCAATGTCGAGCTCCACCTGGAGATCGCTCAAATCAGCCAATGACACAACGTAGCCTTTGGCCCCTCTGTCGCCCACAAATCCGGTGGTAACGAATTCCCCCTTCTCCACATTCCGGTCGAGAATTGTTCCCGCTACCGGGGCGCGAATGACGGTGCCGTCCAGTTGGGTTTTTGCATAGGCGAGGTTGCCGCGAGCCTGTTCCCCTTGGGCGCGCATCGAGGCGATTTGCTCTTCACGAGGCCCGAGCTTTGTCAGAGCATAGGTTTGCTCAAGAGAAGCGACTCTCCCCAGTTGAGCCTCGTACTTCTGCTGGGCGTCATCCAGGCTCTGCCGAGCGAGGATCCCCTGAGTGACCAGGACGCGCGTGCGGACCAATGTGACCTGGTAGTTGCGCAGGTCGGCCGTGGCCGATTGGAACTCAGCGCTTGCCCGGGAAACTTCCTGCGGCCTCGATCCGTGCTCCAGTTCGTCCAGCTTGGCCTTCAGGTTGTCAAAGTTTCCCTGCGCCTGAAGTGCCTGAGCGCGATATTCGTAGTCTTCCAGGCGCACCAATACCTGGCCTTGTTTGACCTTCTCGCCTTTCTCTACTCCGATCCACGCTACCTTGCCGGGCACTTTAGAAGCTACTTCGATCTTGTGAGCCGCCACAATGTATCCCGTGGCTTCGAGAACCGAGCTTGGTTCACTGTCATGTTCTGTCGCGGACGATTTCGTCCGAGAAACCTGCACTTCCGTGGTTGTGGTCAAGCCGCGAAAGACCAATAACGCCAAACCGATTGACCCGGACAAAGCCAGGGCAAACGCGATCCACCGAATGGGCTGGGGTGAGGGACCAGAGGCGATCTTCTGGGCCCGGTCGATTCGCAGACTTTTCAGTTCGGTTTCCATATTTCAGTTCTCCCGGAGTGCTGTGAGAATCTCCTTTCGCGCAGCATTTCTTGCGGGAAAGAATCCCCCGAGGGCCCCCATGAATAGGGCGAACATCATTCCGACCAGCATCACCTGGGGCCCTACGCGGAAGCGGAACGCGGTTTCACTCATGGTGGTGAAGTTGCCGATGGCGGTGGTGACGTGGTTCAGGGGCAAGACCAGCAGGCAGCCCGCCATGCCGCCCAGCCCAGCCAAAAGCAGAGATTCAATCAAAAAGCTAAGCAAGATACTGCCGCGTGAGAACCCGAGCACTCGCAGAGTGCCGATCTCTTGCGAGCGGTGGGCGACGGCCGCGTACATCGTGTTCATCGCGGCAAAGCAGCTTCCCACCGACATGATGAGGGCCACAAGAATGCCGAGTTTTTGCAGGGGAGCGCCGGAAGCAGTTTGCTGCTGGTAGTAGGATTTTTCCGCTTGCGCAGTCACGTTGAGCCGTTGATCGTGGTTGAAGGAATCCACTAACCCCGGCACTGCTGCCGCATCGAGCGCTCGGACCAACACCGAATTGAACTGGTCCCTCCGATTGAAATCGCTGCTAACCTGATTGAGATCGGCGAAGACCTCACTGTTCACTGCGGAACTCCCAGCATCCATCACCCCGACAACATTCCATTCCGAATTACCCAGGCGGAGCTGGCCACCGACGTGAGCGACCGGGCAACGCCGCGACACCGACTCTCCCACCACCACCTCGCGATGGCCCGACTGAAACCACCGGCCCTGTTTTAACCGGAGGTCTCGCAGTTCCAAACCCGTTGGCAGCAGGCCGCGCAGGGTTGCGGTCTGTCCATTCGCATTCCCCGGCTTCGGCAAGGTGATGACCGTGACTAACTCGAGAGACAGCAGCGGGCGATCGCCAGCCAGCTGGTGAGCCACTCCCGGCTTGAACAGCATCTCGCGATAGGTCTGCTCGCTCATGGCGCTGCTCAGCTCTGAGTTCGAACCTTTGCGCAGCACCAGGAGGTTCAGAGGACTGCCGGATGATTCAAACCCGGCGCGCAATCCCTCGAGCAAGGCAAGTGCAGCCAGGAGGACGGCAACCGTCAGAGCGATCCCCAGGGCCGTGATGATCGTGGTGGTGCGCCGAACCGAGAGATTGCGCAGGTTGTAGCTCAGCGGTATTCGCATCTTCCTCGCCCTCTATCCGTTGTGTCTCAGCGATTCGAGAATCGACATTTGCGAGGCTCGCCAAGCCGGCGGGAAGGAACTCACCAGTCCAATGGCAGCCGCGACCAAGAGCACGAAAGCAGCAACGTCGAGCGTGACGCCAAGTCGCAAAGCCGCGAATGCACTGCCGCTGGCCCGCACCACCGCGGCCAACGCCGCCCCGAGCATGATTCCGGCGAGTCCCCCGGTGACCGCCATCAGCATGGCTTCGCCCATGAAGATCGTGAGAATGATTTCCTGGGTGCAGCCAAGGGTCTTGAGAATGCCGACCTCCCCCGTGCGTTCACGTACCGACATGGAAATGGTGTTTCCAGAAACCAGCAAGATCGTGAACGTCAGGGCGCCTGAAAGGGAAAGCAGAAACAGCTTCAGATTGCCCAGGAAGGAAACAAAACCAAGCTGCCACGCCCGCTCAGATTCGGTTTTGGTGGGCGCAGGCGAATCTTCAAACAATTTATCGATCGAGGCCGCAACCGTGTCCACCTCGCAAGGTTGTTCGA
>Ga0193719_10001236_pt1 | contig 10037 bp, 6 predicted proteins | sample U2a2metaG_FD_160103 | JGI IMG/M metagenome (GOLD analysis project Ga0193719, IMG submission 160103) | Soil microbial communities from a riparian zone of the East river system, Colorado, United States - U2a2 | ecosystem: Environmental > Terrestrial > Soil > Riparian zone | place: USA: East River... | reverse complement strand
GTACTGTAACGTAGTTGTTAACACCGGCGCTAAAAGCCTGCGCGGTCGTGTTAACATTCCTGATCCAGGTCGTATTGTCCGTGCTCGGAGCACCGTTGACACCTGCGCCGATACAGACATTGCCGCTACCGGTGATATTGAACCCAGCGTCGGTGCCAATACCTGTATTGTTGCCGCCGCCGATGTTGCTGACTAGCGCTTCATCACCGATAGCCGTGTTGCCGCCGCCAAAAGTATTGCTATAGAGCGCTTGATAACCACTAGCCGTGTTCCCGCTGCCTTCATTACCGCTCCCGCCGGTGTTGCTGAAGAGCGCTTGATAACCGTTGGCCGTGTTGTCGCTGCCGGTGTCGTTGCTAAAGAGCGCTTGCGCGCCAGTTGCCGTGTTGTGGACGCCCATGGTGTTGCTTGCGAGTGCGCGAGAACCATTGGCCGTGTTTTCCCCGCCAGTGGTGTTGCTCTGGAGTGCTTGAGAACCGGTAGCCGTGTTCAAGACGCCGGTGGTGTTACTCTGGAGTGCTACTACGCCGTTGGCCGTATTGAAGGTGCCGATAGTGTTGTGATAGAGCGCAGCAAACCCGGTGGCCGTGTTATTATCGGCGGTGTTGCGATAGAGTGCAGCGTAACCATTGGCCGTGTTGTGGGTGCCGCTAATGTTGTTCGCGAGTGAGTAAGCGCCAGTGGCACTATTGAAAAAACCACTTGTGTTACTAAAGAGCGAGAAAACGCCAGTGGCACTATTGAAGCCGCCATTGATATCGCTGTTCAAGGCTCGAAGACCCGTCGCCGTATTTTGGTTGCCGGAAGTGAGGTGGTTAAGCGCCTCGAAACCAGTGCCGGTGTTCCAGACGCCACTGGTGCGGCTGACGAGCGCCCCGACACCTTCGCCATTATTGGAGCCGGGTATGGTACCGTCCGTGTCGGGACCCACCGCCTCCGCCCTCGGTAAAAGCGTAAAGCAGAGGAGCGCCAGTGGGATGAGAAGTCCCGCCACCAGACGGTAGTCGCAGGACGAATGCTTCATTGAATTGCTGATAGGTGGAGTTGTTGTTTTCATAGTTGCTAAGCTTTCCTTTTGTTTCCCGGGTGGGTTAATTTTGTGACTGCGACTCTAAAAGAGGGAGAAAGCTGTCCCGGGGAAAACATCCTCCTCCACCGATTCAGGTTTTGTTAGAAAGAATTGTGCAAAAAAATCCGCCGGCTTGGCAAGATAAAAAAAGGCAAACACCCGCCACGGCCGGCAGGCTTTCTGGTAGCCGCTGAGAGTCGCATGGCTTCAGAGGTCACCCGTAAATTACCCGGCACGGCCGGCAGGCGCGAATAAATGCGAATGGACTGAGATCGAGTCCGGTTTTTCGCGCCGATTCGCATCATTCATGGGCAGCATCATTGTTCGTTGTAGCCACGTGCCTGCGGCACGTCCATCCCCGACGGCCCACAGGGCCGTGGCTACAGATGACACTCCGCGTCGTCGCCTGGGCTACCTTCGAGAGCTGTCCGAAAGACTACAGAATCTATTGATCGTTGAGGACCGTTCGCGGCGCAGATCTCTTTACTTCAAGCTGTGCGTTCACTTTCTGGATTTGCGCTGCCTGCTCTTCGATACGCGCGGTGAGCTGCGCAACGGTCGCTTGGAACTCCTTTTTCAATTGCGTGACGGTCGTTTGCTGCTTTGCGCTAGTAGATTTTAGCTGCGCGATAGTTACTTCTTGTTCCTTCGCTTTGCGGCCTTGCTCTTCGACTTTGCGGTGTTCTTTCAGGAACTCGTTGAGCAACATCGCGTTCACCGCGTCGTAGCGCACGGTGTAGATCTCGCCCTTGGCGTCGCGAGCCACGAGATCGGGGTTCACTTTTTCCACTTCCTCAGCCACGAGGCCAAACTGCGGGATGCGCTCGGGATCAAGCTCCTGTTTGTAGCAGAAGGTGACCGGTTTGAGCGCTAGGATGGCTTCGCTTGCCTTGTCCATAGGCTCGATCTTGTCCTTGAAACGCGCTGAGGAAACGATCGTGCCGAGATGACCGCTGGCGTCTATGATAACTGCTACACCTCCTGCAACGGCTGCCCCACTGATGCCGGCGATATAGGTGGCGGTCTGGGTTTCTGGGTTGCCGATGCGGATGGTGCTGTCGTCGGCAGTCTCACCTCTGTTGCCGATATCGATGTTGCCATTGCCCGTGGTGAGATCGAAGCCGGCGAGATCGCCCAATGCGATGTTGCCGCCACCATTACTGCTGCCGAGTGCCCCATAACCGATGGCAGTATTGGCACCGCCGGTGGTGTTAAGAAAAAGCGCAAAGGCACCGAGACCCGTGTTGGCACCACTGCCGTTGGCGCCAGCAGTGGTGTTGCTAGCGAGCGCATTCAAGCCGAACGCCGTGTTTTGAACGCCGGTGGTGTTGTGATAGAGCGCGCCATAACCAGTGGCCGTGTTACCGTCGGCGTCGTTACGATAGAGCGCTGCATAACCATTAGCCGTGTTGAAGTTGCCGATGATGTTGTTGGAGAGCGCATAAGCGCCAACGGCATCGTTGTACCACCCGATGGTATTACCATAGAGCGCATAAACGCCGTTCGCGGTGTTGTTGCTGCCGGTTGTGTCGCTGAACAGGGCCCGAATACCCGCCGCCGTGTTGTCCTTGCCGGCGGTGTCGTGATTGAGCGCCTCAAAACCAAGGGCCGTGTTCCAGACGCCGGTGGTAAGGCTGAAAAGGGCATTAGTTCCCTCAGCCGTGGTGCCGTTCGGATAGCCTCCGTCTGGGGCCGGGACAACCGCTTGCGCTCTTGGCAAAAGTGCAAAGCAGCCAAGCGCCAGCATGACGAGAAGCAAACCGCATTGCCAAGGCGAACGGTGAACCGAATTTGTCGATAGAGTTACTGTATTCATGAATGACTCATAAACAAACCCGCGCGACTTGGCGAGACAAAAACCATAAGTCTTTGGGCTCAGGTGGAAGCCGCGCTTCCGAGGTTCTCCCGCATCACAGCTTTCAGTCTGCTTCCGCGAAACAGACCGTATGCTCAACATCGCCGGTTGAATCGAGAATGCGAATCTCGCCGAATCGATTCAGCGCCCTTACTGATTCGTCTGAACCATCTGCGGTGCATGTTTACTCGCTTCAAGCTGCGCGCTCACTTTCTGGATTTGCGATGCCTGCTCTTTCAGGTTTGCAGTGAGGGCTCGAATTTCCTCGTGCTGTTGCTCGGCAGTCGCCTGGAAAGCTTTTTGCTGCTGCGCAATGGCCGTCTCGAAGTCCTTTCGCTGCTGCGCAATGCTCGCCTCTTGTTGCTCGACTTTGCGGCTTTGCTCTTGGACTTTGCGATGTTCTTTGAGGAACTCGTTAAGTAACATCGCATTGACCGCGTCGTAGCGTACCGTGTAGATCTCGCCGCCGGCGTCGCGCACTACCAAGTCCGGGTTTACCTCGGCCACTTCCTCGGCGATCAAACCAAATTGCGGCGTGCTGCTAGCGTCGCCCTTGTAATGAAACGTCACAGGCTTGAGGCCTAGGATGGATTCGCTGGTTTGCTCCATCGGTTTAATCTCTTTCTTGAACCGCCGCGAGGAGCTCATTGTGCCGAGCTGGCCGTCCGAGTCTATCAGGACTGCGACGGCATTGGCATTTCCGGTTGTCACTCCGCGAATGCCGGCGATAAAAGTTCTTGTCTGAACCGCGCCGCCGATGCGGATGGTGCCCGACTCGCCAGCAACACCACCGCTGGCGATGTCAATGTTGTCACTGCCAGTCGTGAGTTGGGATCCGGCAGAAAACCCCAATGCGATGTTGTTGAAGCCGATTGTGTTGTTCAAGAGCGCACTGCGACCAATGGCCGTGTTTTGGAAGCCGCTGGAGTTGTTGAAGAGCGCTGTCAGACCGCTGGCGGTGTTGCTGCTGCCGTCCGTGTTGTGGAAGAGCGCTTGAATACCATTAGCCGTGTTATTGTTGCCGAAGGTGTTGTTGGCGAGCGCCTGAGAACCGTTGGCTGTGTTGCCGCCGCCGCTGGTGTTGCTTTGGAGCGCGCCAACGCCAGTAGCCGTGTTAGAGCTGCCGTCCGTGTTGCTAATGAGCGCATTAATCCCATTAGCCGTGTTATTGTTGCCGATGGTATTGTCAAAGAGCGCTCCAGCTCCAGTGGCTGTGTTATTGTTGCCGGTGGTGTTGTGAAAGAGCGCTTGACCACCATTCGCCGTATTTGCGGTGCCATGGGTGTTGCTTTGGAGCGCGCTAATTCCAGTAGCCGTGTTAGAGCTGCCATCCGTGTTGTTAAAGAGGGTTTGATAACCGTTGGCCGTGTTGAAGCTGCCGGTTGTGTTGCTTAATAGCGCTTGGGCACCATTGGCCGTGTTCAAGGCGCCGTCTGTGTTGCTGTAGAGCGCCTCAAACCCGTTGGCCGTGTTACCGTTGCTAGAGGTGTTGCTCAAGAGAGCTTGAAAACCGGTGGCCGTGTTGCCGATGCCTGTGGTGTTGCTGTTGAGCGCTTGATAACCGTTGGCCGTGTCGCCGAAGCCGGTGGTGTTATGGTAGAGCGCAGCAAAACCAGTGGCGGTGTTGGCGGCGCCTTCGATGTTGTGATAGAGCGCAGAATAACCGTTGGCAGTGTTGTAGAAGCCTTCCGTGTTATTGGCGAGCGCGTAAGCGCCCACGGCATTGTTGTACCACCCGGTAGTATTGCTGTAGAGGGCGTAAACGCCGTTGGCGGTGTTGTTGCTGCCGCTAGTGTCGCTGAACAGGGACCGAAGACCGGTCGCCGTATTATCCTTGCCGGCAGTGTCGTGATTGAGCGCTTCAAAACCAAAGCCGCTGTTCCAGACGCCGCTCGTTAGACTCATCAGCACCCCGCTGCCATCGGCCGTATTGCCATTAGGCAAAACGCTGTCCAGGTCTGTAGCTTGCGCTCCGGGCAAAAGTTTAAAGCAGACGAGCACCAGCGGGATGAGAAGTCTTGCGACCGGACGACAGTCGCGGGACGAATGCTTCATTGAATTTCTAACAGGTGGAGTTGTTGTTTTCATATTTACTAAGCTTTCGTTTTCCTTCCCGGGCGGGTTAATTTGTGGCTGCCGCTCTGAAAGAGGGAGAAAGCTGTCCCGGGGAAAACATCCTCCTCCACCGATTCAGGTTTTGTTAGAAAGGATTGTGCAAATAATTCCGCCGGCTTAGCAAGATAAAAAACGCAAACACTTTTTGGTAGCCGCCGAGAGTCGCATGGCTTCAGAGGTCACCCGCAAATCACCGCGGCGGTCGGGAGGCAGGAATAGACGTGAATGGACTGAGATCGAGCGTCGTTTTTCGCGCCGATTCGCGTCATTCGCGGGCAGCATCATTGTTCGTTGTGGCACGTCCATCCCCCGACGGCCCACAGGGCCGTGGCTACAGATTACGCTCGGCGTGCGCCGCTTCAACCACCTTCAAGAGCTTTGCGAAAGACTACAGAACCTATTGATTGTTAGCGACTGTTCGCGGCGCAGGTTTCTTTACTTCGAGCTGGGCGCTCACCTTTTGCAAGCCCGTAGTAAGCGCTTCAATTTGCTTTTGCTGATGCGCGATCTTCGACTCGAAGTCCTTCTGTTGCTGCGCAATGGTTGCCTCGAAGTCCTTCTTCTGTTTCGCCACAGTCACTTCCAGTCCCTCCACTTTGCGACGTTCTTTGAGAAACTCGTTGAGCAACATCGCGTTCACCGCGTCGTAGCGCACGGTGTAGATCTCGCCGTCGGCGTCGCGCACTACTAGAACCGGGTTTACCTCGGCTACTTCCTCGGCGATCAAACCAAATTGCGGCGTGCCACTAGCATCGCTCTTGTAATGGAACGTTACCGGTTTAAGATCCAGGATGGCTTCGCTGGCGTGATCCATCGGTTGAATCTCTTTCTTAAACCGCTTCGATGAGACAATCGTGCCCAGCTGGCCGGCGGAATCTATCACCACCGGTAAGCCATTGGCTCCCACGGTGACCTCACGAATGCGGGCGATGAAGGCACGATTCTGGTTGTTGCCGCCGATCCGGATGGTGTTGCCCTCGCCGGCAACACCAAAGTTGCCGATATCGATATTGTTACTGCCCGTGGTGAGATTGGTACCGGCGAAACTTCCCACGGCGACGTTGTTGTCTCCGGTGGTATTGTTGTTAAGCGCAGCAAAACCGACGGCCGTGTTGCCGACGCCGTGATTGGTGGAGAAGAGCGCGCCGGCACCGCTGGCCGTGTTTGAGTTGCCGTCGATGTTGTTAGTGAGCGCTTGAATACCATCAGCCGTATTATTGCCGCCGGTGGTGTTGACAAACAGGGTCTGATAACCGTTCGCGGTATTCCCATCGCCCGTCGTGTTACTTATGAGCGCTCCCTCACCGGTAGCCGTATTATTGTCGCCGGTGGTATTGCTCAAGAGCGCATTATGGCCGTCAGCAGTGTTATTGCTGCCCGTGGTGTTGTTAGCGAGTGCGGTAAACCCAGTGGACGTGTTGTCGTTGCCGATGGTGTTGTTCTGGAGCGCGGCTACTCCGTTAGCCGTGTTCTGGGCGCCGGTGGTGTTGCTCAAGAGCGCTTGATAACCATTAGCGGTGTTGAAGAAGCCGGTGGTGTTGCTAAAGAGCGCTCGAAAGCCAGTGGCCGTGTTTTGGACCCCGGTGGTGTTGCTCGCTAGAGCGCGAGAACCGGTGGCCGTGTTTTCCCCGCCGGTGGTGTTGCTCTGGAGCGCTTGAGAACCAGTGGCCGTGTTCAAGACGCCAGTGGTGTTGCTCTGGAGGGCTACTACACCGTTGGCCGTGTTGAAGATGCCAGTAGTGTTGTGATAAGCGCAGCGTAACCGTTGGCAGTGTTGTAGTTGCCGCTAATGTTGTTCGCGAGCGCAAAAGCGCCAACGGCATCGTTGTACCACCCATTGATATTACCGTAGAGCGCATAAACGCCATTGGCGGTGTTGTAGCTGCCGCTGGTGTCGGTGAACAGAGACCGAAGACCGGTCGCCGTATTGTTCTTGCCGGCAGTGTCGTGATTGAGCGCTTCGAAACCAAAGCCGCTATTCCAGACGCCGCTGGTTAGGCTAACCAGCGCCCCATTGCCATAGGCGGTGTTGGTTTGCGCTTGCGCTTGTGACAAAAGCCCAAAGCAGGCAAGCATTAGGGGAATGAGAAGTAGTTTTCGGGCTTGTTTGAATTTAATTACTGGTTTCATAGCCGTCGAGTCTTGAACCGTTTTCCCCAGCTTGGCGAGCGAAAATTGCTGCCATCGGAAATTCTGAGGAACGCAGGCAGCTTGCCGACGATACCGCGCACCAACAAAAGGAGTTAGAGTGTGCGTGGAAGCTTTTCGGCAAGCCGCCGAAAAGAACAGGCTGGCAGCCTATGCTCCCCAGAATGCCAGAATTTCCGCGCGGCGAGGGGGAGACGTGAGGGTCGCGTCCTTATCTGCTCAGCTCGAGCATGCGCAGAATGGGCGTCTCCGCGCGTTTGCGCACCGGCTCTGGCAAAGTGATTTCCGGCTCCATGTTCAGAAGCGCGTCGTACGCTTTCTCGAGGGTGTTCATCTTCATGAACCGGCACTCACCGCAAAAGCAGTTATCTGTCGGTCCGGGAATAAATGTCTTATCAGGGATCTCTTTGCGCAGCCGATGTAACAAACCGGCCTCGGTCACGACGATGATCTCGCGCGCGGGGGATTCTTTGCAAAATGTCACCATCTTTTCGGTCGAACAAACTTCATCCGCAAGCATGCGCACGGCATACGTGCATTCCGGATGCGCAACTACTGGTGCATCGGGATATTCTTCGCGGATCTTTCCAATGCTGCGCGCGGTGAACTCGACGTGGATGTAACAAGTGCCCTGCCACAGATCCATCTTACGTCCGGTGCGTTCCATCACCCAGGCGCCCAGATTTTGGTCGGGAACGAAGAGGATGTTCCGATCATTCGGCGCGGATCTGACGATTTTGTCGGCGTTACCGCTCGTGCAAATCACGTCGGCCTGCGCTTTCACGCCGGCGCTGCAATTGATGTACGCGATGACGTAGTAATTTTTGTCGGCATGCTCTTTTAGAAACTGCGCCAATTTTTCCGGCGGACATGATTCTGAGAGCGAGCAGCCGGCATCGAGATCGGGCAGAATCACCCGCTTGGTAGGATTGATGATCTTCGCGGTTTCAGCCATGAAATGGACGCCGCAAAATAAAATCACGTCGGCATCCGTTTTGGCCGCCTGATAACTCAGACCTAACGAGTCGCCGACGAAGTCCGCGACATCCTGTAACTCCGGCACCTGATAATTATGCGCCAGTATGACGGCATTCCGCTGACGTTTGAGGTGTTGCAGTTCTTCCGCAAGATCAACGCCAGTCCGGTCCGGTCGCCGCTGCGACACGGGTTCTGCCTGCGGCGAGCTGGGACCGGGGAAATTTATACCGGCACTTACCATCGGATAATATCGAGTAAATTCACGAATTCACAACATAAGGGAAGGTGTCGGCCGCTCCGCGGACGATGCTAATAAATGCGGCTCTGCCGCCTACTTAACATCGAGCGCGCCGCCTTCGCGAAGCTACGGCCGTGCCAGGGAGAGCTCGATCAACCTACTCGCGCCAACTCTTTACGCATCGCCTCGATCGGCGCCTCCCGTTCGAACCAGATGGAAAATGAAAGCGCGCCCTGATGCAGCAACATTGACAATCCATTCACGCCACGGGCGCCGGCTTCATCGGCGGCCTGAATCAAAGAGGTTTTCGACGGGCCGTAAACCGCATCGAAGACCATGTGATGTGGCGCGAGCAATCGCGCCGGGATGGGCGTTGTGTCGTTCGGATTCATCCCCAGAGGTGTCGCATTAACGATAAGATCGACATCGGCAAGTTGCGCCCGCAATACTGTTTCGTCCCACGCAACCGCTTCGAGACGCGCCGCGGGACCAAGCACGCGCGGTCCGGCAAAGTAGAGCCGCAGCCGCTCCGTAAGCGCTTGTGCTTTTTCGTAAGTACGATTGACAAGGACGAGGCGTTCACAATTCTCGAGCGCACATTGCAAGGCAATTGCATGGCCCGTTCCGCCACCCGCTCCAAGGATCATCACCCGCAAATCGCGCAGATCGACCGAGAATTCGGTGCGGATCGCTCGCAAGAACCCTTCCCCGTCGGTGTTCGAAGCGATGAGTTTTCTATCTCGAAGGCGGATGGTGTTTACAGTGCCTGCGCGAGTCGCGGATTCATCTGCCTCGTCGATCTGCGCGAACGCCGCGATTTTATGCGGCACAGTCAAGTTTACTCCAATGAAATCGAGTTCGCGGAGAAAGCGGAGTGCTGCTCTTATTTCATTGGCCCGAATATGGAAGCGCGCATACTGCATGTCGATCTCGTAAGCGCGTAGCGCCGCGTTTTGCATTTGCGGCGAGAGCGAATGCGCGACCGGGTCGCCGAAAACGCCAAGCCGGATCGGCGGATCAACATCACCCGCCGCTTTGCGCCAATTTTCCAAATCGGCAAGCGTGTAACGGTCGGTAGTCTGCTTTTGTTTCATCTCATCGTGCGTCTTTTTTTATGTCATCCCGAACTAAGTGAGGGACCTCACCCAGGCAGATGGAATGTCCTTTGTTATCAACGTAATCCAACCTTCATGTGTGCGGTCCTTCGCTTCGCTCAGGATGACAGACGTCAGGGGTACTTTAACCCGGCGACGTTCAGCACGAAAGTTGTCGATCTGCGCGTTCGTCTGTAGCTTTGCACGATTACGATGACGGTTTCGACTGAGACTCCGGCTCCTTCCGATTTTATTCGCGACGTTGTCGCGGAGGATGTTCGCACGGGAAAATATAAACGAATCCATACCCGGTTTCCGCCCGAGCCGAACGGCTACCTGCACATCGGTCACGCGAAATCGATCTGCCTTAATTTCGGTATCGCGCGCGAGTTCGGCGGTATTTGCAATGTGCGGATGGACGATACGAATCCAACGAAAGAAGAAACCGAATATGTTGATTCCATCATGGCCGACGTCCGATGGTTAATCGGCGGCTGGGCCGACAAAAATATCGGCGGTGCGCCGCTCTACGCTTCGGAT
>Ga0193719_10001235_pt1 | contig 10045 bp, 12 predicted proteins | sample U2a2metaG_FD_160103 | JGI IMG/M metagenome (GOLD analysis project Ga0193719, IMG submission 160103) | Soil microbial communities from a riparian zone of the East river system, Colorado, United States - U2a2 | ecosystem: Environmental > Terrestrial > Soil > Riparian zone | place: USA: East... | reverse complement strand
GCCCGCAGGGGACGCGTTAGCACCGGCCATGAGAGAGGGAATGACAATCAGGAAGGTATCCGGCCTTCCTTCGAAAAGCAGAAATGGGGTGTGCGGCCCTGGCAGACCGCCGAAGTCCTCTTTTTTCGCATACGGTGCGTAGAACATAAGGTGGGCTGGCGCCTGCGAGGGGCCGTGCACGACCTGTCCCGTGGCCGGATTGTAAACCCTCTGATCGGGCGCCATCATATAAGCGAAGCCCGCTTTGGAAGGGGCCTTTAACTTGCCTTGGGCAAAGGCCTCATCGGTCCTTCGGGAAACCTCCTGCTCATTGACTCCGGCGGCTCGCAACTCTTCCCGCATGAACCGCGCAAGCAGAAGAGTCTTCGAGCCCTCGGGGTCGTAACAAACCGGCTCGTAGGTGTCCAAATACTGGTGTTCCACCAGGCAACTGAATCCATTCGTTCCTTTGCGAGCCAACTTGTACCCATGCTCGGAAAGAATATATAAGGACGCATTTTGGGTGATTTCCCGGGGTGCAGTGCTCATTGCAAGTTCGGTCTGCTGCTCTGCGGACAGGTGAAGTCTTGCGGACGAGGAAATGCTCGTACCCGGTCTGGCAGCATAGGGTTGGGGTGTCTGTCCAAAGAGGGTTGGAGAGGCGAGGAGTAGTACGAGAATTGCAACCCGACGGTGATTCATAAATCTCCTTAGAATATGAGGGGAATGTTTAGCTCCTCACAGAGATGACGCTCATTGCGGTCCAAGAGCCTCAGCTTGTTTACGGACGCGCCCCAGCAGCTGCGACCAGCCCTTGGATACTCCTTGTCTGTGGTGGTCCTGAATGAATCCCAGCGCGGTGTGGCGGAACATGATCAGCGTATTGGACATGCGAGACCAGGGGATAAGACGCGAACAATGGCCCGTTCATTTCGAGCAGCGTGGGTTGCTTGATGGCCTGCACATGTGCCCAGAGATGGCCATTCCCATCGCCCAGGTCTCGGTACCACCTTCCGCCCGGCCACGGCTCAATCTTCATGGGCAAAGGTTTGCCGTCGGGGGTTTCATGGTACGGTCCAATCTGCTCCAGCAGGGAAGTGAATGTTGTCTCGAGCGAGGCTCGGACATGGATCTCCTGGGTTAGGTTCAGGGTCAAATCCTCGATCGTCTGCGTTGTCGAAATCATGCTTCCTCCTTGAATAAATCCCATCAAACCTTGCTCACATATTGTTGTTGTTTTCGGCGCGTTCTTTGATGCGAGTCAACTGATGGCGCCAGAAACGTTCGAATGTGCTCGTCCACTCGTGCAGGGGCCAAATGGCTTGGGCATTGGTGCGATAGAACATATGACGGCCGTTCCGGCGCACGTGCACCAAGCCGACGTCCCGTAAAACGCGGAGATGCTTCGAGACGGAGGGCTGCTCGAGGCCCAGTGTGGCGACGATGTCTCCGACGGGACGTTCCTCTAGCGCGAGATAACTCAGTATTTCCCGTCGCCGCGGTTCGGCGACCGCGTTGAACACATCCGAGGTGGTGGCTGCTCGGGGCATGAGCTCACTTTATATTCCTATATGGGAATATGTCAAGCAACTTGACCGTGACACCGGTCAACGGACTCGCTGCCCGCCCCCTCTCGCCCACCTGGGCGGGGCAATCCACTGCCGAGGGTTAACCAATGCTGCTAAAAAAACTGCTGCACCTGTCGATCTCGCCTCTCCCCGCTCGACATGTAAGTAGAGGCAAGGAAAGAGCGGTTCAGGAGGGGATATGGCAGGACAGCACAGACCATCTGGGAGCCTTGAGTCAATCGCGGGAGGGGCCCTGGTCGGACTTGGGCTTCATATTCTGTCTGGGAGTCTGGATAGGGCCGCAGCCCAGTGGAGGCACCTGCTGGGCACTACCACAGGCGAGGTGATAGGGGTACTGCCCTCTGTCCTCCTGGCGGCCTCGCACGCTGTGCAGGCCTATGCCTCTGATCACCATACGTTTTTGCAGGGTATCCTCCGGATCTTATTCTCGTTCTGGCCGCTGCTTCTGGTCATCGCGGGAACGCTAGTATTGCGGAATTCTTTCGCGGATAAGGTTAAAGCATCGCCGGCAGCTGGCCCATACTTACAACGAAATAGATTCAAGAATGATCCTTTCGAAACTAGAGATACTGGATGTCGATTTCGCTGCCCCTCGTTCGACGCATAAGTCGACCCCAAACAGGCGGTCGAATCCGTCCGGAGACTCGGCTCCCAACCCAGAACCAAAAGGAGTCTGAGGATGCGAGTCCCGGCGATAGCAGAGGTGTTGTTCGAGGCAGGGAGGTCCCGGCTTGCGCGAACGAATTAAAGATGATGTGATCGGGTGCAGTGCCTGCCCTCGATACACATCGTGCCATAGACGCAGTCTGGAGGATCGAGTCACCGCGGCTCATCGCCGGGCTGGCGCGAATTGTGCGCGATATCGGTCTTGCCGAAGACCTCGCACAGGATGCTCTCGTGGCGGCGCTCGAGCAATGGCCGGAGTCGGGCGTTCCGGACAATCCGGGCGCCTGGCTCATGGCCACCGCCAAGCATCGTGCGATGGATCACTTCCGCCGTAACACGCGGCTCGAGCGCAAGCACGAGGAACTCGGTCGCGAGCTCGAAGCTAAGGAGATGGCGGTGCCGGATCTCAACGCTACCCTCGACGACGACGTCGGCGACGACCTCCTGCGCCTGTTGTTCGTATCCTGTCATCCGGTGCTCTCGACCGAGGCGCGGACTGCGCTCACCCTCCGCTTGCTCGGTGGTCTGACGACCGACGAGATCGCGCGTGCGTTCCTCGTCCCGGAGCCAACCATAGCCCAGCGCATCGTCCGCGCCAAGCGCACCCTCGCCGAGAAACACGTCCCTTTCGAGGTCCCGCGTGGGGCCGAGCTGTCCGCGCGCCTGTCGTCGGTGCTCGAGGTTATCTACCTGATTTTCAACGAGGGATACTCGGCGACCGCCGGCGACGACTGGATGCGGCCAGCGCTCTGCGAGGACGCGCTGCGGCTCGGTCGCATCCTGGCCGAGCTCGCTCCGCGGGAGTCGGAGGTCCACGGCCTTGTTGCCCTGATGGAGATCCAGTCATCGCGCTCGGGGGCGCGGGTGGGACCGTCCGGTGAGCCTGTCTTGCTCTTCGATCAAAACCGCGCACTATGGGATCAACTCCTCATCCGTCGTGGTCTCGCCGCGCTTGATCGGGCAGAAGCGTCCGGCGGGGCACGCGGCCCGTACACCCTCCAGGCAGCGATCACCGCTTGCCACGCGCGAGCCCGTACCCCTGAAGAAACGGACTGGACGAGCATCGTTGGGCTTTACGAGGCGCTGGCAAAGCTCGTTGCTTCTCCTGTGGTGGAGCTGAACCGTGCCGTGGCGGTTGGCATGGCGTTCGGTCCAGCAGCGGGCCTCGAACTCGTCGATGCGCTGACCGCGGAGCCGTTACTCAAGGCCTACCACCTCTTGCCCAGCGTGCGCGGCGACTTCCTCAGGAAGATTGGCCGCTTCGACGAGGCGCGGGTGGAGTTCGAGCGCGCGGCATCACTCACGCGCAATGCACGCGAGCGCGAGTTGCTCCTCGAACGCGCCCGAACGTGTGCATCCAGGTGAGGGGGTGCCCCATCTTTGACCTCACGCTTTTCGCGAAAAAGATGGGCAATGAGGATCATCATCAGTACGGACTCAAGTTTCAAGGTTAGGCAGCATCCCAACAGAACAGTTCCATAGAGTCCCTTCCTGCCCACGGAACGCGCAAGACGGGCATCCGATACATCGCAGATCGAATTGGGTAAACGAAAGTGGCAAAATGAGTACTCGACTCTGGTCATGGTCCAAGATGGTTGCCGGCATGGCTGCAGCCTTCGCCCTCCTGAACGGTGCGGCATACACCCAGCAATCGCCGATGGCGCGGCTCGATGACTTCTCCGGCCATCCGCGGGCTTTGGTGGTGAGCGACATCGGCAATGAGCCTGATGATCAAATGTCGTTCGTCCGCCTGCTGCTCTACTCCAACGAAATTGATCTCGAAGGACTGGTTGCGGCTACCTCGACCTGGCAGAAGACCGTCACGCATCCGGAAACGATGCACGAAATCATCGCAACATACGGGCAGGTACGGCCGAACCTCCTCAAGCACGCCTCGGGTTGGCCGACGACCGCCGAACTCGATCAGCTGGTCACCACCGGCCAGGCCGGCTATGGCATGGCGGCCGTGGGGTCGGGAAAGTCTTCGCCAGGGTCGCGGGCGCTGGTCAAGGCCGCCGACCGCAACGACCCGAGACCATTGTGGATCACGATCTGGGGCGGCGCTAACACCTTGGCACAGGCTTTGACGGATGTGCGCGCGACACGTTCAAGGGCGGAGCTGGCGGAATTCGTCGCCAAGTTGCGCGTCTATTCGATTTCCGATCAAGACGACACGGGGGCGTGGATCCGTAGGGAATTCCCGGATCTGTTCTATGTCGTTCATCCCTCGTCCGCGAACAGTCAAGAGTACTACTATGCGACTTGGACCGGCATCAGTGGTGATGTCTATTACCGCAATGGCGAGGGCGCGGATTTCTCCACGGTCACAAACGCATGGCTCGATGCCAACATCCGCACGAAAGGACCGCTGGGTAAGAAATACCCGAAGTTCGTCTTCATCATGGAGGGCGATACGCCGTCCTTTCTCGGCCTCGTCAACAACGGGCTGGCAAGCTGGTGGAGTCCTGGCTGGGGCGGCTGGGGCGGGCGCTATGTGCACCGTCAACCCTACGGCGAGACCCATCCCATCTGGACCGAGGGTGGCGATCTTTTCTCACGGGTCACTTCGCAGGACACAGTGCTCGGGGCCGACGGCAAGAGCCACACCTCCGACCAGGCGACGATCTGGCGCTGGCGCGAAGCCTTCCAACATGATTTTGCCGCACGCATGGATTGGACCATTAAGCTCTTTGCTGAGGCCAACCACAATCCGATCGTGGTGGTAAACGGTCAGTCTGGAACAGCTCCGATATTTGTCGAGGCTGTGGTCGGCCAGCCGGTCGTTCTCGATGCCAGCCAATCCCGCGATCCCGATGGCCAGGCACTCCGCTACTCCTGGTCCCACTACGGCGAAGCCGGTGCTGGGGACGGACGAGGTTTCGCCGAGGTGAACCTTGTGGACGCGGAAAGCGCCCAGGTGATCATCACGGCAACTGCAACCTGCCGGCCAATGTGGATTCAAACCACCACCGCACCGTGCCCAGCCCAGGGCGTTGCCCACATTATCCTGTCGGTGACGGATAACGGATCACCGAGCCTGACTTCCTACCGCCGCGTGGTGCTTGACGTCCGGGAGGTGGCAATAAATTCCAAATGATCAGGCCTGCCTTGCACCCACGGCCGACTTTACAATTCGTCAGCCTGATCGTAGCGAGTTACTACGAGTCTGGGGCACGGAGCATAGCCTGGCCAGCGCTAACCTCCAGCGATCGCTCCGATGATGATAAAGGGCTCCGTTCCGGACGCAACAGCCGCGGGCAGCGGGGCGTCGGGCGGCATATGGGACAGATCCTCCGCGCAGGCGAAGAATCGCAAGAAAGGCCGGCGCTGTTGCGTGACTTGGTCGCGGATAGTTCCGCGCAGCATGGGATAGCGAGCCTCGAGGGCGTTGAGGACCGAGTGTTGCGTAACTTCGCCCTGAACCTCGAGCTCCACGTCGCCGCGAACTTGCGCCAGCGCGCGCAGATGTGATGGAAGGACGACGCGGATCATACTAGAGCTCTTTCGTAAGTGATTTCCCGAGGAACGGGAGTTCTTGGCCGCTTCTAAAGTCTCGCATGAACTCGGCGGAAGCCCGTGCCCTTCCCGAGATTGTTGAACACACTGTTTCCGATGGGATCATGAAGGTGCGATCAGGTCAGGGTCTGGACCTCGACCGAAAGCACGGCCGGAAGATCGCGGACAATGGGATTCCAGTTGTCTCCGGCGTCGGCCGAAGCGTACACCTGACCGCCGGTGGTGCCGAAGTACACGCCGCACTTATCGAGCGTGTCTACCGCCATCGCGTCACGCAACACGTTCACGTAGCAGTCCTTTTGCGGCAGGCCTTTGGTCAGCGCTTCCCACTCGTTTCCGCCGGTTCGGCTGCGGTACGCGCGCAGCTTTCCCTCGTGCACATAGTGTTCCGAGTCGCTCTTGATAGGGACGACGTAAATGGTCTCCGGCTCGTGGGCGTGAACGTCGATCACGAACCCGAAGTCGGTGGGCAAGTTGCCGCTGATCTCCGTCCACGAATCGCCGGCGTCGTCGCTCCGCATGACGTCCCAGTGCTTCTGCATGAACAGCACACCCGGGCGCGAGGGGTGCATCGCGACGTGGTGAACGCAGTGGCCGACTTCGGCCGTCGGGTCGGGGATGTATTGCGAATGCAGTCCGCGGTTGATCGGTCGCCACGTCTTACCGGCATCGTCGGTGCGGAACGCGCCTGCGGCCGAGATGGCGATGAACATCCGCTGAGGATTGCTCGGATCGAGAATAATGGTGTGCAGACACATGCCCCCGGCACCGGGCTGCCATTTGGGGCCTGAACCGTGGCCACGTAGTCCGGAGAGTTCCTGCCAGTTCTGCCCGCCATCGGTCGAATGGAATAGGGCGGCGTCTTCAATTCCGGCGTACACGGTATCCGGATCGGTCAGCGACGGTTCGAGATGCCAGACCCGCTTGAACTCCCAGGGATGAGGCGTGCCGTCGTACCACTGATGAGTGCCGGGGACGCCGTCGTAGGCGAACTTGTTCCCCACCGGCTCCCAGGTCTTGCCGCCGTCGCTTGAGCGCTGGATCAACTGTCCAAACCAGCCGCTGCACTGCGACGCGTACAGCCGATTCGGATCGGCGGGTGATCCCTTAACGTGGTAAATTTCCCAGCCCGCAAAATGGGGGCCGCTGACGTCCCACTGCTGGCGCTTGCCGTCCGAAGTCAACACGAACGCTCCCTTGCGTGTGCCAACCAGTACCCGTACTTCGCTCATAATCACTCCCTCTCCTCAGTGGTCAGATGGTTGCGAAATTTGCCGTGGTGCGCCACCAGGCGCTCAGTCATCGATCGCCTGGTAGGCCGAGGTCCAGAAATCGAGACAGACATCGGGAGGACTAGCCGACGTCCAGGCGCGCTGGGTCATGAGGAGGCCGATCATGTCTTCCTTGGGATCCGAATACCAGGAAGTGCCCAGACCGCCGTCCCAGCCGAATGTTCCGACCGACCCCGCGACCTGGCTGCGCCGGGTGACGATCGATACGCCGAATCCCCAACCGTGGCTGTCAAAGTAGCCACCGACCAAGCCGGACACCGCCTTCTGCTCGGGGGTCAGCTGGTCGGTTGTCATAGCCTCGACCGACGGCCGCGACAGAAGGCGCGCGCCAGTGTGATTGCCCTTGTTCAGCATCATCTGACCGAAGGCCAGGTAGTCGTCGATGGTCGAGACCAGCCCCCCGGCGCCGGATGGAAATGCGGGCGGACGGCTCCACTGGCCACCCTCGGGCTTGTCATAGACCTCGAGCGCTCCGGTTTTGAAGTTGGTCCAATAGCTGGTCGCCAAGCGGTCGAGTTTGGCAGCAGGCACGGTGAAACCGGTGTCGGTCATGCCGAGCGGTTCGAAAATGCGTTCGCGCAGGAAGGTCTCGTGAGCTTGACCTGAGGCGCGCGCGATCAAGACGCCCAACACGTCAGATCCCGTGTTATACAGCCACTTCTCACCCGGCTGATGCATCAGCGGCAGCGTCCCTAAGCGGCGGATCCACTCGTCTGGCGCGGGCATGGTCGACGGGCTCGGCGGCCCCATCCCGATCTGCAGCTCGGTTGCAGCCTTCAGGATCGGATAGGCGTCCGGCGCTGCCATAATGCCCAGGCGGAGGGTCAGAAGGTCGCGCACCGTAATCGGCCGGTTCGCGGGCACGGTGTCGTCGAGGGGTCCGTCTAGGCGCTTCAGAACCTTGCGGTTAGCCAGTTCGGGCAGGAGTCGGTCCACCGGCTCGTCCAGCCGTAGTTTGCATTCTTCCACCAGGACCATCGCCGCCGCCGCCGTGATCGGCTTGGTCAGCGAGGCGATCCGGAAGATCGTGTCGCGCCGCATCGGATCGTTGCCACCCACTGCTTTCATGCCGATCGCATCCACATGCAGCTGTCCTCGCCGGCTAACCAGAGTAACGATTCCGGGCACTTCGCCGCGCTCGACATAGCCTGCCATAACATCGTGCATGCGGCCGAGCCGCGCCCTCGAGAATCCTCCGGAGCTCATCGCTTGCTCCCTCCGTCCCGTCTCGCCTGACTTTGGTGGACGCCTTGGCGCGGTCTCCAGCGACTCTGCGACTACCGCTGTGGGTGCGACCAGCACCGCGGAAGCCACTGCGTTTTTCAAAAATGCCCGACGGTCGCGTTCCGCCATTTTGTTCTCCGGCAGTACTTTAGCCTTCGCACAAACTAGCCTAGCAGCAGAATCAGTGCGCGCCGATGGTTGTCACAGAAGAAAGGCCCGACCCATGAGTCGCGCTCGCACCTCCAAGATAACCTGTCAGCAAGAATGCGCCAAGACTGAGGTACGCGGAATCGCCTAGGCAACGCAGACCGCTCCCGGTCCGCGAAGACGTGGATTTTTCCGCCCAAACATTTCTCGTAAAACTTGAAGGCGGCCTGCATTCGGTGTTGAAAAGTAAGATAAGGATTCAATTGCATGGCACCGTCCCCACGGGATGAACAATTGCGCCAGGCTCGTTCGTGTGAGACTATAAATATATTACTTGCATAATGCAAGTTGAAATGGGAGCTGTGAAAACGAAAAACCGCGGAGCCGAGCGACGGTCGGGGTGTCCGCTGAATGCTTCCGTGGAGATGCTCGGCGACCGCTGGTCGCTGTTGATCATCCGCGACATGATGCTGCGGGGGGCCCGGACCTATAAGGAATTCCTGTCGTGCGATGAAGGAATCGCGACCAATATACTGGCAGATCGCCTGCGAAAGCTGTCCGCCTACGGAATCATCACCACCAAACGCGATCCGGCGGATGGACGAAAGGTGGTTTACCTGCTGACCCCCAAGGGAATCGATCTTGCGCCCGTCCTTACGGAAATGGTCCTGTGGGCGGCCGGGCATGAAGAAACCGGCAACCAAGCCCTTGTTCAGCTAATGCAAAAGGACAAAAAGCATTTTTTGGCTGCGATACGACAACACTGGGAAGAAACCATCCGTCGATGACCAACCCGGTGGGCGCAGGGGGGCAGCGGCCGCTCACCTTCGAGTTTCTGGTTGGGGTTATTCGCCTTGCGGCCGCCCGGGCATGAGAGGCGCGTTGTCCATGAGAAAATGGCTTTGAGAATTCTGGTAGGTTGAGGCCAAACTGTATGTGCAGGAATATCAAGACTCTGTTCAACTTTGATCCGCCCGTCACGGACGAAGAAGTTCGAGCTGCTTCGCTCCAATTCATAAGAAAGATCAGTGGTTTTAATAAGCCGTCGAAGGCAAACGAAGGCGCGTTCCTGGCGGCGATCGATGAAGTAGCCGGCATTTCCGCCCGTCTTCTCCGTTCGCTCGAGGCCCACGCGCCGCCGAAGAATAGGGAAGAAGAGGCAGCGAAGGCGAAAGCTCGCGCGGCGGAGAGATTCGGCGCTTGAGTCGGCCAAAAACGTTCTCCGGCTAGCCTTGGGGGACGCCTCGCGGGGGGCACGAGCCGTGGCCGGATGATATGTGCCTCAAGATTCTCAAAGCCTGCCGAAAAAGCGTGAATTCCGGAGGCAAGCTCCTGGTGGTCGATAACGTGATTCATCCCGGCAACGACTTCTCCCCGGGCAAGTTCCTCGACCTGCAAATGCTGATCTTTCCCGGCGGCCGCGATCGCAGCGAAAAACAATTTCGTCAATTGTTTGCGGCAGCGAGCTGGCAATTGAGTCGGATCATCCCCACCGCCGCACCCGAGTCGCTCGTGGAGGGCGTGCCCGCCTAGTGGCTGCCTCCGTCGGCTGCGAAGGCAAGTACATCGGTCGCTGAGCGCAGTGCGGGGCAGGCCTTGGTGCCATTCTAGTCCCACTCACTCGAAGGCCTT
>Ga0193719_10001234_pt1 | contig 10047 bp, 7 predicted proteins | sample U2a2metaG_FD_160103 | JGI IMG/M metagenome (GOLD analysis project Ga0193719, IMG submission 160103) | Soil microbial communities from a riparian zone of the East river system, Colorado, United States - U2a2 | ecosystem: Environmental > Terrestrial > Soil > Riparian zone | place: USA: East River... | reverse complement strand
CATGTAGGCAACAAGTTTCTCCCCGCCGCGCGAAAAGAGATAGCCGTTCACGACAGAGTCTCCATGCGGCACTGGGAGCGGTGTGATCAACGTGCCACCCAATTCGAAAGGTCCCTGAATCACGTGCGGCTCCGGCTTCAAATAACCCGGAATCGTGTACAGGCCTTTAAAGGCAAACTCGAAGACGCGCTCGAGGTCGCGCATAGTTTCAACAGAGGCATAGACCGGCATCGAGCCCCGCGCGTGCGAATATCGCCGAAGATCGTCAAAGCCCATGATGTGATCGGTGTGCGAATGAGTAAAGATTACTGCATCGACAGTGCGGATATCTTCCCGCAGCGCTTGCGTCCGGAAATCGGTCCCCGTGTCCACGATCCACGAACATTCCGGCGTTTGGACATAAATTGACGATCGCAATCGGTTGTCGCGCGGATCGAGGGAAAGGCACACCGCACAGTCGCAACCGATCATCGGCACGCCCTGCGAGGTGCCGGTGCCGAGAAAGGTCAACCTGAGTTGAGAGTTGAGAATTGAGAGCTGAGTTGGCAAACTGAACTCTCAACTCCCAACTAATAACTCTCAACTCTCGTGCCACTTGTTCTCAATCTGTTGCGAATAAAGAATCTCGCGCTCGTGGAGGAACTCGAATGGCAGATTGCGCCAGGTTTCATCGCCGTCACCGGAGAAACCGGCGCCGGCAAATCGATCATTATCGGCGCGCTCCAACTTTTACTCGGGGAACGTGCGGACAAATCGCTCATTCGGACCGGCGCCGACCTTTGCGCGGTAGAAGCCGCTTTTAGCGGAGACGATCTCCAAAAATTAAATCCGCAGCTTGTCGAAGCGGGCGTTGAACCTTCTGAAGGCGATCTAATCATCAAGCGCACACTTTCCGCAAGTGGCGCAAACCGGCAATTCATCAACGGCTCGCCCACCACCTTGTCGATCTTGAAAAATCTCGGAGACGAGCTTGTCGATCTTCACGGCCCGCACGACCACCAATCTCTACTTTCACCCGACAAGCAACTGGGGCTGCTCGATTCCTTTGCCCGCGCCCAGGATCGACTGGGCGAATACCGAAAATGTTACCGGCAACTGCAAACGCTGGTTGCCGAACATGCCGCGCTCAATACCGCAGAGACGGCGCGCGAACAGGAGCTTGATCTGCTTCGTCATCAGATTAACGAAATTGCAGCGGCAAATCTCGTTGCCGGCGAGGAAGAAGAAATCGAGAGTCGCTACAGGCTTGCCAGCTACAGCAAGCGACTCATCGAACTGGCCAGCACAATCGCGAACAAGCTCTCCGAAGCAGACGGCTCCGTTCTCTCGCAACTGGCCGAAACGCAGCGACTGCTTCGCGAGTTGGAAAAGATCGACGACTCGATTTCGCGATTTTCCTCCGCGCATGCGACCGCAGTTGTCGAACTTTCCGAAATTGCTCGCTCACTTTCCCAATACGCAGAAAAGCTCGATCTCGATCCGGCGCAGCTTTCCGCGCTTGAGCAGCGCGTTTCGCTCTTCGAAACCTTGAAGCGGAAATATGGCGGCTCGATTTCCGAAGTGATTGCTTTCGGAGAACGCGCCGCTGATCGCATGCGAAAGATCGAAGGACGAGATGCCGAACTTGAGCGTCTGGCTAGCGAAATTGAAAAGATCCGCGCGCAAATGAACCGTAGCGGTGAAGAAGTGCGCAAATTGAGGGTCAAAGCGGCACCTAAACTTTCCGAGAACATCCGGCGCAATCTTAGCGATCTTGGATTTCGGCGGTCGGAGTTTGAGGTGAAACTAGCTGCGCTTGATGAACCGCGCCCGAATGGCTTCGACGCCGTGGAATTGCTTTTCTCGCCGAATCCAGGCGAACCGTTGAAACCGCTGCGCGCGATCGCCTCGAGCGGCGAAATCTCGCGCTTGATGCTCGCGATCAAATCCGCGCTGGCTGCGCATGACGCCGTCCCGTTACTCGTGTTCGATGAGATCGACACTAACGTCGGTGGCGAGATCGCGCACGCGGTCGGAGCAAAGATGCAAACCTTGGGTCGCGATCATCAAGTGGTTTGCATCACTCACCTTCCCCAGGTGGCCGCGACTGCCACCTCGCACTTTGTTGTAACAAAAGAAGTTGTGCGCGGCCGTACTTTTTCGAATCTGCGCGAAGTCACAGCGAAAGCCCGTCGCGAAGAAATCGCGCGCATGCTCGGTGGGAAAAGTGAATCGGCCTTAAAACTGGCGGCGAATTTATTGAAGAAAACTTAGCCTTGTGGTCCCCTATTTCTTCACAAGGCCGAGCGGCAGCACAATTTTGCCGAACACTTCATTGAGCACCTGCGCGAGCCCGGCGTAAATCGCGGAGAACCCGCAGAAAATTCCTTCGTAACCGGTGGCATGTTTGAAGCCAGCGCTGGCGCCAGTGAAATCGCCGATGGCGAGCAGAAAGAAAAGGATCGTCAGCGAACCAAAAACAACTTGCAGCGCGCGGTTTAGCCGCAACGTCCCGATAAACATGACGGCGGTGAACAATCCCCACATGGCGAGATACGCAGCCATTGCCTTCTCGTCGGACGCTGCGCCCCAGTCCAATTTGGCCAGGACAATCAGCGCTACTAGCGACAGCCAGAACAAGCCGTAGGAAGCAAACGCCGTGGTGGCGAAGGTGTTGCCTTTCCTCCATTCCATAATGCCGGCGACGATTTGCGCGGCGCCGCCGTAACAGATGCCCATCGCCAGCACCATGCTGTTGAGTTCGTAAAACCCGGCGTTATGCAGGTTCAGCAACACGGTCGTCATGCCAAAGCCGAGTAGTCCGAGCGGAGCCGGATTCGCCGTCATGTCCTTAATTTGAGTGATGGATTCATTCATCGCGTGGCCAGTCTGTCGAAAGAAAGATCGATAACGCAATAACAATATCGGCTGGCCGAGGTCAGCGAATTGGGAACAGGCGCTTGGCACAAGCGCCTCTACATTTTATAACCGGCCGTGCTCAATTATATCTGGCTCGCGCTCGTTTTGCTGGCAGTCACAATCGGCGGCTGGAACGATCGCTTAAAGGATGTGACCGCGGGCGCGTTCGATGGCGCGAAAACGGCCGTCACGATCGCACTGGGTCTGATCGGCATCATGGCTCTGTGGCTGGGCGTAATGCGCCTGGCGGAGCGCGCCGGTTTGGTGCAACGGATCGCGCGCGGCCTCCGCCCAATCATGCGGCGACTCTTCCCGGACATTCCACCGGATCACCCGGCACTGGGATCAATGGTGATGAACATGTCCGCAAATATGCTTGGTCTTGGTAACGCCGCCACGCCACTCGGCTTGCGCGCGATGCGCGACCTCGAAACGCTCAACCCGCGTCCCGGCGTGGCAACAAACGCGATGTGCACTTTCCTGGCGATTAACACCAGCTCCGTGCAATTGATTCCCGCCACGGCAATCGCGATTCTTGCCGCGTCTGGATCAACGCGGCCGACAGCCATTGTTGGCACAGCGCTCCTGGCAACACTTTGCGCGGCAAGCGTGGCGATCATCTCTGTCAAGCTGCTGGAGAAACTGTCGATCTTTCAGCCGAGCGGCCCAACACCTGTAATGAGTGACGATTCGCGGTACCGTTCAGTACCCCAGTCGACAACCGAGTTGCCCGAAGAGACGCCTGTCGCGGGACTCCCTCCCCATAGAGTATCGATCTACGGGTCGATTGCGCTCGGCATTCTTACTGTTTTGTTTCTCGTGCTCTTCGTTCGGATGGTCGCGCCAAACTTGTTTGGTCTCACAATGGCGCCCGATACGGCCGCGCAGAATATTTTTGTTCGCTGCGTGAATGCCATGTCGATCCTGGCGATCCCGTTTCTCCTCAGTTTTTTTCCTCTTTATGCTGCCACGCGCGGGGTGAAAGTTTACGAAGAGTTTGTCGAGGGCGCGAAAGAAGGCTTTGGCGTGATTCTGAAGATCATTCCTTTTCTCGTGACGATGCTGGTAGCGATCGGAATGTTTAAAGGCGCCGGCGGGATCGACCTGCTGAGTCGGATGCTTTCGCCGATCTTGTCTCCCTTGCAATTTCCCCCAGATCTCCTTCCGCTGGCGTTAATGCGTCCGCTTAGCGGGAGCGCAACGCTCGCCCTGTTGACCGACATTGTGCATCGGCTTGGGCCGGACAACCTTGTCAGCTTTACGGCGGCGACGATCTATGGAAGCACCGAGACCACGTTTTACGTGGCGGCGGTCTATTTTGGAGCCGTGGGTATCAAACAAACGCGACACGCCATCCCGGCGGGTTTGCTTGCCGATCTTACCGGCGTAATCGCGTCGGTGGTAATCTGCCGAGCGGTGCTTGGGTAGGGACAACGCGCTGCGCTGTCCTGGACGCCGCAGCGTGGCGTCCCTACCAAAATTTTTCCCTCGCCAGCGGCTAAGCTAATTATCTATCGTGCGATTTTTGGAAAATGATTCAGCGCGACTATCTCATAATCGGCGGGGGAATTGGCGGGGCCAGCGCCTGCGAAGGAATTCGACGCCACGATAAACGGGGGAGCGTCACGCTTGTCAGCGCGGAGGTATTTCCTCCCTACAAGCGCTGGATTCTCTCGAAGGATTTTCTCCGCGAAAAGAACCCTCAGCTTAAAAAATTGCAGGAACCGAATGAACACTGGTACCAAGCGCACAAAATCGAGACGCGATTCGGCACGGTTGTGACCCAATTCAACCTCGACCGGCGTCTGGCTGTGCTTGCGAACGGCGAAAGCATTGAATTCAACAAAGCCTGCCTCGCCATGGGCAGCCGCCCGGTCCGGCCACCGGTTGCCGGCGTCGGTCTTGGCAATGTGATTTACCTGCGGACAATTCGTGACGCGCTGGCCTTGCGCGAGATGGCGAACCTGGAGAAGACCGTCATGGTCGTTGGTGGTGGACTGCTCGCGTGCGAGGCGGCAGCGAGTTTGCGCACCATGAAGCTGAAGGTCGCCATCATGCATCGCGATCCTTACTTATTGAATCGATATATCGATGCTGAAACGGGCGGATGGCTCACGGAATATTTCGCAAAACACGGCGTTACAATGTTGATGGGCGAAAGTCTTAATGGTTTTGAAGGGAAAACCATCCTTCGCAATATCCAGACAAAAAGCGGCAACCGGGTGCAGGCAGGCCTTGCCGTGGTCGCCTGTGGCGCAGAGCCGAATCTCGATCTGGTTCGTAACACGCCGCTGGCCGGACCGCACGGATCGCCGGTCACGGACTATCTCGAGACAGAGGAAAAAGGAATCTACGCAATCGGCGACCTCGCATTTTATCCAGACCGGGTGATGGGCGGCGTGCGGCGCCAGACGCATTGGGACAACGCGCGGGACCAGGGCCTGATCGCGGGCGCGAATATGACCGGCAAAAAACGGATCCGCTACGAGCAAATTCCGTACTTTTGGACGGAGATGTTTGACTTGCACATGGATTTTGTCGGCGACTTTAGCGCCCAGCCAACTCGGGTTAACCTTTCCGGGATCTACGCGAAGAAGAAATTCATCGCCCGCTATTATCAGGGAGAAAAGCTCCGCGCCATCTTGCTTTGCCAGAAAACGGCCCGCGAAGTAGAATCGGCCAAGAAGGAATTGCGCAACGCGCTTGGCAAATAAGCCCGCTGATTCTGATTGGTTGTAGGACGTTTGTGCGAAACGTCGCCTTTATAAATTCGGCGGCTGATACAACCGCCCTACAATTTTTTATACCGCCAAGTGCTTTCGATCTATTGTCGGTCTTTCAATAGACCTCAGCTGGGATTTCGAGGCTGGAATTGCTGACGCGAACGAGCTTCCAATCCCAGGGTTTGCCAGAGAGGCGATGCCATTCAAGCTGGAACGGCGTGGGTAGCGAATTGACGCGCTCTTTAAGCGACTCCGCGATTTCGCCCCCATCGCCATTGATCCAAATTCTACCGGTCCATTCCGCGCGACGTTGTTCGACCCGCACGGTTACGTTAAATGCGCTTACTTTAATCCCCCGCACATATCGAAAACCTTCATGCATGCGTTCAAGAACACGCGCGCGATCGTTGCCCCACTGATCGTGATAATCACTGGCGATAAAATCCGCCGCGCCCGCCCAGTTTTTGTGTTCGATGGCGTGGAGAAAATTTTCAGTATGACGCCTGACCTGACGCTCCGGTCGCCAAAGCCAGATCAGAAACAGTCCGACAAAAAGTGCAGCGAGGAGGCCGGTATAGAATCCACCACGGAACGAAATGGGCACGGTCATGATTACTCTGTCGGAGCTTGCGTCTTCCTCGCTTTACCGATGTTCGTCACGTTCATGACTCGAACCTAACCGTAGATCACATGGATTTCGCAGATTTACTTGGTATTTCATCCGCGCGATCCGGCGGTTCTGGGAAGCGCCCTCGCCTTCGCGAATTCCAGGTGATCCGCGTTTATCCCGCGTCGCGCGCGTACCAATCCACTTTACGCGTCACATACATCACGATCGCCAGGACAATGAAGAGCGCTATTGCGCCCATGAGCAGCGCATAATCCTGCTGCCGCAAAGTGATATAAAGAAATGTGTAAACGCCCGCCAGCCCAGCGCCGATCATAAGCGTGCGCACACCGCCGCCGAGAAAAAAGCGGCAATACCACGTAATCAACAGCGTCGATGTAACAGCTGCGATCAAATACGCCCAACCAAACCCGATAAATTCCGAAATCGACAAAAGCAGCAGATAAAACAAGCAAAGCGCAGCGCCGACCATCAGATATTGGAACGGATGAATCTTTTGTCGCGCCGTGACCTCGAAGAGGAAGAATGTCGTAAATACGAGGACGAGAAAGAGTACGCCGTACTTGATCGAGCGTTCGACGTAACGATACGCGTCGAGAATCGACAAGAAATTCGCGCCGAACCGTGAGTTCGTTACCGACTGAACATTGAAACGCTCGTTGCCACCGCGACTCGTCCACGACTGCGGATAATCGCGTCCGTAATACGACACTTTCCAGGTCGCGTTAAATCCGTCCGGTCGCACCGATCGTTCCGCCGGCAAGAACGCGCCGCGAAACGCGGGGTCAGGCCAGTTCGATTTTAATGTCGCTTCGTTTTGCACGCCAAACGGTGCGAAGAACACTCCGTCGCTGCCGTTGAAATCCAGCGGAATCGAAAATTCCACTGCACTCCCGATCGGCTGATCGCCGCCGAGCGACGCGGTCGCGCCGGTGGTGTAACCCGGCACTTGCGATCCCGGCAGCATCGGGCGTTTCGTTCCGCCCCAGTCGAGCACGAGTCCTTCGCGCGTTCCACGCAGATCGTTCACCGCGATGGTGACGAACGCGTCCTTCCATTGCACATCCTTCAGGTCGATCTTGAGCGGGCCCAAATCGGGCGGCGCGAATTTTCCCGAAAGCTTCACCTGCGCGCGGAACACTGCCGCGTCATAAATCCCGCGATGCAACGTCTGCGTCCGTACATCACCGGTGATGTTCAGTGTCTGTGGCAGGAAATACGCGGCGGCAGTCGCAGTTTCCTCCACTTCACGTCGCTCCATTTTTCCGTCAGGAGCAGGCATTTCCTTCACTGCTTTAAATTTGTATTGATACGGAATCCCGAGCACCGGTCCGATTACATTTTGTTCCTTCCCCCACGACGAAGTGATGTCGGCCACCGCTTCATTCCGCCGCGAAAGTCGATCACTCAGTACGCCGGTGATCATCCTCAGCGGAATCAGCAACACCAGAACGAGGGCGCCGACCCCGAGCAACTTTATGATCGTACTGTGCCGCCGGCTAAACAACGGCTGCGACTTCGGCAACGGCGGCGGCGCTTGTGTCTCTGCCATGTCGCGAGATTGAAGGATTAGGAACGGTTACGCAATAAAACTGTTGTGCATGACAGCATGCTTGCTCAAGCGCAAGATCGATATCTAGCCGCACGACGCAACTGACCTCGTGTAGCCGAACGTGAATCTCGTAACTTGTCGCTTGTCACTCGTTACTCTTCTTCATCTGTCACTCGTCTGCCTTTCTGCTGCCGAACCGCTCGCCAAAGGAATCCAGGACAGGTTTAAATGCCTCGACGCTTCGAACTCCATTCACTAAGATTTTGAAATGGCTGCCGATCTCATTAGCGAAGTTTCCAAGCATGAGACCGGTGACGACCGGCTCCTGTTCCAGGTTATGCCCTGACTGCGAAGACACCACGGCGAGCGACGGAGTGAACTACGTCGCGTCTGTCTCTTGACGGCTCGCGAAAATCGCCCGCGATTCGTGCACTGCAGCGAACAGTTTTCATTGCTGACGCGCATCGCGATGATGGTCCGAGTTTTGCGGAACTCGAATCGGCGACTCGGAGTTGCGGCGAATTGGCTTGACAAACTGGCGAGCGTTTTTCAAAACTCGGCGTAGCCAAACAGATCTGAATCCGGGAAAGCGCGCTTCTCCCGACAGCTTCTCCCCCTTTTCAGACCTGCTGCTCGCAGAATTAACCATCGGGGAGACGGAAAGGTTTGTTTCATGAAAACGAAAACTTCGCTCATAAGAAATTCAACGAGCCGGCTATCGCGATTCAACACAATGAAACTGAGACCTCATACAGGTCTACGAGCGGCATTAATTCGGATTTGGCTCACGGCGGGTATCATAGCGTGCCTTGAGGCGCCAGCGGCGAAAGCCGCATCGACCATTAGCGCTACGCCTAATCCGGTCGTGTATGTAACAATAGGCCAAACTCAGGGGACGACAACACTCACGTGGGATGCGGGCGCCGACAAGCCGACCGCCAAGGTCTGGGTTTCAGTGGATGGCGGTGCAGAAACGCTATTCGCGAATACCCATAAAGGGGGGCCCACGGCCGCGCCCATCCAAATCGGAAAGACCTATACGTTTAAACTGTGGAATAGCACCAAGGTTGTTGTTTGGGCTTCGGTTAAGGTAACCACGAAATATTTCCCGTTTATTGGGAATATTAAACCCGATCCGCGCGGTACCTACGCGAAAATCAACTTCACGACTAAAGACTCCTCGTTGCCAATCGTGTCGGTGAGCACGAAAAAGCCACTGAGTTTTCCGTTGGTCAGTACCAAAGACGAAAAGACGTGGGGCCAGCCCAGCGACATCGCCTCCACCAATTTCGCGCAAATAGGCACCCAACATCAGGCGCAATTAAATACGCTGACGCCCAATACTCTTCATTATTATGTCATCTCCGCTCATGATAAAAAGAGTGGGCTGTGGTTCAAAACGAGCGGCACTTTCAAGACATTTAGGCGAATGGTCACAGTGAACTTCAGGAAACTATGGATCACGGACGACAGCGATGACCTCAGCGCTGGCGACTTGAGATTTGGATTCTACATCAATGGCCAACCGGCAGCCAAGTATCCTTCGGGCAGCGGCTACGCCAGCCTCGACACTGGCGATCAGAAGACGATCAACAAAACGGTGGGATTTACGAATGCAAAGCCCACTTTGACGCTGAAAACCACCGGCTTCGACAACGACGTAGGATTCGGCGGCTTGGACTCCACCGGTGCAAATTTCCCGGCAGGCGACCCGAACCTGGGCACCGGTGAGGGCAAGAACGGTGAATGGAGCAGCGCCAGCCAAACGATCAATGTAGATAATCACGATCCAGTCGACACGGTCGGTCCAATCTTCTTCAAGCTCGTCGCGAAGGGCGCCCACGGGTCGGACTTGGAGTTCGAGGTGCACGGCGAATACAAAATTTCTTACGCGCCTTAAGGGTGACTGACTAACGTGACCGGGGGCCGTCGAGCGCCACGAGAGGGCGGTTTGCAAACTGCAGTTCCGCCTAGCAAATTGACATAAGAAGTAGCCAATTTCTGCCTTGGCGCTTTGGCGAACAGAAGGATTGATTCCGCGAGCCAAGCTGTCGCCAGTGAAATGGTCGATCCCGTACCGGCAAGCGAAGATGACGGTGTGAGCCGCGCAAAAAGGTGTGTTTCCTTCGTGATTTTCCTCTGTTACGCGGATGTGGCTGGGGGCGGAATCGAACCGCCGACACGTGGATTTTCAGTCCACTGCTCTGCCAACTGAGCTACCCAGCCGTTTCACGAAATCGACCGTC
>Ga0193719_10001233_pt1 | contig 10055 bp, 7 predicted proteins | sample U2a2metaG_FD_160103 | JGI IMG/M metagenome (GOLD analysis project Ga0193719, IMG submission 160103) | Soil microbial communities from a riparian zone of the East river system, Colorado, United States - U2a2 | ecosystem: Environmental > Terrestrial > Soil > Riparian zone | place: USA: East River... | reverse complement strand
AACGGCGAAGTCGAGGTCTACACGGGATATCGCGTGCTGTACAACACGTCACGCGGTCCGGCAAAGGGCGGCATTCGCTTCGACATGAACGTCAACATCGACGAAGTCAAAGCACTTGCGGCGTGGATGACTTGGAAGTGCGCGGTCGTGAATATCCCGTTCGGCGGCGCGAAAGGCGGCGTTATCTGCGACCCGCTGAAGATGAGCGTCGGGGAGCTCGAGCGCCTGACGCGACGCTACACGGCCGGGATCATCAGCACGCTCGGACCAGATTCCGACGTCCCCGCGCCGGACGTCAACACCAACGAGCGCGTCATGGCCTGGGTCATGGACACGTACTCGATGCGCGTCGGACACACCGTGACGGCGGTCGTCACCGGCAAGCCGGTCGAGATGGGTGGTTCGCTGGGGCGCCGTGAAGCAACGGGCCGTGGCGTTATGATCGTGACGCGTGAAGCGCTCAGATACCTGGGCATGCCGCTCCTCGGCGCGGCCGTTGCCGTGCAGGGGTTCGGCAACGTCGGCTCCGTCGCCTGCGATCTGCTGGTCAAGCAGGGTTGCAAGATCGTCGCGATCAGCGATCGCACGGGCGGCTACTACAACAAGAGTGGCATCGACATTCCGACAGCGATCGCATGGGCCAAGCAGTACAAGTCGCTCGATGGGTTCAAGGGCGGGGAATCGATCACGAACGAAGAGCTCCTCACTCTTCCAGTCGACGTGCTCGTCCCGGCGGCACTGGAGAACGTGATCACGTCGAAGAACGCCGGCAAAGTCCAGGCGAAGATCATCGCCGAGGGCGCGAACGGCCCGACGACGGCCGGTGCGGATTCCATCCTTGACGAGAAGGGAGTCTTCGTCGTTCCGGACATCCTCGCCAATGCCGGCGGCGTCACGGTGTCCTACTTCGAGTGGGTACAGGACCGCGGCGGTTACTTTTGGAGCGAGGAGACGGTGAATCAGCGCCTCGAGGAGATCATGACGCGCAGCTTCAAGGACGTTCTCGGCCTCGCCAAGCAGCACAAGGTCAACATGCGTACCGCGGCGTATATGCTGTCGATCAGCCGCGTCGCGACGGTGCATCGGCTCCGCGGCATCTACGCCTGATCGGGGCGCCGCGGCGTGCGCGTCCTGGTCACCGTGGTTGGCAAGCCGCGCGACGCAGGATTGGCCGCCGCGATCCGGAAGTACGAGACACGGGCGGCTCGGTATTGGCCGCTCGAGGTTCACGAGGTCCGCGAGGAGCCGGCACGATCCGGGAGCGCGGACCTCGTGCGCGATCGGGAAGGGGAACGACTCGCCGGACGGCTTCCACCAGGTTGCGATGTCGTCGCCTGCGACGTGCAGGGAACGGGAATGACATCCGAGGCATTCGCGCGCTGGCTGCAGGGAACGCGCGAGTCGGCGCGCGACGTGGCGTTCGCGATTGGCGGCGCCTATGGTCTTTCCGAGGAGCTTCGCGGGCGCGCCCGCTTGCGTCTGTCGCTCGCTCCATGGACGTTGCCTCACGAGCTGGCGCGCCTGGTGCTCGCCGAGCAGCTGTACCGCGCCGGCACCATCGTGCGCGGAGAGCCCTACCACAAGTGAGCGCTACCTGCCTCTCGTGAAGGATTGGTACGAGGAGTGGTTCGGCGAGGAATACCTCGCCCTCTACCCGCATCGCGACGACGAAGAGGCGCGCGAGGTCGCGGCGCTCATCGCCGGTCGCATCGACGTGCCGGCAGGCGCGCCGGCGCTCGATCTCGGTTGCGGCTCGGGGCGCCATCAGCGCGCACTCGCCGAGCGGTGGTGGACCGTCGGGCTCGACCTGTCGCACCTGTTGCTGCACGTGGCCCGCGGCGAAGACCGGAACGCGGCGCTCGTCCGCGCCGACATGCGGCAGTTGCCATTCGCCGGCGGGTCGTTCTCACTCGTCACGAACCTCTTCACGAGCTTCGGCTATTTTCGCGACGATGCACAACATACCCGAGTGGTCGCCGAAGTCGCTCGCGTGACGCGAAAGGGCGGCTGGTTGGTGCTCGATTATCTCAACGCTCCACACGTGCGCGAATCGCTCATCAGCTTCGACCGGCACAAGCAGGGTTCGCGCGTGATCGAGCAGACGCGCCAGATTTCCATCGACGGTCGCTTCATCCGCAAGACCATAACGGTGTGCGATGAGGACCGCGAATTCATCGAGCGCGTGCGGCTGTTCGAGCCGGAGGAGCTGCGCGCGATGCTCGAGCGTGGCGGATTCGACGTCGTCGAGATCCTTGGCGCATACGATGGACGTCCGCGTGACGACGACTCACCGCGCGCGATTCTGATCGGAGCGAGGCGATGATGGCGCCGTCGCTGCCGAAGGTCGTCAGCGAGCCGCTCGGCGGGTCACCGCTCTCCCAGCTGGTCGCCGCCGGCGAGGCTGCGGAGTGGGTCACGCCCGCGCCGCGCAACATCGCCGGATGGCGCGACCGCGTCCAGCAGCTGCGCGAGACGAGCGATGTGGGCGCGCAGCTCCGCGCGCTCGCGCCCGCGCTCGACGCGTCAGGCGCAGCGAGCGAGCGACTGCAGCGCGTGGTCGCTGAGGGAGGCGTCGTCGTGACCACAGGCCAGCAGCCGGGCCTTTTTGGCGGGCCGATCTACGCGTGGAACAAGGCGCTCGCGATGCTGGCCCTTGCCGACGATCTCCAGCGCACCTGCGACATTCCCGTGGCGGCCGTTTTCTGGGCGGCGACGGACGACGCCGATCTCGCCGAAGCGAGCGTCACCGCCGTCGCCTTTCCCGGCGGTGCCGAGCGCCTGACGATGACGCCGCACCCTGATTCCCGGACCGGCGCTCCGATGTGCCTCACGCCGCTCGGTGATGTGACGCGGGAACTGCGGCGGTTGGCCGAAGCGGCCGGCTCGTCGGCGCTCGCGCGGCCGATCGTGGCGGCGCAAGCCGCATACCGCCCCGGCGCGACGGTGGGTGGGGCGTTCGTCACGCTTCTCCGTGACGTGCTGCAACCGTTAGGTATTGCCGTCCTCGACGCGGGGCATCGAGTGGTGAGAGAGGCGATGTCCGACGTCACCGCTCGGGCGCTCCGCGAAGCCGGTCCAATTGCCAGCGCCCTCGCCGCGCGAAGCGCCGCGCTGCGCGCCGCCGGGCACGAGCCGCAAGTCGCGGAGATGGACGAGCTGTCGCTCGTCTTCGACTGGGTGGACGGCGTCAAGCTGCGGGTCCCTGTCGCCCGCGCGCGGGCGGCGCTCGAGACGCCGTCGGACCGCAGGTCGCCTAACGTTCTGTTGCGCCCGGTCGCCGAGCGCTCGATTCTGCCGACGGTCGCATACGTCGCCGGTCCGGGCGAGCTGGCCTACTTCGCGCAGGTCGGCGCGGTCGCCGACGCGCTCGCCGTGCCGTCTCCGGTCGCCGTTCCCCGATGGTCGTGCACGATCATCGAGCCAAAGGTGCAGCGGCTCCTCGACAAGTACGATATCACGCCGACGGCGTTGCAGGATCCGCACGCACCAGAGCGTCGCCACGCGTCGCGCGCGATGCCGCCCGAAGCGCGCAACGCGCTGGCGGTCGCGCGGGGGCAGGTTGCGGACCTCGACGCGACGCTGCGAGCGCTCGCCCACGCCGATCCGTCGCTGCTCAGCGAACAAGTGGCCGAGGGACACGCGCTGCGCGCCGCGTGGCTCGTCGGGCGACTCGAGCGCCGCATCCTGGCAGCGGTCAAACGGCGCGAGGACGACGCGATGCGCGCGATCGCGACGGCGCGTGGCTCCCTGGCGCCGTTCGGGCAGCGGCAAGAGCGCACGCTCAACTTTCTTCCGTTCTACGCCCGCTATGGCGATCCGCTCATCGACGAGATGCGCATGGCTGCCGCCGAGCACGCGCGCAAGTTGATCGGCGCGTGACGGAGCTCATCGACACGCCCGGCGAAGGAGTAGCGCCGGTCCTACCGGCCCCGGATGGCGGAGGCCGGCACGCGCTGCTCGTCGGCGCTGGCATTCTCGCGAGTCGCATCGCCGGACTCGCGCGAGGAACGGTGTTCGCTCACTACTTCGGCTTGACGTGGCAGGCCGACGCATTCACCGCCGCGGCGCGCATCCCGAACCTGCTCCAGAATCTGTTCGGCGAAGGAGTGCTGTCCGGCTCCTTCATCCCGGTCTATGCGCGGCTGATCGCGGAGAAGGACGAGAAAGAGGCCGGTCGAGTGGCGGGCGCCGTCGCGGCGCTGCTCGCGCTGATCGTCGCCATCGGCGTCGTGGCCGGAGTGCTGTTCGCGCCGGCGATCACGGGAACGCTGGCCGGCGGCTTCACGGGAGAGAAGCGCGAACTGACCGTCCGCCTTGTCCGCATCCTCTTCCCGGGTGTCGGGCTGCTCGTCATGTCCGCGTGGTGTCTCGGCGTACTGAACAGCCACCGGCGATTCCTTCTCTCGTACACTGCACCGGTCCTCTGGAACGCCGCGATGATCGCGACGCTTCTCTGGCGGGGCGGGGAGCAGCTCGAGCGCCTCACGATCGCGCTCGCCTGGGGCTCGGTACTCGGCAGTGCGCTCCAGCTCCTGGTGCAGCTCCCGTTCGTTCTGCGTCTCGTACCGCAGTTGCGCATTCGCCTTGACGCGACGTCGCCTAACGTGCGCACGGTCGCGCGAAACTTTCTGCCGGTATTCGTGGGGCGTGGCGTGTCCCAGATCAGCGGATACGTCGATGTCGTGATCGCCAGCTATCTGCCGACTGGGGCCGTGGCGGCCTTCACCAACGCTCAGACGCTCTACATGCTGCCGGTCAGCCTGTTCGGAATGGCGGTGTCGGCGGCCGAGCTGCCGGCGATGTCAGCCGCGCAGGGCACGGCCGCCGATGTGGCAACGTATCTCCGAGGACGACTTGCTGCCGGACTGCGACGACTGGCGTACTTCGTCGTCCCATCGGCGATCGCTTTCCTGGCCCTCGGCGACCTGCTGGCTGCCATCATCTACCGGAGCGGAAAATTCACGACAGCCGACAGCCGCTACGTGTGGGCGATTCTCGCCGGGTCGGCCGTCGGACTGGTAGCGGCGACGATGGGGCGTCTGTTCGCATCGACGTGCTATGCGTTGCGCGATGCGAAGACGCCGCTGCGCTATGCGATCGTCCGCGTGACGCTCACGGTCGTGCTCGGCTATCTCTCTGCTTTGCCGCTGCCCCGCGCGCTCGGCATCGATCAGCGATGGGGCGCGGCCGGACTCACGGCGTCGGCGGGCCTCGCCGCGTGGGTCGAATTTGCGCTCTTGCGAAGAGCGGTCAGCACGCGTGTGGGTGAAGTACCGTTCGCCCGCGGCTATATCCTGACGCTCTATGGCGCGGCGCTCCTCGCCGCTGCCCTCGCGTGGGGCGCCCGCTACGCGCTCGCGGGGGGAGGGGCCAGCCTCGGCCGGTTTACGGCCATCGCCATCGTCCTCGGCTACGGGGTGTGCTATCTCGGCCTGACGACCGCGATGGGCATTCCCGAGGCGCGGCAGATGGTCAGGAAGGTGGCACGTCGTGGGCGATTCCGAGTAGATATCGGGTAGGCGAAAAGCCGCCCATCCAACACCGATTCATGTCCACCGACGCGCTCGCCAGCAAAGTCCCAATGCTCCCCGAGTCGCCCGGCGTCTACCTGTGGAGAGACGCCGAGGGGACCGTTCTGTACGTCGGCAAGGCCAAGCGTTTGCGATCGCGCGTTCGGAGCTACGTCAACGGCGACCATAGCGAGAGTCCGAGGACCCGCGTGCTGATGACGTACGCGGCCGACTTCGAGACGATCGTCGTCCCGAGCGAAGCCCACGCTCTCGTCCTCGAAGCGAACCTGATCAAGGAGTACAAGCCGCGCTTCAACATCGCGCTGCGCGACGACAAGTCATATCCATACATCAAGGTCACCCTCCAGGAGCCGTTTCCGCGCGTCCTGGTGACGCGCCGCCTGGAGAACGACGGCGCACGTTATTTCGGTCCGTACACCGACGTCAGTGCGATGCGGCGCGCGCTCAACGTCGTGAAGCGCATCTTCACGGTTCGGTCGTGCAACTACGACATGCCGAACACGATGCCGGAACGTGCGTGCCTCGACCATCACATCGGCCGCTGCAAGGCGCCGTGCATCCTCGCACAGACGATGGATGAGTATCGCGCGATGATCGACGAAGTCGTGCTCTTTCTCGACGGCAAGACGGCGGAGGTCGTAAGCCGCGTGCGTGAGCGGATGGATGACGCGGCGGCGCACCTCGACTTCGAGCGCGCGGCGGAGCTGCGCGACGTTCTTCGAAAGCTCGAAACGATGGAAGAGCCGACCGTCGTGCTCCAAGTCGAAGGCGGAGACCGTGATGTCATCGGATACGCGCGAGACGGAGAGGAGGCGGTCGTCGCCGTGCTGCGGATCCGTGGGGGCAAGCTGCTGTCGCGAGAGCACCACTTCCTCGACAACGTGGGTGAGGAGCCCGATTCGACGGCGCTCGCCGCGTACCTCGCGCGCGCCTACCTCACGCTCGAGGAACGGGCGCCGGAGCTGCTCGTCCCGTTCGACTTCGATGACCGCGAGCTGTTCGCCGAGTCGCTGGCCGGTACTCGCATTCACATTCCGCAGCGCGGGCCGCGGCGCGAAATCGTGGATCTCGCGCAGCAGAACGCCCGGCACCTACTCGAAGAGTTCCGGCTGATGAGCGACGGGACGACGGAACGCGCCGGCGATCCGATCTACGAACTGCAGCGCGAGCTCGGGCTCCAGCGCTTGCCGCGCGCCATCGTCTGCTTCGACATCTCGCACGCCCAGGGGACCGACACCGTTGCGTCGTGTGTGTGGTTTCAGAATGGACGTCCGCTGCGGGCCGAGTATCGAAAGTTCAAGATCAAGACGGTCGAGGGCATCGATGACTTTGCGTCGATGAAGGAAGTCGTGTCACGGTTCGTGGCGCGCCGCGTCGAGGAGCAGAAGGCACTTCCTGATCTCATCGTCATCGACGGTGGCAAGGGTCAGCTGAACGCGGCGCGCGACGCGCTTGAAGGTCACGGCATTCAGTTGCCGATCATCAGCCTCGCCAAACGCGACGAGGAGATCTTCGTTCCCGGGCGCTCCGAGTCGGTGAGACTCTCGCGCCGGTCGCCGGCGTTGCGCGTTCTCCAGCAGGCACGAGACGAGGCGCATCGCTTCGCGGTGTCCTTCCAGCGACAGCGGCGTGCGGCCCGCACAGTGACATCGGAGCTACTCTCCATTCCGGGCGTCGGCCCGGCGAAGCGCCGTGCGCTGCTGCGTGCATTCGGCAGCGTGCAGGGGGTTCGCGATGCAAATCCGGAAGCGATTGCCGGGCTGCCCGGCTTCTCAGTCGCTTCGGCGCGCAAGGTCCTCGACGCGTTGGCGCGCTCGAATCCGATCAGTGGTGCGGAACCCGTGCAGCCTGCAATCGCGTCCGACGTGCAGGACGTCGATCTCGTGGTGCCCGACGCGGTCTCGCGACAGTTGCCGACGGCGGACGTCTCGCGCTCCCCCGCATTGCCCGAACCATGACCGTGTGGTCTCTGCATTGCTCGGCGTGCTCCTACGAGTCGCCCGGTACTGTCCTGGCCAGCATCTGCCCGCAGTGTGGCCAGCCGCTGCTCGTCCGCTACAGCTCTGTGGCGCCTCCCCGCGAGGCCCTGCGCGGCTGGAGCATGTGGCGCTATCGGTCCGTGCTGCCGCTGGCCCCTGGCGAGGAACCCGTGACGTTAGGCGAAGGCGCGACGCCCTTACTCGATCTGCCCGCTATCGCCAGTGAGCTCGGCGTTCGACGCCTCTGGGTGAAAGACGAAGGGCGCAACCCGACCGGGTCGTTCAAGGCGCGCGGGATGAGCGCCGCCGTGACGCGCGCGCGGGCGCTCGGTGTTCCCGGTCTTGTCGTTCCCACGGCCGGCAACGCCGGTGCGGCGATGGCCGCGTACGCCGCCGCGGCTGGGCTGCCGGCTCGTGTCTTCGCGCCTGAATCGACGCCGCCCGCAATCCTGGAGACGATTCGCGTGTTCGGCGCGACGCTGGTTACAGTGACGGGTCACATTGGCGACGCGGGAAAGAAGGCACGCGCGTTCGCGGCCGAGTCCGGATTCCTCGATGTCTCGACGCTGCGCGAGCCGTACCGGATCGAAGGCAAGAAGACGATGGGCATCGAGCTCGCCGAGCAACTCGGCTGGCGATTGCCTGACGCCGTCGTCTATCCGACCGGCGGCGGCACGGGCCTGATCGGCATGTGGAAGGTATTCTCGGAAATGCGCGAGTGGGGATGGTTGCCGCGCGACGAGCGATCCCCGCGAATGATCGTCGCACAGGCCAGCGGCTGCGCGCCGATCGTACGCGCCTTCGACGCGCACGCACCGACCGCGACGCCGTGGGAAAATCCGACCACTCACGCCAGTGGTCTGCGCGTGCCGGCGCCGTTAGGCGACCGGCTCATCCTGCGGGCGCTGTCGGAGAGCACCGGCGACGCGCTCGCCGTCGGCGAGGACGAGATCCGGAGCGAGACGGCCTACCTCTCGCGGACGAGCGGTATCGATACCGCGCCGGAAGGTGGGTGCGCACTCGCCGTTACCCGTCGCCTCGTGGCGACAGGACGACTTGCGCGCGACGCCGAGGTCGTAGTCTTCAACACGGGAAGCGGCGCGAGCTACCGCGACTAGACGACGGCTCTCTTACCTTCCACGAATGCCAATCGCCATTCTCGATCCGTTTTCCGGCATCTCAGGAGACATGACGCTCGGTGCCCTCGTCGACGTCGGCCTCGACCGCGTCTGGCTCGAGCGGCTGCCGGCGGCGCTCGGCATGGCGGACGTCCAGGTGCGAATCGGCGACGTGCTGCGCGGGGCCATCGCCTGCAAGAAGGTCGACTTCGAGATCCCGCCTCAGCCTCACGGTCGCCATCTCCGTGAGATTCGCCGCATCGTCGCCGAAAGCGACGCGCCAGAAGTCGTGAAAGTACGGGCGGACGAAGCGTTCACGGCGATCGCGACATGTGAGGCAGCGATTCACGGAACGCAACCGGAAAAAGTGCATCTCCATGAGGTAGGGGCGGTCGACGCAATCCTCGACGTCGTCGGCGCGATCTGGGGCTTCCATCTGCTCGGCGTGACCGAGGTGTACTGCGGTGTGGTCGCACTTGGCGACGGCACCGTCCGCGCGGCGCACGGCGTATTGCCGGTCCCGGCACCGGCGACCCTCAAACTGCTCGAGGGCGTCGCCGTCCGCCCGGGCCCGGAAGGATCCGGAGAGCTCGTCACGCCCACCGGCGCCGCCCTGGTTCGAGTACTCACGCGTGGCGCAGCTCCGGGCGCATATGTGCCGACGCGCAGCGGATTCGGCGCTGGTACGAAGGATTTTCCGGATCGTGCCAACGCGCTGCGAATCGTGATCGCCGAGCATGCGGATGCGGCGGGCCAGGGCAATGTCCGCACCCTAGCCGTGCTGACCGCGGATATCGACGACATGACTCCCGAGTACATCGCCTCAGCGGCCGAGTCGCTGCGAGAGATGGGCGCGCTGGACGTGGTGCTCGTCCCGGTAACGATGAAGAAGGGCCGGCTCGGGACCCGGATCGAGGTGCTGTGCGAGCCCGCGCAGGCGGCAGGTGTAGAGGAGTTTCTCCTGACCAATACCACGAGCATCGGTGTTCGCCGTACCATGGTGGAGCGGAGGGCGCTGCCGCGGGCGCGACACGTCGTGACAGTGCTCGGCCAGGAGGTCGCTGTGAAGTTCGTCACACGACCGGACGGGAGCCGTTCGGCGAAACCCGAGCACGACGACGTAGCTCGTGTGGCCAAGGCGACTTCGACTCCCTGGCAAGCTATATTCAGGGCTGCGGTGGAGGCGGCGGAACGCGCCTCCACCGACTGGGTATGAAGCCGCGGCGCCTGACACTCCGCCACAGAAGTGCTATCCACCGAGGAGACCAATGACCCTGAATCGCTGCTTTGCCGCGCTGTCTGGCGCGCTCGCGCTGACCGCGGGCGCCGTCCAGGCGCAGACGAAGTGTGACATCAACGAGAGCAAGCCTTCCCAGGTAGCGACCGCATACCTGCTGAGCCAGCAGCTGCGCGCGAATCCGAGCTCG
>Ga0193719_10001230_pt1 | contig 10057 bp, 10 predicted proteins | sample U2a2metaG_FD_160103 | JGI IMG/M metagenome (GOLD analysis project Ga0193719, IMG submission 160103) | Soil microbial communities from a riparian zone of the East river system, Colorado, United States - U2a2 | ecosystem: Environmental > Terrestrial > Soil > Riparian zone | place: USA: East... | reverse complement strand
TGGTGCGATTCATCATTCTCAACGCGTTCGAGGCGCACTGGCTTGCCAGTTTCATCCAGCCATACTTTTACGTCCGGGAAATCGAGATCGAGCGATCCGTGCTCGAATCTCTTTCGCCGCAATAGCGAGGCAAGCTCCCACGCAATGTGCAGTCGCTCACTCAATTGATCGCCTGCCGCAGATTTTATAATCGCGTACGCCTGTTTGTAGGTAAGACGGTGTGCGCTGCGAATCACGCTGCGGGCAAATCGCGCTCTTTTCACGACTCCATTTTTGTCAAAATGAATAAACACCGAATGGGTGAGCCGATCGACGCCTGGATTGAGACTGCACACGCCGTTACTCAAGCGCTCCGGCAACATCGGGACCACGCGGTCCGGGAGATAAACGCTGTTTCCGCGATGGCCCGCTTCTCGATCCAACGCACTACCGGGCTCTACGTAAGCGGCAACATCGGCAATGTGCACGCCGAGTTGCCAGCCGCCGTTGGCGACCTTCTCGACATGAATCGCGTCGTCGAAATCACGCGCATCATCGGGATCGATGGTGACGCTAAATTCATTGCGCAGATCCTCGCGCTCATCGAGTTGGCGTGTGTCGATTTTCTCGGAAATCCCGTTTGCTTGCTCCAAAACATCTCGCGGAAATTCCGTCGGCAGATGGTATTTCCGGATGATCGACAGCATATCGACGCCCGGCGCTGATGCGGGCCCGAGCACTTCGATGATTTCGCCGTCCGGATTGACGTGGCGCGATTCCCAAGGCTCGAGACGAACGACAACTTTATCGCCCACTTTGGCGGCGGTCTGCTTGCCGCGTCGAAGCTCGGCGGGTGACCGCCGGTCCCGCGCAGGGTGGACATACACGTCGTGCACAAGACGCGGATCATCGGGAACAACGTAATAAAAATTGCGCGAATGTTGAAGCGTTCCGACGATCGTATCGTGTGCGCGCACTAAAATTCGAATCACGCGTCCCTCGCGTCGTCCTTTGACGCGTCCGTAGGGCGCATCCCGCGAGATGCGAGCAACCACGCGGTCGCCGTGCATGGCTGTTCCCGTGTTTTCCGCCGCGATGAAAATGTCCGGCTCGCCCGGTTTTTCGCTGATCAAAAATCCGTATCCGGCCTGATGAATGTGGAGCTTGCCAGTGGTCAGATCGGCTGCAGGCGGTAGAACGTAGCGATTTTTCCGGATCCGCGCGATCTCGCCCGCGCGCTCGAGGTCGCGCAGCGCCTGGTTCAAACCCATGCGTACGCCGCTTTTCCGGCCAAGCGCTTTCGCCAGTTCGCTCTTGTCCAGCGGCCGATAATCGAGTGACCCAAGAAGCGCGAGAATTTGTTCTTGAATATTACGTCCGTTTGAAGCCATCGCAGCGAAACAATGTCGTTGAGTTATGCTCGATGTAACGCGATTTCAACCGGAGGTCGAATAGTGCCAAAAGCGATTATGGCTGGCGCATTTGCGGTTGTACTGGGAGCAATCGCTTCATTTGCTGGAGGAGGAGCCAAGATGAAGATTACAAGTTCTGCTTTTCAGGAAGGCGGCGATATTCCGTCGAAATTCAGCCGCGACGGCGGGAACATTAATCCACCGCTTCGTATCGAGGGAACGCCGGCGAATGGTAGGAGCTTGGTGTTAATCGTGGATGATCCCGATGCCCCGGTTGGTCTTTTTACTCATTGGCTGGTCTGGAATATCGATCCTAAAACAACCGAAATCGCCGAGAGAGGTGTCCCCAAGGGCGCAGTCCAAGGCACAAACGATTATCCCAACCTTGGTTATGGTGGACCACAGCCGCCCTCAGGTACCCATCGCTATTACTTCAAGATCTTCGCGCTAGACCAAACACTCGATCTTCGCTCTGGCGCAAAGCGACAGGAACTCGACAAAGCTATGAGCGGTCACGTTATCGCCGAGGGTCAGTTGATGGGTCGCTACACGCACAGCAAATAACGCGCGGCGGCCAATTCGAATAAAGCAGCGCCTGTGATAGTCTCACTCGCAATGGGTGGGAGGCAGTGGAAAATCGCCGGTCGCGTTTTCGATCTTTCCCGTCATGGGCTGATCATGGGCGTCTTAAACGTCACGCCGGACTCGTTTTCGGACGGCGGAAAATTTTTCGCTGTAGAAAAGGCGGTTGAGCACGGCCTGACAATGACTGGAGAAGGTGCGCAGATCATCGACGTAGGCGGCGAATCGACCCGGCCAGGCGCTGAACCTGTCGCAGTGGAGGAAGAACTGCGGCGTGTAGTTCCAGTGATCGAAAAATTGCGGGCAAAGATCGACATCGTTATTTCGATCGATACTTCGAAGGCTCAGGTTGCGCGCGCAGCAATCGGAGCAGGCGCCTCGATTGTGAACGATGTCACCGGGGGACGAGGCGACAGGGAGATGATGCCGTTTGTTGCCGAAATCAAAGCAGCCTTCATCATCATGCATATGCAGGGAAATCCGCGGACGATGCAGTCCGACCCGCGATATGTCGATGTAGTTTCGGAAGTGGCTGATTTTTTTCGACAACAATATGCGTGCGCCCTAGACTGTGGGATTGATCCCATGGCGATTGCGTTTGATCCGGGAATTGGTTTCGGGAAAACGCTTGAGCACAATCTCGAGCTGCTTGCGCAGCTTGAGCGAATTCGAGTGCACGAGCGTCCGCTCGTCGTTGGTGTTTCCCGTAAATCTTTTCTCGCGAAACTGACCGGCTCATCAGGAATGAACGATCAGCTTGCGTCTACGGTCACCTTGACTTCTGTTCTGCGAACACGCGGAGCGGATGTTTTTCGTGTCCACGATGTCAAAGAGAATGTAAACGCGCTGCGGGTAACGGAAGCAATCCTGCAAAAGACAAAATGATTCAGGAACTTTTTCATCTCTGGCTCAGGGGCTGGCGCAGCGCCTTCGAAATCGTTCTGCTGAGCGTGGCGATCTACTATGGCTATCTTTATTTCCGCGGGACGCGCGGCGCGAAGGTATTAACGGGTCTGGCAATCGTTTTTCTGACGCTGACGTTGATTTCGCAGTTGCTCAATCTGGTTGTCATCGGATGGCTCGTCCGCAGTTTTTCGGTTTTTCTTGCGGTAGCCTTAGTAGTGATCTTTCAACCGGAGCTGCGGCGTGGCCTGGCCGCGCTTGGCGGACATCCAATTTTTTCTCTCACGAGCGAAAAACGCGAAACCGTCCACGATCTCGCCGAAGCAGTGGCGCAGCTGGCAAACAAACAGTTCGGTGCACTCATCGCGATCGAGCGCGATACGTCGATTCGCGTGTATGAAGAAACTGGCGTGACGATCGACGGCGATTTTTCTGTCGAGCTTATCCTGGCAATTTTTCATCCTAAAGCCGCGCTTCACGATGGCGGGGTCATCGTGCGCAACAGCCGGATCGCAGCCGCGGCCTGTATTTTCCCCGTTAGTCAACGCGAAACGCTGGATCGAAGCCTCGGCTTGCGCCATCGCGCCGGCCTCGGAATCACAGAAGAATCGGACGCTGTGGCGGTGATAGTTTCGGAAGAGACCGGCAGCATTTCCATTTGCCATCGACGACGGATCGAGCGCAATTTCACTCCCGAAACATTTCGTCAGCGTATCGCGGAAATTTTATTGCATAGCAATTATGAAGAGACTGATCCTGAAAAACTGGCGCGCGAAGTTGATCTCCCTCCTGCTCGCGACAACCCTTTGGTACCTGATCAAAAAGAACGTAGCGACGACCGCCTCGCCGTCTGAAAGGTCCTCGGGCACGACGACGACGGAAAGGCGCTGAGGCGCGACTTAGCGCAAGAAGCGGGACAGATTTTCTTCTTCCCAGCGCCGCGCGCGACGGTAGTTTCGAAACTCCCGCTCTCGGCGATTAAATTCTTCGGTATGTACGCGCCGGCGTCCTCCCCTAACGCTCTCGTCCGGTACCACTGAGTGCAGCATTTCGTGATAAAGCACGTATTGTAGAAACCAAAGGGGTACGAAGGGCTGATCTAGTAATGGATTGATTCGGATAACGCGGTCTTCCTCTTGGATCGTGCCAAAGACGAAATATTCTCTCGGACGATGTTTGCGCCGTCGACCCCACATTACTTTGTAACCGCGCAGCCGCCCCCCAAAATATCGTTCGTTCAATTTATCAAAAATCGGGCGCAGATCGAAATAAGTACCTTCGTGCTGCAAGTTCAACTGCCCTTGCATCGGAAGCATTGGGTGGGCGAGTTTCCTTTTTGGCTTCGTCTGCTTTGCCATCTGCTTGATCCTCAAGAACGAACAAAGTGGAGATTACTTTAAAGGCCTTTCACCGAGTGACAAGAAAAGTGGTCACTTTTGCGAGTAAAATCATGCAAGCATTTGAAACCCAAGCATTTGTATCGATCTTCTGTTTTCGGATGTTGAGACCGATAATCTCCACAACCTGTGAGGTTTATAAACACAATAGGACGTCGATTGCCTAGTGCTCGAAAATAATGGGTTTTGAAATATTCTCTGGCGAATCGCAGTGGCCTACGGCTTTATGCGCCTCCATATTTTATTTCGTTTCAGATCGAATTGAGTTCCTTGGATCGACCGGTCCGGAGCCCAATCAAAATCGGCGAAAGGATTTTACCACTTTGAAAATGAGGCCGGAGCTTGCTCAACAGTTGACTCGTCCTTGAAATCAACAGAGTTTTTAATCCCGCTCCGTGATAGGCCCGAAATCTCAGCAAACTAAATTGGCATGACGCCTTTTCTTCGAAAATTGCTTGGGCTCAATTGGCTCCTGCTGGTGAACATGCTTGCGCTTGCCATTTTTGGCGTGGTGGCAATCTACAGCGCGACTTACATGCGCGGAGATTCCGTTGCGGCAGATTTCTGGCGCAAGCAGGCGAACTGGGTCGCAGTCGGTTTTTTCGCATTCATGGTGACGAGTCTGATTGACTACCGCTGGATCCGCTGGGGCGCTCTGCCGATGTATCTCGCGGGTATTTTCTTTTTGATTCTGACGAAGTTTATCGGACAGCGAGTTTATGGCGCGCGCAGCTGGTTGCATTTAGGGCCAATCAACTTTCAGCCTGCGCAACTTGCGGTTGTCGCCGGGATTATGGTATTGGCGCTGTTCTTAACTCAATTTCGCGAGATGCATCCGATGCTGCGGTTGCTACTGTGTGGAGCAATCGCCGGAGCGCCGTGTCTTCTAATTCTGATGCAGCCGGATCTCGGCGAAGTGATCATTTGGGTACCGGTGCTCCTGGCGCTGTTGTTCGTCGGTGGCCTTCCGCTGCGCTACTTGATTTGCGTCATTCTTATCGGCATCGCTTTTGTTCCTATCGCGATCCACTTGGGTTTGAAACCGTACCAGCAGCAAAGGATTACCGCCTTTACCCATCCCGATATCGACAAGCAAGGAGCTGCCTGGGCGATCAATCAGTCGCTCATTGCGATTGGATCGGGCGGCTGGTCGGGAAAAGGATTCAGGGCGCCAAACACGCAAATCGAGCTTGGGTTTTTGCCCGCGACGGCGGTACACAACGACTATATTTTTTCCGCAATTGGCGAGCAATGGGGATTTGTCGGAGGGATGTTTCTCATCGGCGCGTTTGCTCTGCTATTGTTAACCTGTCTCTTCGTCGCGTTTGTTGCGGGCGATCAATTGGGCTTACTACTGGCTGTTGGAATTACAGCGCTCATCTTCACGCATATCTTTCAGAATATGGGAATGACGATCTCAATGCTACCGATTACGGGCGTGCCGCTGCCGTTGATCAGTTACAGCGGCTCGTTTGTGCTGATGATCATGTTTGGACTCGGACTCGTGAACAGCGTTTGGGTCCACCGAAACGCCCTCGAAGCTTAATTCTGGGAGAGATTTTCCGCAGATCGACAAGGTTCGTCAATTGGTCGGTCGCCGGCGTTTACTTTACGCGGTCGGTTGCCTAGATTCGGGTCGCGACGCATGGAAGGCGATTACAAGGTCAAGCTCGAGGTTTTCGAAGGACCGCTCGATCTCCTGCTTTACCTGATTAAGCAGGATGAGATCGATATTTATGATGTTTCGCTTGAACGCATCACTCGCCAGTACCTCGAATATCTTCAAGCGTTCAAGGAGCTGAATATCGAACTCGCTGGCGAGTTCATCGTTATGGCGGCAAACCTCATTTACTTAAAAAGCCGCAGCCTGCTGCCGGTCGATCAACAGCCACCCGAGGAGGATGCCGGGGAAGACGATCCACGCTGGGATTTAATTCGGCAACTGATCGAATATAAAAAATTCAAGGAAGCGGCTGGGCAATTGCATCTGCGCGAGCTCGAACAAGAACGTATTTTTGCGCGCACAGGAGGCTCATCTCCGGACCGCGATCAACCGCTTCGGCTGGGCGAAGTTGGAATTTTCCAGCTGATCAATGCATTTCAAACGGTGATCAAGCGGGTGGAGGCGCGGCACAACGTGCAGGAGATTTTCGGCGAGCGTTTTAGCGTTTCGGAGAAGATCGATATAATTTTGAAGCGGGTGGCAGGTGGTGCCGCTGTTCGCTTCTCAGATTTGTTTGGAGCTGTCATCTCGCGCGTCGAAGTCGCTGTGACTTTCCTCGCCCTTCTGGAATTGATTCGCCTTAAACAAGTCCGCGCGATCCAGAGGAGCATCTTTGACGAAATCGAAATCGCGCCGGCTGCAGCGTAAACGTGCAAGTCGATGCCACGCATTTTGATCGCCGGATGCGGTTATGTTGGGCAGGCAGCTGGGGATTTGTTCCACGAGGCGGGCTGGGCGGTGGAAGGCTGGACGTGTTCACCAGAATCAGCTGGCCTGCTTGCCGGTAAGCGTTATCCGGTTTACGCGGTCGATATCACAGACCGGGCTCGGGTTAACGCACGCGCCGGGACATTTGATATCGTAATCCATTGCGCCAGTTCCCGCGGCGGTAACGCCGATTCTTATCATCAAATTTACTTAAATGGCGCACGCAATCTTCTCGATCGATTCGTTGGATCGATAGTCGTCTTTACCAGCAGCACCAGTGTTTACGCGCAAACGGATGGATCATGGGTAACCGAAGAGAGTGAAACCAACCCGACCCGCGAGACGGGCCGAACCCTGCTTGAAACAGAAAACCTGGTCCTCGTCCAAGGCGGTATCGTCGCGCGGCTCGCCGGAATTTACGGACCCGGACGGTCGGCGTTGCTGAGCAAGTTCCTATCCGGCGAAGCGACTGTCGATCCGGAAAGCGATCGGTTTATTAACCAAGTGCATCGAGACGACATCGCCGCTGTCCTCTTTTTTTTGTTAGAGCGACAACCGCAAGCAAACCAAATTTACAACGTGGTTGACGACCAGCCTATTCGGCAAAGCGAATGTTACCGCTGGTTAGCGGAAAGACTAAATCGTCCCCTTCCGCGTGTCGGAAAGTTGACGGTGCAACGCAAGCGCGGCGACAGCAATAAACGCGTGAGCAATGCACAACTGCACACCATTGGCTGGACACCGCGATATCCCACATTCGCGGATGCGATGGAAAAAAGCATTCTGCCAAGCTTCGGTCAGTTTTGACCGTCTCGTTCCGAGCTGGTTTTGTCAGCTCGCTCGCCAAAAAGCTGGCGGATCACTTCTTCGACGGGCACTTCCTGGACATTGATATCACTGACGTAACAAGCTTCGAGCAGTTGCCGGCAGGTCTCGGTCACTTTGGCGCGCGGCACCTTCAATTGAATGGAAACCGGCGTTTGTTCGATCACTTCGCCAAATGCGGAAAAGTCGCGCGCGGCCTCTTTCTCGAAGGTCAGACTGACTAGTTTGTAGCCGGAGAACCGATCGATAATCTCCGTGAGCGGTCCGTCAAAGAAGATCTTGCCGTGGTCAATGATCAGGACGCGATGGCAGAGTTCTTCGATGTCCTGCATGTAATGGCTCGTTAGCAGCGTGACGATGCGATGCTCCTCATTATAGATGCGCAGAAATTCGCGGACGCGCTTTTGACTGACGACGTCGAGTCCGATAGTCGGCTCATCGAGAAAAAGAACGCGCGGCTGATGAATGAGCGCGGAGATCAGCTCCATCTTCATTCGTTCGCCTAAGGACAATTCGCGTACCATCACATTCATTTTGTCTTGGACCTCGAGGAGTTCCGATAATCCCTCGACGACTTTTTTGAAGCGCGTGCGATCGATTCCGTAGATGGCGCGATTGAGTTCGAGGGATTCCTGAGCGGGCAGGTCCCACCAGAGCGCATTCTTCTGACCCATCACGAGACTGAACTGGCGCTTCATTTCGTTGCGCCGCTCCCAAGGAACGAAGCCGAGCACACGGGCATCACCGGAGGTGGGGTTCAACAACCCCGAGAGCATCTTGAGCACCGTAGTTTTGCCCGCGCCGTTCGGGCCGAGAAAGCCAACAAACTCACCTTGCTCGATTTGAAACGAAACATCATCGGCCGCCCGCGTTTCATCGTGTTGCCGCTTCACGAGACCTTTGATCGAACCCCAAAGACCACGCTCCTTGCGGTAGGTGCGGTAGACTTTGGTTAATCCGGAAGATTCGATCGCAGGCATTAAGGCGAGGATAAGAGACGAACTATAACGTTTGAAGCTACGCCGTGATTGTTGTGAGCAAAACTGGAACTGGAAGACCCTTCGCAAGCGAAAGCGCCCTTCGCTTCCTAGTTCGCATCGCGCGCGAACATTTCGCGATTACATTTCGTCTCGATCAATCCGATGCTTCCCGAATTGCCGCCTGAAGAATCGCATCGTGATCACGCGCGAAGAACGCTATCTCGAGCGCAAGTTCGGAGCGGAATATCTCAACTACAAACGCCGTGTCCGGCGCTGGCTCTAGCATTCGCTGCACCGACAGAATTCGGCTGATCGCCATCAAATATCAGGGGCACGAACCGCACCCTAATTCTTCGGCCAAATTTGCTGCGATCACCCCACGAGCTCAAAGCTCTTTCACAAACAATCATCGAGACAGTGCAGCAAATGCGCAACGGTTTCTTCGGTTTCGTCGCCCATATTGGAGAGGCGGAAGGTTTGGCCCTGGATTTTGCCGTAGCCGGGATCGATCACGAGGTGATGCTTTTCTCGAAGTCGTTTCGCGAATGCAAGAACGTTGAATTTTTCTCGATTGTTCTTCACGCAGGTGAGCGTTTTCGACCGAAAACCTTCTTCGGCGAAGAAATCAAATCCGGTTCGTCGCACCCAATCTTGGACGAGCGTGTTGGTGCGCGCGTGTCGATCGAAACGCGCATCCAAGCCTTCCTCGAAGATTTCGTCGAGCTTTGATTGGAGCGCGTGGATATGAGCGATGCTTGGCGTGCTGGGCGTCATCCACTCGGCCTGCTGCTTTTTGAACTCGAGGAAATCGAAATAGAAACCGCGGTTCGGCATTTTCTCGGCGCGTGCGAATCCCTTTTCGGAAACGGAGAAGAGCGAGAAACCAGGCGGCAGTGCGAGCGCTTTCTGCGCGCCGGTGAGCAGCACGTCGATGCCGAGCGCGTCCATGTCGATCTTGACCCCAGAGAACGATGAGACGGTGTCCAGGATGAGGGCCACGTCGGGATATTTCGCGAGGACGCCGCAGATTTCACCGAGTGGATTCATCACACCGGTCGACGTTTCATTGTGAACCAAAGTGACAGCATCGAACTTTCCGGTCGCCAGATGCCCATCCACTGCCTTGTGATCGATGTGCTTACCCCAATCGACCTGCAATGGCTCTGCGTTTTTGCCGCAACGCTTGGCGACGTCGAACCATTTATCGGAGAAGGCGCCGCACATGCAATTGAGCACTCCGCGATCAACCAGGTTGCGGATTGACGCTTCCATTACGCCCCACGCCGAGGAGGTCGAGAGAAACACCGGCTGCTTCGTGTTGAATAATTTCCGAAGACCTGGGTGAATCGCGCTGTAAAGTTTTTTAAAATCGTCTCCGCGATGGCTGATCATCGGCCGCGAGAACGCCGCCCACGTTTTCGAGGAAACCTCGACAGGACCGGGAGTGAAGAGTTTGTCGTGTGGCTGCATTAATTAACGTCGAATGTTGAACCCGCCTTCGCAAGGCTACGGTGTGGCAGGCGCTTGACGTCCAATATCGAATTCAGG
>Ga0193719_10001228_pt1 | contig 10069 bp, 3 predicted proteins | sample U2a2metaG_FD_160103 | JGI IMG/M metagenome (GOLD analysis project Ga0193719, IMG submission 160103) | Soil microbial communities from a riparian zone of the East river system, Colorado, United States - U2a2 | ecosystem: Environmental > Terrestrial > Soil > Riparian zone | place: USA: East River... | reverse complement strand
GTCTCATATGAGCAAACACATACCGGGTAACCCTCAGATTATCGTTCAGAACATGCCGGGAGCCGGGGGTCTGGTTGCCGCTAACTACGTTTACAATGTTGCCAAGCCCGATGGATTGACCACGGTTATGCCGGCTAACAGACTGTATATCGATCAGTTTGTCGGCCGCTCGGAGGTGAAATTTGACGTGCGAAAATTCGTGTGGATAGGAAACCCGCAGAGATATTACACGGTCATCTACATGCGCGCTGATGCGCCCTACAAATCGATAACCGACGTTATTCATGCGAAAGTACCACCCAAATGCGGCGCGCCTGGAACGAACAGCGCAGGATACACTCTGTCGCAACTGCTCGAGGACGCGATAGGAGCCAAATTCGAGTTTGTGTTGGGATATCCCGGCGCCAGCGAAATAGACTTGGCGGTCGAAAGAGGAGAAGTCGTCTGTCGGGGCCACGACATCATCAATCACTTTAGCGGCGCCACGTATAAAGCCTGGCACGAAAAAGCCTTCGACCGGCATATCGTGCAAGACTCCCCAAAAAGGGACCCGAAATTGCCGGATACGCCGACAATTTTCGAGCTCATGGACCAATACAAAGCATCTCAAATCAGCCGGCGTACCGCCGAATTTATCTCAGCAAGTGCTGAGTTTGGCCGTCCGATGGCGACGAGTCCGGGAACTCCAGCAGACCGGGTACAGGTCTTAAGGGAAGCTTACGCTAAAACGATGAAAGATCCGGGGTTCGTCGCTCAGGCAGACAAATCGCAACTCGTATTGCAACCATCTTCCGGCGAGGAGCTGCAGGCATTGGCAAACCGTATCATGGACCAGCCATCTGAAGTCGTTCAGAAAGTGAAAAAAATATTGAACGAATAGAATCACGGAAACAACTTCTAGCTGCCGGACAGATTCATTGTTTGCTCCCCGGTTGCAGTGGGCGCCGGCGAAGCGGATTGGGCTGACGATCCCGCCGAACGTGCTGGCGAGAGCGGACAAGCTGATCAAGTAATCGAAGAAAACGAAGCGGCGATGCTAAGATTGAATTGACTTCTTCCTTGCAACAGATCGCGGCGGTCTTGATTGGCGCGGTGCACAGTTCAGTCACCGGGCGAGCCGGGTGTTAGCTGCCCGCGCAACTCGTGAGTGAACTCCGAACTAGAGTTTGTTTGTTTACTGAACGATTTCTTTCTAAAAGTCGATTTCGTCTCAAATCGGCTGCACCAGTTGTCAAGGTCTGCTCCTTACCGAAAATTCCTTTAAGTTCTTCCGCTTCAAGAGTACAAAATCCATAGCGTTGACCGAGGTTTTCTTTAGGCTTTAAATTCGTGATAATGCATCTAATTACGAAATCGGCGATAGGGATGGAGCAGAATTGGTGAGTGAATATAGCCGAAGCGATATAAAGTTACCGCGGGAGCAAGAAGCGATCCGGGCAAAGTGTTTTCATCCAAGCGGGAACTTTGTCGAATTTGCGGACACAGAGATCGAGCAATCGGTCCCCGAGCGCTTCGAAAAAATTGCCCGCATGTATCCGGACCGAGTCGCGGTCAAGACAAAAAATCTATTGTTGACTTATGCGGAACTGAATCGATCCGTCAATCAGCTGGCACAGTCGATAGTGGCAGGAAGCGGTGAAGGGGAACAAGCCGTGGCCCTCCTCTTGGATCACGGCGCCGATGTTATCACCGCGATGCTTGCCATCTGGAAGGCAGGCAAGATCTACGTGCCGCTCGACCCCGGGCTGCCGCACGGCAGGAACGGGTCGATTCTTAAGGACACGCAGGCGTGCCTCATCGCGACCAATAACACCTATCGCGCTTACGCCGCGCAAATTCAACAAGGCGTTCGCTTGATCGATATTGACGAGCTCCCCAGCGCCCCGTTTGCCATGAACCGCGTTAAGATCTCACCCGAGAACGCTGCCTATATTCTTTTCACCTCGGGTTCCGCCGGCCAGCCCAAAGGAGTCGTTCAGAACCATCGCAACCTGCTCAATCAAATAAAAAAAGAGACCAATGGCCTGCGCATCTGTGCGGACGACCGGCTGATACTGCTGCGTTCGTGCAGCGCCATCGGCGGAGTACGAATCGTCTTGAGTGCGTTGCTCAACGGCGCGGCTGTGTATCCTCTCAATGTGACACAAGCTGGTCATGCCGAGCTTGCCGAGTTGTTGGCGCGGGAAGAGATCACCATTTATGACTCCACGCCGACGACCTTTCGCCAATTTGTCACTGTCCTCACAAACGAGCAGCAGTTTCACCATCTGCGCCTGATACGGTTGTCGAGTGAACCGGTGCACAAACAAGACGTCGAGTTGTATAAAAAACATTTTTCTCGCTCCTGCATTTTTGCCAACAGTTTGGGGCTCACTGAAACGGCGGGAAGTATTCGGCAAAACTTGATCGATCACGACACAGTTGTCACGAGCGATACCGTCCCAGTTGGCTACCCCGTCGAGGAAATGGACGTTGTGCTGCTCGACGATCTCGGCCATGGGGTCGGCCCTGGTGAGATCGGCGAAATCGCCGTGCGGAGTCGCTATCTGTCCTCGGGTTACTGGCGAAGCCCCGACCTCACGCAAGCGAAATTTGTCGCTGATCCCGAGGGCGGCGATAAGCGACTTTACCTGACGGGAGACTTGGGCCAGATACTTGCCGACGGCTGCCTGGTTCACCTCGGACGCAAAGACTTGCAGGTTAAAGTACGCGGTTACAAAGTCGAAATCGCCGAGATCGAGCGGGTGCTGCTAACTCTGGAATCGATAAAAGCGGCCGTAGTCGTGGCGCGCGCAGACCAGGAAGATGAGCAGTCCGTAGTCGCTTTTGTAGTGTGCGCGACGAAGCCCGCTCCGACGATCAGCTCCTTGCGGCGTGCGCTTTCAGGTAAACTGCCAGAATATATGATCCCCTCGTCTTTTGTCATGCTGGATACGCTGCCGATGACGCCAACGGGTAAGGTCGACCGCAGGGCCCTGCCCGCACCCGACACCAGACGCCCTGTGCTCGACGCAGTCTTTGTAACGGCTCGATCGGAGAGCGAGAGATTGCTGGCTGGTATCTGGCAGGCGGTGCTTCGTGTTGACAAGATAGGTATCGATGACAACTTCTTCGATCTCGGCGGCAACTCCCTTCGTTTGGCTACGGTCAATCGCCAGGCGCAGGTCGTTTTCGGAAAAGAGATACCTCTGGTGGACATGTTAGCGTTACCCACGATAAGAAATCTCGCTGAATACCTAACTCGTCGGCAAGATAAACAAGAAGCGCTTAAAACAAGCCGCGATCGCGCCGACACCCGCCGAGCGTTAAGAGAAAGGCGCAAGCGACCGAGAAGGGGTCGAAACTAGGTGCATGACGAGCGCCGATAGCTTGAATCAGCCCGATGGCGTCGCCATCATCGGCATGTCGTGCCGGTTTCCCGGTGCCAAAAATGTCGATGAGTTTTGGCAAAATCTGCGCGATGGCGTGGAGTCGATTTCTTTTTTTTCCAATCAGGAGCTCGCCGCCGAAGACATAGACCCGGCTCTGCTTTCCGACCCTAACTACGTGAAAGCCGGCGCCGTCCTGGAGGGCGTCAAATTATTCGACGCAGGCTTCTTCGGCTATTTTCCTCGCGAGGCGGAAATGATCGACCCTCAACAACGGCTATTCTTAGAGTCCGCCTGGATCGCGCTCGAAGCTGCCGGTTACTGTCCCGAGTCTTACAAGGGACAGATCGGGGTTTATGCCGGCAGTCGTGTGAACGACTATCTACTGAACAATCTTTATCCTAATGGCGAACGCTTGGGTCTTAGGAGCAGGCCGTTGGCGCTCGGTGATGACGATAATTTGGCCACCCGTGTTTCGTATAAACTCAATCTGCGGGGGCCGTCGCTCAAGGTCCAAGCCGCCTGTTCGACATCTTTGGTAGCTATTCATCTTGGTTGCCAAGCCTTGCTGAACGGCGAATGCGATATGGCTTTGGCGGGCGGCGTCGCACTGCGGTTGCCGGAAAAAAGCGGTTACCTTTACCAGGAAGGAAACGTCGCTTCCCCTGACGGACACTGCAGAAGCTTTGACGCGCGGGCCCAGGGAACCGTCTTCGGGAACGGAGTCGGTATCGTGGTACTGAAGCGATTAGCCGACGCAATAAAGGATCGGGATAACATCGAAGCGGTCATCAAGGGATCGGCCATCAACAACGATGGAGCTTTGAAAATCGGTTTCACGGCGCCCAGCGCGGAGGGCCAGGCGTGGGTGATCGCCGAAGCTCTCGATATCGCCGGAGTCGACCCCGAGACGGTGACCTACGTCGAAGCACATGGCACTGCAACCCCGCTCGGAGATCCGATTGAAGTTATCGCTCTGACGCGGGCTTTTAGCGCCGGCACGCAGAAAAAAAACTTTTGCGCCGTCGGCTCGGTAAAATCAAATATCGGACACGCGAGCGCGGCGGCAGGCGTTGCCGGTGTTATCAAGACTACACTCGCGCTAAAGCATAAGTTACTGCCGCCGAGTCTCCATTTTGAACGACCGAACCCCAATATCGATTTCGCAAACAGCCCCTTCTATGTGAATACCCGGCTCTCCGGCTGGAAGAGCACTGGCGTACCCCGTCGCGCCGGGGTCAGCGCCTTCGGCATCGGCGGCACCAACGCGCACGTGGTCATCGAGGAGGCTCCCGCGGTAGAAGCCTCCGGATCGTCACGGCCCTGGCAACTATTATTGCTCTCGGCTAAGACCGGCACCGCACTGGAGACCGTCACCACCCATCTCGCAGAATATTTAAAGCAGCATCCTGATGTTAACCTGGCAGACGTCGCTTTCACTCTCCAAGTCGGACGGAAAGTATTCAACCATCGGCGCGCGCTCGTCTGCACTGATCTTGCGGATGCCATACAAACGCTTGAAAGAGCCGATCCCAAGAAAATCTTGACCTGGGATCGAGAGCTCAAAGATGGCACCATCGCATTCATGTTTCCGGGCCAGGGCTCTCAATACGTGGACATGGGCCGGCAGCTCTACGAGACTGAATCAGTATTTCGTGCACACGTGGACATCTGCGCCGAACTACTTGCGCCGAAGCTGGGACTGGATCTGCGTAGAACGCTTTACCCGAGTGAAGATCGTGCCGAAGAGGCATCAAAGCGGTTGAATCGAACGCTCGTTGCTCAGCCGGCGCTGTTTACCGTCGAATACGCTATGGCTCAGTTACTGATGAGCTGGGGCATAAAACCTCAAGCCATGATCGGTCACAGCGTCGGAGAGTACGTGGCGGCATGTCTCGCGGGAGTTTTTTCTCTCGAGGACGGTCTGGCACTCATCGCCGCGCGCGGACGGTTGATGGACGAACTCCCGGGAGGCGCGATGCTCGCGGTTCCACTCGCAGTAGAAGAGGTGAAACCGCTGCTGAGCGACGCGATTGCTCTCGCAGCGCATAATGGTCCCGGCCTCTGCGTCCTTTCCGGGCGGGAGGAGGCGTTGCAACAGCTGGAGGAACGACTGAGAGAAACGGAAATTGAGTGCCGTCGTCTTCATACCTCCCATGCGTTTCACTCACAGATGATGGAGCCGGTTCTCCGACCATTCACGGAGGAAGTCCGCAAGATTAAGCTCAACACGCCGGCAATACCCTTTCTCTCCAATGTTTCAGGAAATTGGATCACGGAGGCCGAGGCCACGGATGCAAACTATTGGGCGAAACAGCTGCGTCAGACAGTGCGGTTTTCTGAAGGCCTGCAGAAATTGTTAGAGCAAACTGACTTGAGTTTTATTGAGGTTGGTCCCGGGGAGACGTTGAGTTCCGCAACGAAGCTACACCGTAAGAACACTACGGGTGACGTGATTCTTTCTTCGATGAGACGACCGCAAAATAGCGAATCGGATCTTCCAGTTCTCTTAAATGTACTGGGACGTCTCTGGTTGGCCGGCATAAAGATTGATTGGAGCGTTTTTTATTCTAAGGAAAAGCGGCGACGAGTTTCTCTGCCGACCTACCCGTTTGAGCGTGAGCGTTATTGGGTGGAACCGCAAGCGCATAAGAACAGCAAAGAACCGCCGATTTCACAGTCCAAGAAAACCGATGTTGGCGACTGGTTCTACCTGCCGTCATGGAAACGTTCCGCGCCCAAGACATTGAATGATTCAGCACTCACAGATTCAAAATCGTCCTGGCTGGTATTTTTGGACGAGTGCGGGGCGGGCGCCCAATTGGTGACACGGCTGGAGCAACTGGGTCAGGATGTGATCGCGGTGAACGCCGGAGACCAGTTCTGCAAAATGAGTCAAAACCTGTATTCCGTCAATCCCCGAAACCGTGACGATTATGACAAGCTGCTCCGAGAATTGAACCTGTCGCATAAACAACTGCGCAAGGTACTTCATTTCTGGAGTGTCACCGCGAACGACCGAACTCAATCACCGCTAGTGTCTTTGGAGCAGTCGCAGGATTTAGGTCTCTTTAGCCTGCTCTTCCTCGCTCAGGCCTTCGGCGAACAACACATCGCTTATCCGGTGGATCTCCTGATCGTATCGAACCACATACAAGAGGTGACCGGCGAGGAATTGTTGCGGCCGGAGAAGGCCACCGTCTTGGGAGCGTGTAAAGTTATTCCGCTGGAATACTCCAATATGACTTGCTGCGGCTTTGATATTGTCATCTCCAAATCAGCGCCGCTGTTGGCGCCCAAGCTCATGGATGCGCTGCTAGGTGAGATTACGGCGACACCATCATCCGACACGGTGGTTGCATACCGAGGAAGTCACCGTTGGGTGCAATGCCTGGAGCCAGTCCGATTGGATAGACCCGGCGGCGTAAAGTCTCGCTTGAGGGAAGGCGGAGTTTACCTCATTACGGGTGGTCTCGGCGGCGTCGGCCTTACGATGGCTGAAGAATTGGCAAGAACCGTGCGAGCCAAACTGATCTTGATTGGCCGTTCTGCCTTTCCGAAGAAAGACCAGTGGGGGCAATGGATCAGTACCCACGATGCTCAAGACGCCATCAGCAGCAAGATTTGCACACTGCAGGCCTTGGAGGATCTCGGCTCTGAGGTTTTAGTTTTCAGCGCAGACGTAGCTTCGGAAGAGGCGATGCAAAAAGTTATCGACCAGGCGACCGCCCAGTTTGGTCAAATCCACGGGGTCGTACATTGTGCTGGCGTACCTGATTACGCGGGCGTGATTCATAGGCGATCGCGGGCGCTGACGTCAGAGGTCATGGCCCCTAAAGTAATGGGTACACTAGTCCTGGACAGTATTTTAAAAGGTGCTGAGCTGGATTTCTTCGTCCTCTGTTCGTCCCTGAGCTCCATAGTTTATCGTATGGAATTCGGTCAAGTGGGGTATTGCGCAGCCAACGACTTTCTTGACGTCTATGCTTCCTACAAATCTCACATTGAGAAGACGTTTACGGTATCAATTAACTGGTGTGGCTGGCAGAAGGTAGGCATGGCCGTAGAAGCGAGGAAACGATGGGCCAGAATACACGGAATCGCCCCAGATTCCGCCGCCGCCAAGGAAGCTCTGTCTGTGTCGGATGGATTATCACCTTCGGAAGCCACGGACGTTTTTCAACGCATTCTCGGAAGTCGCTTTTCCCGAATTGCCGTATCGACGCGGGATCTGCTGGCTAGGATTGAACAGGACAAGGATTCCGTGCAATCGGGTTTTTTGAAGGGCTTTGAGAAACCTACCAACTCCAATCACGCACGGCCTGAACTCAGCGGTGCTTATGTTGCTCCCGGAAATGACGCCGAGCGAACCCTCGTCCATATATGGCAAGAACTACTTGGTTTCGATCGGGTGGGCATCCACGATAATTTCTTTGACTTAGGGGGTCACTCGCTGTTGGCTACGCGGGTCATTTCCCGGGTAAATAAGACGTTTGAAGTGGAACTATCCCTAAGTTCTCTGTTCGAGGCACCCACCGTAGCAGAGATTGCGGTAGTCATCGCGCAAAATCACACCAAGAAGGCTGGACGAGAAGAAGCATCTCGCATGTTGGCTGACTTGGAAGCGCTGTCGGACGAAGAAGCGCAACGCCTTCTGGCAGAAGAAAATCCCCAAAGGAACTGAAAAGATGAGCCATTTACTCGACCCATGACGGGGAATCATCGACAACAGGCCATTCGGGCTAAGTGTTTTCACCCAACGGTACTCTCCTTGAGTTCAAGAACAACCGATCACTTCCCCCCCAGTTCTCGTCCCTTTAGGGGATATGACTGGACCCTGATCTCTATGACTTGCGGCGGCTAACCGAATAAAAGTTATCTACGGATCTTTTATCACTGCTCAATTTTGACAAGGGCTAATGAACAGAAGATTCTTTCTGGTGTGGGGAGTTTACGCTCTCATTGTCTGGGAGGCGAGTTGCTTCGCTGCTTTGTACTTTCTCAAGAACTTGAAGGGTGTTACCTACTCTCCGATTTCAGAACATTCATTGAATCAAAATCAGATGCAAGTTGTTAGAGCGCTTCTCGATGGAGAAAGCAGCTATATCACGCATGATCCCGATTTGGGATGGACAATCAAACCGAATGGCTCATCGGCGAGCCTGTACCATGCCAATTCACAAGGTATTCGGGCTCAACGGAATTATTCGGAAGCTCCCGATCCTCATATGATTAGAGTGGCTACCTTTGGTGATTCATTTACTGAAGGGTATGAGGTTAAAAATGAAGAGACCTGGCAAGCCCAGTTAGAGAACTTGGACCGAAGATTCGAAGTTCTGAATTTTGGAGTCCGCGGATATGGCGTTGATCAAGCATACTTACGCTTTGTTAAGCATGGCGCGAAATATAAGCCGACCGTGGTGATTATCGGCTTTATGTCGGAAAACGTCTTACGCAGCGTCAATGTGTTTCGTCCGTTCTATTTTCGCGAGACCAGGTTACCGATGACCAAGCCTCGGTTTACGATAGCGGATAATAAACTCGTACTGCTTCCCAACCCCTTTCCTCGTATCAACGATTATCGGAAGCTCATTGAAGATCCCGCCCCGGCGATTGCGGCTTTGGGGATGAATGATTCTTTTTATCAGAACGGTTATCATTCCGGGAGGCTTGATATCTTGCCTTCGATACGGCTCTTGAAGATGTTGAGGTTTAAGTTTTTTACGGCTGAGCGGATTTTGAGCGTCTCCCAACCCTATCAAGCCAACTCCGAAGCATTTCAGGTAACACTTGCCGTCCTGTCGCGATTCTATCAAGAGGTCTTAGTCCACTCCTCGAAGCCCGTAATCCTACTTCTCCCCCACAGCGGCGACGTTGAGAGAGCAACACAAAGCCTTCCCTCACAATATCAACCGCTACTCGAAGCATTGAATAACAGGGAGATGAAAGTCCTTGATGCTGCGCAGGCATTCGCGGATAACGCCACATCTTTACCCACCACGCGCTTTTTCTCAAAGGAAGGTCACTACTCGAGGGAAGGGAACCGAGTAGTAGCTCACTATGTCCTCCAGGGACTCAGAACAATGCTGAACGAGAACAACCAATAGCGCGGGTGCATAAGTCCTCGCACAAACCAAATGAGGTTCGGTTTGATCCGTAATTTCATTTCTCCTTGGGGTGGGGAATCGATGTCAGGCATGCCTAAGTCTAATAACTCTGGTATCTCCTTGCCATGCGTTTGAGCTGGTAATAAATCTCAAGACCGCGAAGCAGGTCGGCCTGACGATTCCGCAGAGAGTGCTGGGGGGAGTGCACACGGTCAAGTAACCACGCGGCGATGCTAGGATTGAATTGAATTCTCCATCAACGTAATCGGGTGAGATTGCTCTGGCCGATATATTGACCGAGTTGGATAAAGAAGAAGACATTCATCACGGCCGAAGTACTGTATATGGATCCGATCGGCACTCGTCATGATTTCTTCGCCGTCGGACACCATTCTCTTGGGCGCAATTCGGCTTATCTCTCAAGTCAGCAAGTATGCAGATAGAAATACCCTTTGTCTCATTGTTTCAATCTCCGACCATTACTGACCTGAGAGCAATAATGATTGAGTATCAAGCAAATTACCTTGGCTGACCGAATTGGAAGCGACCGCAAGTGAGTTGGAACTTCTATCAGATGAGGAAGCAGAGCAGTTT
>Ga0193719_10001226_pt1 | contig 10076 bp, 7 predicted proteins | sample U2a2metaG_FD_160103 | JGI IMG/M metagenome (GOLD analysis project Ga0193719, IMG submission 160103) | Soil microbial communities from a riparian zone of the East river system, Colorado, United States - U2a2 | ecosystem: Environmental > Terrestrial > Soil > Riparian zone | place: USA: East River... | reverse complement strand
ACCCAGTCGTGTCCATGCAAAATTCGCGCCCGCGGTTTGATGACGATGCCTGCCATAAAAGAGAAATAATCGCGCAATTTTCGAGCGCGAGATTCGACACTATAAGGTTTTGGGAACTGTTTCGCTCAGGCGCTGCGAGTCAACTTTGAAGACGGCGAACTCCGAATTTGGCTACGGTCGGGGTGCTTCGGCCGCTTTGACGAAATGCGCCTTGTCTCATAGCTTCGGAGGCTTTTCTGAATATGCAGGTTCCCATGCGGCATTCCATTTCAGTCGTCACGCCAGTTTACAATGGCGAGGCTTCTATCGCTGAACTGTGCCGGCGGCTGAGCGAAGTATTACCGCGGATCGCGACAGAGTATGAGATCATTCTCGTGAACGACGGTAGCCGGGACCGAAGCTGGGAAATCATCTCAGACCTATCTTCACGTGTTGCGACGGTGCGCGGATTGAATCTGATGCGCAACTATGGGCAGCATAATGCTCTGCTTTGCGGGATCCGCGCTGCGAAATACGAGGTGATCGTGACGATGGATGACGATCTGCAGCATCCGCCCGAGGAAATCCCGCGACTCCTCGAACAACTGGAACAGGGATTCGACGTTGTTTATGGCGCGCCCAAGTCAGAACGACACGGCTTTATGCGCGCTCTTGCTTCGCGCATTACGCGGCTCGCGCTAGGGAGCGCCATCGGAATGGATCTTGCCAGGAACGTGAGTGCCTTCCGCGTTTTCCGTACGCAATTGCGCGAGGCGTTCGCGGGCTATCAAACGCCATTTGTCTCCATCGACGTGTTGCTGACATGGGCCACAACGCGATTCGCCGCGATCCCCGTTGCTTTCCAGCCGCGCTATTCAGGCTCTTCGACTTACACTTTCACAAAGCTGGTTCGCCACGCATTTGATATGATGACCGGCTTTAGCACGGCGCCATTGCAGCTTGCTAGCCTCATTGGTTTCGGATGTACATTGTTTGGCATCGCGGTTCTGATCTATGTGGTCGGTCGATATTTTCTCGAGGGCAGCATCCCTGGATTTCCGTTTCTCGCTTCAATCATTGCCATCTTTTCCGGCGCACAGCTTTTCGCCCTCGGCGTGATAGGCGAATACCTGGCTCGCATTCATTTTCGGACGATGAAGCGTCCCGTTTACGTTGTTCGAAGCGTTAGCGGCGAACCAAAAGACTTGCGATAATTGCCGGATGATCGCGCGATTCGATCTGACGGCCATTGATGAATTGAAGGAGGCGCTACCGCGCTTCACGCATAAGGCCCTACCTCATTTGTCGTATCTCAAGCGTGATCAGATCGAGGGCTATTGGCTGGACGACATCGCTCAGGAACTGACGAACGAATGCTCGACGGCATTTGCATCGTATGCCGAGGACCGCATCAACGGTCTTGTGCTTTACGGCGATTCCCCATGGGACACGAAAGTCGTTGGAGAACCAGTAGCCGTTATAAAATATTTTGTGGGAACGGGCGCGGACGATTCACGTGTGCTCGATCAACTGCTTGATGAAGTGCAACGGCATGCCGCCAGTCGTGGCATCCATCTTCTGACGTGCAAAGTTCAACCCCTTCAATTTGCGGCGATTCATGCGCTGGAGCGGTATGGATTCCTGCTCATGGACACGCTTCTCGATTTTTTCTTCGATTTTTCGCGCACGCCTTTCGACAAAATCAGTCCGCCGCAACGGCTTGATGGATTGCAGGTTCGCTTGGCGAATCCGGAAGATTTGCCTGACCTCCTTGCGCTGACTGAAACGGCCTTTGCCAAACATTTTGGCAGATATAACTCAGATCCCAAAATGCCCGCTGGCACGGGCACAAAGGTATATCAGGAATGGGTGCGCTCCTCGTTTACCGGCGCGGCAGATTGGATTCTGATCGCTGAAGTTAACGACCAGATCACCGGTTATTCGGTGTGGAAAAAGGCGTCCGCACTGGAAGTAAAACATTGCTTCGACATCGCGCGTTGCACTCTCGCAGGGATTCACCCGGAATTTTTCGGGCGAGGCCTCTATACCACACTCACTTTCGAAGGAATGCGAATCGCGCAACAGTTCGCGAATCACCTCGACGGACCCGCGCATGTCAGTCACTATCCCGTCCACCGGGCAATGCTAAAACTCGGTTGGAAGATCGCCGGCGTAAGACATTCCTTTCACAAGTGGCTCGAGGAGTGATTGGACGTGCAAAGTGACTCTGGATTACTCTCCCGCGTGGCTGTCGTTCTCGAACCCAAAAGCGCAGCCCCCCGAACGTCGGCTGCCAAAAAATCGGCTCATGCTTCATCTGTTGCGATTAATACGCTCAAATCACATCAGGGGCCGGTGTTCCTTGCCCTGCTCACGATCACGTTCCTTGCACAGTTTTATGCCGCTGATCTTAAAGGCATCTGGAACGATGAAGCTGTGCGCCTGACCATTGCGAATGGCGGTTTGGCGACCGCCCCCTTCGAAACGCGACAGCCCGGCCAGTTCGCAGATGTGTTAAAAGCTATTGAGAACTTTGCTACCCAGCCGGCTTATCTGCTGCTGGTCAATGGCATCCTTCGAATCACCCACTCGTATTCAGTGATCCCAATCGTGACCGCCAACCTGCTGATGTTTCTCTTTTCCGCTGTGGGCATTTATCTGCTGGCACGCTCTCTTCTCAGCCCCTGGGGCGTTTTGGTCTCTGTTCTTCTTTATCTTTGGAATGGCTTTGCCATGGTGCACGTCCTGCAGACTCGCGAATACTCGCTCATTCTCTGTCTGTTGGTTTGGAATATGGCGTTTTTCTACTGGCTCTTCAAAGTCGGACGTGTCGGAGGTCGTCGGATCTTTTGGTGGATTTCCCTAGCTCACTTTTTGACCACTCTCGCCGCGGTTTACGCGACCAATTGGGCACCGTTTTTCCTTTGGCCACAAGCGGTGATCGCTCTGTTGTTACTGCGCCGCAAGCGGTCGGCCGCGTTAACGGTTTGCGCGAATCTCGGCCTTGCCGGGCTGGCTTGGCTGCCATGGTTCCTGAAGACGCCCAAGACTTCGGCGTTGTTTATCATTTGGGACAGACGGCCTCCATCGTTGTCGTTGCTTTTAACACAGTTCCATGTCGGAACCGAGCACCTCTTGGTCGGGTCGAAACAGGCATGTTTGTCCTTGCTTACAGTTTACTATTGGATGCTTCTTATTGTGCTCGTTGGCGGCGTAATTTATTTCGCTTTTGGTTTTCTGCGCCAACGGTTCGAGATTCAGCATCTGGTCTTAACGACACTGGGCTTTCTGGCCTTTCAGATTGCTTATTTTTTCCTGCGCGACCCGCTTTCAACCGCAGCACGCTATTTCATTCTCTATCTGCCGTACATCGCCCTGCTCATTCCACTCGTTTTGTCGCCCCTGGTGAGTTGGGTGGCGCCATCGGTCGCTCGACGAGCGTGGCTCCAGATCGGCGTGCTTTTGTTGTTCGCTGCAGCAGGATTAGCTCAAGTTCGGCACAATTATAGGGACCCGTACGTCGATCATGGTCCGGATTTCCGGGTGGTGTATCGCTATTTAATTTCGCGCGTAGCGCCGCGCGATAAGATCATGGTTGGCTTGCGCACAAATCTCATGGCGCTGAATTACTACTGGCCCAGCCCGCATCAGATTCAGCTCGGTTATGGGGCGGCGCCGCAAGACCACACGACGACGCATCCCAGGATTTGGACGGTCAGCTATTACGACGAAGAGAGCCCATCCTATCGAAGGTACGCCGACTACCTCCAAACCCTGGGGTATAAATTGGCTGTGAGGCGGGTGATTTCGAGCGTGACAATCCGCTGTTTTCAGGCAAATCCACGAGCTTCTGAGATTCAACAAGACGAACAGGACGAAAACGGAGATGCCGGACCTGAGAGCGATTTGCAACACCGCTAACGGATTAGTTCAGCCGGTAGGAGGCGGAACCATTCTTACAGACCTTCATACAGTGGCGACCCGTCGCGGGCTTTTAATTTCGATGCTTTTGCCATTATGATTTGCCGCCGAATGAAGCGAACCACTAATGGTGACTTGCGACCGTGGAGAGAATTCGAAACCTGCCGACCGTTCAATTCGGTCTTGAAAAAGATGCTGAGAGCTGAACAGCTGGTAATTGAAAAGGCATCTCTTTTCTCGACGTCGGCTCGCCGCTTGGTAATGCAAAAAGGCCAGCCACTGCACTAGTGATCCGCATCCCGTTTAACCGCCCCTTCGCCACCGGCGAAGAGATCAATCACATTCGCGCCGCGATTGGGACGCCGAAATTTTCCGGCGACGGTTGCTTCAGTGCGGAGTGCCACCGCCTTCTAGAGCGATCGCTTGGCGTTCAAAAGGCGCTTCTCACGACGTCCTGCACGCACGCTTTGGAAATGGCCGCGCTCCTCCTAGATATCGGGCCGGGAGACGAAGTCATTGTTCCGTCCTTCACTTTTCCTTCGGCGGCAAATGCGTTCGTCCTCCGCGGCGCCAGACCTATCTTTGTGGATGTTCGCCCGGACACGCTCAACATTGATGAGGCGCAAATCGACCAACGGATTACCGAACGCACGAAGGCCATTTTTCTGGTGCATTACGCGGGCGTCGGATGCGAAATGGACACCGTAATGACGATCGCGCGCCGGCATGCAGTCGCAGTGGTCGAAGATAACGCACATGGCCTTTATGGAAAATACCGCGGTCGGTACCTCGGCACATTCGGCGAGCTGGCTACTCTAAGCTTCCACGAGACCAAGAATTTCTCGTGCGGAGAAGGCGGCGCGCTACTGATCAATAATGCGCAGTTTAACGAGCGCGCCGAAATTCTTCGGGAAAAGGGAACCGATCGAAGCCGATTTTTCCGGGGCGAGGTGGACAAATACACGTGGGTAGATATCGGCTCGAGCTATCTGCCCTCGGACATGCTCGCCGCGTTCCTCCGCGCACAACTCGAACACCGCGATCAGATTCAGTCGAAGCGACGACAAATTTGGGAAACCTACTCGCGCGAGCTGGCTTCCTGGGCTGAAGCGAACGGCGCCCGGCTCCCGATTGTCCCGCCCGAATGCGAGCAGACTTACCACATGTTTTATGTGATCATGCCTTCCTTTGAGACAAGGCAGGCATTGATCTCGCATCTTGCAGGCTGCGGGATTCTCTCTGTTTTTCATTATCTGCCGCTGCATTTGTCGCCAATGGGCCTGCGTTTTGGTGGACGCCAGGGCGATTGTCCGGTCACAGAAGACCTGTCCGATCGACTTTTGCGCTTTCCATTTTTCACCGGAATGAGCAGTTCAGAGCAGAGCCAGGTAATCGACGCTGTACGGGCGTTTCGCTGCTAAACAGGCGATGCTTGAGCGGGCGCGATGAGTCATTTCCAGCAGCTGGCGAAAACGGACGAGCAAAAACAGCAACCCGCATGCGGGTTCGACAGCTACGGAATACTGGCTTGCCTTCTTATATCCGTCTTCCTCATCGTCTGGCTAACACTTGCCAGTAAGAGCCTTAACTTTGGTTCCGTAGTTTTTCTGTTCGCGCTACCATGGGTTCTGCTTCGAGCCGGGGCGATTGTTACAACCGCTCTGCGTTTTCCCTCCTTTTTCGTACTCGATTTCCTCCTGGGTGTGACCGTTGTCTCAGTTGCAGTCATGAGTTGGAAGTTCTTCGTGCCAGTCTCGCTGTGGGTTCTGCTGATCGTGCTTCTGGTTGCAGTCGCGAGTATTCCCAGGCTTCTTCCGCGTCATCAGCGCGATCCGCTGTCCGGCTTAGGGCTGCTAAGCGTAATTGTCTCTCTCGTTGCAGCAACCGGCTGGTCCCAAGATCTGATTTTCCCCACGACGTCCCTTAATGGGACCGTTGTGTTCAAGCCGTGGTCGGATTTTTTCATCCATGCCAGCTTTGTGGCGCGCAGTTTGGGGGGCAAAACTTTGTTTCAAGTTGGGAATTATGAGTGGAAGGGTTTTCCCGCAATCTTCTACCACTACGCGAGTTACTCTCTCCCGATATGTTTGGCGAAGGTGGGATCGCTTCCAGCTTATGCCACGGTCGTAGGCTTCTGGGCACCGTTTGGATCGTTTCTCACAGGATTGGCAAGCTATGCCTTGGGTCGAGCCTTTTGGAGTCAAGGCGCCGGAGTTGCGGCGTTGGTAGCTACTTTCCTTATACCTGACCTCTGCTTGTTAAACATCGCCCATCCTACTTATGGCTATTTCTGGCTGCAGCACGCCGCTCCGGGAGGTTTGTATGGTGTAGCAGTTGCTGGAACAGCGCTAATCCTTATCGCCCAGGGAGTGCGCGAAGGACGCCCCGTGTGGATAGGATCGGGAGTGGTGGTAGGGGCGCTCATTGTTTTTTTCAAGATTCAGATCTTCGCCGCGGCTTTCCCGCTGCTAGTTTCTTTTGCCATCGTGGGGTGGCCGCCGCGCAAACAGTGGCAATGGCTTATTCTCGGCGGCTGCGTGACCACCGGAGTTGCTCTGCTCCCGCTGGCGAATCGTTTTTACATTGGACCGAACGTCCGCTTCGATCTCTCCGGCAGCGTCTGGTATTGGGAGGTGCTGGCGAAGATGGCCAACGGTACGCCTGTCGAGCGTTGGTATCGGGTTTTCAACGACGTTCATCCGTTTCCTGCACATCTGCTGCAGGCGATCGGGTTACTCCTGGTTAATGCCTTGGGAATCTTCGCGGTCGTTGCTCCACTCGTGTGGCTCTTCGTCGCGTCGCGCAAAATGTGGCAGGCGTCGGAGGGAATTTCACTGGCTGCGATAGCGATTCTGTTGTTGATGACTTTTGGCATGGGTGGAACCGGCACCTCGGATAACGCACACGAATTCATACATCGCCCCTTTGTATGGGCTTACTGGCTGGTTGGCTCGCTTGCTGCGGGGCGCCTGTTTTCGATCCTCGCAGCCTGTCGTCCGCAACCATGGACCTGGGGCGTAGTCGTCAGCGCTATCATCTTACCACTGGTTCCAGTGTGTTATGGCTCGGGGCTACAGCGCGGCAAAGGATCGATAGGTAATGTGCGTTCCAGCATACGCGTGGATCGTGGTCTGATCGACTGCGCTCGATACATCAGAAACCAGCTTCCCGCCGATGCTGTCGTGCAGGATTCGCAGCTGGACAAATTTCTTATCGTTGGAGGATTAAGCGACCGACCCTCGTTTGCAGCCAGGGTTGATGAGTGGACGAGACAAAGCAAAGTCTTCCGAGAATCTCCCTACCGAGAGCAGATGGGAAAACTGCAAAGACTGCAGCAGGCCAACAACATTCCGGATTTGCAGCGCAGCGTCCGTGAAACTGGGATCCGCTGGTACGTGGCTCATCCAGGCGATCCCAACGTCTGGCCAGCCGAGTTTCGCGATCATCCGGCATTCGAGTCCAACGGCTATCGAGTCTACGACATGCAGCGTTGTTTCGATTTGCGCGGCTGATTTTTGCAGGCCGTGTGGCAGTCGGACGTCGTTTTTACTAGACGCTCGGCAGCAAACGTTGAACGTTCGCTGTTTCTGATATGCAAACCTCTCCGCAATCCTCAATCGATCTTCCCGGAATTAAGAAACTGCGCAGCGGCAAGGTGCGCGAAGTGTTCGATCTGGGCGAGACGCTGCTCTTTGTCGTCACGGATCGGATCTCCGCCTTTGACGTGATCCTTCCCGATCCGATTCCCTTCAAAGGCGCAGTGCTGAATCAGATTTCCGCTTTTTGGTTCAAGCGATTCGACGACATTTGGAATCACTTTGTCACGGCAACATTCGACAAATTCCCCAAACAATTGCAGCCGTTCCGCGAGCAGCTCGCCGGGCGCTCGATGATCGTAAAGAAAACCAAGCCGTTGCCGGTTGAATGCGTGGTGCGCGGTTATCTGGCTGGTTCCGGTTGGAAGGAATATCAGGAATCGCAGAGCGTTTGCGGGATTAAGCTGCCGGCAGGACTCAAGCTGGCGTCGCAATTGCCGGAACCAATTTTCACCCCCGCGACGAAAGCAGAAACCGGTCACGACGAGAACATCGACATGAAACGATGCGCCGAGATTCTCGGCGACGAATTAGCCGAGCGCGTGAAAAAGCTCAGTCTTGACATTTATTCGCGCGGCCGCGCACACGCCGACCAGTGTGGAATTATCGTCGCAGACACGAAATTTGAGTTCGGCACCGTCAATGAAGATTTGTATTTGATCGACGAATGTCTGACGCCGGATTCGTCGCGCTTTTGGCCAAAGGATCAGTACACTGTCGGGCAGAGCCCGCCGAGTTTCGACAAGCAATTTGTGCGCGACTATCTGGAGACGCTCGACTGGGACAAAACTCCCCCCGCCCCGCGTCTGCCGAAGGAAGAGATCGAAAAAAGTTCGGCCAAATACGTCGAGGCGTTTCGCCGCCTGACGGGAAGCGAGCTGGCAGAGGCCTAGAAGGTATCTCATTGATACCGCTGTCATGTTGAGCGGAGCGCTGCAACGAAATGCGAAGCATGAGGCCAGGCTTTCAAACATCTCTGGTCGTTTCTGTATAGAACGCTCCGGACCTAATCAGAGATTGAAAGCCTGGCCTCGCGGACTTCGTCCGCTACGTTGCAGCTTCGCTTTGCTCAGAATGACATTATGACCCGGCCTGACATTTTGTTCATCATGACCGACCAGCAGCGGTTCGACACGATCGCTGCGCTCGGAAACTCGCACATTTACACGCCGAACATGGACCGGCTGGTGCGAAGGGGAATCAGTTTTTCGAACGCATACGCGACCTGCCCAGTTTGCGTTGCCGCGCGCTACACAATCCGCACCGGATGCGAGCCGCCGACGACCCGAGTGTTCACCAATGCGAAGGCAAATGCTGTGGCGAGTCAAGCCGTGGAGATGGAAGCGCGTTGTGGGCCCTACCTGGGCCGAGCGATGTCGCGTCTTGGCTATCGAACTTTTGGAGTCGGGAAGTTCCATACGAATCCGTGGAACGAAGACCTCGGTTTCGAAACGTTGTGGCGCTGCGAAGAAACTTACCATCCACCAAATCGCGAAGGCGATGACTACGGTTCGTGGCTTGCGCGGGAGCATCCGGAGTTTGATTTCCTCGAGCAACCCATGGGCGAACGGACTGAGATGTTTTACCTTCCGCAACGCAGCCCGCTGCCGGCGAATCTAGGCGGCGAATGGTGGACGGCTGATCGCACGGTCGAGGAAATCGCAAAGTCAGATGATTCGCGGCCGTTCTTCGGATTTGTGTCGTTCGTCGGGCCGCATCCACCACTGGCTCCGCCGATTCCCTTCAACCGGATGTATAATCCCGATCGACTGCCAGAGGGAATCGTCGGCAACATCGAGGAAGATCACCTTGACGAAGAAATTCCTTTCATGCGTCACGCCATTTGGGCGGACGCAATTAATCCGACACTAACTAAAATCGTGAAGGCGCGTTACTACGGCGAAGTCACTTATTTGGATTATTGCCTCGGGCGAATTCTCGATGCAGTAGAAACGCAACCAAACTCCGAGAACGTTCTCATTTGTTTTTTTGCCGACCATGGCGATCTGCTCGGCGACCATCACGGCTGGCAGAAACAAAACTTCTTTGAGGCGGCCTGCCGCGTTCCAACCACGCTGCCTGCGGGAACCGAGCGAACTGAATTTATGAGCCTGGCAGATCTTTTCGGCATCGCGACCGGGGCTGCCGGCGCATGCGAGATGCGCGAGGGAATCGATGTCCTCAAAATGTTGCGAGGCGAATCCGCGCCGCGCCAACATCTCATCGGGATGGTTGAAGTTCCCGGCTCACATGATTTCAAAATCATGGTCCTGACAGACGAGTGGAAATACATTTTCATGGCGAACGGCGGACGGGAACAGCTCTTCAATCGCAAAAACGATCCTAACGAGTTGTCGAACTGCGTCAGCTCATCATCCTCGATCAGGCACGACTTATATGCTCTGGCGGTGAAAGCGTGCCGAGTCCCGGGCGCAACCGACGCGATCGACGGCAATAAGCTCCGGGCATTTCCGTTCCGTCAACGGCCACCGACCCGCATCTATCAATTCGACCGGTCTCGTGGCGTGCTCGGATTTCCCGACAAACCTCAGGACGCGCTGAAAATCTTCGACCGCGCCA
>Ga0193719_10001224_pt1 | contig 10095 bp, 11 predicted proteins | sample U2a2metaG_FD_160103 | JGI IMG/M metagenome (GOLD analysis project Ga0193719, IMG submission 160103) | Soil microbial communities from a riparian zone of the East river system, Colorado, United States - U2a2 | ecosystem: Environmental > Terrestrial > Soil > Riparian zone | place: USA: East... | reverse complement strand
TTTCACGACTCGGAGATTCAAGTCCTCTCCGCAAAAGAACAGACCCACATGTTCGTCGCCGAGGGCTCCCTGTTTTCCTCTTCTGAGGAGGTCAGAGAAATGCCATCCAGGCTTGGGGTTTGTGTTCTTTGCTTCTTGATTTTCATGGCTCTTGCTTGGATACCTAAAGCACAGGCCCAAGCCTCTACGGCTGGCAACCGCCCCGCAGCGTCTAAGAACCTATTGGACCCAGTCCTTTCTTACTCGACCTATCTTGGTGATGTTGGGGCACCGCCAGGTTCATCAGCAGTGGACAACGCGGGAAACGTTTGTGCAGTTGCTGGCAATCTTCTAACGAAACTCCGGAGCGATGGTGCAGTTGTCTATTCCAAGAGCGATTCCGGTTGGGGGTTGGGTGCGGCAGCTATCGATTCTCAAGGCAATTGCTATGTCGCTGGGGGAGGTAAGATCGCCCCGACCCCTGGAGCCTTCCAGGCGAATGCACTGTCCGGGCCATTCGTAATGAAGTTCGATGCGGCAGGGGGAATAGTCTACGCGACATACCTAGGTTTAGGCAGCGCAAACAGTGACTTTAACGGATTGGCGGTCGATTCGTTGGGAAACGCTTACCTGAGCGGCGACACGAATTCCAATGATTTTCCCACGGCACATGCTTTCCAGGCGACTTTCGGCGGAGGAAATAGTGATGCCTTCGTCGTTGTCTTGAATGCTTCCGGCACTGGCCTGGTGTATTCGACCTACCTTGGCGGCAGCGGTAACGATGTCGGCAATGGCATCGCGGTCGATTCCTTCGGCAACGCCTATGTTACTGGCGACACATCCTCGCCGAATTTTCTTACGATCGCTGCGTTTCAGCCGAGTCTTGGAGGAACGCGGAGCGCATTTGTCGTGAAACTGGATTCCGCCGGGAACCCAATTTACTCGACTTTCCTCGGGGGCACTGGCGTCTCGTTCGGTACCGGCATTTCTGTGGACACAAGTGGCAACGCATACGTTGCCGGGACGGCGGGGGCAGGCTTCCCGCTGGTAAATCCTCTGCAGAGCGCAAATTCCAGTTCTAGTTTTATTGCCAAGCTGAACGCTTCCGGATCCGCCCTGCTCTCAACATACTTCGGGTTTAATGTGTCGGGAGCTAAGATCGCAGTTGACTCAAACCAACGAATATACATCGTAGGCGAGGCTTCGACGATAAGTAGTGTAGGTAGCGTTTCCTCTCTGCAACAGAACTTCGGTGGCGGAGACACTGATGGATATGTCACCGTACTCGATACTTCAGGTGGCACAGTGGTTTTTTCAACCTTGCTCGGAGGCTCTGGTAACGAAGAATTCCTGAACGTAGGGGTCGACTCGAGCGGAAATATCTATGTATCCGGAACTACAGGCGGTACTAATACAGCCGGTAATTTTCCGATTGTGAATGCCATCAATGGCACCTTTGTGCCCTTTCTGGCATGTGCCCCTCATGCGATTTGCGGCGTCGCCAGGCCAATCCAAGACATTGTACTGAAGATTGCGCCAGTCTCGGGCACGGTGCTGGCATTTCCCTCAGTTGTGGACTTCCGGGGGGAGCCCTTAGCCATCGGACAGTCCAGCGAAGTTGCAGCGTCGATACTTGTGGCCAACCCGAACAGTTCCAACACCATCACAATTTCCGGGATTGTCGTTGCAGGCGACTATTCGCAAACCAATAATTGTCCACAGACGCTGGGGCCGGGGGCTAGTTGCACTTTAAGCATCACTTTTACGCCCACGAGTGCTGGCACCAGAACCGGGACCATCACGATCACCGACAGCGCGCCGGGCAGCCCTCACACAATCAATTTGATAGGAACCACCCTCGTCCCTCAGGTCGACATTACGCCGACCCAGCTCTCTTTTGCTTCCGAGGTGGTTAGCAGCAGCAGTTCTCCCCAAACCGTTACGTTGACTAACACGGGAGGGGCCCCTCTGAGCATTGGAAGTATTTCAGTTCTAGGTGACTTCGCAGAAACGAACAACTGTGGCGTTTCGGTCGCTGCCTCAACCACGTGCCAGATCGCTGTCACTTTCACTCCGACCGTCACCGGAAACCGAACTGGTACGTTGACGGTGGTTTACACCGCAGCTGGGAGTCCCCAAACGGTTTCATTATCGGGCATCGGCACCGGCACCAGCCCCGCCTTAGGCCTGGGTGTCACCCCAGGAGATTCAAGTTCGGCTACTGTCGCAGCTGGACAACCCGCCTCCTACGCTTTTTCTATCGGAGGCGCCGGGATGAGTGGGACGGCTTCGTTGAGTTGCACGGGTGCGCCGATGGGCGCTGCTTGTTCGATACCTACTAGCGAACCGTTGAGCGCCACCGTCCCCGCAAGCTTTGGTGTCAATGTGACGACTACATCACGCACCATCGGTGCTCTTCATCCGCCTGCTTTCACACCCTGGTTGTGGACGGTAGCTGTGCTGGGAATTGTAGTTTGGCCTGGAATGAGTCTGCCTAAGCGGTCAGTGCGGCGATCTCTCTGGCTCATACCGTTGACGTTACTGTTCTTCTTGGCCTCTTGTGGAGGCAGCGGTACTACAAGCGGTGGCGGCGGAGGCGGCCACCAGCCGAACCCCAATGGAACCCCAGCAGGGACCTACACCCTAACGGTGAAAGCGACTTCGGGTTCTACCACAGAGACGTCCTCACTTACGCTGATCGTGCAGTGATAGGGACGCCGACGGCACACCCGATCGGTCCGGCCCTCCGCTTTTCACGCTGGCGCCAGCGCAGGGTTGCCAGGCGGCCCATTGCTGGACCCCGCTTGCTGCATTCAAATTGGGGATTTCGGGACGGTCGGCGCTACTGTTCACGGGGCAAGTTTCACTCCGAATATCTCATGCAGTTTCGCTCGCCACTCGCCTTCGCCCGACAACACCCGCTCTTCGCGGGCGCCGTTGCGCCTTTCGATCAGCATTCTATTCGATAGGGTAATCCGGCCCTCGGGTGCTGCACATTGGTCGGCCACATGATCCTCCCGAGGAGGAATCCCCGCAGGCTGTGTCGTACGAGGACTGGCAGGAGCAGAAAGGAGCGAGCGAGGAGACCGCCGCCGAGCGTATAATCACGCCGCCATGAACAAACCGCGAGAGGCTTTTTGTTTGCGCCTTCTAGCCGTCTTTTACATCGGATTAATTCTAGGTGGCTTCAGTCTTCACTTCTGGACAGTTAAGGTAGTTCTCCATGTCGAAGGTCGCGGCTCAGCGGTTCTGGCGCTTGTAATTCCAGTCGGAGCCGAAATCTACTGGGCGATCAAGGAGTGGCGTTCGCTCGGATTCGCTAACATCTACACGCTCGCTGTCATCGGCTACGGCGTACTCTGGCCACTCATCGCATGGGCATTAACCACTCTTGAAAAAACGAGTAAGGAGCAGACCGAGCAAAACTTCGGGGATGCGTGCGAGTTAGTCGCCGAGTTCCTGCTTAGGCCACATCCCTGTGGGCCTGATTGCCCCTGCTTGCAGCTTCGCAAAGTCGAAAGGATCAATGAGGCGATCCGCAAACTTCACTTGCAAAAACTTCAGAGCAAACCCAGAAATCCTTAGGGGTCATGTCCACCAACAAATCCGCAAAGGGGACCGCGAAGAGGTGGGCGCGATGGATTTCTCGCAGTGTTTCTGCCGTGGGAGCGGTCGGGCCAGCGTAGTTGATGCGGCGCAGGTATGCGGTCACGTTCAGCATACTGTCGATTGGATGATGTTAGCTCACACAACTGTTCCTGCGTGGCACGCAAGTGCCGATCGGCCAGGGCGGCCACTGTCGCCGGGTTGGTTTCCCCATCGGCCAGCGCCGTTAGCCTACGCCGTGCACTGGCGCCCCGCAGATCCGAGACCAAGCTGGACAACTTGATATGTGCCTCTTCCAGCAGAGACTCCAGTCGGTTGTGCAACTGTACCCGGTTGCGCCTCAGCTGATACTTTCGGCGCATCACCGTACGCCACAAACGCTGTTCAGCATCCGGCACAAAGCTCAGAGTCAGCTCGTGTGCCACGAGTCGCTTCACCAGACGATCGGCATCGGGGAAATCCTTCTTCCGCCCCTGCGGCCCACGGTTTGACTGCGCCTGTGCCAGATGCAACGTTCCCGACATCGGGCCCGCGCCTTCCCCTTTTTGGCGCATCGGCTTCCAGTGCCGTTCCAGCGCTCCCCACACCGGTTTCCAATACTGTGCCTCGATTCCATTACCGCTTCCTCGACCTCTTGTTCGAGCAGCCACGCGGCGAGCGACCGCAGTTGTTCGGGGTTACTGCCAAACAGCCGCCGCTCAAACCGGTACTCGCCTTCGACTTCCACGTCGGACACCACCACTGCTAGCATCTTCTTATGGACATCGATCCGGCTATCCTGTCGGGCGTACGTTCCTCCTGGAGCGGAGAGCGTGCTGCCAGTGCCTTAAACAGGGTCGCAGGCTATCGCCGCTCCCCTTGCGGGGAGACAACGACGCCCAATTATTCGCTCAATCACGCACGCTCCGGATCAGACAACTTAACCGCCTCGACTTATCCATTGTTGAATCGACCTCGCCGTTCCGAGCCCGCTCAGATTTTACCTCGGAGTGATTTTCATGAGGTTTCGCCGGCCGCAGGCCCTGGCTGACAACTTAGGATCATCCGTAGCCGCCCGCGATCTTTCCGATGGCCAGAAGATACTGCTCAGCGCCAGTCTGGAGCATAAAAGACAGCAGAATGTATCGAACGCGAGATTGTAAAGCAGGCGTGGGTGGTGGAAGGACGCGAGGCCGACGCGGAGGCCGCTAGAGGGCACTATCAGCGGGCGCAGGCACTTGCCGGTCTGAACCCCCTAGCGGGACTGAAGCCAGGCACGGTGTCCGGTCCCCATAGTAGAGTGCTCCAAGAAGGGTTTATCCAGAGAGCTACGGACCTCGTGCGCGCGGAAGAGACCCGCGTCAGCGCCCAGGGCCAGGCTCTCCAGCCTGCGGCGGGATTTAGAAGAGCTGAAGGCAGGTGAGATACGAAGGTTTGATCTTCCATGATCTCCGACGTAGCGCGGTACGTGAGATGGTCCGAAACGGTATCCACGATTCCACCGGCAATGTTGATCTCGGGACACAGAACCCGCAGTGTTTTCGACCGCTACAACATCGTCAGTGAATCCGACCTACTGCAGGCGGCGGTGAAAATGCAAGATGGCCGGAACCGTCACCAAACTGCGAAGGCGCACCAAGAGTCCCAATCCTCTGGGCAGGGTTTGGGCAGAGTTGAACAAAATGGCGCTCAAAGTGTGAAAGAAACAGCAACCGTTCTTCCGGTTGTTGTCCTACCTAACTGATGTTTTCTGAGTGGGTTGAGGCTTGCTGCCGGGAGGGGGAGTTGAACCCCCAAGACCCGAAGGTCGGCGGATTTTGAGTTCACAGGAGGGTTCTGAACCGTTTGGAAAATTTTCTACTGTACTCCTCTTTTCAACCGATTACGAATAAGTCGATTTGATCCGTGCTGCTTACACATGATTCGTTTTGAAAATGGAACTACTACACTTTTACTACAGTGGGAATCTCGACCAAGTTCGGGATTGTCCGGTTGTTCTAGATTTACGCACGAAATGGAGGCAAGCAATGTTGGTCAGAACGCTGGATGATTTGGCTCCCGGGAAAGGCGAGATCCGGACACCCTCGTGGTCGAGTCGTCGACTGTTGCACAGGGACGATGGGATGGGAGTTACACTGACCGACGCCGTTCTCGAGGCTGGGCTGGATCAGGTGTGGTGGTACAAGAACCACCTCGAGACGGTTTACTGTCTCGAGGGTGAAGGAGTTCTTGAGGATCTTGGCACCGGCAAGTTCTACGAAATCAAGCCCGGGACGTTGTATGCGCTCGACAAGCATGAGCGGCATCGCTTGAAGGTCAAGCGAAGGATGCGGGTGATCTGCACATTCGTTCCACCGCTTGTGGGGGCGAGATACACGACGCGGAAGGCTCCTATGATGCTGGATGAAACATGCGCCACAGGCTCTGTCGCCTGCTTGCCTTCAGCAGGTGTAGACCCTATGGAAAACTGAAGCCTTATCACTGAACGCGGGCTCAAATCCTGGCGGAGACACCCCCCGATCTCGGTAAATGGTCTCCGCGCTGCACGAAAAGTCGATATCATCGTGAATCACTGGCCGACTACTTAAACTCCTAATAATTTCGCAATAATTTCGCACCCCAAAACTTTCAAACCCCGGCAAATCGCAGCAAAACGCTGGCAAACCCCATCGTGCACGTTTCTCGCAGACTGAATATAATTAACGTAATAAATAACCATAATGTATTCAACTAGTTACAATGGATCTACCAGCTTACCCCCATCCTACCGTACTCAACCCTCATTGAAAACCTGGCAAATCGCAGCCAAATGCTGGCAATCCCCATCGCACGGGTTACGCTAACCCATGTAGTTTCAATGGGATGACCATTTCCTCAAGTTAGTCCGATTTTGGCTCCGGGTGTCCATTCTGACCGCCAAGGCCAAGAAATCGAATTGCGGGGAAACGGAGAGGGACATGTTCCGGTGGAGTAATTAATTAAGGAGCAACTTGCAGGTGGACCGAGACCCAGGTCGGGCAAGAAACTTCGCTGTCAGGTTCCGAAGTCGGCGGTTGACAACTGGATTTAGAGAGTCAAGGCAAGCTTCGGTATTCGATCCATCATTTATCTACTGGACCAGCGACAGATGCGGCTCTGCGCGGATCTTCGAATGGATTTGGTTTCTTATTATCGAGCAAGAGGATTTCAAGTCGTGCATATTCCAGTTCGCAACTACAAGCATCCAGCACTCTCGGATCGCGAACTCGAGAAAGGTTGCGTGAATAAAGTGCAAGCAACGGAGCCGTCGACCCGTTCTAAGCATCTAAGCTGGTCTCAGACACGTACGGGGAGTGACGCATGCACCCACGTTGGAACGATATTTATACAATTCTGCTCCTGTTATTCGCGGGCACTCTGTTTCCCGCCAGCGCCCGTTGCCAAACGGAGTCATTCGAAGCCTTGCCATCTTTGCCATCTTCGGTAGAAGGCACAGTTCAGATCCCTGCGGGCGGAAGTTTCGACATCTCTACCCTGCCTCCGGAGACGTTTGAACGAGACACAAGGGGAGAAGAGTCGGCTGCGCAAGACCCGACGGAAAGCTCGCCGCAGCCAGAGATTCAAACGCAGGAGTCGCAAGGACTGGTAATGCGCTCTGTGAAGAGAACCTTGGAGGACCAGAAGGAGCTTTATCGAGCTCCCTTCAAGCCTTCCAATCTTAAGTGGGACGCGCTGGTGCTAGGAGGAACGGCAGCGCTTTTAGCCACAGACCGGAACATTGAGAAACACATCGGCAATGCACATTACACGTTTTATCAAGCCACTTCCGACGTTGCGATCGCGGGGCTGGGAGCGACGCTGGGTGGAGTGTGGATATGGGGTATCAAGGGCGATCATCAGCACGCCAAGGAAACGGGAGTGCTGGAATTGGAAACGTTGGTTAACACATTCCTGATCTACACACCGATGCAGTTACTGGCGGCACGGCAACGCCCGGGCGAAGGAAACGGGAATGGAGATTTTTGGAAGCACCACAACATCAACACTTCATTTCCCGGTGGACACTCTATGTTCACCTTCGCGATGGCGACGGTAGTGTCACACGAATATCCGCAAAAGTGGGTGCAGGCGCTGGCCTACTCGGCAGCAACCATCGTGACGGTCACCCGGTTCATGGCCCGGGATCACTGGTCGGCGGACATGTTTGCAGGAGCAGCGCTGGGAATCGGAATCGGGGCTCATGTCTTTCATGCGCACTGCAATCCGGATTTAAGCGATTCGTGCAAACACCACGTTCGGTGGATCTTCTGATGAAGAAAACAGTTCTTGCAAAATCGGCATGCTCGCGCGAAGGATTACTACAGTTTTACTACAGTTAGAAGCTTTGACTGGAAATGGTTGCCTAGAAAGCGCCGCTTCAAGATGGTGGTAGGTTATTCAAAACACTGAGGTTAATTCTGGTGCCGGGAGGGGGAGTTGAACCCCCAAGACCCGAAGGTCGGCGGATTTTGAGTCCGCTGCGTCTGCCAGTTCCGCCATCCCGGCTTTAGATCGTAAGCTGCGGAGAAATCAAGTTTAATTGATGATTTGGCCGTTGGCAACTTGCCCTTCCACCCAGTCGCACAGCCAATGGAAAAGAGGCCTACATAGCTCCTAAGGACGAATTTCAAAGCTATGGTCCAAACCAAATGAGCAACAGACCGTCGAGCTAGCTGACCCGGCCACGGCCAAACGCAGCTTTGACGAGCGGTCGGAACAGGTACCAGACGGCCCACAGCAGGTATAAGCCCGGCACCGACGCAGTCACGGCATCAGCGATGCCGGGCGCTCTAATCACCCGAACCGGAATGGCGATCAACGACAATGCATAAAACACAATGGCGACCCAGCGCGCCCAGTTTTGCAATTTCAGCAAGGCCACACTAATCCCGACACCGAGCAGCACCACTACGATCAGTATTCCAAGCGATCTGCCTTGCGGTCGCTCCGGCGACACCAGCATTTCATTTACAGCAAGTGCGAACCCACCAAGGATATTAAGCACCGCAATGACCGTAACGCCTATAGGTCGCTTCATAAATCGGATGCCAAACGACGGCGTTGTTCTAGCGCTGTGCTCCTGCGAGGCTCGCGTTCCAGAATCCTCGTGACTATAGAATAGGACCCGCCAGTGCTTTCTGTCTGGTTCGGCATGGGTTGACCCGCTGGCATTGTATACGCGGAAGGTGTCATAAGACCTTGCTATTTTTGCTCACGGATAATGATGTGGCATTTCCTATTCAAGGAAAGAAACAATGAACACTAAGGAGATCTCGCACTCGGGAAGGTTTGCGCGGAGTTTGCAAAGAATCACCTTCGGTCTACCAACATTTCTTGTCTTGGGTGCTTCGCTGTTTCCGCTCGTTGCACAAGCCCAGAGTGCCAGCTCACCGACTTTTCATATCAACTCGCAACGCCTACAAGGCACTTTTGAAAAATTGGCCGAGTTCGGCCAGAACCCAGAAGGTGCCGTAACTCGCCTAGGGTTCTCGGAAACTGACTTGGCTGCCCGCAAATACGTCACAGGTTTGATGAAGCAAGCGGGGCTTGAAGTAGGGATTGATCCTGTCGGAAACGTCTTCGGCCTGCGTGCAGGCAAAGAGAAGTTGCCCATATTGCTTTTCGGGTCGCATATCGACTCGGTGCTAGATGGCGGAAACTTCGATGGGGACGTGGGTAGCATGGGGGCGATTGAAGTTGTGCGGGCCCTGAACGATGGGAGCGTAAAGACTCGGCACCCACTGGAAGTGGTCATTTGGACGAACGAAGAGGGCAACCACTTTGGGATCGGGACGTTGGGTCGGGCGTTGCGGCTGGGTCTCTCGGACCTGAATTTCTCGAAGTGAAGGACGAGCAAGGGCTGACACTGGCGGATTGGCTGCGCCGTTACGGCCAGAATCCGTCCCAGCTTACTAACGCACACATCCAGCGTGGCGCTTTGTCGGGTTTTCTCGAATTGCATATCAACAAGGCCCTAACCTCTACGAGACCAAAGTACCGATCGGCGTTGTGCAGGGGATCGTGGGTATCAAACGCTGGGATTGTGTCACTACCGGGTTCGCCAGCCACGCGGGCACCACTCCGATGAATCGCAGGAAGGACGCCCTCGCCGCAGCTTCAAAAGACGTGCTTGCCGTGCGCGACGTGGTACGGGCAGTCAAGTCGGCACTGTAGGATATGTCAAGGTAACGCCCGGAGCAATCAACATCATTCCCGGCCGCGTTGCGTTTCCAGGGGAGTTACGCGTCCTCGAAGTTGCGAAGATTGATCGCATGTGGGAGCACATTCAGCAGAGATTTGCAGCGACGGATGTTGCAGAAAACGTCGAGACCCGCTGCAACCTGACGGAACACTCGGAACCCGCTAAGGCCGACCCAAAATTGCAAACCGCCGTCCGTGAAGCGGCAAGGTCGCCTGGTCTGGCAACGAAAGACTTGCCCAGCCTCGCAGGACAGGACGCGCAAGAGATCGCCCGGGTTGCGGCCATGGCAATGATCTTTGTTCCTAGTAAAG
>Ga0193719_10001221_pt1 | contig 10112 bp, 15 predicted proteins | sample U2a2metaG_FD_160103 | JGI IMG/M metagenome (GOLD analysis project Ga0193719, IMG submission 160103) | Soil microbial communities from a riparian zone of the East river system, Colorado, United States - U2a2 | ecosystem: Environmental > Terrestrial > Soil > Riparian zone | place: USA: East... | reverse complement strand
GGCCCGCCCGCCATACCGCCTGCCACCAGCATTTCGGGAATCAACGGCTTCGCGCGCTCACATCGAAGGAAAGCTCCAGCGCCTGGCCGGGATCCAGCGCGCGCCAACGCGCGATGAGCGCTTGTGCGGCGGCACGCACTCGGGTGAGATCGTCTTCCGTGAGCGCCGTCCAGCGCGTCGTCCGGTCGTGCTGCGCTTGGTACAGTTTCGCCTTCTCATTCAGATCCGCGGCGGTCCACTTAACACCACTCGCACGCTCGGTGTCGAGAAATCCGACGATCAGCTCCGACGTCACGGCCTCGTCCGGCATTGGGCCGCGCGGCCATGGCGATCCGAAGTCGCCGATAGCCCAACCCTTGGAGACCAGTCCGTAGAATCCGTGATCGTGGCCGAGCGTCACCTCGACGGCGTAGTGGGTAAGGTCGTGCAGGGGAAAGAACACGGCATTCTTTCCTCGCTGCCGCTGCCATGTCACACTGCCGTCGGCACGTGTGCAGGTGAGAACACATCCGCCGTCGGCGCGTTTCGCGATCTTGATCTTCATCACGCGTCGTCCAGCTGCGCGAGGAGCTTCTTTGGCGCGGTCAGGCGATAGGCATCGCGCATCAGCTCCGCGACCTCGGCCCAGTCGACCTTTCCGTCGAGCCAGACCCCGACCCAGCCGCTCGGACCGACGTAGGGCGGCACGAAGAAGCGACGCGGCGACGCGGCGACCATCAGCGCCTGGTTGCCGAATCCCGCCTTGCACCAGACGGCGTGGCGTCCGCCGCCGTGGTGAGTGTTGGCGCTCGCGTACATCGCGAACAGCTTGTTCTTGACGCGAAACGTCGGCTCGCCCCACGCCACGGCCTCGTGTGCCTCGGGAAGAGCGAGGCAGATCTTGCGCAGGCGGGCGAGTGGGCCTGGTGGCATCGGCGGACCGTTAGGCCTTCTCGACCGCCAGCATGTTCGCGTCTCGTGTCAGCACCCAGTTGCCGCCGGCGTCTTTGCGGAGGATGGACAGCGTGTGCCCAGCGCGGCGGATCGGCGCTCCGCCTGCTCTCGGCGTCATCGTGACGGTCAGATGCGTCCAGCAGTACGCCCAGTCGCCGCGTACGACGACCTCCTCGAGCTTGCCCTGCGCCGTCAGGCGGAAGCGATCGCCGGCCGCTTTCTGGAGGGCCGCGAACTCGTCGCGTCCACGAATCGGCGGCTGACCGGGCGTCAGGAAGATGACGTCCTCCGACATGAGCGTCAGCACCTGTGCGACGTCGCCTTCCTCTGAGGCGCGGTGCCATGTCGTAATGAGGTTTCGAATTGCCCGCTCGTCGTCGCTCATCTGCGCCTCCCGTCCGATCCTACCAATCCCCGCGCTTCTCTCCCCTGCGATATGCGCCGAGCAATGAGAATATTATCCCTGCGTTGCCGATTCCGAGCCCGCCGTAAAAGGCGATCGTTCCAACGGTGTAATTCGTCGTGTGCCCGCTCCAGAGAATGCACGCGATCCCGAGCGCTGACCACCCGAGGCACGCGAGGGCGGTTCTCGCCAGATCGCGGCGGCGGTCCCGATTCGCCTCGACATGCGCCGCTGCCTCGCGAGCGGCGATCGCGTCGAGCAGTTCACGGCTCGGCGACATCAGCGGTTCGCCCTGTCGCGCAGCTCTCGCGGCCCGATGGCATGGTGGGTGAAAAGTTCGCGTTCACACGTTAGGCGCCTGGCGCGCGCGGCTCGGCGATCGTCTTTCGAAGAAAGTAGCGGCGAAACCCGGGCGGATAATCGTCCTGCACTCCGAAGACGCCATAGCCCTCGCCTTCGTAGAAGGGGCGTGCCTGATAGTCGACGGTGTCGAGATACACGTGTGCACAGCCGCGGCGGAGTGCTTCCATCTCCGCCGTTCGAAGGAGCGCTCGCCCGACGCCGTGCCGGCGGTGGCGTTCCTCCACCCAGAGGAGGTCGATGTGCAGCCAGCGCCACCCCGTCTCGCCGACGAGTCCACCGACGATGACGCCGTCGGCGTCGCGTGCGGCGAGCGTCAGATTCTCGAAGTCGGGCGGCTCGGCGTGCTGGCGATTGAAGGCGCGCAGGCCGGAGAATACGATCGCGCGCGTTTCTTCGGCTGGCTCGGGCTCGACGACGATCGTGACAGGGAGGCGTGACTCCGCCATCGGACCGGTCTCAGGGACGGGCATAGGACTCGAGATAGCCGCACGCCTCGCAGCGGAAGCTCACGACCGACAGCACACGGCGATTCTTGACGCTGAGTCCCTTCCAGAAGCTTCGCTCTGGTACGCCTTCCACCCAGTGGGTGGCGCCGAGTCGGTTGCGGTCCCCGCGCTCCAGGAGATAGCCGGGCTGCATCTTCTTCTTGCACTGCGGGCACTCCACGCGCGGCTCGCGCATCGGCTCTCCTGAACCCGTTTAAGGTCGCTTCACGACGTTAGGCGGGACGAAGCAAAGCGACGACAACGACTTTATCGACGACAACGACCTTATACGGATCAGTCGAATCGTGCCGGATCAGGTCGGATGCTACGTCAGAACTGCCAAACCATCAGGTCGGATGATTCCGGATCAGTCGGATGGACGTCGAGAGTTGATACCACCCAGCAGACCTCTCGCCGCGGCTGGACAAGGCACACACATCAAGGAAGTACAGGCAGTTGCAGTTTCAAAGACAGTCAGAACTTCCCTTTTTTGAAAACAACCTCGGGTGGCCTCTCAGCTCAAGTGAGGCACTTGCATCCGTTCCATCCGGTGCATCCGATTAAACTTGCGAGGTAGATGCGAGTCTGAGCAGTCTGCGCGACGTCAGTATGTTCTGCTCACGTTCACGACGTGCGTCTGGGATCCGCTGCCGCCGAAGGCAGCCGACGCGCCGAGGACGAAGCCGAACTCGTAGAGACGGCCCTTGTTGTTGATCTCATAGATGCGAACGCCGTCGAGGAAGAGACTGACGAGGAACGTGATCGGGCAGATCAGGCCATGCCAGAACCCGGCCCAGAAGCCTGCCGGCCCGGAGCCGGGCACCTGATACTTCGAATTCGGTCCGGCGACGGCGAGAACGTTGGCCATCGGTTCGATCTCCGTGATGCTGGGTGACACGCCGCGACGAGATTCATGACATGGTCGTGTTCATCGCGTATGCTGCGCGAGGAGTATGTCGTCCCGGCAGTGGAGGGTCAATGCGACAACAACGATTCGGCGGCGGCGCATCGTGAGATTGTGGATCGATGCCGACGCCGCGCCGCGCGACGTGAAGGAGATCGTGTACCGTGCATCGGAGCGGCTCAAGCTCGCCACGGTGCTCGTCGCCAACCAGCGGATTCAGCTGCCTCTCGGTTACTCGTTTCTCTCCGCGGAGCGCGTCGACGGAGGACCGGACGTCGCGGACCGGTACATCGCCGCGGAATCCCAACCCGGCGACGTGGCAGTGACGGCCGACATCCCACTCGCCGCGATCCTCGTCGCCAAGGGCGTCACGGTCATCGATCCGCGCGGCGCCGAGCTCACGCCCGAGAACATCGGCGAGCGTCTCGACGTTCGCGATTTCATGGACGGCCTCCGCGGTGCCGGAGTGGAGACCGGCGGTCCGAAAGGCTACGGGGCCCGCGAGAAGCAGGCGTTCGCCTCGGCGCTCGATCGCGTGCTCACGCGAGCGATGCGCGGACGCGCCTGACTGCGGGATGCGAGTGGCGTAAGACTACTGGCCGCTCAACTCTCCTCACCGAAACTGGCTTCGTCGCCGCGCGCCACTCGGACGGCGGCGCGAATCTCCGCCGCGATCGACACCCGCGCGTCGAGTGGCGACGGAATGAGTCCCATCCACTGGTGCTCGATCTGCGCCAGGTGTTCGGCGATCACGTCGTCGCTCGCATGGTGCAGCACCAGCTCGAGCACGCCGGCGGCGTAGCCCTCGTATTCGTCGCGCGGCCAAGCCGGGTCCAGCGCCCGCGCGCCAATCGGATCCCAGCGCTCGAAGAGCACTCGATTGACGGCGGCGATCAGGTCGTTCATGTGCTGCGCATTATTTCCTCACCACTCTCGACAGCACGTCGGCGACGCGCTTCTCCAACTCACCAGTCGACTCGCACGCGCTGTACTCGCCGGCGAAGTTTACCGGCTTCGCGGACGCCTGGACGACGGTCGCAGCGGTCGTCTGGCCCGTACCGGCGGGTTGCAGCTGCGTGAGTACGGAGAGGCTGATCTCATACGTCTCCGCGCTCTTGAATCCCTGCGCTTGACCGCAATCGAGATAACGAGTCAACGGCACGCCGCCCAACTTGCGACGCAGCTTGTACCCCTCATTGCCGACGACGCGGCTCAGCGTATCCATCTTGCCGACGGGAATGCCGATCGAATCGTAGGCGACGGGAAGGGCGCGCCACACGTCGGCGATCGGGAACTCGAGCGTCACGAGACCAGGCCTAACCGTCGATGTCATCGTTACGGACGTAGTGCCGGTCGTCGTCGCGACACGCGTCGTTTCGACCGAAGTTCTCCCAACAGCGCTTGTCGCCGAGGACGCACATCCCGAGATGGTGGCGAGCGCGATTGCTGACAGCACGGCGGTTGAATGCATCACACGTCACCTTTTCTGAGGGTTCTCATCGCTCAGGAACTATCCCCGTCGTGAGTGTCCGGTGCCTCGCGACGACGAAACTTCAGAGCCGCGTGCCCGTGGTGTAAGGAGTCGTAAAACCTTTTCGCCGCGACAGCTGTCCAAGCTACAGATGTTCGATGACCACCGGCGCCGACCAATCGTGCCGCACCGCGATGGCCGTCTCTCGCAATGAGGACGTCATGAAGATCGCCGCATGCCCATCGTCGTCTTCCGCCTTCGGTCACCTGACAGCCAGCCGCTCGCTCCATCTGGTCGCGATAGCGACGAGTGTATTGCTCGCCGCATGCGCAGGCACCGGTCCCAGTCAGTCGCGCGCCCTTGAGAACACGTATACGATGGCGCGGGGAGACAGCCCCGGGATTGTGGAAGTTACGAGGAATGATCTGAGCGCCGCCAGCACCGGAAGCTCGCTCTACAGTGCGATTCGCTATCTGAGGCCGCGGCTGCTCGAGCCCCGTCATGACATCAGGGGGCTGCCGTCGTCCGCCATCTTCGCGGTCTACGTGAACGGCATTCGCGTCGGAAGTCTCGAGGCGCTGGAGACGATCCCGAGTAACCGCGTTCGTAAGGTGGAGTTCCTGCCGGCCGACGGCCGACGCCCGTACGGCTATCGCTACGAGCCGGGCGCGATACTCGTCACGCTGATACGCGACCGCTTGTAAGGACTCCTTCAGCGCGGCTGAAAATTGGTCGTGCGATACGACAGCTCTTCGTCGGCCATTTCCCGTACGTAGTCGATCGAGATAAAGACCGGGAATCCGCGCGCGGGATCATAGCTGGCGTTGATCGCGTCGGCTTCCTGGCGGTGCGCGTCCTCGATCACCTCGAACAGGCCGTCGACCGTTGGGAAGTTACCGGCGTCGGTTGGCGCGACGGCGGCGCCGTTGTCGACGTACGTGCGCGATTCAACGACGCCGTCGCGCACCGAGACGATGACCGGGCCGCTCCCCTCCTGCGTGCAGAAGCAAAAACGGGCGACGGTGATCGTGTACGCGGCCGGTCTCGTGCGTTCCCACTTGAGACGCGCCGCCTGGAGCTGCCGCTCGGGTGCGGTCGGGCCGTCACATGCGCCGACCGTGACTGCGGCGGCGGCGAGACATGCAAACGTCAGGCATGCAAGGCGCATAGCGATTCCTTCAGCGAGGCTGAAAATTGGTCGCGCGATACGTCAGCTCGTCGTCGGCCATGATACGATTGTAGTCGATCGATATGGTGACCGGGAATCCGAACCCCGGGTCATAGGTGACGTCGACCGAAGCCGCGCGCCGGCGGTGCGCATCGTCGATCCGCTCGAACAGACCATCAATTGATGGGAAGAGGTCGGCGTACGTTGGCCCGACAGCAGCCGCGCTCGCCACATACGTCCGTGATTCGATGACGCCGTCGCGCACCGCGACGACGACCGGCCCCGACATCTCCTGTGTACACTCGCACCAGCGGGCGACGGTAATCGTGTACGCTGCGGGTCTCGCGCGTTCCCACTTGAGGCGCGCCGCCTGTAGCTGTCGCTTGGGTGCCGTCGGGCCACCACATGCGCCGAGGATGGTAGCGCCGGCCGCGAGGCATGCAAACGTCAGGGATGTCACGCGCATATCGCTCTTGGTCGGGAAAGGCTGATCAGATGGAGACTGCTCATGACAACCTGTCCAGGACCGGCGGCGTCACTGTCCCTTCGTCGCACATCGCCGGCCTGCACACCCACCTGGCCAATGACGGTGTTCAAACTGATCCTCGTGGATCGATCCGACTGATCCGAAAAACTGCCTCTTGACAAATCGCGAGAACTGTTGAAATATCAGCACAGTTGATTTTTCAGCACAGAAACGCGTGTCCCGCTCGAGCGCTGAATTCGCCCTCTTATGGCCAGCCCAGTCATGACGAAGAAACAGGACCTCCCCGCTCTCTCCCGCCGCGAACGGCAGGTGATGGACATCCTCCACCGGCGCGGTGGAGCGACGGTCGCCGAGATCATGGCCGACCTTCCCGACCCGCCGACCTACTCCGCGGTCCGCTCCGTGCTGCGGATCCTCAGTGAGAAGGAGCTGATCCGGCACAAGGAAGACGGCCCGCGCTACATCTACCATCCGGCGGAAGCGACGGAGAGAACGCGCGACGACGTGCTCGCCCACGTCGTCCGCACCTACTTCGCTGGCTCGCCGGAGCAGGCGGTGACGGCGCTCCTCAGAATGTCCGACGTCGACCTGCCCGACACGGAAGTCGAGCGTCTGCGCAACACCATCAAGCGCGCTCGCCAGAGCGGGAGATAGAACCAATGCTATCGAACTTTCTCTCCGACTTCGGCGCTCATCCGGCCTGGAGCGCGCCGATGGTCATTCTCCTTCTCAAGGCGACGATCATTCTCGTCGCGGCGCTCGGCGTCACGCTGGCCATGCAGCGCACGTCGGCCGGCGCCCGGCATCTCGTCTGGCTCGTCGCGTTAACCACGCTGCTCGTCGTGCCGGCCGTGGCAGCGTGGGCCCCCCTCCACCTGGAGATCCTGCCGCCGCTGCGCACGCTGTCGGACGCGCCGCCGGCGCGTGATGCCGGTGCGGAGATCGGTCTCGGTGCCGGCAACGGCGCTCGTCCAGTCGACAACGGATCTACCGCTCTCCCGGTGGCGACGCCTCCCGCCACCGTCGGCACGAGCGACGGGCGTTCTCCGCTCGCCGGAATGAACACTATCTCGGTCTTCGCCGCGATCTGGGCCGCCGTCGTGCTCGTCATCGCCAGCTCGCTCGCGTACTCGGCGCTCGTCGTACGGCGAATGGTCCGCCAGGCGAAGCCGTTGGACAGCGAGGACTGGCTCACGCCCCTCTGGGAAATCGCCGATCGGCTCGAGCTCGACGAGGCGCCGCGCGTGCTGCGCAGCGAGGAAGCGAAGATGCCCTTTGCGTGTGGCGTGCTCAATCCGACGATCGTGCTGCCCGCCGAATGCGATACGTGGTCGCTCGATCGCCGGCGCGCCGTACTGTTGCACGAGCTTGCCCACGTTCGCCGTCACGATCTGATCGGCCACACGCTCGGACGTCTCGCATGCGCGGTCTACTGGTTCCATCCGCTCGTCTGGACGGCGGCGAAGCGCCTCCGCTCGGAGAGCGAGCGTGCCTGTGACGACCTTGCCCTCGCCTGCGGAACTCGCGCGACGGATTACGCCGAGCACCTGCTGGAGATCGTGACGTCCGTCAGGCGCGACGCGACGCCGTCGGTCGCGCTGGCGATGGCTCGGCGGAAGGAGTTCGAAGGACGTATGCTCGCGATTCTCGATCCGGAGCTTCGCCACTCGAGTCCCAGTCGTGGCCAGTCGGCGGCGCTCATCGCGTCGCTCGCACTCATCTCGCTCGTCGTCGGCGCAGCGGCACCGGCGCGGCGGATCGCAACCGATGCCGCCAGTCAGGCTGCCGAGCATCAGACGGTCAGGCAGGACTCGGGAACGCGCGCCGCGGACAGCGTCACGCGTCGCGTCGCCGCGAGTGCTGCCTCACGTGAGGGCAGACAACCGGAATATCCGAACGACTTTACCGGCGCGCCGAGGACGATCTTCGAGAAACGGACTAACGTCGAGCAGCACACGAATGTCGACACGCACACCGTGCAGCAAACGCGCACGAACGTCGCCGACCCACTCTCCGCTTCCACATCGACGTCGGCCTCGACGTCGTCCGGCGGCGGCGAGTCAGAGCGCGAGGCGGCGCTGCGCCATCTGATCACGGACGGCTCGACGCGCGACGGGAAGAAGCTGGTCGATGACCGTCCGGCCTTGCTCGCGAAGATATTGCGCACGGACACGAGCGCCGCACTTCGCCGCATCGCCGCGTGGGGCCTCGCCGAATACGCCGACGTCCCCGTCGCCACGCAGGCACTCGTCGAGGCGTTGAAGAAGGACTCGGACCTTGGCGTGCGGGAGATGGCCGCCTGGTCGCTGGCCGACGCGAACGACGGCAGCGCCGGCGTGAGTGAGGCGCTTTCCGCCGCCCTCCGTGACCCGAACGTGGAGATCCGGAGGACGGCCGCCTGGGCGCTCGGCAACAACGGCAGCCGCGGCGCCGTCGACGCCCTCGTCGCCGCGTTCGGCGATTCGGATCGCAGCGTTAGGCAGCGCGCGATCTGGGCGATCGGGAATGTCGGGCCGAGGCAGGCCCCGAAGGCGCTCGTCGAGCTGCTGAAGGACAAGGATCCAGAGGTGCGCGAGCTCGCCGCCTGGGCGCTCTACCAGATCGAAGATCCGTCGGCCGCACCCGCGCTCGACGCGGCGCTTCGCACCGAGACGAGCAAGGATCTGCAGATGTCCTACATCCGCGCCCTCGCCGCGCTCGGCGAGAAGTCGGTGGACGCGTTGCGCGGTCTGCTCGAATCGCCCGACTCGAAGATCAAGACGATGGCGGTGCGTGCGTTGGCGGGAGGGAATGCGGCCGGACCGTGGCCGTGGCCGTGGCCCGAGCCGCGCCCGGATCCCTGAGTCGGCAGGACGGGCGTCGCGAAGCTGCATCGAGACGCCCGTTCTTTTGGAGTGTAGTGCTGATTTTTCAACCTACGAACGTGGTCGCGATCATGGCCAACAACAGAGGAGTCGTCGTCATGCAACGAATTACGGGATTGGTTCTCGCGTCGATGCTCGTGTCTAACGGCGAGGCGCCGGCGATGTGGCACTTCGACGGCTTCACGAACGTCAGCATGTCCGCGGACGTGCGTATCGCGCCGGAGAAGACGGAGGACGTCGACATCGCCGCATTGCTTGCCGCGGCGCACGGCGCGCCACCGATGATCTGCTCGCTCGCTGCGCAGGCCCTTCGCAATTATGGATGGGGAGACTGGGGTGACGCGCCATCCACGCCGCTCCCGAGGGCCGTCTCGGTGCGCTCCGACGAAGACGGCATCGACCAGATCCAACCGGCCGACGTTCAACGGTTGATGGAAGCGCTCAGCTCCGACGACGCGTGCGTGAGAGAGCTGTCGGTGCGGCTGCTCGGTCACCAGGAGAGCGAGAGCGTGGCGTCCGGTTTGATCACGCGGCTGCGTACAGGGGACGCCCAGCTGCGCCAGGTCGCCGCGCTTGGACTCGGACTCGTCGAACCGGAGAGCGCCGTCGATCCGCTCATCCAGGCGCTTCGCGACACATCCGTCGGCGTGCGCGCCAACTCTGCCTGGGCGTTAGGCCGGATCGAGAATGGACGCGCGCTCGCGCCCATCGTCGCTCTGCTTCGTGATCCCGCGGTGCCCGTTCGAATGGCCGCCGTGATGGCCGTCGGGCGGATGGACTCGTCGTCGGCAACCGCCGCGCTGATTCGCGTCGTCAGGCAGGACGAGGTCGCATCCGTACGCCGCGTCGCTGCCTGGGCGCTCGGAAAGCTCGAGGCGAAGGACGCCGTTGAGGTGTTGGCCGGCGTCCTCGGACAGGATAAGGACCCGCGAGTGCGCGAGATGAGCGCCTGGGCGCTCGGCGAGATCGAGGAGAGAAGCAGTGTGCCCGCGCTGTCGACGGCAGCCAGACGCGACGCCGACGACAAGGTGCGT
>Ga0193719_10001220_pt1 | contig 10113 bp, 7 predicted proteins | sample U2a2metaG_FD_160103 | JGI IMG/M metagenome (GOLD analysis project Ga0193719, IMG submission 160103) | Soil microbial communities from a riparian zone of the East river system, Colorado, United States - U2a2 | ecosystem: Environmental > Terrestrial > Soil > Riparian zone | place: USA: East River... | reverse complement strand
CGCGATTCCAAAGGCATCACGTTCATCGAGCTGAACGATGGCTCGCGCTTCAAGAGCATGCAACTCGTGGTCGACGTGGGAGTGATTGCGGAAGACACGCTTAAACAAATCACCACCGGCAGCAGCATCGAAGCGACCGGCGTCTTGGTGGACTCGCCTGCGAAGGGCCAAGCAGTCGAACTCAAGGTCGCGGCAATTCACGTCTACGGCACAGCCGATGCCACGACCTATCCGCTGCAAAAAAAGGGACACACGCTGGAATTTCTCCGCGAGATTTCCCACCTGCGCGTGCGCAGCAATACCTTCGGCGCGGCGTTTCGCGTTCGCAACGCGTTGACCTACGCGATCCACACCTTTTTCCAGGAGCGCGATTTTCTTTACGTGCAGACGCCGATCATCACGACCTCGGACTGCGAAGGTGCGGGGCAGATGTTCGGCGTGACGACGTTGAACCTGCAGCAGCCGCCACACGCTGCCAACGGCCAAGTCGATTGGCAACAGGATTTTTTCGCCAAGCCGGCTTACCTCACCGTGAGTGGTCAGCTCGAAGGTGAAATTTTCGCGTCGGCGTTCTCTAAAGTTTACACCTTCGGCCCGACGTTTCGCGCCGAGAACAGTAACACCCCGCGCCACTTGGCCGAGTTTTGGATGATCGAGCCGGAGATGGCTTTCTACGAGCTCCGGGACAACATGCGGCTGGCCGAGGAGTTTTTGAAATATATTATTCGCTCTGTCCTCGAAAACTGCCGGGAAGATTTGGAGTTCTTCAATCAATTCATCGAGAAATCGGTGCTCGCGACCCTGGAACATGTCGCGGAATCCGACTTCGGCCACATCACTTACACCGACGCGGTTCAGGAGCTAAAAAAATCCGCCAAGGCTTGGGAATTTCCCGTCGAGTGGGGCAATGATCTGCAAACCGAACACGAGCGCTTTTTGTCCGAAGAAGTTTTCAAAAAGCCGTTGATCGTCACCGACTATCCGAAAGCGATCAAGGCGTTTTACATGTGCGCCAACGACGACGGCAAAACTGTGCGCGCGATGGACGTGCTCGTGCCGCGCGTGGGCGAGATCATCGGCGGCAGCCAGCGCGAAGAACGCTACGATGTTTTGCTGCAGCGGCTGCGCGATGCGGGATTGGACGAAAAACCTTACTGGTGGTACCTCGATCTGCGCCGCTACGGCACGGTTCCCCACTCCGGCTTCGGCCTCGGCCTGGAGCGTATGATGATGTATCTCACGGGTCTAAAAAATATCCGCGATGTGATTCCATTTCCGCGCACGCCGGGCAACGCGGAGTTTTGATCGAGATCTGCGCCCGCGCGCCGCGTGGCATCACAGATAATCTTTCCGCGAAAATATTCAGCGTGAGCGGCCGGCGGATGATTTGATAGGGCGGCGGGACGGAGCGCGCAGCCCGGCCGTCTGTTTAGCTGCGCCGATCGCTGGTGCCCGCAGCAGCGCCAGCGCCGCCGGGATCAATAAAAAGTAGCAGACCGCTCCAACCATCAACGTCGCGCTGATCCCTAAAGCAAGGCTGAGAACCACGGCGACGATCGACGCCAGCACGCCGGCGGCGCCGTTGATGCCCCAAAACCACGGCGTCGGCTTGGCATCGATCGCCGTAATCAAGCGCATGCCGGTGGGAAAACCGAAACCCAAAAGAATTCCGAACGGAGCTATCCACCACACACAAAGAGCGATCCGGGTTGTCAGATCGGCGTCGACGAGAGCAGCGAACACCGATCCCATAAAAACCGCCAAGCCAACGGAATAAGCTCCGGTCGCCACGCCCCAGATAACCAGCCGCCGAGCGCTTTGCAGCGGGAATTTTGCCGAGAGGAAACTACCGACACCCGTCGACAAGATAAGCGTCGAAAGGAGCACGCTCAAAGAATAGACCGGATGGCCGAGGAAGATGCTCATGCGTTGCAGCAGGCCGATCTCGATCATCATGAAGCCGGCGCCGATCAGAGAAAAATAAAGCGTGCCGTGAATTACCTGCCGGGTACCGACGTCGCGCAAGGCCGAGCGCAGCGGAATGATCAACGCGACCACCACGAGCAGCAGCGCAATGAGAAACAAAATAAGCAATGTGACCGTCGCGACGAGATTGCCGCGGCGCACGCCGCCTCCTTCCGAAGTCGTCGCCAAAACCCCGCGCGCGAAAGCGAACGCTTGCAGCGGCCGCGACAGCGGCAGTTGATTGAAAAAGAACGGCCGCCCATCCGTCGGCGGCGTCAAGTCGAACGGCAAGCTCGAAGTGAAGCGCCACAGAGCCACCAGATCCGGCGCGCCAACGATGCGCGATAGCACGCTCGATGTCGGCTCGCGACTGGGCGTGATCAAGATTTCATGCTCGTAAGTCGCCGCGGCTTTTTCCAACGCCTCGATATCGCGCGCTGAAAACGGCGAACGCGACAATACGAGCGTCGCGATACGCTTCTGCGCGGCAAGAAATAAATGGCGGCGCGGTTCGCGAACACCCAGTTCCATCAAAGTCGCCACGGCTAAGCTCACCAGCCTCCCGGTTTCGTCGGGAAAGGCCGGTTCGTACCACCGGCTCACGGTCAGTACTCCCTGAGGGGTCAACCGGCTGATAAAGATCTTCCAGGCGTCGACCGTGTACAGGCCGTTTTCACTGAGCGTAAATGCTCCGGCGCCGGTCGCCGCCCAAGTGTCGACCAAGCTCATCTGGATCACGTCGAAAAAATCGCGACTCCGCGCCAGCCAGCTTCTACCCTCGTCTGCGATCAGCTGAACTCCGGGGATCCGAGCGATGTTTGTGAACGGCAGAAGACCGTCGTCGCTCTTTTGCAGGTCGACAAGTATCGGGTTGAGCTCTACAGCCGTGATTTCCTTGAGGCCGAAGAGCGCCGCCGACAAAACGTCCCGACCGCCGCCCACGCCGACAACGACGCCGCGTTCGCGTCCCGGGAGAAAATAAGCAAGATTGGTGACGTCGAATTTCAAAAATCCGACGGAATCAAAATTGCCATCGAATCGATAGGCCGTCGTGCCGGCGTCGCCGTCGATGAACAAATCCACCTGGTCGGCGACCCAGGGCTTGTCAAACATCCTCGGTGACGGTCCCCACATAATCGGCGATCCTCTGAATGTCGGGCTGACATCGACGCGGGAAAAGGAATTCCATTTGCGCAGCGCGTGGGTCCCGGGAAATTCAAACTTGCCTTTGACGACGACGGGTTGAAGTCCATGTTCGAGAAAAGGATTGACCACGGCGGCCAAGAGCAGCAAGAGAAAAATCCATTGCCGCTGCCAAAGCCATAGGTGAAACGGCGGCTTGATTTCCGGCAATCCGCCGATCGCGGACGTTGAGAACACGATCGACGACAACGCTGCCACCACCGCTATCCACAACACGGCCGAAGGCCCGTCCGTTAAGTTCAACAGCAACAAGGCGCCGACCGCTCCGCTCGCCGCGCCCACGAGATCGACCCCGTACACTTTGGCGATGGCATAGGAGCTGCGCGTCAGCGCGAGACTGATGGCGACACCGGCAAAGAAGAACGGAATGGAAAGACAAAGCGCGAGCTCGGTCCAAATCCATAGCGTGGTGAACAGCCGGGTAATCACCGGCGCAAGCGTCATTTGCACGGCGAGACAAACCGCGGTCGCGAACGCAAATAGTCCGCTAAAATAGCCGAGATCGTAGGACAGAGTTTTTTCCGAGAACCGTTCGCCTTTGAGATAAACCCACACTGCGCCGGCCGTTAAACCGAACATCGCCAAGCTGATCACGAAAAATGCCAGATGATACCAGACGACGACCGAAAGTATCCGCGTCTGGACGATTTCCAACATCAAGGCGGCGAAACTGACCAAGAACACGCCGGTGTAAAAACGGATGGGTCGCATGAATTAGTTTCTCGAGGATCGAACTATTCCCGAATCGCACGACGCAAGTAATCGGCTCTTACGCACTGACGCGCCACGGCGCCGGCTGGCGAACTGATTCTCGTTGATTGATCGCATCGGTTTTCGAAGCGGAAACCTTGCTCGCGCCCGAAATGCGTGGCAAGTAAGACGACGAGGGTAATTCAGCCCGTCTGACTTGATCCTCTCTGTTGCCATCCCTTTACCATGCGCGGAAAAAAATTTCGACGCTTGAATGGGCGCCTGGTTTTGCGCTTGCGCGAAGCCGATCGACAGATTGACTGCTGAACTCATCGACCCTCCCTGAGTGTTGAGATGACACTATGAAAAATTGCCGATGACTGCGCCGTTCAAACTCAGCCCCATGGCGCGGGGATTGACTACGCTCTATACGAGCGCGTTGCTCGCCGGCATGTGGTCGATGATGGTTCCCGCCGTTCCGGTCATGGCAAAATTCTTCGCCGTGAGCCCAGGCACCGCCGCGCAAATCATCACGGCGCTGGCGCTGGGCCGCTTTGCCGGCATGCCGCTCAGCGGCACCGTGCTCGACCGCTTGGGAACCCGCGCGGCATTGACGTCGGGGCCGGCGCTAGCGTGCAGCGCCGCGCTGCTCGCCGGAATCACGCCTTGGTTTAGCGTTATTTTGGCATTGGTGTTTTTGATCGGCGTGGGCGAGAGCATTTGGGTCATCGCGCGCGAAGTCGCCGGCATCGACCTCGCGCGCTTAGACCAACGCGGCCGTGTCTTGAGCGGATTTCACGGCATCAATAATCTCGGTCTCGCATTGGGCCCTCTTTTTGGCGGTTTGCTTACTGAAGCGCTGACCTTCCACGCGGTCTTTTTCGCGTATGCTGCGTGCGCTTTGGCATCGGCGCTTTTGGGTATCTCCGTCGCCGGATCGCGCCCACCGGCAGCGACGCGAGTCGGCGTCAAATCGCCTTGGAGCATTGCCGCGCTCGGCCAGCGGCTGCGCAGCCTGACGGAGCTGTTTCAGCAAATTCACCCCGACCTGCGCGCCACCTATGTCGTCCTGGTTCTCGCCACGCTGACGAGCTTCATGCACCGGGTGACGACCCAAAGCATGCTGCCGCTCTTGGCCACTGCGAAACTCGGACTATCGCCGAAAGAAGTCGGTATGCTGTTTACGATCTCCGGGCTTGCGGTTTTTGCGATGATCCTGCCGGCTGGCTTCGTGATCGACAAGGTCGGCCGAAAATGGGCTACGGTGCCAAGCACGGGAATTCCCGCCGTGGCGTTCTTGATGATCCCCTTCGCGACAAGCTTCCTGCAACTCGCCGTGCTGATATCGTTTCTCGGCATTGCCAACGGACTTTCCCTCGGCTCGCTGGCAACTTCCACTTACGACGTCGTACCAGCCAAGGCACGCGGGCGTTTGCAGGCGGCGCGGCGCACGCTGGCGGAAATCGGCGGTGTCGGCGCGCCGTTGGCCGGTGGCTATCTCGCCGACGCTTTCAACCCGGGTGTGCCGTTTTTGGCGTACGCGCCGCTCTTGGTTTTGTCGGCGATCTTGCTCGCCGTGGTGGCGCGGGAAACCTTAGAACGTTAACGCGCCGGCGAAAAGCTCCTCATGCCTCGAAGGCTCTGGAGCGGCCTAAGAATCTAGTGTGGCGTCTCAGCCGTTCGTTTAAATAGTCCAGACGACAGCAGCAGCTGAGGTAACCTCAAATCCCCCTTGTCCCCCTTTTTCAAAGGGGGAATTTTCTCCGTGGGATTCTATCCATTGTTGAAAAGTATTCAGAGAGGAGGCTGACTCCGTAACGCTCTAACCCCTCTTTGCCAAAGAGGGGCAGGGGAGATTTTCTGCCAGAACGGCGCGCGAAGTATGCACCGACCTTCTGAGGCACGACACTAGGCGGCGATGAAAAATTTCCGCTGCTGCGGAGCCAATCGTCAATGCGAGGGACGCGTGAATAGCATTTGCGCTAGTTTTTTGTCTATAATGAGCGGATTAAAAGCGAATTTGGCTCCAATGAAATACCAAACCGACGATCTCAGAATTAAAGAAATCAAGGAATTGCTGCCACCAGCGCGTCTGTTGGGAGATTTTCCGCTCACGGAGAAAGCCGCCGAGACTGTCTACGAAACCCGCCAGGCGATTCACCGCATTCTTCACGGCGCGGATGACCGCTTGCTCGCTATTATGGGCCCGTGCTCGATTCACGACACGAAGGCCGCCAAAGAATACGCCACCCGGCTCAAAGACGCCAAGCAGCGTTGCGCCGCCGATCTGCTGATCATCATGCGTGTGTATTTTGAGAAACCGCGCACCACGGTCGGCTGGAAGGGCTTGATCAACGACCCTAATCTCGACGGCAGTTTCCAGATCAACGACGGGCTGCACCTGGCGCGAAAACTTTTACTGGAATTGAACGAAGCGGGAATGCCGGCGGGATGTGAGTTTCTCGACATGATCACGCCGCAGTATTTCGCCGATCTGGTTTCCTGGGGCGCCATCGGCGCGCGCACGACGGAAAGCCAAGTGCACCGCGAGCTCGCTTCGGGTCTGTCCTGCCCTGTCGGCTTCAAAAACGGCACCGACGGCAACGTGCGCATCGCCATGGACGCGATTCGCGCCGCCCACGCGCCGCATCATTTTCTGTCGGTGACCAAGGCAGGGCACTCGGCGATCGTCTCAACCGCGGGCAATGAAGACTGCCATATTATTCTGCGTGGCGGGAGACAACCGAACTACGATGCAGCCAATGTCGACGCCGCAGCGAAGAGTCTGGCCGAAGCCGGCATCCCGGCGCGCATCATGATCGACTGCAGCCACGGCAACAGCGGCAAAGATCCGGCCAACCAAGTGGCCGTCGGCCATGACGTCGCAGCGCAGGTCGCCGCCGGAGACGCGCGGATTTTCGGCATCATGGTGGAAAGCCATCTCAAAGCCGGCCGCCAGGATTTGATCCCGGGCAAAGCGCTTGTCTATGGTCAAAGCATCACCGATGGCTGCGTCGGCTGGGAAGACACTCACGCCCTGATCGACGCGCTCGCCAACGCGGCGCGTGAACGGCGCGTAAAAGCCGCAGCCAACGGCGAATCCGAATAGAGCCGGCGAAAAATCCGATTGCTTGCGCCGGCGTCGATCACCGACGTCGGTGTGCCATGTCCCCTGATAGTTCTTTCGATGAGATCATCAATTTGACTTCGCCGTCATAGAGCTTTTGCAAGCCGACGTTCAACAACTTGTTTAAGTTTCACCGATTCCTTTCATCTCGCCGACCGGCAACCCTCAACCTATGCGTAATTGGCTTACGGGAACTTTCTACGGCTGGCGCATGATCGCAGCCTCGGCGGCCGTGCGCATTTTAGGCGCCGGTTTGCACAGCTACGGCTTCACCGTTTTCTTTTTGCCGCTCAGCCAGGAACTGAATCTTAGCCGCACCGCGACTTCATTTGCGTTTTCTCTCTCCCGCGCCGAGGGCGCGATCGAAGGACCGATCGTCGGCCACTTGCTCGACCGCTACGGCCCGCGGCCGGTGATGATCGCCGCGGTCTTGACGATGGGCGTCGGCTATCTCTTGCTCTCCCAAGTCGATAGCTATGTGGCGTTTCTGTTGATTTACACCGGCTTGATTTCTCTCACCCATTCCGGCGGCTTCATGCACGCGCCGATGGCGCTTACGAACACCTGGTTCATTCGCCTGCGCGCCCGCGCCATGACGATCAACAGCGCCGCTTACGGCCTCGGCGGCGTCTTGCTCGCTCCGGTGCTGAGCTTAATCGTGCAGGCCTGGGGTTGGCGTTGGGGCGCCGCAGTTGCCGGGATGGCATTTATCCTGATCGGCTTGCCGCTTTGTTTAACGATTCGCCGATCACCCGAGAGCATGGGACTTCGGCCCGACGGCGACGCCGATTTCCCTACGGATCCGGCGGAGAAACACGCCGGCGCGCGGCGCGCCGCCACCGAAGCCGATGTCACCGCCGGTCAAGCGTTGCGATCGTTTGCGTTCTGGGCGCTCGTCTTCGGTGCCGGCGTGCGAAACGCGGCTTACCATGCCATCTCGACGCACTTTATTCCGCTGATGATTTGGAAAGGCATGAGCCCGCAGCAGGCGACTTTCTTGCTCAGCGCTTTTGCTTTTCTTGGCTTTGTCTCCACGCTTTTGTTCGGCTGGCTCGCCGATTCGATGAACAAGCCGCGCTTGGTGTCCCTGATTCTCTGCACCACCGGGATTTCTATTTTTTTCCTGATCTTCGGCAGCTCCATCGGCTATCTGGGCTTTTTCATCCTGCTGTTTACGACGGTCGAGGCGACGTACCCCGTCGCTTGGGCGATGGTCGGCGATATCTTCGGCCGCAGGCACTTTGCCAAGATTCGCGGCTATATGAGCGTCTTTTACGTCTGGGGCAGCGTCCTCGGACCGGTGCTCGCCGGCGCGATCTGGGATCGCTGGCACACTTACGAACCGATGCTCTGGGGACTCGTGGTGATGTTTTTTCTGTCGGGGGCGTTTTATAGCGTTCTCGGCAAGCCGTGGGCGCAGCCGAAAATAAATTAAGTCCTGTTCAAGGTTCCATGTTCAACGTTCAAAGTTCCGGGATCAAGAAGACATCGTTGTTCCGACCTTGAACATTGAACCTTGAACTTTGAACGGCAAGTCAGTTCACTTGAGATGCACTGCGAGCCAGATCGTCTCCGCGCCGGTCCGCGCCACGCGATGGCGTAGATGGCGTGGAATCATCAGGTGGTCGCCGGCTCTGAGTTCGACAAGCTCACCGCTGGCGAATTCTAAAGTCGCCGTGCCGCGCAAGACGATCACCCATTCATCCTCGCCCTGGTCATACCAGAAATTTTCCGAGCTGCGGTGCGAGTGCGAAACGATCCGCTCGATTTTGACCGAAGCGTTTTGCCATAGCGTGACAAACTGTTCTCCACCGGCCGGGGCTTGAATGTCACGTTCACCACGGACCTTCACAGATGCGCGTTTCGAATCCCCGGTACATCGACGATTCTTTGTTGTCCGCTCGCCGGCGGATTCTCCGCGCCGCTCACCATGGCGTTGACGAACTGCTCAATGGTCACCAAGCCCAGCCGCTCCGCCGTCGCGCGCGTCGCCGGAATGGCTTCGGCGAGTTTGTAGAGCGGCACGATGACCTTGGGCCACCGGCGGCCCGGCCCGAGCACGTACCACGGCCGCACGATCGTCGCGGTTAACCGCGCTTCTCGAATCATCGCTTCGCCGAGTGAACGCACCCAAAGATAGGCCTGCATGATCGGCGCGGGTTGCGCGACGCTCACGTAAACGAGATGGCGAATTTTTACACGTTGCGCCGCGTTGACGCTGGCGCGGATGGAAATCAGGTCAACTTTTTCAAATTGATCGGCTTTGCTCGGCGTCGGGTGCGGCGTGCCAACGAGATGAATCAACGTGTCGCCGTCGCGCAATGCTGCGGCGACCGAGTCGCCGCTCAGCGCGTCGCCCACGACCGAGGTCGCGCCGGCGGGAACTCGCTGGGCGGATTCCGCGCGGGTCAGCACGCGCACGCGATGGCCGCGCGCCAACAGCAGAGGAATCAGATTCCTGCCGATGTAACCGGTGCCGCCGGTGACCAAGACATCGAGAGGTGTTGCCGTTTGTTTCATCTCAAGTCAGTCGCTTTCCATCATCACGATCATGAATCAAATAGATCGCTGTGAATAAGCATTCCTTGGGGGATTCTTCGTTTAATCCTATCTAACTCGGACGCCTGGAAGACGCCGAACGAATCGTCACGACTGAAACTTCCGGTGGCACCAAAAAGCGTACCGGTAGGATACTGGTGCCAAGTCCGGGGCTGACGAAAAGATGGCGGCCATTTTCCACAATATGCCCCATGGCATAGCGTTGACCATACCTAGACGGTACGATCAAGCGTCCAATCCCGGGAAAATAAACTTGCCCGCCATGCGTGTGACCGGCGAAAATCAAATCCACGTTTCCCGGTACAACGGGGAATAGATCCGGATTGTGAGTGAATGCAAGGGCGGGCTCGTGGAGCGGCAGTTTCGCTAGTACGGCACGATAATCACGTGGTCCGGTCAAAAAATCGCTCAATCCGACCAACCAAAACTCACACTGCCTTGACCTGACAGACACGGCTGCGTCTTCGAGCACGGATATGCCCGCCCCGGTGATTGCGTTTTCAATCTGTTTTGCGAAATACCAGCGGTCGTGATTTCCCAGCACCGCGAACACACCCGCAGGCGCGGAT
>Ga0193719_10001215_pt1 | contig 10120 bp, 12 predicted proteins | sample U2a2metaG_FD_160103 | JGI IMG/M metagenome (GOLD analysis project Ga0193719, IMG submission 160103) | Soil microbial communities from a riparian zone of the East river system, Colorado, United States - U2a2 | ecosystem: Environmental > Terrestrial > Soil > Riparian zone | place: USA: East... | reverse complement strand
GTGTCGTGGCAAGTCAACGTGATGCTAACGACACGTGATGCGGGGGATAGCTACAAAGGGTAGGAAAATCCAGCCACCGTTGGGACGAAGGATGTCAGGGGAGGCGCGGATTCCAAACTTTGAAGAAAACAAAAGTGGAACGGCGACATCCGCGCTAAGGAAATTAGGTCGGCTTCTTCATCCTCTGGGGTTACGAACGGTGCTTTCTCCTTTTTCTGTTGCTCCTCAGCAGCTAATTGCTCGTGAGCCGCTATGTGCCGTCTTAGTTGATCGAAAGCCTCCGGGAACTTTCTACGGCGTTCGGCTGGATCGTACGGAATCACAGGAGGCCAAAGCACTATCCGCATGGTTACTGCATAAAAAGTGGCGGAAGCGAATGGGAGTCGGACTCAAGCGCCTATTGCAAACGCTGTACTTAGATGAAAACAAAAGGACACGAAGGACACAGAAGACCTGATAGGAAATTTTTGTGCTGTTTGTGTTGGTCCGTGAGGGCTAACCGCATCAGCAATCGCGCTCATCGTGGCTGGAACGCTTCCCGCCATCGTGTTGAGCCAGTTTCCGCAAGGATTGAAGCAGCAATCAGGAGCACGCGCTTGCGGGATTCGTCCACGGGCACAGTTTAGCATATTCGCTTTTAATTCGCCATCGTAGCACGTGAGTCGAGCGCGTGTAATCGATTACAATTAAAGTGCGCTATCGTACTGAATAAAAAGGACTTGACGCTGACTCCGTGTTCGCTCTATAAGGGGTATATGAGCGACATTGTTGGTAATGACGCTGCTCAACCCGAGTGGCGACAACTCTGCCAAGCTGCTTTGTTCGAAACCGACTCCGTGAAATTGCTTGAACGGATCGCCCACGCGCGCAATGCCGTTCTTGATCGCATCGAAGACGGCTATTCGAAGCCGCCGACCAGCGAACAAGCTGCGCTGCGCGAAGCATTGACCACACTAGACACTTTACGCAGGATTACGGAGCGTCAAAATGGCTATCAGTCAAAGGCTAGTTGATCCTTACCGAGAGATGAAAGTGCCGGCCAGCTATAGCTGGCAAGACGCCTACCGAGCGGCTCTGCTCGAAACCGATTGGACGAAGATGGTAGAGCGGGTTCAGGAAGCAGCGTCTGAAGTACACAAGAGGCGGCTGGAGCTTTCTAAAGACCACAACGGAACGCAGGAAGAACGCGAGGCTGTCGTCAATGCGCTGAACGGTCTCAGCGTTCTGCGAATGGAGGCGACTGCTTGGCGGGAGCGGCAGAATCTGAAGTAGGCTCTAGCAGCACGCCATGCTAGTGATTATTAGCGTCCGCCGTCTGGACAACGACCGAATCGAGATTGGAGTAGCAAGGCCCCAACACGACTCGAATCCCACCCACAATTACCCTTCCGAAAAAGAGGCACGAGCGGTGCTGTCAGATTTTGGGATCAGCGAAGAGATAATGGCTTCTCATTTGAAATTGCTGGCACAAATGGGCGCAAGTGAGCAGTTAAAATTCCCTCCCATGGATGTTCCACAACATGAATTGCGTTCGAAAGGATTTCGATTGTGGCGGTTCGGGTAGGCAACCACTAGCGCAACCAAAGCGTCTAAAAGGTTGGTACTCGGCGGTGACGCCCTGACGAAAGCGCCCCATGACTTAACCGAGTCTGGGGCGTTTTCGTGCGCGATTTTCTGATTTGCAAAGATTCTCCCCTGACCCAGTGTTAGAAGGGGCGTCAACTTATTCGAGGATTATTCGCAGAACTAGACGATCTGAGAAAAGCGGCACAGTCCCCTAAACTCGCGCCGATGAAATGGTGCGACCTTGGCGTGAGGTCAGACCTTCGAGGCAAACGATCTGCTCACGCCTAAGGTCGCGGACACTTAGAATGGCATTCGTTCTTTCCTGGTTGCCTCAGACTGTGTACGTTACCGCACTCTGTCTGGCAATGAATGGTGCAAACGACGCCTCTGTGATATAGCTTCCCCGTCTACGAAAGCCGCGCCACTCGCCCGGTTTGGGCTGCGCGACGACTTGGGGGCGGTTCCGTCTGGGGGAGGGCGACGCCCCCAAGTTCAATTTTGCAAAACCCTTATGGAGAATCACGAAAAGTGGATGGAACTCTGCGCCCTAGCATCCAAGGAACAAGACTCGGCAAAGCTGCTGGCGCTCACTCAAGAAATCGCGCGCCTGCTAGAAGAAAAAGAGCAGCGATTGAAAGGCCAATTCCCAGCTACTGGCGAATCTTCTGGCTAAATCTTCAAACAACGCGTTATTGTCAGGCAGAACTCTTCCGAAAAGAAAAACGCTGCAACCTGAACGCAGGACAGGAACCCAAATCTGCATCTGCGGCAATCGTAACGTGAATCCGTTCTGTCAAATCGAGTACGTATCCAGTGGCAGCGACGTAGGTATGCCGTGCGGCAAGCCTGCCGTGGCTAAATGTGCTGACTGCGGAGTTGCGATCTGCGATGACTGCTCTACCGAGTGCTGCGGAGATTCCTTCTGCGAACTGTGCTATGACTACCACTCCACACATTCATGTGTGAGGAAGCCCGTCCAAAACGAACGCAGTCCCTATTCTCTACGTGAGTCGCCTGACAAGGTTGGTTAAGAGCTCGTCAGCGCTTGCCCTCCCACCTATCCCCGGCCCACTACTTGCGAATCCTAGTCGGCTGATCTTCTGGGTCGTCTTGATGATCGCGCCGATGACGATCCCGACCATGGAGATCGTGGTCCAACCCGACAAGGATCGAACCCAGCATGACACTTTTCTCTTTCAACTCTATTTCTTGACCGACTTCCTGAACTTGGCCCAGCGTGCACGCTGTGCGGCACCAGCAAACGCCCTGAGTGCTGCATTCAACCTAGCAAATTCCTTCTCCACACGGTCACATTCCCTTTTCAACTGCTTCACTAATGAAGACAGATTCGCCATGGTTCTCCCCTGAGAGGGGGATTGTAGCATCGCCCATCAGGGTCGTTGGTCGGCTGCTATCAACCGGCGGTCACGATGGGGATCAGTGCGCGGTTGGCCAGTAGTAAGCTCGCACTTTTCCCCCACAGCGGCACCACAAGTCGGACAGCGGACAGCGAGTACCTGTTTGGGGCTGAGTTTCTTCATGCCAGATCATGCCCGAACCCAATTATTAGAAATGGTCAATTTTGACCAGCGCTAAATCTTTGAGTCAGATGGTCGTCCACAGCCCCCGGCAGCATGCTCGCTGTTCAGATTTCGCATGCATGAGTGTGCAATTGTGAACGGATTCCATTCTCACCCAAGGCTGTGGCAAACTTATAGAATGGACACGGAAAGTCGTGCCCCGAAACAAAACGACACTGTAACAGTGGAAGGTCGCACAGGCAGGTTCGTGATAGTCGGTATCGACTCGATCCACAAGACTGTCGAAGTCAAAACCACCTCAGCACTCCCAGTCGTAATTGTCAAAGGTGTGCCGTGGGCGGACCTGTCGTACCCTGAATAAAGTCCACATGGACGGACACATGGCAAAGCCAAGGCACGATCCGGCGAGAGAGCTGCTCCAGCTCCGTAGGTACAGAATCCTGCTCTCTCGAGCGAAGATGGCGGTGGCTCAAAGAGCATGTTGGGTCAAGTTCAGGACGTCCAATGCTTGGCGGAATCCCGTGCCAAAAGGCGGCAATCAGAAAATGGGCCTCTCTCAATGGCGTACACATTGCACGCTGGTTTTTAGACAGCATCAGCGGCACGACTGACTTAGAGAATCGCCCCCAGCTTCAGGAACTCATTGCCGCCGCGAACGGCATTCGGATGATCATCGTTGAAAGGCTGGACCGTGTAGCGTGTGACCTCATGGTTCAGGAAAGTATCATTCTGGACTTTAAGCGCAACGGCTTCGAGCTTGTAAGCACAGCAGAGCCGGACCTGTGCAGCGCAGACCCTTCGCGGATCTTGATGCGGCAGGTCATGGAAGCCTTCGCGCAATACGAGCGGGCAAATGATCGTTGCCAAGACTCAAGCAGCCAAGCGGAGGAAACGTGAAACTGATCCCGACTACCGAGAGGGACGCGTGCCGTTTGGCAAAGCGCACGGCGAAGCCGAGACTATTGCGAGAATCTTGGAATTGCTGGCGGCTGGGATGACACTCACGGCGATTGCTGCCAAGCTTGCCGACGAGAAACGTCTTACCCGCGCGGGACTCACCGTGTGGCAACCTGGGACAGTTCTTAACGTCATCAAGCGGGCCAAGTCCTAAGCCGCGAACTTCTCCAGTTGTTCGTCCAGCGTCCCCATGCCGTAACGACGCGATATGTACAGCACGGATTGCAGATCGATCAACCCTTGTTGTTTTCTCTCCTCGGGTAGGACTACCCAGAAAACTGTATGCGATCCGCTTTCTCGATATGTTTGAGCTGTAACTCTAACAATGAAGCTGAATCGAGGGCTCACTTCGTCTCTGCTTTGTAAGGACTCATTCAACGGATTCGCGAGAGGAAGCGCGGCAACTTGTATAAGGAAAGGACCTTTGGTGTACTGATTCTAATCTCGGTGCGAGCTATGCAAATTGTCACCGGTGAAGAAAGATTTTACCAAAAATGTGGCGTTGTCGGCTTGACATGCCCTTCGTCTTTTTTTAGGGTGAACAATTCAGTGCCCAACTAGGGACGAGGGAAAAAAACAATGCCTATACAAACTCAGACTCAAGAGCAAGCAACCCTCAACGTAAAACTCGTCCACTTTACCAAGCAAAACTCACCCGATGAACCGGTGCAGGTTGCCTTCTCCGTGACTGATGATCAAGGAAAAGAAGAGATCATCACCGGCGAGGTCCCCTACAGCTATGACCTTTTCCATCTCTTTCAGGAAAACGGCTGGCTGAACATCCGCCGAGGTGTTGCCTCGATCCGCGAGAGTCGTGCGCAGCGTCGAGCGATGTCAGCTTAGAGTTACTATCCTGACTAAACGTGCTGGAGCCCCCAAGTATCACGGGGGCTCCAGCCTCTCTCCGCTAGTGATCGTCGGAGGTGAGAGGGTATTTGCATTCCCGATAACTGGGGGCTAGACAATGATGTACGATCTTCAACTCGCAATAGGTGATATCTGCGGCGACCCAACCGGCTTGCTGGTCAGAGTAGAAGACATTGATCTCTACGATTACGTCCACTTCGCGGTCGTTGAAAGCAGCACACCGGGAGACGATGAAGCGGAATCAGGAGAGATGTCCCATGTGGCTTTCGCTCATCGCTTCACTAAGCTTGGCAATATGTTGCTCGACAGGACAGCCGCTTAACAGGAACGTTTTGATAGCGATGGGCCTGCCCGTTCGTGCCTCTTTCTCTACGGCATGGGTATTTCCCCACTCTGTTTTGATTTGGCTCTAACTGGGTAGCAATCGCCAATAGACATGCGGGGTTCCAGCGGGTTGTTTGCCGATCCCTGAATTCGGCCTTTTTCGCCTCTGGCGCGGTCGCTGGGACCACAGGTCGATCCACAGTAGGGGCCGACAAAAAGTGAGTCTTCGTGGCGGGCGATGAAGGCAGCGGTCGCCAGATCGAAAACCAGACTGCGATTCATCTTGGGGTTGAAGGTGAAGTCGAGGTTATCGAGGTTTTTTGCGGATCGCGAAACTGGGCTTGCTTTCGCCGACGTTCCAGCAAACGGTCGCCCCGACGGGTGAGTTCGTCCGAGACCAGGCAGGAGATCAGGTCGATGGGTGCCATGGATTCGACCTGGGCCTGGTGCAGACGCATCTCGAGCACAGCCGCGATTCCACCCAGCCGCAGTTGTCGTAAAGCACGATTCAACTCGATGAGATTCATTCATTTTGCCCCTTGGTTTTGGTATGGATCAGATCACGGTAGTGGACCAGTTCGCGGATCAAAGGATCGACCTGGCGCAAACTGAGGGGGGCTTGCGGACAACGCTCCAGGTAGCGGCGCACGAAACGATATTCGTGCACGCCCATCTCGAGGGCTGCCGCGCAAGCTTCATCGACGGCGGCCGTGCCATATTTTTTGGCGAGAGAGAGAACGCCCAGGATGCGCCGCACGCCCTTCGCCTTGCTGGCTATAGATAAGGTGGCAAAGTGTACCGACATGGGTACCCACTCGGCCGGCGCGGCCGAGCAACTGCACCACCCGGAGCGGAGTTTGTTGGGAGTGGTCCTCGGGCTGAATGCGGTACCAGCCCCGTCTCTGACGTACGTGTTCTCGCAGGAGTAGTCCGCTCGGGGGATCGAGGATGCGAACGTGGAGCTCATCCCATTGGACTCTGACCCCACGTCCAATCCAGCCTGGCGGCAGACCGTAATACGCGGCTTCGACTTCGACACAACCATCCAGATGCACCACCCGTTCGCCAGAAAGAGTTCCCCACGAGAGGAAAGTGGCCGATCGGTATGGAGGACGCGTTCAGCCTGCTTTACGTGTCCAAGGATTTCCCGGAGATCTACGCACGTCGGGGCCGCGAGAGGAAGGCGGGGAGCCGGAAGGAAATCGAGCACTTCCTTCGGCTCACGTATGGAGTCCTGAGCGCGATAGAGAGGGAGGTCACGCTCCCGACGCGACTCGCAACACCGTCGGCGTGGCCGTGCACTCGCTCAAAAAGCGCAAACGGCGCAAGAAAAAATCCCGTTAGGTCTGGCTTCCGTCGACCGCTTCGACCCGCGCCATGATCTGCTCGGCCCCTGCACGACAGCGGCTCCCTTGCTGCCCGCCGCCTACGGAATGACTTGGCCTATTTCCAGCGCCCGCTTGGCTCTTTCTGATAATGTGATGCAAAATAACTATTTGTAAAATAGGTATTCTGAGAATACAATTCATCTCATGGCAAATGATCTCGAACATCGCGATCTTTTCCCTGGCGCGCTGGAAATCATGATTCTCCACTCCCTCCGGTCGAAACCTATGCATGGCTATGCACTCGTGAAGCACATCAAACAGGTTTCCGACGATCTGCTTCAGGTGGAAGAAGGCTCTCTCTATCCCGCGCTCCAGCGGATGCTGAGGGAGGGCTGGCTCGAAGCGGAAACCGGAATCTCCACTAAGGGTCGCCCCACGCGCATTTACCGGCTTACCGACGCGGGCATCCGCCACCTCGAAAAAGAAGTCATCAGCGTCGAAAAGATGTTCGCCGGCATCACGCGCGTGCTCGCTGTTGCCAAAGTATAGGAGGCCTACGATGCAATGGTTCACTCAGTTTTTCTCCCGGCGTCGCCGCTATGAGGACATCTCCATCTCGATCCAAGAGCACATCGAGGAGCGAACTGAGGAATTAATGGCCGACGGCATCTCACGCAAGCAAGCCGAGCAGACGGCGCGGCGCGAATTTGGCAACGTGACCCTTCTCGAGGAGCGCAGCCGTGAAGTATGGCAGTGGCCGGCGTTCGAATCCATTCTGGCTGACCTGAAATTCACCTTTCGCCGGCTGGGAAAATCGCGGGGCTTTGCCGCGACCGTTCTCCTCACGCTAGCTATCGGCATCGGAGCCAACACTACGGTCTTCAGCGTGGTCAACGGCGTCCTTTTGAAGCCCCTGCTTTACCCCGATTCAGGACAGCTTGTCTCGTTGTGGCTCAACGCTCCCGGCGCCGGAGGCCTAGCTAATTTTTCCAGTGGCCTTCAGCTTTCGACGTCTATGTACTTCACCTTCTCCGAACAGAACCGAACCTTCCAGTCGATGGGGATCTGGACGCCAAGCACGGCAAGTGTAACGGGCGTAGCTGAACCGGAAGAAGTGCGAACCGAGATGATCAGCGACGGCGTGCTGCAGACGCTCGACGTTCCCCCCGCGGTCGGCCGCTGGCTTGCTCAAGCCGATCAGGATCCACATGGCGGGAAGGCGGTCGTGTTGAGCTACGGCTATTGGGAGCGGCGTTTTGGTGGAGATCGCAGCGTGATTGGACGCGCCGTTCAGGTGGACGCGCAGACTAGGGAGATCGTTGGCGTCATGCCGCGCGGTTTCCGGCTGGTTGATCGCGACTTCGATCTTCTGGTACCGCTGGCGTTGGATCGCGCCAATCAAAAGCTCGCCGGTTTTGGCTACTACGGAATCGCCCGTCTCAAACCAGGCATCCAACTCGCCCAAGCCGACGCCGACATTGCGCGCCTGATTCCTGTATGGATGGATTCCTGGTCGAACGGCCCGGGCACTGATCCGCATGTTTACGAGAGGTGGCGAATTACCCCCGGCTTCCGTTCTTTGAAGCAGCAAGTCATCGGCAGCATAGGTGGTGTGCTGTGGGTGGTCATGGCGACCGTCGGACTTGTCCTGCTGATTGTGTGCACTAACGTCGCCAATCTCCTGCTGGTTCGCGCGGAGTCGCGTCACCAGGAACTTTCCATTCGGGCCGCGTTAGGCGCCGGTCGCATGCGCATCGCACGCGAGCTGCTGATCGAGAGCGTCTCGCTCGGGCTCTTGGGCGGAGTGATTGCCATTGGTGTAGCTTTTGCGGGCTTGCGTCTTCTCGTGGCTATTGGCCCAGCCGATCTGCCGCGCCTGAGTGAAATCTCTCTCGATGCGCGCTCGCTCGGTTTCACTCTCGCTCTCTCAGTTCTTTCGGGATTGCTGTTCGGATCCATATCGGCGTTAAGATACGCTCGGACACAAGCCTCCGCGACCATGGGAAGCACAAACCGGACGGCCAGCGCAGGCCGTGGGAGACAGCACTCTCGCAACGTGCTGGTCATAGCGCAGGTATCCATGGCACTCATCCTCCTGGTAAGCGCTGTGCTTATGATTCGCACGTTCGCAGCGCTAAGGAACGTCGAGCCCGGCTTTGCCGATCCCCAACACCTGCAGACCTTGCGCATTTGGATTCCCGACTTGCTGATCTCCGATCCGCAAATGGTCACGCACGTTCAGAACAACATCGCCGACAAACTTGCTGCGATTTCGGGAGTCACTTCAGTTGGGTTCGCTGGCGCCGTGCCCATGGAGAACATCGATCCCAACTGGGACGAGATTCGCGTAGAAGGGAAAGACTACGAAGGCGGGGAGCCTCCCCTGAGGCTCTTCAACTTCGTTTCACCAGCGTATTTCAACGCCATGGGCACTCGTCTGGTTGCAGGTCACGACTTTACATGGACGGACATCTACGACCTGCGGCCCAGGGTGATCGTGTCGGAAAATTTTGCGCGCGAGTCGTGGGGTTCGTCCTCCGCCGCCGTCGGCAAGCGCCTCCGCCAGTTCTCGAACTCGCCCTGGCAAGAGGTCATCGGTGTCGTCGAAGACGTGCGCGTACATGGCGTCGACGAGAAAGCGCCTGCTATGGTCTATTGGCCGGCGATGCTCAACGATCCGTACACGCCCAAGCCGGCAATTCAGGCCCCGCGCTTCGTCACGTTCGCTATTCGCAGCGACCGGGCCGGAACCGAGAGCTTCCTCAAGCAGGCGCAACAAGCTGTCTGGTCAGTGAATGCAAGCCTGCCGCTCGCGTCGGTGAACACCATGCAGGAGATCTACAGCAAGTCGCTCGCACGCACCTCATTCACGCTCGTTATGCTGGCGACTGCTGGCGCTATGGCGCTGGCCCTAAGTCTGATTGGCATCTATGGAGTCGTCTCGTACGCTGTTTCGCAGCGCACTCGCGAAATGGGAATCCGCCTTGCGCTCGGGGCACAGAAGGGTGTGCTGTTGTGGATGTTCGTTCGTTCCGCCCTCGTGTTGACTGGAGTTGGCGTCGTCATTGGCCTCGGAGCGGCAGCCGCACTCATGAGACTCATGAAAGCGCTGCTCTTCGGCATCAGTCCGCTCGACCCCCCGACTTTCCTCGCTGTGCCGCTCATCCTGGCCACCGCGGCTGCGCTTGCAAGCTATCTGCCGGCTCGCCGAGCTGCTGGAGTCGATCCAGTTGAAGCGCTGAGAGCGGAGTAACTGAACCGCTGCTGCAAGAAAAGTTTGGTTTGTAGCCAGCATTCTTTCAATTCTTGAGTACTGGCCGAGCCGCTCATTGGGACAGATCTTGACCTTATACGTCCGATTTCCAGACGGATGGTCGGCAATCAATCCTTCCCTTACAGTTTAGGAAAAATCGCCCGTCAGCCGGGGGGATAATACGCCCGGAAGCATCAAGCCTAATCGAATGAGAAACTAGACGGCATGGTGCGTGAAGCGATTACCTCAGATATTCCGAACATTAGAGCTCTCATGCAGGCGGA
>Ga0193719_10001213_pt1 | contig 10131 bp, 9 predicted proteins | sample U2a2metaG_FD_160103 | JGI IMG/M metagenome (GOLD analysis project Ga0193719, IMG submission 160103) | Soil microbial communities from a riparian zone of the East river system, Colorado, United States - U2a2 | ecosystem: Environmental > Terrestrial > Soil > Riparian zone | place: USA: East River... | reverse complement strand
GGCACTGTGGTCTTGAGAGTTACCATCGAGAACAACACCATCAACACAGGTATTGCGGTCGGTGGCGTTCCCGGAATTGATACCCAGCGCATGCAGTCTGAAGTTTTGGTTCCAGATGGTGGCACAACGGTGATGGGTGGCGTGTTGGCTGATACCGAAGGCGACACTCAGCAACGCACTCCCGGACTCGCTTCGATTCCGATTCTTGGCAACCTCTTTAAGAGGAAGCTAACGACTCGTCAGAGCAGCGAAATCCTCTTTTTCATCACACCACACATCTATCGTCCAGACTATCAGGGTCGGCCCACCGCCGGTACTGTGAGCAATGGACCACGCTCGATTCAGATTCCACAGCCGGTACCGCTTGGGAATCCGAGCAGCAACACGCCGACTCCAACGCAGCTTCAGGAACAACGCAACCAGCCGACGACGGCGCCAGCAGGGTTGAATGCTCCGACGCCTGACGCGGCCGGTCCTAACACCCCTTCGGCTCGGCCTGGCACGCTCGGTGGTCAGCGACCGTAATGGAGGCTAAGATGTTCAAGGAAATGCTTGAAACTATCATTGAGCGCACCGAGGGAAGCCTCGGTGCGCTCATTATGGGAACCGACGGTATAGCCGTCGAAAAAGTTTTGGGCGACGCTGGAGCGGAAGCAAACCTCGATGTAGCAGCGGCGGAATTCACGTCGCTGGTGCGAAGTGCTCAGCGAGCAGGAACTGATACCGGACTTGGTGGTCTCCGCGAGTTGGTAATATCGCTCGACAGCGCAGTGCTGGTGATGCGTTTGCTCAGCCGCGACTACTTCGTAGTGTTGGCCATGAGTACCCACGGCAACTTGGGCCGAGGACGATTCGAGCTTCGCAAGGCGGAGTTGCAACTCGCAAAAGAATTCGCGTTATAAATTCTCTGTCCCAAAGCCTCATAACTTCCAAATTCCATACTTTCAGATTGGCAACTATGAAGAGATATCTCTGCTCATTGTTTTTCGCGCTCACCGTTACCCTGTGTCTTGCCGGCAATATTAAAGCTGCGTCTTTCTCTGGAAAAGTAATACAGATAAACGACGCCGATGAGATCACGGTTTTCAATCTAAATCGCCCGGTTCGGGTCAGGTTATTGGGAGTCGATGCGCCCGAGAAGGACCAATTCTATGGCGACGTGGCGAAGCAGCACCTTAAAGACCTTATTTTCGATAAGCTCGTTTCCGTCGAATATTCCGGAATTGGCTCGAATGGCAGCCTTGTCGGCAGGGTGCTGATTAACGGCACCGACGTCGGAGCGCAAATGATTCGAGATGGCGTGGCCTGGTGCGATCCAACCTACGACAGTCGTCTGACCGAAGCGGATCGGAATGTCTACCTCCAGTCAGAGCAGGCCGCGCGCAATGAAAAGCGCGGACTCTGGCAAGCTGATCATCCGGTTGCTCCCTGGGAATTCGTCAAGAACGAAGCAAGCAAGCATGCTCTGGAAGTAAATATGGAGGAGCCGCCGCCAGTCCCCGTCCGGACTCCTACTAAACGTGCGCGGCCCACGACTGAGTTGACCAGCTTAGGCTTGTTGCGCATGGATAGACCTAGCGGTGGAGTTTTTGGCTCGGCAAGTAGCGGTAGCAGTGGCAGTAGCGCCTCGGATGCCTCGACTTGGGAGAAATACCACCCAGAAGGCGAGAACTTCTCGGCGTTGTTACCAACCGGCGGCAGATTGCTCAAAGATTCAGTTCCATTTGGAGATCAGATGCTCCCGATCACTTTCTATGTGGCCCAGGAAGGATACGCCCTCTATGCAGTCATGTGGATGTCAGGTCCCTCACGCGGTGAGACTGATGCTTCCGCCATCGATGGCACATTACATGGGTTCCTGGGCGGCATCGGCCAGGGTTATGAGAGCGCTGGAGGAAAGTTCGTTTGTGAACCTCAACACAGCACTGATATTTCATTAGGTGGTTATAGCGGTCGTGAATTTGACATGAAGGGTTGTACAGTGCCGGCGGTAGCGCGGGTCTTTACGAAAGTCACCGACGGCCAGCGTCAGATGTATATTGGTTCAGTCTTCTTCGCGAAAGAAGACCCCAATGTTATGAAGTTCATCAACTCGTATACCATCAACGGCGCTACGAAAGCTAAAACGCCTGCGAAGGCTGCAGGTTCGAAACCAGCAGCTACGAAGCCAGCAGCTACGAAAGCGGCAGCTGCGAAACCGGCGGCTGCGAAAGCGGGTGGCTAGCAAGACGTTCTTCGTATCAGCGGACTTAAATCGACATTAAGTTAAGAGGGTCACTCAGATAACCTGGGTGACCCTTCCTTCTTGCAGTACAGCAGGTCGGTCTCACTTCGTAGTCACTCAAGCCGCGGTCCATGAGGTCAGTACCACCTCGCGGTAGCGGGTGGGTCTCACTCGCATGTATGAATGAGCGCAGAACCCACCCGCTACTGCGAGGTGGTACTGACCTCATGGGACCGCGGCATGTGTGTAGTTGGACCATGTTGCTCCAGTATTGACCTCACGGGAGTCGGACGTACGGCATACCGCGCAAGATAATTCTTTGTCGCCGTGCAACACGGCGTGGATTCACTTGTGGATTAAAGACGGTGCGCGGATTTGGAATCATCGCTGACAAGAAGGCTGCTTCGTTTCCACTCAAAGCACTCGCGGGCTTGTGAAAGTAGTGTTGCGCGGCGGCTTCGGCCCCGTAGATTCCGTCGCCCCATTCAATCTCGTTCAAATAGAGCTCGAGAATGCGACGTTTCGTCAGACAGCGCTCAAGCATCACCGTTAGGATTGCTTCCTGTCCCTTTCGAATGAATGAACGCTGGGACGAGAGGTAAAGGTTCTTCGCCAATTGCTGGCTGATAGTTGAAGCACCGCGTTTGAACTCGGGAAGATTAGGAATCCAATCGTCATTTTCTCCCTCTTTTGTGGCTTCCTTGGCAGCCTCCTTCTGCGCCTGCTCCCATGCCTTCTGGATGGCTTGATAGTCAAAGCCATGGTGAATCGTGAAGTTTGTGTCTTCGCCGGCCAGCACTGCGCGCTGCAGGTGGGGAGAGATTCTATCGAGAGGTACCCAAACCTTTTCGCGTCTTGACTGTTGCCCTTTCGCCTCGGCCTCGCTTGTGCGAGTGTCTATTAACGATGTCGATGAAGGGTTATGTGTACGCAAGCGCCAAACACGCACCAGCATTATCGCCTCATAGCCAACAACGCCGACCAGGATTCCCAGTATTAATATTAGAAGGAGCCGCACGAGTCGTCGCATGTAGTTTTGAGGGTTTCTCCGCATTTGATCAGTACAGTTTGATTTTCAAAGATGTTCTTGACCATTCGGATTGTGTTGCAGTGAATTTCCACCGTCTCGTTAATGTCCTCACCGTAGCCGCCAGACATCACTGTGACTAGTGGAATCTCGCGTTCAAAGCATTCACGGAGGACAAAAGCATCGCGTTGGCGCAGACCATCCATTGAAACTGCGAGCCGGCCAAGCTTATCTCTGACGTATGGATCGGCCCCCGCCAGGTAAAAGACTATTTCCGGCTCGTGTTCAAAAACGGCGGGCAAGCCTTCAGCAAGCGTTCGCAGATAATCTTCATCAGAGGCGCCATCTGCTAACTCCACGTCCAGCGTGGATTTTGCTTTGAAGAGCGGATAGTTGTTTGCGCCGTGTATTGAAAACGTAAACGTGTGGTCGTCGTCTGCAAAGATAGTTGCAGTGCCATTGCCCTGGTGCACGTCGCAATCGACAACCGCGGCTCGTCGCATCAGATTTTCCCAGCGCAGCGCGTGGATCGCAATAGCCACGTCGTTGAATACACAAAAGCCCTCGCCTCGATCCGCAAAGGCATGATGTGTTCCTCCAGCAAGATTTGAGCTGAAGCCTAGCTCGAGAGCGTGACGAGCGGCGCAGATTGTGCCACCAACAGCGTAAAAGGACCTGCGAACTAACGACTCCGACCACGGCAGGCCCAGTCGGCGTAACTCCTTCGCTGTTAATGTACCGTTGCAAAGCCGCGACACGTAATCTTCAGTGTGGACCAGGTGCACGTTTTCGAGGGTGGCTGGGTCCGGCTCGACTAGTTCTTCCTGTTGCAACGTGCCCTCGGCCAAAAGCCTGTCGCGAACCAACTCAAATTTTCGGATTGGGAAGATGTGCTGGGCGCCAATCTCAGCGTAGTAACGTGGTGTGTAGAAGACTCGCATCTGCTCGCTTGCATAATAACGCGAGAGGCTCACTGACGAAAGCTTAGGTTCGGTAAACTTAATGGAAGGCCGACTCAGTACTAGTGAGCTCTGAATGCCAAGCACTAACACTTAACCACTCAGCCTCAATAGTCTCTCATGTTGGGAAGGTGGACGGGGTGATTTTCCATATATCATTTGCCATTGAAAGAGCGTACCCGGTCTTTCTGGATGCAGGTTCTACCAATCAAACAACCAGCAATCGCGTGAGGTGCAAATGGAAAATGGAAAATGATATATGGAAAATCACACCCTTCACCGAGACTGCTGAGGTCGCGGTTGGTGACACTTAAAGACCCTATCTTCCAGGGAACCTTCGTTGACAGTCGCTGGTACGGCAAGTTATTCTGTTATCCCGTGAATCACACGGGCGCAAATCCTCAAAAACCCAATACAAACGCAGTCGCAATCATTCCGGCCCGTTTCTCTTCTACTCGATTGCCAGGGAAAGCATTAATAGAGATCGCCGGTAAACCTATGGTTTGCTGGGTAGCCGAACGTGCCCTCGCCGCTCGCAACGTGGCCCGCGTGATTGTAGCCACTGACAACCAGCAGATCCTTGAGGCGGTGCAATCAAGGGGTTATGAGGTAATCCTAACACGTGCTAACCACGCGAGTGGAACAGATCGCATAGCTGAAGTAGCGGCGACTCTTACAAACTTTGACGTCATCGTGAACGTTCAGGGCGACGAGCCTTTGATTTCACCTGAAACTATCGAGCGAGCCGTCGATGCAATGTTTGAAGAGAACTCATTACCGGGCAGGGAAGGATCGGGTATCGTAACGACATGGGAGTCTATTGATTCTGTCGCTGACGTTATTAACCCTGATGTTGTAAAGATTGTTGTCGACGAGGAGGGCCAGGCGCTCTACTTTTCACGTTCACCTGTGCCATACCCGCGTGATGCAGTGGTAGTCCACGGCACGCTCCAGGCTGCGTTGATAAGCGAACCTTCATTGTTACGACAGTTTCGGAAACATACTGGTTTGTATGTTTATCGACGTGATGTGCTGCTTGAATTTACGAAGTGGCCACCCTCTCAACTTGAACGCATTGAGGCCCTCGAACAACTGCGCGCGCTCGAACATGGCGTTAAGATTAAGGCAATCGAAGCGAGTACGCCTTCGACAGGGGTAGACACGTCGGAAGACTTGGCGCACGTTCGCTTGCTGGTCGAGCAAGGGAAGTTTGAAATCTCGAGTGTTAAGTTATGAACGATTTAATCGGATTAGCAGTAATAGGTTTCCTGGTTCTTTGTGCGGTTTTGGGCTTGTACGGTTTGAGCCGGCCCTACAATTTATCAGTTGAGGAGTTTGAAAAACGCGCGCAGGAAGGACCTGGATTGCTGGGAGCCGGACTTGTGGGGTTACAAAAGGCCCTCGATCCAGCACTGGAAAAAGCCGTGATAGCGCAAGAAGACCTTCGGGAAGGGCGCTACAATAAGGAAGAGGGCTCTGGCGACCCGCCGGAAGCGGGAGATCCCGAAAATCCGGAGAAGTTGGACGGCTGAACAACAACATTGCTTGTCAATGCCGTCTGTGTAGAACTGATCAAACGTACCGGCGAGAAGCCTAATCTGATGTGGGGAGAAAGCGATGCCTAAATACATCTTCGTCACCGGCGGTGTTGTTTCAAGCTTAGGGAAGGGACTCGCCGCGTCGTCCATAGGCTGCCTGCTCGAAACCCGCGGTTTACAAGTGGCGCTCATCAAATTGGATCCATACATCAATGTGGATCCGGGAACAATGTCACCATTCCAGCATGGCGAAGTTTTTGTGACTGACGACGGGGCGGAAACTGATCTCGATCTTGGTCACTACGAACGTTTCACACATGCGCCTCTCTCCCAGGCGAATAATTGGACGACCGGCCGGATCTATCTTTCCGTAATCGACAAAGAGCGACGTGGTGACTACCTGGGCAAGACTATCCAGGTTATTCCACACATCACGAATGAGATCAAGGAGGCTGTGCGAAGCGTCGCCGAAAAGGACAAACCCGATGTTGTGATTGTTGAGATTGGTGGGACCGTAGGTGACATCGAGTCGCTCCCGTTTCTCGAAGCCATTCGCCAAATGGGAAATGAGGAAGGCGCCGGCAATGCGCTTTTTGTACACGTGACCCTCGTGCCTTTCATCGCCGCAGCCGGGGAATTGAAAACTAAGCCAACGCAACACTCAGTTAAAGATCTACGCGAGATCGGTATTGCTCCTGATATCTTATTGTGTCGTTCTGATAGACCGCTTCCTCGCGATCTGCGAGGAAAGATTGCATTGTTTTGTAACGTGAAGGAATCGGCCGTGATCACTGCCCAGGACGTGGATACGATTTACGATGTACCACTCACCTTTCACGAGCAAGGACTGGACGACTTGATCGTTTCGCAGCTTGGGCTCGAGTCTCAGGCGCCACTTGCGGAGCTTTCCGAATGGAGGAATTTGGTCGCGACTGTCCGCGAGCCTTCGGGCGGGGAAACGTCCATCGCGATCGTGGGTAAGTATGTCGGGTTGGAGGATTCTTACAAGTCACTACGGGAAGCACTAACACACGGTGGCGTGGCTAACAATTTGCGGGTAACCGTCAAGTGGATCGAATCCGAGGAATTGATGGGCGACGATTACGAAGACCGGCTGCGCGACTTCGATGCGATTCTGGTACCTGGCGGGTTTGGCAAACGCGGCGTGGCGGGAATGATTCGAGCGATCTTATATGCTCGCAGAAGCCGCACACCTTATTTCGGTATCTGTCTGGGAATGCAGACAGCGTGTATTGAGTATGCGCGAAATGTTTGTGACCTGAAGGATGCCGACTCCACTGAATTTGATCTGGAGACAAAATATCCGGTGATCTTTAAGCTCCGTGATTTGGTGAACGTTGAAGAATTAGGTGGAACAATGCGTTTGGGCGCGTGGCCTTGTAAGCTGGCACCTGAGTCGCTCGCGCGCGAAGTCTATGGAGGTACCGACGAGATCAGTGAGCGGCATCGACATCGCTACGAATTCAATCCGGAGTTTCGTCAGGCGCTGGAGAAGGAAGGCCTGATCTTTAGCGGCATCTCACCTGACGGCAAATTTGTGGAAATAATCGAGCTGCCCCGAGACGTACATCCGTGGTTTTTGGGTTGTCAATTTCATCCCGAATACAAGTCCAAACCGCTTAACGCCCATCCGCTTTTTGCTTCCTTCGTTCGGGCCGCCCATGCGAACCGACTACAAAGTGAGACCTCGATGGACAAGAATGACGAGCTGGAGTTGGTAGTTCATGACCGCTTGAGTGCCACCAGCGGCGATTAAGATTCGATCAGAGGGTCCTACCTAACCTGAGCCAGTAACGAATTTCGGCCAAGTGCATCCAAATACGTTTTAAGCGATAATCGCTGAGCCCCTCTTCCCAAAGACTATTATTTGCTGATGCTTCATTGCCCTACATGTGGAAGGCACTATACATCGGACGTGCAGATTTGTCCGGAAGACAAATCGCCATTGCAAGCCGATGCAACGATTGCCGGTAATCCATCTTCAGTTCCCCTCATTGCTAAACCTCCCGACGAAATTCCTTTAGACCGTCTAATTGGCCACGTTCTCGAGGGCAAATACCGTCTCGAGGAGCGCCTGGGTGTAGGCGGAATGGGCACTGTCTATCGCGCTCGCCATGTCCTGATCGATCGCGCTGTCGCGGTCAAGGTATTGAATCCGCGTTTCGTAGAAGATGAAGCAGCGCGCATCCGTTTTCATCGCGAAGCAAGAGCCGCAGGCAGGTTGCAGCATAGCAACGCGGTCGCGGTAACTGACTTCGGCAGTTCCGGCGGCTACGTCTACATCGTGATGGAACTGCTGGAAGGCCGCACGCTTCGTGAGATCCTGGCAAAGGACGCGCCGCTGGAGACCGCCCGCGCGGTATCGATCATGCTGCAGACCTCTGCGGCAGTAGCGGCAGCGCACGAGGCGGGAATTATTCATCGAGATCTAAAGCCGGCAAATATTTTCATTACGCAAAATGCCGACGTCCCAGCCGTCGTTAAGGTGCTCGACTTTGGCATCGCCAAGCTGGCCGCCGACAGTCTCGACGAAGATGAACCAAAGAACTTAACTCAGGTTGGGGCGATGATCGGTACGCCACGTTACATGTCGCCGGAGCAATGCAACGGGCTCGAGTTGACCCCCGCGGCTGACGTTTACAGCCTTGGGGTGATTCTTTATGAGATGCTCACGGGGATGGTGCCTTTCAGCGGCTCCTCGCCTCTTGCAATCGCAATGAAACACTCCACGGCTCTTCCGCAGAGACCGAGGGAGATCGTTTTCTCAATTCCAGAAGATTTGGAAAGAGTGGTCCTAAGAGCTCTCGAGAAACGGCCGGAAGATCGCCCCGCCAATGCAGCGGCTTTTCGGGATGAACTATTACAGACAGCTGAGCGCCTCGGATTGGAACACGCCGCCGTGACAAGCGGTCCCGATTTGGCTGCCCTACGTCTTGCCGGAGTGGAATCACCATCCGGTCGTTTGATAGTTGACCTCTCGCGTCTGCGTGAAAGCCGTGCAAGCTCGCCGGGTACGAATGAACTGACAATGGTAGGGGCTACTCAAGCGGCGGAGTCGGCCCAGGGCGGCGGCCTGGCACAAGACGATAATGTTGTAGTGAGAGGTCCGTTTTCCAGAGTCGACGTGCCCCTGGGCGAAAAGACCTATCTAACGCGAAGAACCTTAGTGGTGGCTTTGGTTGGAGTCGGAGTCTTGTTGGCGGCTTTTACATTCGTGGCGATTAGGTCGAACCGTGTGACTCCGCCCGTGAACGTCAACGCTAATGCGACGCCAGCGACGACCGCGTCACCTTCGCCATCACCTTCACCATCGCCTTCGCCATCCCCGGCCGCATCGCCGAAGCATCAGGCGTCGCCGACGCCCGAGGTCCAGAAAAAGCCAGGGAAGGTTGGTAGGTTGGTTAACAAAGTTAAGAAGATACTCAAGAAACCATTTTAGTAATATGCTTCTCTTGATCTGTAAGATATAGCGCTTCTGGCAACGCCGCGTTAGAGGAAGTTGATGACGTCTGAAAACGATTACGGTAGTCTTACAAAACCTTTTAAGGTCGGCAACGCCACATTTGGCGACGGCCGGCTAACAATCATCGCCGGTCCCTGCGTTGTCGAATCACTCGAGCACGCTTTGATGATGGCACGTGAATGTTCCGGACGCGCTCGAGAATCGGGCCTCGACTTTGTTTACAAGTCGTCGTTTGACAAGGCCAACCGATCTTCGATCAAGAGTTTCCGAGGACTGGGAATGGAAACCGGCCTCGACGTGCTTCGTCGAGTTAAGGAACACGTCGGCGTGCCTGTACTCACCGACGTGCACGACGTTTCTCAAGTCGCTCGCGTCGCTGAAGTAGTTGACGTTTTGCAGATACCCGCGTTCCTCTCGCGGCAGACTGACTTAATCGTGGAAGCCGCTCGATCCGGGAGAGCAGTGAATGTGAAGAAGGGGCAATTCCTTTCGCCTCAGGATGCTCGCAACATCGTTGAAAAGGCGCGTGAAGCCGGTTGCGACAAGTTGCTGCTGACGGAGCGCGGCGCAAGTTTCGGCTACAACAATCTGGTGGTGGATATGCGTTCGTTTCCGATCATGCGACAGTTTGGAGTGCCGGTGGTGTTTGACGTCACGCATTCACTGCAATTGCCCGGCGGCCTTGGCCACGCAACCGGCGGTCAATCGGAATACATCGAACCGCTCGCTCGCGCCGGTGTTGCTTGCGGCGTGGACGCAGTCTTTATGGAAGTACATGAGTGTCCGGAGCGGGCACCGTCAGATGGCCCGAACGCATTGCCACTCGAGCGCATGCAATCGCTCTTGAATGTTTTACGCGACATACACAAACTGGTCCGTGGCACTCCCGCGTAATCGGC
>Ga0193719_10001210_pt1 | contig 10140 bp, 7 predicted proteins | sample U2a2metaG_FD_160103 | JGI IMG/M metagenome (GOLD analysis project Ga0193719, IMG submission 160103) | Soil microbial communities from a riparian zone of the East river system, Colorado, United States - U2a2 | ecosystem: Environmental > Terrestrial > Soil > Riparian zone | place: USA: East River... | reverse complement strand
AATTAGACAAGTTCTGGATCGCGAAAAACGAGCGATAAACGTAGTAATGACCGTCGATGAGCAGCAGCTTCACACGATTACCGTAGCCGAAGCAGGCAACGTAGCGCAACCGGCCCAGTTGTATTTAGAGGACCGAAAGCCGGACGCTCACGCTACTTTCGCTTGCCGTAATTCACGGTTAAGTGACGGAATGATCGACGAGTGGATTGTGCGCGTGCAGGGCAAGGAGTACGGTCCGGTAGACATTGAGACGCTCCGCGAATGGAAAATAGAGGATCGCCTGCTTCCGGCAAATGAAGCACGGCGGACCGATGTTCAGCTTTGGACGACAGCGGCGGAGATTCCCGGTCTTTTCGAGCCAGCCGATATAGCGGCTGCCTCCGTCGTCGGGCGCTCGACGCGGCGAGCGCCTTTACAATCGGGCCGCGGCCTTGGCGAAATCCTGGTCGATGCGTTTCGAATCTATCGTAAAGGGTTTCTTCAATTCTTAGGACTCACCCTACTCATCGCAGTCCCTTCCCTCTGTGCGCAATTGACCAGTTCCGCGTCAAGCGTGTCACCGAATATGGAGGCGAATCTCCGCATACTCACCGCGGCAGCGTTCAGTTTTTGCATGTTCCTACTCAGCCTTGCCGCGTGGCCGGTTTTTATCGCAGGAATTCAAATTCTCACCACCGAACTGGCTGGCGGTCACTCGGTAAAGATGTTTCCTCTGCTGCAAAACGCGCTCAAATTTTGGGCGCGCGTCGCGATGCTCTGCATCTTTGTTTATGGCGCCTACTTTTTTTGGACCCTTCTGCCGATCGGTATCATTCTGATGATCATGTTGGCCGGTCCTTCCGTGCTTTTGTTCTTTCTCGCCCTGCTCGTCCTGGCTTTTCAAGCTTGGATCGTTAGCCGGTTGTTCATAAATTTTTTGTTCTGGCAACAATTTGCGGTTCTGGAGAGATCCGACGCTGGAGACACGCTGCGCCAAAGTAAGGAACTCGCGCGTAGCCGGCGCGATCTTCCGTGGTTTCGACGCCCGATGTGGCGAGGCGTTTTTATCGCTTCAATCTGGTTTGCGTTTGTGTTTGCGATCAACATCGGATCTGAGTGGCACTCGATTCAGCATTATTTTCATGAGCTAACCAGTTCTCAGGATCCGCAGGCTCTCATTCAGGCGCTGACAGTTGCCCCGAAGTCTCAAGCGTTTAGTCTCGTCGGCTTTAGCCTCGGTCTCGCCCAGACGCTCCTGCGGCCATTGCTTGGAATCGCCTTTGTGCTCCTGTACTTCGACAGCAAGATCGCCACCGAAGCGTACGGGGTCACCGAACACGCCCACGGCGAATGAGTTCGATCGCCCTACCTGCTTTGTTTGTTCGCGGGAGAACGAGGCTTTCAGCGAACAAATTTGCGCTTGTCCTGTCCGCTTTCCGGTGAAACGCTCGGCGCCGTGCAGCTTTCACGGCATTCCGACCAGCCAAGCAAGAAATAGACGCAGTATGACCGCCTTATCGACGGCACATAGTATAGAGGTAGTATGAACAAAAAGGGGGTTGTGGCATGTACCCTCGTCTTGGTATGCGTGTTGATGTCGACTGATACCAGCCAGGTGATGGCTGCTAACATGCGTAGTTTTATCGAGGCTGTTAGGAGAAAGGCGTCCGTCGTCTACGTTGGCTCTGTTAAAGAAGTGCACTCACTGACACGAACGAAGTTCGACATCAAGGCACGAGCAGTTGTGAGTGTCTCAGCTGTCGCACGGGGTCCAGCCACTAAGCCTCCTGAGGCTATTGTCGAGTACTCAAGCTATGATGACAAAACACCAATCTTAGCGGGTGGCCCGCAGTATCAGCTGCGGCCAGGCGTTATGGTTGTGATCTTTGCTGACTCCTTTAAAAGCACAGTACCCCCTGGATATCTTTTGCAGGGTAGCCGCGAGGAGCTGCTGCAACGGATTGAAACACTACGCGAGAGCTTGAGCCAGATGTCCCCCGACCAACTTAAATTACACGAGATTAACGAGGAAGATCGTCATATCCAACTCGCATTGTACGAAAAGCTGCGCACCTACCTCCGTACACCTGAATAATAGGGATACCTTGTCCAAAGGATTGTTCCGGCCAATGTTCTCCTGTTTCCTAGTAGGTCTAACTAATCGCTGCAGCCGATGGCGGCTGCTCCGAAGGTAAAAAGACGAAATTAGAAAAGTAGCAAACCATCTTTGCCCCTTGGGCAGCAAGAAATGACGTATTCACGCGACCAGGTTGTTGCATCTGTCGAAGCGACTTTTCCAAAGAGTGGTTGGGCGCGCGTACTCGACTTACTCGATAGTTATGGCGTGGAATCGTCCGAGCGAGAACGCGAGCGAGTGCAAGTCGCCATCTTGAAACTCGGTGCCGGAAGCGAAGCAAGGGTGCGCGAGTACGTGGCCGTGGCAAAGCGCGATTATCGCAACGTGCTGTTTTGGGCGGAATATCCGGAGGAGTCGAGATTAGACACGCCGGAGAAACGGCAAAGGGTGAGAAAAATGTTCGAAAGATTCGGGATCGAACCGCCGAGAGATTTTTAATCCCACAGATTGCACAAAATCAAAGCGCCGCTGCCGCGCGCGCCAGCGCGTATCCTATGAGTCCGCTTGCGGGCAGGGTAAAGAGCCATGCCCAGATGATTCGCTCGACGACTTTCCATTTCATGCCGCTGAAACGTTTGACTGTGCCGACGCCCATGATCGAAGTGGAGATCACGTGCGTCGTGGAAAGCGGAATGCCGTAGTAGCTGGCACCCTGAATGATCAGCGCGGCGCTCGTCTCCGCCGCAAATCCGTGCACCGGCTGCAATTTCACCATGCGATGGCCAAGCGTGCGAATGATTCGCCAGCCACCCGCGGCTGTTCCTCCCGCCATAGTCGCGGCACAAAGAATCGTCACCCACACAGGCAACGCAAAAACGGGCGTCTTGAGAAAATTCAACCAACCAGGCAGATGATCGAAACTGCCCGCTTTCGTGCCGGTAAAAAGCGCGAGTGTGATAATGCCCATTGTTTTCTGAGCGTCATTGGTGCCGTGACTGTGCGCCATCCACGCCGCGCTAAAAATTTGCAGTTTGCCAAAAAGCGATTGCACAAGATGTGGCGTAAAGCGATGCAACGTGACAAAAAGCAAAAACATCAGCACGGCCCCGAAAATAAAACCTGCGAATGGGGACGTGATCATGGGCACAATAACTTTCGGCCACATACCCGCGTTCCATTTTATGACAGACCAATCGCCGCGCGCGGCGGCCAGCGCTGCTCCACAAAGTCCACCAATGAGGGCATGACTCGAACTCGAAGGTAAGCCGAACCACCAAGTGGCGATGTTCCAGACGAACGCTGCGATCACCGCGCACAACACGGTCGACATTGTGACCACGTTTGTATCCACCAGCCCCTTGCCGATTGTCGAAGCAACCGCGCCGCCGAGGAGCGCGCCGGTGAGATTGAAAAATGCCGCCATGGCAATCGCCTTGCGCGGTGTCAGAACGCGGGTCGAAACGACGGTGGCAATCGCGTTGGCGGCGTCGTGAAAGCCGTTGCTGTATTCAAAGATGATCGCAGCGAGAACGACGGAAAAAAACGTAAGCATAGCCGTAAACGGCTACGAATATTTCAGCGCCACTTCGAGGACGATATTTCCCGCATCCCGGCAGCGGTCGACTACCTTTTCCATCAACTCGAACAGATCGCGCAGAAAAATGATCTGCTTTGTTTTGTAATCGCCCTGGTAAAGATCGCGCAGCAGGTCGAGCTCAAGTTTATCGGCGTCGCCTTCGATCGACTGGAGCTTTGCATTCATCTCACGGGCCGTCGCCGCATCAGTGCCCTTGCGCAATTGCCGGACCATGGCGAGCACGGTTTCCGCAGCTTGTTCGAGAAGTTCCACCTGCTTGCGGAAACTGCGTCCGTGCAAATCTTCCGGGCAAATCAAAACGCGCTCACCGATTTTTTCCACTGTCTTCGGGATTTTATAAAGCGCGGCCGCCAGTGCCTGAATGTCTTCACGCTCAAGCGGCGTGATGAATTTTTTGCAAAGCTGTTCGGTCAGTTCCTGGGTGATTTGCTTGTCTTTGCGCCGGCTGCGCACGAATTCTTCCAAGCTCTGCGGTGAATTTTTTTTCTCAAGCCGCTCCAGCAGGCCGATCAAGTGATGCACGCTCGCGTCCGCCTCTTGCGCACTGGCCTCGAGCAAATCGAAAAACTTTTCGTCGCGGCCGAGAATTTTTTGGATTGAGAACATAATCCGCATCTTGTTGTAGCCGGCGTCGGCAACCGCGGCCAGCCCATTTCTCTTCGGAGCCAGGACCGCGATCGGCTACAGCATGGCGCCGCGCATGATTACCAACGCGATGCTGAAATAGATAATAAGTCCGGTAACATCGACAAGAGTCGCAACAAACGGAGCAGACGAAGTTGCCGGATCGGCGCCGAGGCGCCGCAAGATAAATGGCAGCATTGATCCGGAAAGGGATCCCCACAGAACGACTCCGACGAGCGCTACACCGACTGTAAGCGCTACGAGCGGCCAATGCGGCCCATACAATTGTCTGTGGAAGTAATGGTCCCCGACGATTGACCAGATCGCCACCCGTGCTGTACCAATTGCGCCCAGAATTGCGCCTAACGAAAAGCCGGCGCGAATCTCGCGACTCGCGACCCGCCACCAGTCGCGCAAGCGAAGTTGGCCCAGCGCCATGGCGCGAATGATCAATGTCGATGCTTGCGATCCGGAATTGCCGCCACTGGAGATGATCAAGGGCAAAAATAACGCCAGGACCACCGCCTTGGCGATTTCATCTTGATAATTTGCCATTGCTGTCGCGGTAAGCATTTCGCCCAGGAACAGAACCACAAGCCAGCCGGCCCGTTTTCGCACCATTTTCCACAGCGGAATGCGCATATACGGCTCGTCCAACGCCTCCATGCCGCCGAACTTTTGAATGTCTTCAGTCGCTTCTGCCTCAGCGACATCGAGCATGTCGTCGATCGTGACAATCCCGACAAGAATACCGCTCGAATCGACCACCGGTAATGCAGTGCGATCATATTTCCGGAACACGTTGAGCGCATCCTCCTGCGAATCGTGCACGCTCAGAGCGACGAAACTGCGGTTCCTGATCTCACTGACTTTGGCGGTGAGAGGCTTGAGCAAAAACTCCCGCATGCGGATGTCATCGATCAATTTCCCGCGATCGTCGACGACATAGACGACATTGAGCGTCTCGCTGTCGTGGCCGTGTTCGCGCACGAAATCGAGGACTTGTTGGACGGTCCAATCTTCGGCCACGGCGATGAAATCCGGCGTCATCAAACGGCCGACGCTGCCTTCCGGATACCCAAGCAAAGATTGCGCGACGTGCCGTTCCTCTGGCGTCAGCAGCTGGATCAGCTGACGCGCTGCGGCACTGGGCAATTCTTCCAGCAGCGCCGTGCGGTCGTCCGGCGACATCTCATTCAGGATCCCAACCACCTGCTCGTGCGCCATCGCGCGTAACAATTTCTGCTGCGCATCGAGATCGAGATATTCAAAGACATCCGCAGCCAGCGTGTGCGGCAGGACACGAAAAATGATGACCTGCTCATCTTCCGGCATATCGAGGATCACCTCCGCGACATCCGCAGGCGGCCACTCGCGAAACACTTCCCGCAGCGCACCGAAATTACGGGCGTCAATCAGGCCTTTAATTTCTGGTTGTAGAATTTTGCCAACCATAACCGGGGTATTTGTGCGCGAACGCCGCCGAGTTTTAACACCGCGACTCGCAGAGCGCAATCGCCCCTTGTCATTCTCCGGAAGTCGGGGAATCTCTTACTACTATTTATTTTGCGACGGAGCTGCGGCTTTCGGTTGGAAATTGCGGGAAAGAGGTCAAGAGTGAGTCCAATGCCGGCGACTGTATCCAGCTCGATGATTCGGCGCGAGATCGACGACGATCACATTTGTTTCCTTACGTTCGATCGTCCCGAATCGGGAGCGAACATTTTCGACGCCACGACTCTCGATGAGCTGGACGAAAATATCGATCTTATCGAGCACGACACTTCGTTGCGCGGACTGATCATCACCTCGGCAAAAAAATCGATCTTCGTCGCCGGGGCGGATTTGAAGACGCTGTTGAAACAAGCGCAAACCGGGGATATGCGTGCGTTTATTGCCGAAGGACAACGGATCCTCAACCGGCTTGCCGAATTGACGATTCCGACTGCGGCGGCAATCCATGGCGCTTGCGCAGGCGGCGGCTATGAGATCACGCTGGCCTGCGATCATCGCGTCGCGTCGAATGATCCAAGCACACGTATCGGTCTACCGGAAACGACGCTCGGGTTAATTCCCGCGTGGGGCGGCTGCACGCGCCTGCCACGGTTGATTGGCGCGGACAAAGCGGTCGATGTGATTTTGAAGGGGAAGCTTTATTCTGCGCAGGAAGCCTTGAGGCTCGGCTTGGTCGATGAAGTCGCGCCGCGCAATCAATTGGTCGATCTTGCGCGGAAGAAGTTGCGCGATGGAAAACGCAAGCCTTCGCCTGCACCGAAGATTGATCAGGAAATTCCCGCGCCGCGCAATCACAATCCGGCGCCGGCGCGCGCGCTCGAAGTGATCAGGAAAGGTCTTTTGGCTTCCACCCAGCAATCGCTTGCCTTTGAGCTGGACGCGATTGTCGATCTCGGCAAAACGGAATCGTCTCAAAATCTGATCCGCAATTTCTTTCTGGCGGAGAAATATAAGAAAGGTTCTTCGAAGATTCCCGCGCAAAAGGTAGTGCACGCCGCCGTGATCGGGGCGGGCGTAATGGGTTCGGGTATCGCGCAGTGGCTCAGTTCTCGCGGCGTTACGGTGATCCTGCGCGATATCGCACGGGAGCAAATCGACCGCGGTCTGGCTAATATTGAGAAGACTTACGCCGACGCAGTAAAGCGTGGTTTGATGAACGCGGAAAAAGCAAAAGAGGGACGCGCCCGGATTGTGGCATCGACTGCTCCGATGGAATTGCGTGATGTGCAGTTTGTGATCGAAGCCGCCTCGGAGAAGATCGAGATCAAAAAAGAAATCTTCCGCGAGCTGGCGATGCAAGCCGGTCCGAAAACGATCGTCGCCACGAATACCTCCGCCCTTTCAGTCAGCGAGCTCGCCAATGCGACCGTTTCACCCGAGCACGTCATCGGCCTTCATTTTTTCAATCCAGTGAGTCGAATGAAACTGGTGGAAGTGGTCATTGCAAAACAGACATCGGACGATACACGCGAGCGGACAGTCGCTTTTGCACGGCAAATTGGAAAACTGCCTGTAATTGTTCGCGACAACCCGGGTTTTCTGGTCAACCGCGTGCTGTTTCCGTATTTGCTCGATGCCGCCGAGCTTTTCGAGGGCGGGTTGGACGCAGACAAGATCGATAATGCACTTCTGCAATGGGGCATGCCGATGGGGCCGCTGCGTTTGATTGATGAAATCGGTGTCGATATCGCTGTCGATATTGGCAATACGCTTGAGGCGGCATACGGACGTCGTGATGATGTTCCTGGTGCACTGCTCTGGCTGCGCAGCGGCGGCATGCTCGGCCGCAAAACGGGCGCTGGCTTTTACAGATACGAAGCCAAAACGCAAACGCCTAACGATGCGCTCGAAAAATGGCGCAGGAGCGACGCCTCATCGCTTGGGTCCAGACAAACCAGCGGCGAGAGCGCCGCTTCCACTCTCAGTAATCGCCTTGTCTTTCTTATGGTGAACGAAGCCGCGCGCTGCGTGGAGGAGAAAGTAGTCGATTCACCGGAAGACGCGGACTACGGAATGATTTTGGGGACCGGATTCGCGCCGTTCCGCGGTGGGCCATTGCGTTTCGCCGAACAGTTCGGACTGAACAAAGTCGTCGATGAACTCGAACGGCTGGCGCAGAGCGAAGAGAAGTTTGCGCCGTGTGAGATATTAAAGAAGTACGGCCGGGACGGAACGAAATTTTATGCGATCTGATCGCACAATCCGCCGTAGCACAGGCATCTTGTCCGCCGCAGGACGGACTCGCTGTGGCGAGCCTGTGCATGTATGAAATCGCCGCTGGAAGCGCCGAAAAAACAAATCAGCGAAGAAACTAGGCCGAGGCCTGAGAAGTCTGCCGCGCCCGTTATCGACACTTCGAAGATGGCCAAAGGCCAGCGCGAAGCGCTCGAGCTGGCTGAGGCCGCGCGCGATCCACTGGAAGATCGCGGCAGTTTCGCCAGCAACCTTTTCATCGGACGATATGACTTCGATCGGATCTATCCGTACCCGGCGCAAAGCGCGGAGGACCGAGCTGCCGGCGAATCGTTCCTGCAAAACCTGGAAACTTATTTGCGCGATCACGTCGATCCGGACGAGATCGATCGCACGGGTGAAATTCCGCCGGAAAACTTTGCCGGCCTCGCGCAGATCGGTGCCTTTGGAATCAAGGTGCCACAAAAATACGGCGGGCTCGGTTTATCGCAGTACAATTACGGGCGCGCGGCAGTTTTGCTCGGCAGCTGGGATGGAAATATGGCCGCGCTGGTTTCGGCGCATCAATCAATCGGAGTCGCGCAGCCACTGCTTTTGTTTGGCACAGAAGAACAAAAACAAAAATATCTGCCGCGCGTCGCTGGTGGTGAAATCTCGGCGTTTGCCCTGACCGAATCGCACGCCGGTTCCGACCCGGCGACGATGAGCCTGCGCGCAGAGCCAACGCCTGATGGCTCTGAGTTCATTCTGAACGGCGAGAAGCTTTGGTGCACAAACGGCGTGAAAGCAGGCGTGCTTGTGGTGATGGCGCGTACGCCGCCGAAGATCGTGGGCGGAAAAGAACGCAAACAAATCACGGCATTCATTGTCGATGTGGACACGCCGGGCCTGAAGATCGCGTACCGCTGCCGGTTTATGGGATTGCGGGCGCTCTACAACGCGGTGGTCACGTTCAACAATGTGCGTGTGCCCCGCGGAAATATTATCGCGGGCGAAGGCAAAGGACTCAAGGTCGCGCTCACTACTTTGAACACGGGGCGACTTACGTTGCCAGCCGCGTGCGTGGGCGTTTCCAAGCGGTTGCTGGAAATTTCGCGCAAGTGGGCGAGCGAACGGATTCAATGGGGGGTCCCAATCGGCCAACATGCGGCTATTGCAGGAAAAATCGCGGAGATGGCGGGCAACGTTTTCGCGATGGAAGCAATGACCTTTCTCAGTTCATCGCTGCTCGACCGCAAAACGGGCGACCTGCGCATTGAAACAGCCATGTGTAAAATGTGGGCGACGGAAACAACCTGGAAAATTGCCGATGACGCGATGCAAGTGCGCGGCGGTCGCGGCTATGAAACTGCGCAATCGCTCGCCGGACGGGGCGAGCCGCCGATCGCAGTGGAAAGATTCCTGCGGGATTGCCGCGTGAACACGATTTTTGAAGGTTCAAGCGAAATCATGCGACTCTTCATTGCCCGCGAAGCGCTCGATCCGCATTTGAAAGTCGGCGGTGCGATTTTCAACACGCAACTGCCTAAATCGGAACGTCTCAAGGCGGTCTTCAGTTCTGGAAAATTTTATGCCGGCTGGTATCCGCGACAGTGGTTACGGAACGGCGCGGGAAAGATCGACAATCTGCATGGGACGTTGGCCGGCCATGTCAATTACGCCGCCCGGACAAGCAAGCGGCTTGCGCGGGGCCTGTTTCACGCCATGGCTCGGTTCGGTCCGAAGCTCGACCGCGAACAATTGTTGCTATCGCGGTTCGTCGGAATTGCGACTGAGCTATTCGCAATCAGCGCGACTTGTTCGTTTGCTCAATGGAAAATAAATAACGGCGCGCCCGCCGATGAAGTTCTTTCCCTTGCCGATTATTTCTGTCGCTCCGCCCGTCTGCGCATCAATAATCATTTCGCGGGCACGCAGCGTAACGTGGACAAACGCGGCTATAAACTCACGCAGGGGTTGCTTACGGGAGAACACGTGATGTTGCGCGACGGCATCGTATAAACGCCATAGCACAGGCATCTCGCCTGTGGGGCTGGCTGACGTCTCGCCTGCCGATTACAATTTCCAGACAACAGGCAGGATGCCCGTGTCCCCACAGACATGATGTCCGTGCTCCGTGCGCCCCCATTGACCACGTTCACCGCTCAGGCTACGA
>Ga0193719_10001209_pt1 | contig 10142 bp, 7 predicted proteins | sample U2a2metaG_FD_160103 | JGI IMG/M metagenome (GOLD analysis project Ga0193719, IMG submission 160103) | Soil microbial communities from a riparian zone of the East river system, Colorado, United States - U2a2 | ecosystem: Environmental > Terrestrial > Soil > Riparian zone | place: USA: East River... | reverse complement strand
GTTTGGAGTCGAAGTCCCGGATGAAGAGGCCGAAAAATTGCAGACAGTCCAGGACGTGATCGATTACATCAAGGATAAAGCAAAGCAGCAGGGCGGTACCAGCGGCAGCTAGCAGCGGTTCTTGCCGAGATTATTGTTGCTTGAAAAGCACGGCTTCTGCCGTGTTTTTTGCTTATCGGTTGCGAAAGCGAAAGGCGCGCCTCAGACTAGACTCCAATGAGTTTTCCGCTGCTGGAAAGGCCGTTGTTTGAAGTAGGCGCACATTACGTCACGGTCCTGGGCTTGATTGCGTTCGCCGGTTTTTTTGCAGCCGGACTCGGCATCGCGCGATTTTTACAAAGTCAGATCGTCCGGCGTTTTTTCAGCCGTTTCAAGATCGACACAAATTTCATCGCGATCGTCACGACCATCCTAAGTCTGGCGGCGATCGTCTTTTTCACCATGACCGCGATTAATGCCGCTGGAATTCCACTGGCTTGGAACGCTCCTCTTCCGGCGATCAAGTTGAGTCTGGTTCAAATTTTTCTGCTGGTCGCGCTGCTGATCGCGGTTTTTTGGTTCTCCTCCGGGACGAAACGTTTTCTTTTCAACCGGCTGCTTGCGCAAAGTGGGCTGGATCGTTCTTTGCAGTACGCCATCGCTCAGGTCGTCAGCAACATCGTACTGGTGGTCGGCATCGTCATTGTTCTGGAGAATACCGGAATTCATCTGGCTGCATTGGCGGTCTTTGCAGGCGCCGTGGGCGTGGGCGTCGGCTTCGGCCTGCAAAACATTGCGAGCAATTTCATCAGCGGCCTGGTAATTCTCGCTGAGAGACCAATCACGATCGGAGACCGCGTTGAAGTTGCAGGGATCGCCGGTCAGGTCGAGCACATTCGCGCGCGGAGCACAGTCATTCGCACCAACGACAATATTATGATGATTGTGCCGAACACGAAATTCATCGATTCGCCGGTTACCAACTGGACGTACGGCGACCGGCGGGTGCGCTTTCGCATCCCGGTAGGTGTAGCCTATGACAGCGAAGTCAACAAAGTTCGTGACGCGCTGCTCGCTGTCGCGCATGAAAATCCTCAGACATTGAAGGAACCAGCGCCGAATGTTTTCCTTGAGCAATTTGGTGAGAATTCGATCGATTTTAAACTGATGGTGTGGAGCAGTGAAATGAGCGCCCGCCCAAGCCGTTATCGCAGCGATCTGAACTTTGCCATCGCTGAAAAGTTTCGTGAAACCGGGATCGAGTTTCCGTTTCCCCAGCGCGACCTGCACATTCGCGACGGCGTGCTTAAGGTGGAAAACGTCGCAAAGGAAGCAAAGGCCGAAAGTTTGGAGGATTAGGAGATCCTTGAAAAGCCGACGGCACCTGGTTTGGAGTTCCGCCTTTAGGCGGTCTCCCGTCGAAGCCGCGTAAACGCGGAACTCCAAACGATCCCATGCCGCCCGGCAACGCGATTCCGTTTCCCCAAGGTGTGGCGAAAGTAGTCACGCTTGCCGAGTTGCAGAATTGCAACGCGTGGAAACAGGCGCTCCAGAATAAGTGCCAAGATCATCGCTACTACGAGATCGTTGAAGAAACGTTGGAATGCGGATTCGAACATTATTATCTCTTGTTGGAGGACGCTTCGGGCAATGTGCGCGCAATTCAGCCAGTATTCTTTGTCCGGCAAAATCTTGTCGAAGGCGTGCCGGGCAAGATTCGCTCGATCGTCGATGTCGTTCGCAAAATTTTACCGCGTTTTCTCACGATGCCCGTTTTGATGGTTGGCTGCGGGGCTGGTACTGGAGACTTGGGCGCATGCGAAGAAACGGACGAAGCGTGGGCCGCAGACGCGCTCCGGGCGAGTCTTCGGATTTTTGCCAGGCAAAAGAAAGCTTCGCTCGTCGTTTTGAAAGATTTTCCGGCGAATTACCGCTCGGAACTAGAGACATTTTCCTCAGCTGGTTATGTGCGGATTCCGAGTATGCCGATGACGCGGCTGCCGCTTCATTTCGAAAACTGGGATGAATATTTTCGCACGCTCAGCAAAGCGACCCGGAAGGATTTGCGCCGAAAATTCCGGAAGGCCGGGCGGGCGGCGAAGATCGAGATGGAGGTCGTGAGCGAGATCGCGCCTTTTATCGATGAAATCTATCCGCTGTATCTCGCGGTTCATGAGCGGTCGCCCTTAAAATTTGAGACGCTGACCAAAGATTATTTTCTGGCCGTCGCGAAGCGGATGCCGGAACGCGCGCGTTTCTTCATTTGGCGACAAAGCGGCAAGATCGTCGCATTCAGTTTTTGCCTCGTATGCGGTGACGCGATTTACGACGAGTGCATCGGGCTCGATTACACCGTCGCGCTTGATCTGCATCTGTATTTTTACACGCTGCGCGACATCATCTCATGGGCGCTGCAACAACAATTGAAATACTACTACAGCAATCCGCTTAACTACGAGCCGAAGCTGCATCTGGATTGTGAACTGGTGCCGCTCGACCTTTATGTGAGGCACACCAGCGCCGTGCTCAATCCAATATTTGGTCGCGTGATCAAATATCTCGGGCCGACGCGGCACGAACCTGTTTTGCGGCGCTTTCCAAACGCCGATCGGCTTTAATGGCTTGGCCGTTACTTGGCAGGCGTCATTGTCATTCCGACCGAAGTGGAGGAATCTCTGATTCTTTCGTTTTTCGCTTCCTCGCTTTTCCTGCTGACAGTAAGAGATGTCTCGACTTCGCTCGACATGACAACTGAATTGAGGAGTAAACAAATGCAAAATCGCCCAACTGGCTTTGGCAATCCGTGGCTGCAGCTCGGCCTGAGTGTGCTGTGTGTACTCGTGTCCGAGTTTCTATTGAAACGCGGCGCGACGGATATCGCGGAACCTGACAGCGCTTTTTCCTGGACGGGAATCAACGGCCTTGAATCGCCGCTGGTGTGGTGGGCAATCCTTCTGATCGTCGCCAGTTTCATTAGCTGGCTTTACGTGCTCCGGTACGTTCCTCTCACCGTCGCTTATCCCCTTTCGCGAATAGTCGATGTTCTGGTGCCGCTCGGCTGTTGGATTTTTTTGGGCGAATTGATCTCCGCTCTTCGCTGGTGTGGTATTGCGCTGGTGATTATCGGATTAGCGCTGGTGGCAAAACCAATTGCACAAATCGAAGAGCGCTTATGAGACTGTTGATATACTGGAATGGGCCGCGTTGCTGTCGATTTTTGGCGCTGGCCAAGGCGCGAGTGCAGCGCCGATATCCGCAGCGATCTCGGCCAAGCGAGCAACCCCGAACGCTTTCGGGGCCAAAAGCGAAACAACCCTCCGGGCGCGAGCCAGAAGGGGCGTCTGGCCGCGTCGCTCCTTCGTTGCAGCCCGCTGCGGGGATGCGCCTCACTCGCTCCTTGCCATCCGCCCCTTCTGGCTCTACGCGCGGCCCACTCCAGTATCTCAACAGTCTCATATGAGCATTCTCGCCTTCTTGTTGATTGTTGTTTCTTTGCTGAGCTTTGTGGCGGCCCAGCTCATCCTGAAAAAAGCGATGGAATTTTCGGCGACGAACGGTCTGCGCAACTCTCGCTTCGTTTCGCTCGCCGCTACCGGCATAGCTCTAATGACAGTTTCCTTTTTCCTCACTCTCGGGCTGCTCCAGCGATTCGACCTGAGTTATCTTTATCCATTTCAGGGCTTGAGCGTGATTTTCATCACGCTGCTGGCGGCAATGGTGTTAAAAGAGAAACTAAGCGTACGACTCACGCTTGGCGCGCTTCTGATCACCGCCGGCATCGTCTTGGTCTCACTCAGCTAGTAGTAAATTGTAGGGCAACCGCTTCGGTTGCCGTCCCGCGCCTTGGCAAGCAACGCGCTTGCCTACAATGGCGTTTCATTTACCAAAGCCGAGGTTTGGCGCGGATGGAACGCGCCAAAACCCCGTAATCACTCAGAGCTCGAATCTCGCGCCAGCAGTTTCAGCACATAGAGTTACAAGTAAGACGCCGTTTGGGTCATAGACCTTGACGGTTGCGGTCCCCGAATTGGCGTTTCCTGTCTTGTCCACGGTTGTTTCGCCGGCAATGATCGTCCAGCCCGTAAAGACGTTGGACGTGTTGAAGGTGAAGAATTTGAAGCGAAACGCATAGTTATGGTCAGTGGCATGGCTCCAGACACCTTCTCCAGGCGTCTTCAGAGCCTGCGGTGTCCCTGCGTTTGACTCCACCACCGTGCCTCCGGCCGCGAATTCTATTAGTGACGGGAAGCTCCTTATCGTGTGACCTACGCAATCGGTTAGAGTTATCTGCATGTCCCAAGTCCCTTCAAGTCTTCCGCCTTCCGTGCCTACCAGCGGCGGCGTTCCTGCGGTAGCCATGCCGACCAACCCACAGGCGACCACTAAGGGAGCCATTATTTTCTTAACTAATTTTGTTTTCATAAGTGTTATTTCTTTCATTGTTTTGGCCTTCCTTGGCTTCCCACCGTGGGAGGTCATTTCTGGCCGTTCACTGGAGTACAGAACGGAAACCAGTGCGAGGTTACGGGGAAAGTTGCAGAGGCTGCCGTGCTGTAGAGGCAGCCGTGTCGGCTGCTTTGGCCGAAATGCAGGCGCCACGCCTGCCACCACAGCAGTTATTTCAGCCGAGATTCAGTACTGCTTTTCCTCGCAGAGTTTTTGGAAACGCGGATCGGAGCGCAACGGATCCCAGACCGGATCGAGCCGAAGACGGGCCCGCGTAGTAGGCGTCATGACAGCGTGATCCATAAGATGGGTTTCTAGAACTTCTTAATCATTCTGACGTACCAGAACCGCCCCAGGTTATCATAGAAGCCGCCCGGGTAACCAATCGAGTTGCCAAACTCGAATCCGAACGAGTGTGGCGGGTCTTCACCGAAAATATTGGTCACACCCACCGTGAGAGTGGTGTTGTTCAGGATAGCCTTCCAGCACGGCAGGGCGTAAGGAACCGGCGGTGCTTCCTTCTCCTTGCCCACCACTTCCTTGCCAGCCTTGGAATACCCCGGCACTGGCGTCGCCTCCATTGGAGGCGTGAAGATCAGGCTGTAAGAGAGCTGCGCGTCTGTGAACCAGGTGGGATGCACCCAGTGGCGTTTCCAGATTCCTTCAAATTGCTTGGCAAAGATCTGTTCCCAGAATCCGTCGACCATGTGCAGGGTCCAGTTCATGTCCCAGTTGTGCCATGTCCAGTCGAGGGTCGTGTCCCCCTTCCATTTGAGCCAGCCCTGTGTATTGAGTACGTTCCCGAAGAAGCTGCCAATAAACCATTCCGAACTGGAGCTGCCAGCGGCTTGCCGCGGCCGTTCACCGGGGAAATTGACGACCATCTCGTTCAGGTAACTCCAGCGGCTTAAGAGCGAGAATGTGCCAATCCCAGTCTCGACCTGATACTGAAGAGCGAGATCAACCCCGTTCGTGCGTGTACGTCCGCCGTTTTGATAGGGGCTAGCGACTCCGGCGTAATCGCCTAGCGGACCAAATAGAACCGCCGGTTGGGTAGCGGTCGGCTGTGCAGGACTCACCACGCCTGGGAAAATGCCCGCGTTGTACCCGTTATTAATTACGCTGAGAGGAAAGAACATGCCGACCCCGGTGCGCTCGACATCCCAAAAATCGACCGTTAACGTCAGCTGTCCGCATTTCGGCGGGATCCACTTGGGCGTATAAACCAAGCCGCCAGTCCAGCTACGATCATGTTCTGGACCCAGCTTTCTGTTGGGGAGCTGCTCGATAGTCGTCTGCGACTCGTCTACGTCTTGGACAGGGTTCCTGTCGCTCCCGCAAGGACCAAAAACCGCCTCAGGCGCACAACCAACGAAGTGCGACGGCTCCACAAGGAACCTTCGGGGTCCGTACAACTGGATCATGGATGGCTCGAGGAAGCCTTCACCCCAGGTACTGCGAAGGGTCAGGCTCTCGTCAAACGGCTGCCAGCGAACGCCCAGCTTGGGAACTGCGGCATTCGTATCATTATTCAGCCACTCGTCGTACCGTACTCCGGCTGAAAACTCCAATGAGTAAAATCCCGGTATATGCCACTTGGGACTGAAAACAGGGATGAGCGCTTCCGCATAAATGCCCCACGATTTGCGCCCCGCCTTGACCGGGACGAAAGCAGTGAAAGAGCTGGTGTCGGCGTTCTCCTCGAGGCGGTTCTGATCATCCGGGTCAATCCTGTAACTTTCCCGGCTAAACACGCCGCCAAAGGCGAGGCCAACGCCGCCGGCGGGCAAATCAAACAGGTCTGTGGTGTAAATGTTCAAGTCCAATGTAGCGAGTTTCGACGTAAAAATATCCCTGGTGTTCAGCCTCGCGAAATCAATCAGCGTCAGATTGCTCGGAAATGTGACATGCCGGCTATCGACCATCGGATTATATGGAATCGTCTGTCCGATAAACTCACTAGACGTAGGATCAAACAGCGGGTCGGTCGCGTTCAAAATCCGCTGGAACCGCAGAAGATTGATGCCTTGGAACCGCGAAACCTGCTCAATTTGGCTGTACATGAACGCCCCATCGTAGCCCCAGGTTCCGTTAAACAACTTCTCGCCTTTCACACCGATCGTGAAGCGCTCGGCGATGTTCTCGTTGTCGATCAGGCGGTTGCCGAAATCGAAAATCCGCGCACGCGTGCTGCCTGAGATGATCTGCTCAAATGGATTGAACGGGTTAAACGCGGTCGGAGTCATCCCAACTTCCGCAGGGGTCGGACCCCCAAAGGGCGGAACACCGCCGGGGAACGGATGATTGGGCGGGACGAACAGCACCAGCCTACCAGGCGTCTCAAAAGCGTTCGTGGCGGTTGGCGCATGTTCATCGTGCGTTTTGGAATCGACATAATAGAAGTCGCCAAAGAGCCGCAATTGATCATCGCAGATTTTGTGCTCGAAAGCCACATACCCGCCCCAGCGCTCCTGCTTCGGATACGACCCCGAATAGAGGTTGAAGTTAAATCCGGGGAGTATGCTAAACACTGCCCTGACGGGGCGCGAAGCGTAAAGGTAATCGGATGCTGGAACCAATCCGTTAGCATCATTCGGCGGCGTCCCAAAGATCCGCAGCCTACTTAGCAGTGAAGGAGATAGGGACGGGGCTGGCTGCGGGTTACCATTGATATCAAACGGATGTAAAACGGCCTGCGTTTGCAGTTGAAGATTCCACGGGACAGCGTCCGAGCTTAAGAACGGCGGCTTAATTGAGTTCCCCCGGTCATGGTTGAACATGTCGTGATGCTTATAATAGAAAATGTCACCAGTAATACTGGTCTTGTCGTCGCCCACTCCGAAGAGGATGTCGCCTCTGTACTCGGCCGCGTCTTTATCCAGCGTGTCGCCGTACTGGATGGTCACCTGTGCGCCGCGATAATCCTTGTAGAGGTTGAAGTTCACCACGCCCGCAACCGCATCCGAGCCGTAGGTGGTCGAAGCGCCGTCCTTCAAAATGTCAATGCTCTGGACCGCCGTGATGGGAATAGTAGTTAGGTCAACGTAACCGTAGCCGGAGTTTGCGGAGCCAGGGAACGGCGCAACGCGGCGTCGGTCAATCAGCACCAGTGTGGCTCCAGGATCCAAACCGCGCAGCGCCAGCGCAGCCGTTCCGGCTGGACCGGCCCCGCTCAGTCCGTTGTTCTGGACTGGAATAGTGGCGCCATTCATCACCGGCTGCCTCTGGAGCAGCTGTTCCGTCGTCGTACCTGCGCCCGATTTGTTGATCAGGTCGCGGTTCAGAATGAACACCGGATTTGGACCGACCTCTTCCGCAGTCGGAATGAGTGAACCGGTCACGATGACCTGCACTACTGTAGCGACACCGCGCTCACCCTGCTGAGATGTGGATCCCGTCTCCTGACCGAACGAGATCGCGGCCAGAAGCAAAGCAATTCCGACTATGCCCAGCCCCACGCGCCAAAAGGACGGTCGCTTAATCACGTGCTCCTCTCGCCACCTCTCCGTGGTGTAGGGAAAGACCCGACACATAACAAGTCTGATTTTGGACCGAGCTGAGCATTTGCCCCGGCGCCGGCTCGAAGGAAAGCATAACGAATCTATGGCGCCACGCTCGGCAAGGGGGCGAGCTGATCTGGATGGGGAAAGGAAGTTAGTAATTCCGGCGGGCTTCCTCGTGCATCTTGTAATTGTCCGTCGAAATACACTCGCACAGTGAATCCCCCATACTTGCGTCTGTCAGTCGAAGGCGATTGGGTCTTTGGACGCACATAAGTGGCGGCTAGGAACTTTGGGGTCGGATCCGACCAATTGCTTGCCGGCGTAAGCCAATCATAACCAACCCGCGCATTAGTTGGCTTCATCTTGTTGTCGCGCGTGAGGTCGTAGAAGGAGACCACAATTCTTACAACATGGCCATTTGGCGTACCTGGACGTGGCTTTACTCCAACTTTGAGAATGAAATGACTCTCCGATTTCGGATCGGCCGTCTCCGACAGGATTGTCTCGGTGATCGCCAAAATTGTGTCCTGCGAAGCACTGATTCGCCGTAAAAGATGAGGAAAACGTGCATCGGAGTGAAGCGCACGAAACTCGGGAAGAAACGCGATCCACTGTAATACTCCCGACTGCTCCGAGTAGCCGCTTTCTAGCCAGCGGAAAGCTTCTTCTTTGTCGCCAAGGGCGACGCAAACCGCGGCAATCAAAGGTGCCGAGATGTATCGCCTCTCTCGTGTTTGCACGAGCTGAGCAAGAATGTTTCGCGCTTCCATTTGCCGGCCCATGCGCGTGTAGGTGATGGCAAGGCCGCTACTCGGCAGATGCGTTGCCTCCTGCGCTTTGGTGTAAAGCGCAATCGCTTCCGGGAAATTGCCCTTCTCGCGATACGCGGCGGCCAGAACCGAATCCAGATAAAAGTAATTCGGATCGAGCTGGAGCGTTCGTTGGCCTTCGACAACCGCATCATCAATGCGGTCATTAGCCAAGTAGGCAGCGGTGGCGACATAGCTGGTAATCGGCGATACCGGATCTAATTTCTCAGCCTCCAGGATAAGTCGAAGACCGTCTTTCAACTCGCCGCGGAAGAGTGGGTGCAACCCCGAGAAGAAATGAGCCGGTGCGGAGTTAGGATCGAGCTCGAGAGCGCGCTTCAGTTCCGCATCCGCGCCAGCCAGGTCCCAGTCAAGGACACGTTTCGCTTCACTAAGGTAGCAATGCGCCTCAGCATCTTTCTCGTCGAGGGCGATTGCCTTCAATGCAGCTTCCTTTGATGCAGGATAGGCTTTGAGTGGTTTTACATAGATGTCGGCCAGAAAATACCAGGCCTTTGCGATCCCAGTCCAGGCACGCGCAAACGAAGGATCTTTCTCGACGGCGCGCTCAAAGAAATCGAGCGCCCTTCGCAAATCCTCCTCGCTACTCTTGTTCGAGAAATAGAGCCCCTGCAGATAAAAGTCGTACACTTCTCTGTTACGCTGTTCCTGGACTGGAAGCGAAACGGCGAGCTTGATTTTGAGCGCTTCAACAACGGAGCGAGTTATTTCGTCCTGCAGGGCAAATATGCCCGCGAGTTCACGATCATAAGTTTCTGTCCAAACATGAAAGCCGTTGCGCGAATCGATCAATTCGGCCGTTATGCGAACGCGGTTACCCTCGCGTCGCAAACTTCCTTCAAGCACATTCTCGACGTTTAGCTTTCTTCCGACCTCACTTACGTTCACGTTCGTCCCCTTGAATGAAAATGACGACGCGCGTCCAACGACATGTAGCCCGTCGACTTTTGCCAAGGCGTGGAGAATTTCCTCACTTATGCCGTCGCAGAAATACTCCTGATCTCTTGCTTGGCTAAGATCGAGGAAAGGTAAAACCCCGATACTTTTTTCTGGAGGGCTAAACGGTGACGCTTGGAAGAACTCGCTGCGAAATAACCAGATCGCAGCCGCGCCCAGGACGAGACCCGCGACGCCGGTTGCTACCAACTTCGGATTGCGACGCGACCAGCGCCAGATTCGCGCCGGCGCCGAGATCGGCCGAGCGGAGATTGGACGCCCTTCGAGCCAGCGTTCAAGATCTTCGGCCAGCGCGAGAGCGGACGAATAGCGACGCCTTGGATCTTTGTCGAGGCATTTGAGACAGATTGTTGAGAGATCGCGATCTATTTTACGGTTCAACAGACGCGGCGGGCGCGGCTCGGTGTCGAGCAGCAATTTGATCGTC
>Ga0193719_10001208_pt1 | contig 10144 bp, 11 predicted proteins | sample U2a2metaG_FD_160103 | JGI IMG/M metagenome (GOLD analysis project Ga0193719, IMG submission 160103) | Soil microbial communities from a riparian zone of the East river system, Colorado, United States - U2a2 | ecosystem: Environmental > Terrestrial > Soil > Riparian zone | place: USA: East... | reverse complement strand
AGCCGCGGCCGCAGCGCACCCGCCACCGAAGCCGGTCGTCATCCCCGAGTGGCCGAGCGACACGCCGAGTGTCGCCATCGACCGTCCGCTCGCCATACGGCCGGAGATGCGCGGGCGTTTTCCGCGCTGCTCGAAGACGACGCCGATCGTCGCCAGCGACATGGAGCCAATCTTCCCCGGCCAGACGTTGCCGAACGTGCTCCGCGCCTGCGCGAAGGCCTATCCGGTGTGGCACTTCGACGACGGCAATTACGGCCCGGCCGTCGCCGTGATCATGGGCAGAGCGCTCCTCATCGTGGATCTCGATGGCACGACGGAGGAAGCGCAGGTCACCCGCGTCATCGCGTTCGACCACGCGCAAACGGCCGAGAAAATCGGCGCCGGCTCGTCGCTCGCCGCCCTGCAGCGCGCGTACGGCGTTCCGACGTGGCGCAAAGGCCAATGCTCGGTCGACGCGCTCTTCGCCACCAAGCCCGGACTCGCCTTTCGCATCGCGCTCCCGGAGGAAGGCAGCGATGCAGTATCGTGTACCGAGATGCGCCGCCTCGGCTACGGCGACGATTTCAGCCACTTCCCGAACGGCGCTCGCGTCTCGTCGGTCGCCGCCGAGCTGGCCCAGTGAGGGCCCGTCCAAACGACGCGCCGCGATCGAGCCGTCGCTAGCTTTCGGGAGTACTTTTCAGTCGCCGATGCCTGCACAGCCAGAGCCGAAGTTCGCCGAGCTCCATGAGGAGATCCGCCGCCTCGCGAAGGAGCGGAACGCCGTCGTCATTGCTCACAACTACGAGCGTCCGGAGGTGCAGGACGTCGCCGACTTCGTGGGCGACTCGCTTGGGCTGTCGCGCGAAGCGGCGAAGACGAAGGCGGAGATCATCGTCTTCTGCGGTGTGCATTTCATGGCCGAGACGGCGGCCATTCTATCTCCGGACAAGACGGTACTTCTTCCCGACATGGCCGCCGGGTGCTCGCTCGCCGCGACGATAAACGCCGAGCAGCTGCGCGAGTGGAAGGCCGAGCATCCAGGCGCGGTCGTCGTCTCCTACGTCAACACGACCGCCGAAGTGAAGGCGGAAACGGACTACTGCTGCACGTCGGGCAACGCCGTCGAAGTCATCAACGCGATTCCCGCCGACAAGGAGATCCTCTTCTGTCCCGACATGTTCCTCGGCGCGCACGTTAGGCGCATGACGGGGCGGCAGAACATCCGCGTCTGGATGGGTGAGTGCCACGTCCACGCGGGCATCGATCCCGAGCACATCGCGCTCCGCCGCGCCGAGCATCCGGACGCCGAGTTCCTCATCCACCCCGAGTGCGGCTGCTCGACGAGCGTGCTCGAGGCGATGTCGGCCGGGGCCATCGATTCAACTGGTGTGCAGATTCTGTCGACCGAAGGCATGATCCGACGTCCAGCTGCCTCGAACAAACAGGACTTCATCGTCGCGACGGAGATCGGCATCCTCCACCGGCTGCGGCGCGAGAATCCGACGAAGACATTCTATCCGGCGAGCGAGCGGGCGGCGTGCGCGTACATGAAGGTGACGACGCTGCCCAAGGTCCTGCGGTCGCTCAAGATCATGCAGTATCCGATCTCCGTTCCCGGTCACATTGCCGCGAGGGCGCGGCGCGCGATCGAACGGATGGTAGCGATTGGCGGAAAGGGAGGTCCGGCGCTGTCGCCGACGCCCTCGCCGACGTTCGACCCCGGTGAGTGAGGTGCGAATGAGCCCGTCCCAACAGCCTGAGGATCGTCCGCGCCACGTCATAACGCCGCGCTCCGTGAGAGCAGTCGAGCGCGAGGAGGGGCTGCTCTTTCCGCTCTCGATCGAGGAGACGAAGACGCTCGTCAGGGCCGCGCTCGACGAGGACGCGGCATTCAACGACATCACGACGATCGCAACCGTGCGCTCCGACCGTCGCACGCACGCGACGCTCGTCGCGCGACAGCCCGGAGTCATCGCCGGCGTCCTGCTGGCGATCGAAGCCTTCCGCCAACTCGACGACGCGATGACTGTGCGCGTCGACGCCGAGGACAGCACGCGCGTCGGCGCGGCGACGCCGGTTCTCTTCCTGACGGGAAAGGCGCGCTGCTTATTGAGCGCCGAACGGGTCGCGCTCAACTTCATGCAACACCTGTCGGGCATCGCGACGTTGACGCGCCATTATGTCGACCTCGTCGAAGGCACGGGCGCCCGGATTCTCGACACGCGCAAGACGATTCCCGGCTGGCGGCGACTGGAGAAGTTCGCCGTCCGCGCCGGCGGCGGAAAAAACCACCGCTACAATCTCGCGGCGGGCGTCCTGATCAAGGACAACCACCTGGCCGCGGTCGACGGCGACATTGCGCTCGCGGTGCAGCGCGCGCGCGAGCTCGCGCCGCCGGGGACGAAGATCGAGGTCGAATGCGACCGCAAGGAGCAGGTCGAGCGCGCGATCTCGGCGCGCGCGGACATCATCATGCTCGACAACATGACGCTCGACGCGATGCGCGAGTGCGTGGCGCTGGTGGATGGTCGCGCGACTGTCGAGGCGTCGGGCGGCGTGACCCGCGACCGCGTGCGCGCGATCGCCGAGACGGGCGTCGACTGGATTTCCGTGGGTGCGCTCACGCACTCGGCGCCGGCGTTGGATCTCGCGCTGGATTTCGACCCGTGACTGCAGGCGGTGGGCGGTAGGCGGTGGGCGGTAGCAACTGCGAGGAAAAACAAGAGAACGCCCCGCTGTCGGCGGGGCGTTCTCTCGTCATTTGGATGTGAGACCGCGCGGTCGCTATATGGTCCGGCGCGTCCCCCTCCGAACCAGCCGCAGTATGAAGAGCAGTACTACCGCGCCGATGAACGCGACGAGGATTACGCCGGGCAGCCCGCCGATCGGCGACGTGACGCCGAGTGCGCGGAAGAGCCAACCGCCGACGAACGCGCCGATGATTCCGATGATGATGTCACCGATGATTCCGTAGCCCGTGCCGCCCATCGCCAGCGAGGCGAGGACACCGGCAATGAGGCCGACGATGCACCAGGTGAGCAGATCCACACGACCCTCCGTGTCAGGGGAGTAGAACGAGGGCGCAACTCGCGTGCCGAGGTCGCCGCGATGACAGTGTCATGGGGTGGTGTCCTCAATGCACAAGCGGGTGATGTCGGTCGCGACGTGGCGGTCACACCCGGAGGACGCCAAGCGGACGAGCGACATATGAATGACATCAAGCGCCAACCCGATACACCGATCGACACGTCGCGTCAGTCGCCGAGCGACGGATGGACGGTCACGCCGCGCGCGATTACGACGATCGCGACGATTCTCGCCATCCTCTACTCGCTCCACGCGCCCGTCCGCTATGTGCTCGGCGTCGGGAGCTCCGTGGAGTCGCTCGCCGCTCGTGTGGCGGCGCTGGAGACGCTCGTCGCGCGAGAGCAGGAGCGCGCCGCGGCGGCCGAGGCGCGCCTCGAAGCTATCACGATCCGCGACAGCGCTCGTAGTCGATGAGCAACGCTCGAGCGGTCGTGTCACGGTTCTTGCTTTCGGTATTTATTCGGTATAGTTTAGGCGTGCGTATTGGACAGCAAAGAGTCGTCGATGTCAAAGACAAGACTGACCCTGAATGACGGAGCACATGCCACACTCGGCGACGCGGCGCTCGTCGAGGAAATGGGGTGCGGCGCCGAGGCGGCGTTCCGGGAGTTCATAATTCGCTTCGAGGATCAGCTCGATCGGCACGCACGTCGGCTGGGTTACGCGGGTGTGGAGCGTCGGACGATCGTCGCCGAGACGCTCGACGACGCAGCTCTCGCGCTCATCGTGCCCGGCCGGCCGACACCGCGCTCGCTGCCGGCATATCTTGTCACCGCCCTGCGCAATCGCGTTCGCAACGAGCGACGCTCAGACGCACGGTCACGAGTGCGCGAAGGGCGCGCCGATCGTGATCCCGGACGAGACTATGACGTGCCCGTCGCCTGCTCCGAGGGATCTCTCCGCGCGAGCGCCGGCCCGTCATGGGAACCGCCGGCGCCGTCGCCCGCCGTTACGGGTCTGGCAGCGGCTCTCGTGAGCGAATTGACCGACGGCGAGCTCGATCTCCTCGTATGGGTCAGTCACCACGTGCCCTATCGCGAGATCGCCGCCTGGCTCGGCGTCGGCTATGCCGCCATCGGCAAACGCGTCGAGCGGCTGCGCGGACGCATGCGCGCGCGCGCCGCGTCCTACCTCGCCACCGTGAGCGCGAATGAGCGCGCCGCCCTCGAGTCGCTACTCGCCAGAGGGGCGGTGCCCGGCCGTCTGGAGCCGCCAAGGAACGCCCTCCCCGCGATCCGCCCCGTTTCCCGAGAAGGAGCTTCACGATGATCGACCGCCTGCCGCCTAACGCTGCCCCCGGCCACGAGACGCCCGACGACGAGCGTCGCATCGACGGTCTGATCGCGCTCGCCGGCCCGCTGGCCGAGCGCATGGCCGAGCCAGACCGTCGCTTCCTCGACTGGCAGGCGGCCGAGCTGCGCGATCGCGGCCGGCGGTCGGAGCGCGAGGCCGACGTCGTCGCGCGCGCGCGCCGCCTCGCCGCGCGCGCGCTCGGGATGCGTCACGCTGTTTGGTGCATCGATCAGATGCCTGTCGCGAGCACGCATGCCGGATCACTCGGGACGGCCGACGTCGGCGATGCCGACGTGCGCGCACCGCGCTTCGATCTCGGCATCGCCGCCGGTGCCGGCCGCGTACTCTGGGACGAGCCGTGCGACAGCTGGGTATCGATTCCGCCCGAGCTGCCGCGCGGTCGCTACGTCGCGCTCACGGTGAAGGGCGACAGCATGCTGCCGCTGCTGCATTCCGGCGACGTCGTGCTCGTCAAGCTCGGCCCAGATGCCGTGCGCGACACGGTGGTCGTCGCGCGCCGGCCGGACGACGGCTACGTCGTCAAGCGTGTCGGCCGCGTCATGCCGGGACGGCTCGAGCTCGTGTCGCTCAATCCCGACTTTCCCGCGCCGATCATCGTCGATCGGCACGAGGGAACGGTGACGGGGACCGTGGTGCTGCGCTGGTGCGGCCACGGGGGATGAGTGTGGCGGCTCGCCGTCGTGGCGCGACGTATCCGCCCGTGCTTGTCTGTCGGGCCGTTGAACGCGAGCTTCAAGCATGGCACCCGGCGATGCGCCAGAACTCTGCGATGTCTGCGGTTCGAGCGCGCTGATCGAGATCAAGTGCAAGATGATCTGCCGCAACTGCGGCACGATCGTCCGCTCGTGCGCCGATCTCTCCGAGCCGTTAGGCTGGCGCGCGATGACGCTGCTCGCTGTCACCTGCGCCGTTAGCGTCTCCTGCGCTTCGCGCCATCCTGCGCAGACGAACCGCACGGCGACAAAGTCGACGTCGCAGATCGGCCTCTGGGACGCGCACACCCACCTCTCCTGGTACGGCGAGGCGGCACTCGACAGCCTCACGGCATACGGCGTCGTCGGCGTGCGCGACTGCGGCGGCGACGCGATTCAGCTGCGTACATGGCGCGACGAGATCGCACGCGGCACCCGCCGCGGTCCGCGCATCTACTTCTCCGGCCCGGTCATCGATGGCGGCGACAAGACCGCGTCCGCCTTTCGCGTGCTCGTCTCGACGCCCGAACAGGCGACGCGTGTCGTCGATTCACTCGCCGCGCTCGGCGTCGACTTCATCAAGACCCACAACGGCATACCACACGACGCATTCTTCGCCGTCATCCGTGCCGCGCGAGCGCACGGGCTGAAAGTCGCCGCGCACCTTCCCAAGGGAGTTCCAGCGTGGGTCGCCGCCGACTCCGGCGTCGCCGGGATCGAGCACGCCGCCGAATCGATGCTCGCGAGCCCCATCTACGCCGGCTACGCGACCGACATCACGGGCGCGATCGCCTGGTGGCGTTCGGCGGCAGGGGACAGCGCGCTAGCGAAGCTCGCCCGGCAAGGCGTGACCGTCACGCCGACCCTCGTCACTTACAAGTCGTTCGTGAATCTTCCCGCCGACGAGGAGAGCCGGCGTGGACGCGCAGAGGTGCTGGTCTTTCTCGAGGAGCTCACCGGCCGCATGCATCGCGCGGGTATCACGCTTCTCGCCGGCAGCGACTTCGCGCGCCCGAGCTCAGGCATCGTTCCCGGCCGCGCCACGCGCGAGGAGGTCGAGCTGCTCATCGCTTCGGGCTTGACGCGCGCCGAAGCAACCGATGCCGCATCAGGCGCTATCCAGCGCTGGGTCCAGAAACGGCGCCGACCATGAATAACGTTCACGTGCTAATGGTTGTCGCGACGCTAGGTCTTGGCGCTGCGTGTATTGGGCATGGCACGGGTGAGTCGGTGGATCCTCTGAGGCTAGCCGCAGACTCCTTGCAGCGCCGGGGCGAGAAAACCTGCCTCCAGGATGCTGGTTACCCGCCCGAGGGGAAGTATCCGTTCACCGGTTGCATTGTGTCCGCTTCAGACGGTGGCGGGTACTACTACGAGGATGCAAATCAACATATCGTCAGCGTCGTCAATACCACTCTGGTTCAACGGGAAATGGTAAACGCGATGGCGGACAGCATTTTGCTCGTAATGCAACGCCAGCTAGGTGCAGCGCAACGGTGTCACACTGACGACGAGGCTGTCCCGGTCCACGTGTATTGGAGCGGCCCCGTATATACGACAACGCTTCTAGCGCTGCGCCCTCGTATTGGTATCGCGCTATCGTCGAACATACAGATCCAGCGTACGATGGGTGCTCATGGGTGCAGCGCACGCGTCTCAGATCCTGGCTATAAGTAGAGATGCCCGTTAGGCCTGGGGCGACCAGGACCGCTCGGCTACCGGCTCCTTGCCTGCGAGCGGAATTCCGGAGCTGTCCGCGAGCACCTCGCCGAAGCACAGCCGGTATCCGTCCGGATCGAGGACGTCGAACTCGACATCCCCATACGGCATCTTCTCCGGCCCGCGTGCGACGCGCACGCGCTTCGACACGTCAGCGAGAAACGCGCGCAGCTCGCCGCCGCCAAGTCGCACATAGACGTCGAAGTCACCCGTCTTCGCCGCCCGCATGCCGTACGGCGTGTGCCGCAGCATGATCTCGACCGTTCCCCGGCGCATGATCGCGAACTCGTGCGGCGCCCCAGCGGGAAACGGCTCGGCCTCGAACCCCAGCACGCTGCGATACCACTCCATGCTCCGCGCGACGTCAGCGACGCGCAACACCGGCACAGCCACACTCATTGGCGACATTGCATCTCCTCTGTTTACCACTAACCATGTCTACAACTGAACGGCAACATCAACAGGGACACAAATCAACGCGGATAAGCGAATGAGAAGATCAGTCGAATACTACGTGACATCGTAAATGAACTGCTTTGATTGAAACTATCAACCTCAGGATCGATCTAGCATCGCATATTACGCCTTTTGATTAAAGCAGTTAGGCACTTGCATCCGTCACATCCGACGCATCCGATTAAACTTGCCAGGTAAGTGCGAGTCTAATATCGTTCGCTACCGCCCACCGTCCCCTGCCGGCAGTAACGCATCGGGAACTCCATACCCACCACGTTCCCGAACCTGTGCCGCCACGAGCCTCCGTTGCTCGTCGTCCGCCCCATTCTCCAACGCCAACCGATTCCCCCGAAAGCGGCGCCCAGCCGTCACGCAGAAAAGATCGCACAGCGCCACCGCCTCCGTAACGACGCGCTCGTCCGCCGTCTCGATCAGCCGCTGTGTGCGCGAGATCGTCGCCGCCGTCGCATACAAATCAATTGCCATGTTCGCCAGCCGTTCGAGCACCATCTGCCGCTCGACGATCGCCTTCTTGTGCTCGATGATCGTCTTCTCCGTCGCCTGCGACAGCTCGGCGACGTGCTTCTCGAGCTTCTCCTTGTGTCGCTTCAACCGATCGTCCAGCTCGACGTCGAGCGTCGGCGTCGCGCCGAAGCGGCCCATCACGCGTTCCGCCGCGTAGCTGCCTAACAGCGCGATGTTACGGAGCGGCTTCTTCAACGCTTCACCCAGTCCAGCGAGACGCTGCGCCGGCTCGGCGATGCCGTTGAGCGCGATGAACAGCCGCAGGATCTCGTTCGTCCCCTCGAAGATCCGGTTGATCCGCGCGTCGCGCAGCATGCGCTCGTACGGGTACGGCTTCACGAATCCCCTTCCACCGGCGACCTGCACCGTCTCGTCGGCCGCACGCCAGAGCAGATCGCTCGCGAACACCTTGCAGCACGCCGCTTCGAGCGACTGATCCATCTGCGGATCGTCCGCGAGTCGTCCGAGCACGCCAAGCATGGCGTCGGACGCGTAGATGTCTGCAGCGATCATCGACATCTTCCGTTGCGTGATCTCGAAGTGCGCGATCGGATGGCCGAACTGCACGCGCTGCTCGGCGTACTCCGTCATTTTGTCGAGCAGGTCCTTCGATCCAGCGGTACAGCCGGCGGCGAGCGAATGCCGTCCGCCGTTGAGCACGCGCACGGCGACGTTGAAGCCACGTCCAACCTCGCCGAGGACGTGATCGGATGGCACGACCATGTCATTGTACTCAAGCTCCGCCTGCGTTGACCCGCGGATGCCCAACTTCCGGAACGTGCCGACGACGCGGAAGCCCTTCATGTCCGGCCGGATGATGAACGCCGTCGGCCGCTTCACGCGCTCGCCGCGCCGCTCGACCCACGTCTGGGCGAACGTCGCGATGACGCCGGCGCGATGGCCGTTGCCGATCCAGATCTTCCGGCCATTGAGTACGAACGAGCCGTCGTCGCGGCGCTCGGCCATCGTCGTGATGTTCTGCGCGTCTGATCCGGTCGACGGCTCCGTCAGCGCGTAGGCGGCCAGCATTTCGCCGCGCGCGAGCGCCGGCAGATAGCGCGCCTTCTGCTCGTCGGTGCCGAAGAGGACGATCGCCTTCGAACCGAGCCCGCAGTGCACACCGACGAGCACTCCCGCCGACGGATCGATGCTCGCTACCGCGCCGAGGACGTGCGCGTAGCCGGTCGCCGAGAGTCCGAGCCCGCCGTATTCCTTCGGGATCGTCAACGCGAGAAACCCGCGCTCGGCGAGCGCGCGGATCGCGTCGTCGGGGATCGTTTCCGTTTCGTCCGACCGCGTCGCGTCGAGCACCGGTCCCTTCAGAGCGGCGAGATCGTGGATCAGCCGCCTGACGGTGCGTGCCTCGTCAGGCGACCGCTCGTCGAGCGTGCCTGGAAATGGGAAAACCAGGTCGTCGTGAATCGCCCCGGCGAACAACCCACGCGTGAACGACGCGACGGAGGTCTCGGTCTCGCTCACGTTCTGCTCGGCGCGGTTGGTGTCTCGTCGCGCAGGCCGCGCAGCCAGCGCCAGTGCCAGACGAAGAGCGCGATCGACGCGAGCAGCAGCAGAAGGCTGGAGGCGAGCGAGCGGCGTGCGTGAAAGAGCTGCGACGCGATCATGTCGCTCCTCTTCGCGTCGTAAATCTTGCGCAGCTCCTCGTCGCTCAGCGGCGACGCGGTGCCATTCACCGAGCGACCCGAGGGCGCGGGCTCCAATATCCCCTTCGCATCGACGCGTACAGTCTGCCGTTGGTCTGCGCGGTACTCCTCGAACGTCGGCGGCAAATCACGGCCACCCCACGACGACGACGACGCGTGCGCGGGATCAGAGAGGTCGAAGATCGCCTCGATGGCGTTGTTGCCGCTGATCAGGCCGACGATTACCGCCGTCAGGCAGACGGCATATCCGTACAGATGCGAGAATCGATGAGGTCTGTCCATCACCGCTCCTGGTGTTGTGGGTGTGCGACCGTCGTCGGCTCACTCGGGCCGCGCTGCGCGAGCGCACGATCGAGCTGGTCGCCGAGTGCCGCGGGCTCGGTCACCGGCTCATCGCACGCGTAGTTCCGGCAGACGTACGCCGTCGGTGCGCCTCCGCGCGCTTCCCTGTCCTCCATCAAGCCGACGCCGTCCGTAGCAGGCCCCGGTACGCCGCCGGCGAGAGCAAGCGCGGGAAAATACCGCGGCGCGAGCTCGGCGGCGAGCGCCGTGAACCGCTCATCAGATGGATTACCGGCGATCGCGACCTCGATCGCGCCATTGACCGCGAGATCCGCGGCACCGAGCGCGTTGCCGAACGCGCCCGGATATCGCGCCATCGGCTCGGCCAGCGTCTCGACGACCCACGTGCCACGGCGTGTGTACTCG
>Ga0193719_10001206_pt1 | contig 10145 bp, 11 predicted proteins | sample U2a2metaG_FD_160103 | JGI IMG/M metagenome (GOLD analysis project Ga0193719, IMG submission 160103) | Soil microbial communities from a riparian zone of the East river system, Colorado, United States - U2a2 | ecosystem: Environmental > Terrestrial > Soil > Riparian zone | place: USA: East... | reverse complement strand
CACCATCGGACGCGCGAAGTGGAAGCGCTTTGGATGTCCCTCGCTGGCGAGCTGCTCGACGTAGCGTCCGCCCGGATATGGAAGACCGAGTAGCTTCGCGACCTTGTCGAATGCCTCGCCCGCTGCGTCGTCGCGCGTCGCCCCCAGCAGCCTGTATTTCCCCCACGCCTCTACGTCCAGAAGCAGCGTGTGACCACCTGAGACCAGGAGCGCCGTGAACGGCGGAACGGCATCGCGATGCTCCAGCGCTGCCGCGAAGAGGTGTCCTTCCATGTGATGGATTCCGAGCAGCGGGATCCCGCGCGAAAACGCAAGCGCCTTGCCGTAGCTGACTCCGACGAGCAGCGCTCCCACCAGTCCCGGCGTATTGGTGACGGCGACCGCATCGAGATCATCGAGGGTGATTCCCGACTCCTCAATCGCGCGCTCGACCACTGGAACGATGCTGGTGAGGTGCGCCCGCGATGCGATCTCCGGAACGACTCCGCCGAACACGCGATGGACGTCCTGCGACAGGATCACGAGGGACTTCTGCGTGACCTGGTCTCCCTTCCCCTCGAGAACCGCCGCGGATGTCTCGTCGCAGGATGTCTCGATTCCCAGAATGCGCGTCACGATTACTCGGTGCGCTCCGACAGAAGCCTGTCCACCAGTGCACGCGCCTCGGGCGAATTCCAATCCGTCGCCGACATCAGCTTCTTCCTGATGACGCCGTCCCGGCCGACGATGAACGTCTCCGGATAACCGCTAATGTCGTACAAATCGGTGATCTGACCTTTGGGATCGTGCAGGATCTCGAAGGTCAGCCCGTACTGCTTCGCGAACGCGCGAATACCCGAATCAGTGCCGGGATCGTCGATGCTGACCGCCACGATCTTCAATCCCTTCGGTCCGTACGCCTTGTGCAGTGCCTCGATGCTCGGCATTTCCACCCGGCACGGCAGGCACCAGGTTGCCCAGACGTTGATCATCACAACCTGACCGCGATACTCGGCGAGGCTTTTTTCCTTTGGAATCGAATCGAGGGTGAGCGCCTTGAATTCGGGAGCCTTGCTCCCCACCTGGACGGGGAAGAGCTCATGGCGGAGATAGCGTGTCGCGCCGTACGCGACCGCGCACACAACGCCGATGACGAGAGCCCCGATCGCGAGCTGCTTCCTGCCCGTCATACTTCTACCGTGCAGCGGGAGCGAAGCTCTCCGATCTCGGCCTTGGGATTTTTCGCACCGAAGATGGCGTTGCCGGCGACGAAAGTGTTGGCACCGGCTTCCCACACCGACCTGATCGTCTTGCGGTCGATGCCGCCATCCACTTCCAGAAATGCCTTGCTGCCGTTCTCGGCCAGCATCTCACGCGCGCGGCGAACCTTGTCCACCGATCCCTTGATGAACTTTTGCCCGCCGAAGCCGGGATTCACCGTCATCACGAGGAGCAAATCGAGATCGGTGATGACCTCGCTCACGGCCGTGAGCGGCGTCGCCGGATTTATCACCGCGCCGGCGCGGCAGCCGAGTTCTCGAATGTGATTGAGCTGCCGCTGCAGATGAGGCGACACCTCGGTGTGGATCGACATTCCGTTGGCGCCCGCCGCGGCGAAGCTCTCGAAGTAGTTCTCCGGCTGGACGACCATCAGATGCACATCGATCGGCAATTTGGTGAGCTTACGCACCGACTCGATAATTTTGGCGCCGAAGGTGAGATTCGGAACGAAGCGGCCGTCCATCACATCGACGTGAATCCAGTCGGCGCCGCCCTCCTCGAGCATCGCGATCTCGTCGGCGAGCTTGGAAAGGTCGGCGCTCAGGATCGATGGGGCGATGCGAACGCCCATTCCGGAGCTGGCAGTGGCAACGGGCGCGGAGGAGGCGCGCTGGTGCCTGTGTCGATCCTGATCGAAGGCGGTGGAGGGAAGTGAGAGACGGTGAGACTCACCGGCCCACCGGCAGCAATGCTTTGCCCGGCGGCAGGCAGCTGTCTGATCACCGTGTTCTCTGGCTGGAGCGAGCTCGTGTCGCGAGAAACTCCGGCAATCCGGAGTCCGATCTGCTCGACCATCGAGCGCACCTCGCCGAGGTTGCGCCCGTAGAAGTCGGGCACCATTACGGTCGCGGGTCCTCTGCTCAGCACGATGTCCACGCTCCCGGGCAGCTCGAGCTTCGTCCCGGCGGGAGGCGACGTGCCGATCACGAGCCCGCGCGGGGCATCTGACACCTGCTCGCTGATGTTGCCCATCGTGAGCCCCGTGTTCTCGATCGAGATGCGCGCCTGCTGCTGCGACATGTTCGTCGTCACCGGAACTTCCGCCGTTTTCTGGCCGGCGCTAAGCGCGAGGACGACGGCCGTGCCGCGCTTCTGCCTGCTGCCCGCCGGAGGGTCTTCCTGCAGCACGATGTTGGCCTTAATCGTCTTGTGAAATCGCGACTCACCTTGCTGCGCGGGGAATCCCGCCTTCTGTAGAGTGGCGGCCGCGTCTTCGAACGTCTTCCCGACAACGTTCGGTAAGATCCCGTCGTCCGGCAGTACCTCGGCTGGAAAGGCGAAGAGGAACACCGCGGTATAGGCGATGAGGAATCCGCCGGCCGCAGCAATCAGGTATGGGAACGCACGCCGAGGAAGCGCGCGCCAGTTCATCTAGTTGACCCTGCGCAAGCGCGCGGCGAATGCTCCATCGGTGCCGTGACGATGCGGAAGGACGCGCAGCCGCCCGCCATCGAGCAGCTCCGGAGCAACAGTTCCTTCGGCGGGCGGCTCCAGAATCCAGTTCAGATTATCTGACAGGAAAGAATCCACCTGCGCGTCGTTCTCCTCGGGCTCGAGCGAGCACGTACTGTAGATCAGCAGGCCGTCGGGCTTCACGACCTTCGCCGCCGCCCTGAGAATCAGTTTCTGAAGCGCGGACATCACCGCGATGTCCGATACCTTGATGCGCCAGCGCGCGTCGGGATGCCTGCGGAACGTGCCCGTCCCTGTGCACGGCACATCGATCAGCACCGCATCGACTGGACGAATCGCGGGATTCCGCGCGTCCCCGACGAAGGGGAGGAGATTCACGTTCTCCAGCCGGCGCTGATTGGCGAGCAAACGCTGGAGCCGGCCGAACGACTTGTCGCTTGCGACCACGGCACCAGCGGTGCGAGAGAGCTCCAGCGCTTTCCCGCCGGGGGCGGCGCACAAGTCGGCGACAGTCGCGCCAGTGGGTATCGCCGCGTATTCCGTCACCAGCGTGGCGGCCGGATCCTGAACAAAGAACAACCCCTTCTTGAACGCACCAAGCTCCGTGAACGTCGTGCCGCCGGATATCGCGATGCTGTCGCGCGCGTACGGCGCGTCGGCGACGTGAACGCCCGCCGCTTCCATCATCGCTTCCAGCTGCTCGCGCACAATTCCGTACGGCCGGATCGCGATCGGAGCGTCGGCATTGTTGAGCGTCAGCAAGCGCTCGGTATCCTGCTCGCCCCACCTCTCGATCCACCGCGCAATGAGCCAGCGCGGATGCGAGTACTTGAGCGCCAGCGCATCGACCGCGTCCGCTGGTGGTGGCGCGGTGTTGAGCTGCTCACGCTCCCGATCGGTGCGTCGCAGCACCGCATTCACCAGCTTGCTCGCGCCCATTCCATGCCGGCGCTTCGCCAACTCTACGGTCTGTGCAATCGCGGCGTAGGCCGGCACACTCCCCATATTCAGCAGCTGATAGACGCCGAGCCTGAGGAGATCGATCACATCGGGATCGAGGCGCGCCAATCCACCGCGTACCCGCTCCGCGAGAACCGTGTCGATTCCGGCGCGATTGCGTAGCATTCCGTAGACGAGCTCGCGCGTCCAGCGCCGATCGCGGGCATCGAGCGGACCGATGCGACGCTCGAACGACTGGTCGAGAAACTCTCCGCGCCGGAGATCGACGCAGATCTCCGCCGCTACCGCGCGCGCGGCGGTGACTCCACCGACAGTTGCAACGGTGGTGTTCATGCGCCGAGCATTCCGGTGGTGGGAGAGGAAGGAACAGCGACCTCGCGCCGCGGCATTCTTCCGGCGAGATACGCGTGCCTTCCCGCTTCGACAGCTCCCTTCATCGCGGCAGCCATGCGAACCGGATCCTGCGCCGCGGCGATTCCGGTATTCATGAGAATACCATCGACGCCCTGCTCCATAACGACGCAGGCGTCGGACGCAGTACCCACGCCAGCGTCGACGATCACGGGGACCGAGAGCCGCTGTTTGATGGTGCGAATCGCATAAGGATTCAGCATGCCCAGTCCGGATCCGATCGGCGATGCCAAAGGCATCACCGCAACAACGCCGGCGTCCTCGAGCTTGAGGGCGGTGACGAGATCGTCGTTGGTGTACGCCAGGACCTTGAAGCCTTCATCCACCAGAGTCTTCGTCGCCTGGAGAAGTCCGAGCGTATCGGGAAGCAGAGTCTGCTGGTCGCCGATGACCTCGAGCTTCACCCACTCGTTGAATCCGGCGGCTCGCGCGAGCCGGGCGTAGCGAATGGCGTCGCTCGCATTGTAGCAGCCGGCAGTGTTGGCGAGCAGGAAGTAATGATCCGGATCGAGATGATGCAGAATTGCCTCATCCTTCGAGCGATCGAGGTCGACGCGACGCACGGCTACTGTCACGACTTCCGCGCCCGACGCTTCGATTGCTTCGATCATCTGGGCGTTCGACGAGTACTTGCCGGTGCCGACCATCAGGCGCGAGCGGAACTCGCGCCCCGCGATCGCCAGTGGCTGCGGGTCGGTAAGAGTTGCTGCAGAAATCAGATCGGCGTGCGCCATCGCGTACTCTCAGCCTCCGCCAACGAAATGCACGATCTCGAGCGAATCGTCCGCGGCGAGCTCGAGCGACGCAAACGAGGAACGTTCGCGCAGAATGGTTCCATTGCGCTCGATCACGACAGTGCGTGCATCGAGCTTCAGTGATGCGAGGAGATCAGCCAGCGACCAACCGTCCGGAACACGCCGCTCGGCTCCGTTCACAGTAAGTACGACCTCTCCCGCCACTGCTTCCGTCACAATCCCGCCCGACTCCGTCATACCTGTGAAAGATAGCGGCTCGCGGCGAGTTCTGGATTCTCGTCGTTCCAGATTCCCCGAATGGCGGCGACCCCATGCGCGCCCCGATGGACGAGCGAGCGGACGTGCTCGGGCCGGATCCCGCCGATCGCGATCACCGGAAAGCTCACCGCCGCAACGACATCGTTGATGAAGCTGCTCTCGCGCCGCGGGACGCCAGGGTGAGATGGGGTCTCGAACACGTGGCCGGCGACGCACCAGTCCGCCCCCGCCTGCTCGGCGTCGCGCGCCTCGTCCGGAGAATGAACGCTGGCGCCGATCCGCAGCGCCGGCGCGATCGCCTGCACGTCGGGCACGGCGATGGACTTGTGCGTGAGCTGAACTCCCTGCGCCCCGCAGGCGAGCGCGATATCCACCCGATCGTTGACGATGCACCAGCATTTGGTCTGCTCGTTCAGCTCGAGCAGCGCGAGGGTGAGCCCGTAAAGAGTTGGCGAATCGAGGAGCTGGGACCGGATGTGAATCGCTCCTTTGTCGCCGAGCACGCGCATGATGCCCATGGCTTTCCGGAGGAAACCGGGGCGAAGCATGATCTCGTCGTTGGTAACGGCGTGTATGGTCGGCAGCTCCTCGATCGGTGCTTTTACCGGGACAGTGGTCACACCCCGTACCTGTCGCCGACCGCGGTGCCGCGCCCGCGCGCCCATTCGTGCGCCAGCATCCGGCTCTTTCCCTCCGGCTGTACGCCGCTGACGCGAAGCGCATCGAGTCCGCATGCGATCACCAGCTCGCCGGTCGTCTTCAGGACCTCTCCGGGCTTCCCCTTGATGCCGTCCATCACCTTGGGGCCGAATAGCTTCACGTCGCCCTTGGGCGTCGTTGTAAACGCGCCCGGCTTGGGATCGGAAGAGCGAATGAGTCGCGAGATCTCGAGAGCACTGTCCTTCCAATTGATGCGCGACGATTCGCGTGTCACCTTCGACGCGTAGGTCGCGCGCGAATCATCCTGAGGCGTTTCTTTCGCCTTGCCCATCGAGACGAGCGTCATCGCTTCGACCAGCGTGAGCGCCCCCAGCTCCGAGAGACGCACCTGAAGCTCGCCGTACGTCTCGTCCTCGAAGATCGGCGTGTCGGACTGGAGAAGGATGGGGCCGGCGTCGAGCGCGGAAACCACTCTCATGACGGTCACACCGGTCTGGGTCAAACCCTGGCGAATCGCCGCCTGGATCGGCGCCGCGCCGCGGAGCGCCGGCAACAGCGACGCATGGATGTTCAGCGTTCCCAGTTTCGGAAGGTCGATGATCGTCTGTGGCAGGATGTGCCCGTACGCCACCACCACTGAGATATCCGGCTTGACGCCCTTGAGCTTGTCCAACAGCTCGGGGTCGCGCGCGTTCTTGGGCTGGAACAGCGGAATCTCTTCGTCGATGGCGATCTGCTTAACCGGCGAGGGAATTATCTCGCGGGATCTGCCCTGAGGCTTATCGGGCTGCGTAACGACACCTACGACTTCGAAACCCTCCCCGACCAGCGCGCGCAACGCCGGCGCGGCGAACTCCGGCGTTCCCCAGAATGCGACGCGCACCTACATCTCCGTCTCGCGATGGTGCGAGCCCTTTATTTCAGTGCGCACCCTCCTGATCAAGCCGGGATATTTCCCCTTCGTCTTCTCCCACGTCGCCATCGCTGCCTTCCGCTTCAGGGGGCTCAGATAGTCGATGAACAACTTCCCGTCGAGGTGATCGATCTCGTGCTGGAAGCAGCGGCCAAGCAGCTCGGTGCCGGTGGCCTCGTACTCCTCTCCGTTCTCGTCGATCGCTCGAATCGTCACGGTGACTGGCCGCTCGACATCTCCGTAGATGTCGGGAATCGAAAGGCAGCCTTCCTCCGCCTTTTCTTTCCTGATGCCCTGGGTGGAGATGATCCTGGGATTGATGAGGGTGAATTTGCTACCCTCGACGTCGACGACAGCCACTCTCTCATTCCGCCCCACCTGTGGTGCGGCGAGGCCGATGCCTTCGGCGGCGTACATAGTCTCGAACATGTTGGCGATGAGCCCGCGCAACTCGTCCGTGACATCCATGACCGCCGTCGTCGGCCTGCGAAGAACCGGGTCGCCCAGGACCCGTATGTCGAGGATGCTCACCCGGCGGTCACGTTGGAGGCCGACGCCGGCCTGTTGATTTTCGCGATGCGTCCACGCTCGATGATGACGCGAGTCTCGCCGGACTTGATGGTGACGCGGTCGTCCATGCCGCCGGACTTGTCGTCGCCACCTTTTTCCTTGATGAAGAGCACTTCGCCGACGAGCCCGCCGTTGGTCACGATCTCATCGCCCTTCTTGAGATTGCGCACCAGCTCGTCGTGCTTCTTGCGCTGAGTGGCCTGCGGCCGGATGAGAATGAAGTAGAAGATCGCGAAGATCGCTCCATACATGAAAATGGAGCCGAGAATTGGATTGCTTGCCATATGTCAAAATCGGGAGTGGTTGCGAGTGGTTCCTAGGACGGCGAGTGGTGACGTCGTGCGGTAGCGTGCGAGCCACTCGCGCGACCACTGCTCGAGATCGCCTCTCTGTATCGACTGCCGCGCCGAGCGCGCGAGCGACAGCAGGAAATGTACATTGTGCAGGGAGAGGAGGCGCAGCCCGAGTATCTCGTCCGAGACGAAAAGGTGGCGAAGGTAGGCCCTGCTGAATCTCGTGCAGGCGGCGCAGTCGCAGTCCGGGTCGAGCGGCTTGGGATCAGTGCGAAATTCGGTGCGCTTTATGTTCAGCCGCCCGTCTCTCGTGAACACCGCGCCATTCCGCCCCATCCTGGTCGGCGCCACGCAGTCGAACAGATCCACACCCCGGCGAATCGCTTCGATCAGGTCTTCGGGGAAGCCGACGCCCATCAGATAGCGGGGATGCGTTTTCGGAAGGGCGTCGTCCACGACCTCGATCATCTCGTACATCGCGTCTTTCGCTTCGCCGACTGACAGCCCCCCAACCCCAAAGCCTGCCCAGTCATGCATCGATCGTATGGCTTCCGCGGCCTCCCGCCGCAGGTGCGCGTGAATTCCGCCCTGGACTATCGGGAAGAGAGCCTGCCGATTCCGCGGATTGTCGCCCGGCAACTCCTCACGCGGCGGGTCCTCCAGCGGCTGAGTCGTCTCCAATCGTTGGACCTCGGACAGGCAGCGCGCGAGCCAGCGGATGCTTCGCTCGCTCGCATCTCGCGCCGTCGCCTCGTCGGACTGGCCAGGGATCACGTGATCGAACTGCATGATCACGTCGGCGCCCAGGTTGCGTTCGATCTGCATCACGATCTCGGGCGTGAAGAATCTTCGGGAGCCGTCGATGTGGGATTGGAACTCGACGCCTTCCTCGTCGATGGTGCGGAGGCCCTCCAGCGAAAACACCTGGAATCCCCCCGAGTCCGTTAGGATCGGCCCGTCCCACTGCATGAAGCGGTGGAGTCCGCCCATCTCGCGCACGACGTCGTCGCCGGGACGGAGGTGCAGGTGGTACGCGTTGCTGAGAATCATCGAGGCGCCCATCCGGACGAGATCCTCGGGATCGAGCGCCTTCACGGTCGCGAGAGTCCCGACCGGCATGAACGCCGGCGTCTCGACCGGACCGTGCGGAGTCGAAAAAATGCCGGCCCGTGCTGCGCCGGCGGTGCTCTCGATCCGGAAAGAAAAGCTCATCGTCCCTGAAGCTAATTAACCCGAGTCACTCACTTCTCCGCGATCAACTTCAGAAAGCGCGGATCCTTACGCAGATTGTCGTACATAGGGTCGGCGCGCAGCATCGCGCGCGACATCTGCGATGGCATCGCGAGGACTTTCTCAAACGCGGCAATCGCTTCATCGTTCGCTCCGACCACCGCGGCAACGCCTCCAAGGATAATGAGGTAATCGCCGGTTCGAACGGCATCTCGCGAAGTGATAGTGGGCACTGTTCCGCTCCGCGCATGCTCGAGCGCCTTCTCCTTCTCGCCGCGAAATGCGTGGGCCGCTGCCATCAATGCTCGCATGTCCTGATCGAACAGACCGGTCTCGACCTTTCGCGGGACCAGCTTCAGCATCGAATCTCCGATCGCTCTCATCGCCACTGTGTCTTTCTGATCGGCCGCCATTATCCCGCGGTTCTGATAGTAGAACAGCTTCTGGTCGAGCCCGCCCGTGGGTCGAGCTGCGTTAAACGCTTCGAGCAACGATTTGTCGAGGTAGGCCGGCCATGGAAACCCGATGATGTAGGTGGCGAACTGGTTCGGGTCGATGCTGGCCTGCGCTTCCTTGAGGCGCGCGATGGCCAGTTGAACGTCCCCCGAGCGCAGGAGCGCAACTGACGCTCTGCCCTGATGACCACGCCAATCGGACGGGTCGATTTCCAGCCCACGTCTAAAGACGGCGTCGGCGGAATCATAGTGGCGCATCAGCGTCAGCGTGTACGCGTAATCGACGACATAGATGGTATTGCGCGGGTCGAGCTCGACCGACCGCAACGCATCGGCCAGCGCTTCGTCCCATTTCCCCTGCCGCCTCTCCACTCTCGACTTGAACGCTGCCGCTTCCGCGTCGCCCGGTGACAACGTTTGCGCGATGCTGAACTCCTTCAGTGCAGACGGATAGTCCAGCATTCCGTGGTAGTAATAGTTGCCCAGCGCGTTGTGCGCGGCGGGCAAATTGGGGTCGAGCTTCAGGGCTCTATCGATGGCTTTGCGCGCCATCTGAAGCCGGGCGGGACTGAGATCCGCGAGAAACCAGAGTGCATCGGTATGCGCAAGACCAAGCGCCGCGTACGCCTGCGCGAAACCAGGATCGAGCTGCGTCGCGCGCTCGAAGTGATTCGCTGCCACGACCATGTCCGAGCCGCGGCTTCCGCGCAGCGCTTCCTTTCCGCGCAGGTAGTAGTCGTAAGCCTCGAGGTTGTTGGTCGGGATCGCCGCGAGCTTCTGAGCGTCACCCGCCGACAACTGCACTCTCAGCGCGTCGGCCACGTGCTCCGCAACCCTGGACTGCATTTGAAAGACCTCTTTCAGCTCATCTTCGGTCGGCTCCGACCAGACCTGCGTCCCGTCACTGACTCGGAGGAGCGCGGGACTCACCCTCACCAGATTCTTTCCGGGCCGAGAGCGATCCCAG
>Ga0193719_10001205_pt1 | contig 10146 bp, 6 predicted proteins | sample U2a2metaG_FD_160103 | JGI IMG/M metagenome (GOLD analysis project Ga0193719, IMG submission 160103) | Soil microbial communities from a riparian zone of the East river system, Colorado, United States - U2a2 | ecosystem: Environmental > Terrestrial > Soil > Riparian zone | place: USA: East River... | reverse complement strand
TTCAACAATGAAATGGCCCCGAGCATCCACACTTACCGGCTGAACGTTCGAAGCTGTTTCTCCCGGTCTTACCACTCTGACCATAATTCTGCCGCCCGCCGGTAAGGGTCCATTCTCGAAAGTGACGACGCCGCGCAGCGTAGCATTTCCGTAACTAATGATGACGCGTAGACCAGTGACTTGCTCACCCTCCTTAATTTCAAACCCGCGCGGCAGCACTAGCCCGTCTCGCTCCACGCGCGAGATTGAGAAGCCTTTCAATTGACTGCGATCCGCAAAGCCGCCAAGCGAAAAGTTTGCGGTGCCTGCCTCCAATCCTCCAATGCGAAAACTTCCGTCCGGCCCGATAGCACCGGATTGGCCGAAGCTGGGCCTCCGTTGAGGGTTGGAAACGAACGCTTGGATTTGCAATCCTTGTAGTTTGGCAAGCGCGTTCTTATCCTCGCTTTCGATCAAAACATTTCCCTCCAAGCTCGCTCCCCTCACGACTTTGATAATTAATCCACTGACGTCTTGATCCACGATGTCAAAAGCGACTGCGTCAACCCGGGCCTCGTTATTAGGCTCTGGTAACAGGAACGCTGAATACTTACCCGGAACCAAGCCTTCAACGATGAAAGCGCCCTGGCTGTTGGAAGCCATAAGCGAGTTCATGAATTCGGGACGCTCGCCCTTGATTCGCTGTAATCCAAATCTGAGGTTCGGAATGGGCAGGCCCTTTTCACCGTCTATGACTTGCCCGCTCGCCTTAAACGTTTGCTGAAGTCGTCCTAGACTGATATCGACATTTGTAGCTTCGCTTCCTTCGCTTACCTCAATGACAGTGGCTTTCGCTTGATCACTTACATCGGGATGGAATGCCTGCTGGTAGGAGGCACGACCCACAGCGATGCTGCCAGAAAAGGTATCGTCGCCGCGCCCTGCAGCTACCTTGTAGCGCCCGGCAACGATTCCAAACATGCGGTAGATACCGCGGTCATCTGTATAGACGGTCGTCGTTGGATATATCTGCCCGCGCTGTGCCGACGGTTGGTCAAAAGCGTCAGCCCGATAAAGACTGACTTGTTGCTGGATAACAGGACGGCCGTCCGCATCGGTGATCTTTCCGGTTATGACTCCGCCGCGAACCAGAGAAAAGTTGATGTTGTCGATGTTCTCGCCTTCACCTAATACCAGAACCTTGCCTCGTTGATTATTGACTTCGGAACTTACATAGGCCGGGGACGCCGGAACTACCTCATAAGTTCCAGCTGGCACATCGAGGATGCGATAGTTCCCGTCCTGATCGGTTGTGCCTTTGTATACAGAAGTAAATTGATTGCTCATATCAGCGACACGCATGCCTACAACGATGCCCGGTCCTGGTTTGCCCTTTATCGTCACCTTTCCGGCGATCGTGCTACGCAGGCTCTTCTTCGTGGTCGTTTGGGCGCGGACACACAAAGGTGGCAGAGCGCAGCAGAGTACGAACATGACTACAAATGCATATCGAGTGGCAGGACCCATAAAAGGCTCTCCCGGAACGGGGTGCAAGGTGGGCGCATCATAACCCAATGTTACTTCTTTGGTCACGTTCTCGGTTGTCAGCTTAACTTCATGCTGCTAGGATCGTCAGGCGATTCTTGTCCACCTACAGAACTAGTTTTTTTCTTCTCTTCGACTGAATAGTTTCTCCGAGTCTGGTTCCTTATGGCGCTTCTCAAAATCACCGATGCGAGCGGTCGACAGTGGGAGTACACTTTTCTGCCCCATACGGTTTGTACTATAGGCCGTGCGCCGGACAATGCCATCGTGCTGGATGATCCGCGCGCTTCACGTTATCACGCGCACATCAAATCGATGGAGAACGGTTCCTTCGCTATCGTCGATGGCGCCATCATCAATGGCCAGCTTCGGCGGAGTGCAAACAAAGTCTTTCTCAACGGCGAAGCGGAATTCGAACGCCAATTAAAGAGCGGGGATCGGATAACTATCGGTGCGAGTACGTTGCGTTTTGAGCAGCCGGTTGAAGAGCGCACCACCGACGTTCGTTATGACGACAAGCCACTCGGCCACACACAACTCCTCATTTCTGCGAACGACGTGATGAGTACTGTGCTGCGGTCCAAGTCTGACGAAGTATTAGCTCCTTCGCGGGATAAGGTGCTTGAGGCGTTACAGCGAAAAGCCAATATTCTTAGTGCGCTTTATGAGATGAGCAAGACTCTGGGATCAGTATTCGACCTCAATGCCATCTTTGCCAAAGCCACCGATATCATTTTTAGATCGACTCCGGCAGACCGTGTAGTTGCCTTATTGGCAGATGCGGGCGCAGAGGGGGATATGGAGGATGTGAAGCTGACTCCTATCGCGATGCGCGCGCGCGATGACAAGCTCGAAGCTCATGCGCGCAGGCTAACGATAGGGAGAACGATAACGCGAAAAGTGATGAAAGACCGCGTGGCCCTGCTTTCGCAAGATGCCGCCTCCGACGAACAGTTTGCCGGGGTGGATTCGATCGTCTCCCAAGGCGTGCGTTCGACGATCTGCGCACCGCTGGTGGCTGAGACGAGGGTGCATGGAGCACTCTATGCCGACCGCCTGGATCCCTTTGCAGCGTTCAAACCAGATGACCTGGAATTAATCAGCGCGGTGGCCGCGCAAACCGCAATTGCCGTTGAAAATGCTCGAGCTCACGAGCGCCTTGCCCGAGAGGAAGTGGCCCGGGCTAACTATAGTCGGTTTCTTCCCGAGTATGTCGTCAAGCAGATGTTGGAAAACCCGGATTCGTTTAAGCTCGGTGGCGTTAACCAGACTATTACGATTCTGTTCGCTGACATTCGCGGCTTCACGAGTATTTCCGAGCACGCACCTCCGGAAAAAATCGTTGGTCTACTGAATCGCTATTTCTCCGCCATGACCGATATCATCTTCGCTCACGGCGGAACACTGGATAAATATTTGGGGGACGGTCTGATGGCGCTGTTCGGCGCTCCGACAACTACCCCTGAAGATGCTTCCAACGCAATAAACGCCGCGGTTGCAATGCAGCGGCGTATTCTCGGTATCAATAAGGAATTGAAAGATGAAGGACTACCCGAGATTGGCGTGGGCATGGGCTTACATACCGGAGAAGTTACCGTTGGCTATATCGGCTCGGAGCGCCGATCTGAATATACTGCCATCGGAGACGCTGTGAATACTTCAGCACGACTCGAGTCGAACGCTCATGGCGGCGAGATCCTGGTTAGCGATGCGACTGCTAAAGCTGCACGCAGTCGTTACACGCTGAAACCTCGCGATCCGATCACCGTCAAAAATCGTGAACAACCCGTTGTGCTTTGGGAGGTAGACTGGCAACGGGCCAGTGGCGCATTCTGAAGCTCGGGGACTTGGCAGCGCAACAACAATCAAGGAGGCAAAGATAGGTGAATAGGCACGGACAGTTGTAGCCGTCCGTTACTGTTCACCATCTGTTTTTATTTATGTCGTTCATTGCCAGGACGGGCTCATTCATGGGACTAGAGGCGCTGCGGAATCTCGTTTCTGATTCGATGGCCATCGATATGGGCTCAGCCAGCACGATAATCGCCGTGCGTGGCCGCGGCGTGATCATTGACGAACCTTCTGTAGTCGCGGTTAACAAGATCACAGGAGACCTTATTGCCGTAGGCGATGAAGCCCGAAAGATGCAGGGCAGAGAGGCGCGGGATGTGACGGTAATCGCGCCATTGGTCGACGGTGTTGTGGCTGACTTTGAAAGAACGCAGGCAATGCTGGACCACTTCGTTAGACAAGCAAGAAGTGGAATATCCCATTTTAGTCGTCGCGCAATCATGAGTGTTCTTTCGGGCGTCACACAGGTAGAGCAGCGTGCACTATTGAGTGCGGCCGAAGAGGCTCATATCAGTCGCGTGTACATGATCGAGGAAGGACAGGCTGCGGCGATCGGTGCGGGTGTGCCAGTTGATGACGAACACGCCTCAGCCGTGGTCGACATCGGAGGGGGCACAACGAATGTTGCGGCCATCGTAAGCGGTTCGATAGTCGCCTCTCGCGCCGAAAGGATCGGAAGTGCACACATCGACGCCGCAATTATGGATCGCCTGCGGCGGCATCGGGGATTAACAATTGGTGTCACCTCGGCGGAACGTCTGAAACTGGAATTGAGCTCGGCTGTTGAGCCGAAGGAGCCTAACCGAAAACTCAACGTGCGCGGGCGCGATGTTCAAACCGGTAGCCCTGGTGCAGTGGATATTACAGCCGCCGAAGTTTACGGAGTAACACTGCCAATCATTCGCAGTATTGCGGAGGAGGTGCGTTCCACGCTAACTGAACTCGCGCCCGAGGTGGCTGGTGATATATTCGACCGCGGCATAATTCTGACAGGCGGCGGCGCTCTATTAGAAGGACTCCCCCAATACCTGCAAAAGGAGTTGGGGTTACCAGTCAAGGTTGCTGACGATCCTCGTTTCGCCATCGTACGCGGGCTATCCCACCTGTATGAAGAGCCGCTTTTGCTCCGCCGCGTCGCTCGCACTGAACCTCTTCTCCTGATAGACACTGAAGATACTGCCTTCGAGACTTGAGGTTATCCCTGCGAAATGAGTGTCCTTGGTTTCTATAAACGCAGAATCACTGTCGCACGCATCTATGGTATTCCCGTGCGTATTGATTACCGCTGGTTCGTCGTGTTCTTTCTGAGCGTCTGGTTGATTGCGGTTAACCTGGCGCGAGGTGGAATGTGGATTGGTCAGGTCAAGCTACTTCCCGTTGGCGCGGCGTCTGCCTGGGGTCTCGGGATTATTACAACTCTTGGATTGTTTCTATCCGTTTTCGGCCATGAACTTTCGCATGCATTGATGGGTCGCGCCGAAGGGATCGAAATCGAGGAGATTGTGCTCCACCCTTTTGGCGGACTGGCGCGGCTTCGCAATGAACCCGATAGCCCGGGCGCCGAATTTAGAATCGCAGTGGCCGGACCTGCGGCTAGTTTCTTGTTTGCGGTGGTGGGGTTCCTGGCGATGTTTGTCGCGATGGTCGCCCACTATAGCACCGTCGCCGGAGTCTTATTCTTGATCAGTTCAGGCAATCTACTGTTGGCAGTCTTCAATTTGTTTCCGGGCTACCCACTCGATGGCGGTCGCGTGCTGCGTGCAATTTTATGGCGCAGAACGGGCGACATTGCTGAAGCCACACGCCTGGCAGGAATATGCGGCATGCTGATCGCTGCCATCCTGATCATCTTCGGCGTGTACATGGCCATTGCGCCAAACTTTCGCTCCTACTTCATGGGACTGTGGTCGGTGCTCGTCGGAGTCTTTTTGTTTGATGCTGCCTACAGTGTGGTGCGTCAGGCAGCCGGTAAAGGCAAACACATAGTAAGCCAGGCTATGTCTGCTCCTTTTTCAATAGAACCTGACATGCTCATCAGTCATTTGATTGATACAGTTTTGCCGATGCATCGGCAAGCGGCTTTCCCCGTTGCGTTCGAACGTCGTCTACATGGCATCCTATCTCTCGAAGATCTCAAATCTCTGCCGCGCGAACGCTGGCGCCTCACTCATGCGCGGGAGGTGATGCGACCGGTAGCGCCAAGGTTCTTTGTAGAACCGACCGCAACACTCGATTATGCTCGCGAGCTGATGAAGCGCAACGGTGTTGGGTCCCTCGCGGTAGTTGGAAAGAATGGAGAATTGGTGGGCTTCTTGCAGAGCGGCCGATTCAAACGTCGCAGGGCAAAAGAACGACGGCAAAGTCCGGCATAAGGGTTCCTCCTCTCATTTCCATGCGTTGGAGTTTGTTCGGACACCGGGCGAAAGTCGCGGTTCTGAATGAGATAATTACGAGACAAACTAACGCTACCCTTCAGTGCATCACCATTGCCAGCGGTGCTTTTTTCCGCGATAATCCGTACGGAGCTATTATTCCATAGGTGAAGGAATTTCTTCATGCTGGCCGTAGTGGGCGCGCTCTTTGCCAATGCTCTGATCGCAGTAATGAAACTGGTTGCCGCCCTGATGACGGGCTCATCCGGCATGATGGCGGAGGCGCTCCATTCGTTTGCGGATACTGCAAACCAGATCTTTCTCTTGTTGGGATTGCGTTTTTACAAGCGCCCGGCTTCCACTAAACATCCCTTCGGCTACGGCCAGGAACGTTTTTTCTGGTCTTTCATTGCGGCCATTTTCATCTTCGGCGTCGGTGCCACCTATGCGATTTACGAGGGAATAGTAAAGCTTAGTCACCCGCATCCGCCGACGAATCTGAAAGTTGCTTATTGGGTGCTCGGATTATCGTTCATATTGGAAGCTGGCTCCATAACGTTGGCTATCTATCAGGAAGTGAACGAGGCGCGTCACGAAGGCCTGAAGTTTTTTGACTATCTTCGCGAGTCCAAGGATCCAACAGCGAAGACAGTTCTCATGGAAGATTCGGCAGCCCTGCTGGGAATCGTAATCGCGGCTGCCGGTCTCCTCTTAACGGAATATCAAGTTGGCTCCAGTGCGGGCGCTTACTGGGACGGTCTCGCTTCCATCGCCATCGGCTTGGTCCTGTCAGTAGTGGCCTTCGTTCTGGCGCGCGCATCACGTGGCCTGCTGCTGGGTGAGGCGGCAAGTCCGAAAGTTCTGGCTGCTATTAAGCAAGCGATCGAGAGTCATCCAAACGTTGAGTCAGTTATCGAGTTGCTGACAATGCATCTCGCCCCGAAACAGATCCTGATCAATTCGCACGTCAGCCTGCGCGATGATCTCGTTACTGACCAAATTGAGAACACGATTGAAGAGATAGAAGAGTTGATCAAACGCGCCGAGCCTAAAGTGGAAATGATATTCCTTGAAGCAGCTCGCAAGAATCACAGGACTGACCGCACACCAATTGCGGAACATATTGGCTGAAGGTCTCGGATTTCTCGATGGCGTTTGGAGAAACTAAATTGTCACCACTAAACAGCGCATCGCGAGTCAACAAAAACAAAGAACGAGATGTTACTGCTACTGCCATACACACAGTATTTGAAACGAGTCGCTGAACCGCGAAACATCGCGGACATCGTCTTCGTCTTCTTGCTTGTGTATGCAGTTTTGAAACTCCTGCGCGGAACCCGCGCCTCGCCTATGGCCGCCGGCATTGCCGCCCTTGTTCTCCTCTACTGGCTTTCCATCAAACAAGACCTGGCGACCCTGGAATTCGTTTTACGCAATGGTCTGCTTTACATAGGTATAGCCATCATTGTGCTTTTCCAGTCCGAGATCAGGCAGGCGCTGATTACTTTCGGCAATCGTTTTCGCATGCCATTCACGCGCGCCCATCATGGCCAATTCGGCGAAGGCGTCTACGATGAGATTGTGCTGGCAGCGACAACTCTTGCTTCAACGAAAACCGGCGCACTAATTATCATTGAGCGTAATGTGGGCCTGAAAAATGTGTCTGATGGGGGCGTAAACCTCGACGCCGAACTCAGCTACGATCTGCTCGTAAGTATTTTCAATCCAGTTAGCCCACTGCACGACGGCGCCGTAGTGATACGCCGCCATCGCATCGCGGCCGCTTCATGTTTTCTTCCGCTTACTCTAAACCCGCGACTTTCCAAGGATCTCGGCACGCGCCATCGAGCCGCTATCGGTGTAACTGAAGACACGGACGCGGTCGCTGTTGTGGTTTCGGAAGAGACTGGTCTTATCTCGTTTGTTCAGGCAGGCGAGATCAAGCGAGGTTTCGATGCCACAAAATTACGCGCCGCGATCTTCCAGGCGCTCAACGTTTCGGCAAAGAAGGAAAAAGAGCAGCAGAAACTCCCCGAAGCGGACGGTGAGACTGAGGAGATCGCATCAATCTGAGTAACTAGTGAGTCAGGATTACAAAAGACCATCATGCCATTTCAAGATATAGACGACATTTCGATATCTGGGCCTCCCCGGGCGCCCAGTGGTCTTGAAAGGGCATTTCGCAAGATCTTTATTGAGGATTGGAGCCTGAAGCTACTTGCGTTAACAATATCGCTGGTGCTTTGGTTGACCGTAACCGGCCAAAACGAGCCCGTAACCATACGAACTTCTGTGCTCCTTAACTTCATCAGACCCGAGTCATTTGAAATCGGTAATGACCCTCCCAGAAGCGTTGATGTGCTGCTGACTGCCAGTAGACATAAGCTCGATCGTCTCAGCCTGCCCGATTTGGTCGCGACGGTTGACCTTAGCGATCAACACGCGGGCGAACGCGTGCTCCGCCTATCGGACAGAGCACAAATGGAACTTCCCGACGGCGTTAAGATCAATGCTTTTCAACCCAGCGCCATTCCTATTCGCCTGGAGCCGATCGTTGAGCGACAACTGGTGATCGAGCCACAGCTTGAAGGTAAACCTGCTGAGGGTTGTGAGGTCTACTCTTTTCACCCCGATAAAAGTAGTGTGACGGTACACGGTCCCGCAAATCACGTAAACGCTTTGCAAAAGGCGCCCACCGAGACAATTTCAATCGGTGGAAGGAGGGAAAGCTTTACAGCTCCAAACGTCGCCATCGATATTCCAGATCCTAAAGTAGACCTTTTCGATCCGGTTGTTACTGTCGAGATAGAGATAGGGGAGCTTCGCACAGAAAAGACTTTCGCTGCTATTCCGCTTACCGGAGCACCGAGTATCCAGCCGCGCACAACTACGGTAACTCTTTTTGGTCCAGCAAGCTTGCTGGCCGAATTACGCCCTCAGGACATTCGAATTGTTGTCGAATCAACAGGAAACACTGTCGAGCCAAGGCTGGAACTACCACCATCATTCCAGGGTAGAATCATCTTAAGACCACTAAAGTCTCCTCTGCCACCTCAGAACAGGTAAACTGATCTCTGGAATGAGTCAAAAGCAAAAATCTTCAATGAAAGCTCTTTTTGGTACTGATGGTATTCGAGGCGAAGCCGGCAGCTTCCCGCTCGACGCCTCAACAGTGAGCATTATTGGGTTTTCACTGGCGCGCTATCTAAGGGATGTGGCCGGTAGGTCACCCGCAATTATCATCGGAAGAGACACTCGTGAATCAGGAGCGTGGCTCGAGCAGGCATTGATCGAGGGAGCGGTCGCAGCAGGCGCCCAATGCAGATCGGCTGGAGTAATCACGACGCCGGGTATTGCATTCCTTACCGGTAGTTTAAAAGCTGACGCGGGTATTGTAATCAGCGCATCCCACAATCCTTATCGTGATAACGGCATCAAGATATTCTCGCCTTCAGGGCGAAAACTGGACGACTCTATAGAACGGCGAATCGAAGCAGATATTCTGAATGAGTCGAAACAAGATCTCCCGGCACATCCCGGCAGCTTAACGTCTTCAACTCCCGGCGACGAAGAGAGCTTACAGCAACGGTATTTGGCTTTCCTTTCAGAGGAGATCGGCAAGGGATTGTCCTTAAAGAATCTGTCGGTTGTGATCGACTGCGCCAATGGAGCGAGTTCCAATTTGGCGCCTGCCCTCTTTGTGCGCCTGGGAGCCAGAACTGTTGCGATTAACAATCAACCAAATGGCCGCAACATCAATCAGGATTGCGGCTCATTGCATGTCGAATCTTTGCAGCGAAGAGTCGTCGCTGAGAAGGCTGATCTCGGTGTAGCTTTTGACGGGGATGCCGACCGGGCTTTGTTCATAGACAACAAGGGTGCCTTCGTCGACGGCGATGCAACGCTATGGGTGCTGGCCCGATACCTTCACACCAACGCGCAGTTGAAAGGCGACACCGTTGTGGCCACCGTCATGAGTAACATTGGACTGGATTTAGCACTTCGATCTCGCGGGTTGCGCCTCGTCCGAACCGATGTAGGTGACAAGTATGTGCTCGAGGAACTATTGAGACTTGGAGCAAGTCTTGGCGGAGAGCAGTCAGGCCATATTATTTTTCCGCAGTTGAGTCTGGCCGGTGACGGAATGCTGACTGCCCTCTGCCTGCTGCGGGCCCTCCAGGAGCAAGGAAAATCGCTTGCGGAGATGACCACTGGGTTTGAACGGTATCCTCAGATTCTCGTGAATGTTCAGGTTCGAGAGAAACGACCATTCTCAGAGATTCCCTCACTGCAGGAGGCGGTTAAGGAAACGGAGGAAAAGCTTTCCCAAAAGGGCCGGCTACTGCTCCGGTATTCCGGAACTGAAGCCCTGGCGCGGATAATGATTGAGGGCGAGAGG
>Ga0193719_10001204_pt1 | contig 10147 bp, 10 predicted proteins | sample U2a2metaG_FD_160103 | JGI IMG/M metagenome (GOLD analysis project Ga0193719, IMG submission 160103) | Soil microbial communities from a riparian zone of the East river system, Colorado, United States - U2a2 | ecosystem: Environmental > Terrestrial > Soil > Riparian zone | place: USA: East... | reverse complement strand
TTGTCCCGCTCACGCGTTCGCTCTCGATCGCGCATTGCCATAGCTTGTCTTCCTTTCAGAGTGAATAAAACCGCCAAAAACTCACACCGCCCAAAGTAACTGACCGCTAGCATACGGTCAAGCCGTTGATCCATCCGCGCGCTGATGGGAGATCCTGAAGACCGTGTCTATCTATATAGACTCGGATTGACACAGTCCGTCCTCCGGCCTTATATAGGGCGCGTTTAGAGGGCCGACCGAATCGGAGGTGCTGATCATGAATTTCGGTATCTTTGTGCTCAGTGAAATTCTCTTCGCCGTGGCACTCCTTGGCTTCAACTTGGTGACCGCCAGAGCAGACTGGGAAAGCACCCTCGCCGCCGCGAAAAAAGAAGGCAAGGTATCCGTGATTACGGACGTGACCGCTACGTTGCGTGATGCCCTCACACTGGAATTTCAAAAAAAGTACGGGATTTCCGTTGAGCTGTTGGGCAGCTCCGGCCGTGAGGTCGCTCCCCGGGTCGCTGCTGAACGGAAGGCCGGACAGTTTCTCTGGGATATTTACATTCACGGAGCTACAACGGCGCTTGAAGCCATGATTCCCATGGGAGCCTTCGATCCCTTGGAGCCGGCGTTTATTCTGTCGGACGTCAAAGATCCGAAAACGTGGCGTGGCGGAGCGATCGAATTTCTCGATCCGAACAAGATGGTTCTAGTGATGACTCCCTTTCATAGAGGCACGATCTTTTACAACCCCAAGCTCGTCAACGCCAAAGAGTTCACATCGCACAAGGATCTCCTCAATCCCAAATGGAGGGGCAAGATGGTGGTCGACGACCCACGGAGGGCCGGACCTGGCGTTGCGACTTTTACCTTCTTTTACCTTCACCCAGAGCTTGGTCCGGACTTCATTCGCGTGTTAGGCAAACAACAGATGACGATTCTAAGAGATTATGCGCAGGAGGTGGATGCGGTAGGTCAAGGGCGATATCCGGTGCTTGTCGGTGCTGCCGACTTTGTCGTGATCAATAGAGCGAAACAAGGGGTGCCGATTGCCATTGTAGACGCTCGCCAACTCAAAGAGGGAACCGACCTGAGTCCAACCAACGGGACTCTCGCGTTGTTTAACCGAGCGCCGAATCCCAATGCGGCCAGAATCTACATTAACTGGCTTTTGTCTAAAGAAGGCCAGACCATCTTTGCCCGCGCGAATGGTTATGTGAGCGCTCGGTTGGATGTGCCCACGGATCACACGGAGCCATGGAGAGTACCGCTGCCGGGAGCTATCAAGACTTACACAAAGGCTGCCATGCAAGTGAAAGATAGTTTACAACCTCTGCTGCAAGAGGTTTTCGGTAGCCAATAAGTCGAACCGACTGCGTCAGTGAATTGGACCGCAGGCTGGAATGATCAAAACGGGGAGGCGTCTATGACGCCTCCCCGAGACCGGATGCATCAGTCAACAATCAGCGGATCGTTACGGTAAGTAATCGGCGGCATTCTGGACTCGACCTTGTTCTTTTTACACTCTTCCAAAAACACCCGGCGAATTTCCGGATCTTCGTCCTCGTACTCGATGAGTGTGCCGCCTTCGCGTAAGCTGGTCGTCGGACCTTCTCGGTTGTTGCGGGTGCTCGCGTCGTGAATGGTTGTGGGATTCTTGCGGCTGCCAAGCCGGAGCGCAATGTGTCTTGCCGGCTCTGGGCCGCTATTGAGGTGCGTGTGGAACCAGCCATCGGGGGGGCTGTAAATACTGCCCGGTTTCCAGTTGCATTTCACCACCTGGTCGCCTTTGCCGTTTTGAAAGGGGCGTACTCCTAATTCTTTGGGCCACATGTAGATATATCCGTGGGAGCGTACGACGAGAAGAATCGCTCCTGCCGCGTGATAGTGGGCTTTGTGGTAAATGCCCGACGGCCACTCAGAAATATGACCGATTAAACTGTTATCGGCCATCTCAAAGCAGGTGATTCCTCCCTCGGCGACTTTGTAAGGCGCGCTCTCGACCGTCGCAACGCGCGCATCAGCGATAAAGTTCGTGTCCCACATGCTTGTGCGAGTCGCCTTGTAACGCCGGTCGCTCATCGCAAAATAAGATTCTTCGCCGTTGTAGCGGGACTTAAACGCATGACTGCTGTTGAAAACGAAATCCGGATCGCGGAAAAAATCCATGATGATGGGCGCGGTCGTGACCGCCAGGAGAAACGCCGCCTCGCGCGCGCCGTTATAATGCCGATGCCATGTGTTCAACGGCGGCGCAAAGAGGCTTCCCTCGGACCATTCAAACGCTTGCTTGCGCATTCCATCGTACCAAACCTCGGTGCTGCCGCGTCCTTTAAGAACGTACAGCAGCTCATCGTACATGTGTCTTTCAGGCTCTAGAGCGCCGCCCGGAGGAATTTCGACAACGTACATACCCGTAACGCCGCCACTGCCCTTGAGCTGAATATAAGAGCCGCTTCCACCCATGCGCGCCCAGGGCTTACGCGGCAGTTCGGTGACATCCTCGACCGCAAGTCCGTCAAAAATCGGAATACCTTCCTGCTCCATCCAGCGCAGATAGGCCGCTTTCTGAGGTTTATATACGATTTCGTCCATCCTGCTTCCTCCGGTCTCGCAATAAAAATTTCATTCCTTAATAGGGTCTAGCGGTTTGGATTGTCAAGCAGCCGTCGATCAGTCGGTGCAATTTGTTACGTTCACGACGAGCGCCACGCAGAGCAGCGCGGTTTTAACTTTTCGACCGACGAAAATCATCACGTCGTGGCGCAACTTCGAGCTTTTTAGTCAGCGTCCCGGAGTGGCGGCGCATCTTCGCCGTTCCTCGAAAACATTTGCGTGTGTGAAGGTGCAATTGATATGAAGTTGGGAGATAGGGAAATGATCATTGATCAGCAGGTCTCGCGGCTGCAAGGAAAAATGATAGCTTCGAAGAAGCCGCGGCCAAGTATCCGACGAATAGCCGAGAGCGAGCGACAGAGGAGAGACATGGGTTGGAGAAGGATTCTTGTCAGCGTCTTTTTTATTCTCGTTTGTGCCGGTCAACAGATCCGGGCTGCCGAGCTGACGCCGGTTAATTTTGTCTCGTCGGGTTCCGGTGGAATCGTCGAGGTGATCAGGTTCGCCCAGAAACGGGGTTTCTTCAAGAAACAAGGTCTCGACTTGACCATGATCTATGTCTCGAGCGGCGTGTTGGCGGCGCAGACGGTGGTCTCCGGTTCGGCGCTCATTGCCAATAATTCCGTCAGTGACATTTTGAATGCGATTGCCGCCGGCGCGCCTCTCAAGATCCTCACCGTGAACATCGACCGGTTCCAGCATCTGTTTGTCGCTCGCTCGGGCATCAATTCGCCGAAGGAGATGAAGGGCAAAAAGGTTGCGGTCAGCCGCTACGGCGCGTTCTCGGACATCGAGACTCGGTTTCTTATCCGTCAGTGGGGCATGGACCCGGAGCGTGACGTGCAAGTTCTTCAGATCGGCAATTCGGCGGCGCGCTCCGCGGCATTGATCAGTGGTGGTGTGGATGGCGCCGTGGTGACGCCGGCGTTTGTGCCGGTGGCCAGAAATGCCGGGCTCAACGTCATCTTCGATCTCTCGACGATTAAAACCAGATTCGCAAACAGCGGATTGATGGCGCAGGAAAAACTGATCCGCGAACAGCCGCGGCTCGTTAAGGCGGCGGTCGCTGGGCTTGTTTATGGAATCAAATATTGGAAGACCAATCCGGAGGCGGCCAAGGCTTATCTGAAACAGATCCACAAGGTCTCAGCCGCGGATCTCGACAGCATCTACGAGGACGGCAGCAAAAATGTCCGTTCCGAGCCGACGCCCGATTTAGACGGCATCCAGACCGCGTGGGAAAGCGTGCCGGATCTCAAGGCGCGCGGCCCGGTGGATTTTAGAAAGTTTGTTGAACCGCGCTTCATCGAAGAAGTGCTGCGGGAAATGAAATGAGTCTTGCCAGTAGCTCGAAGACTCGGGAGCAAAGAGATGAAAACTGATTTGCGATCGTGGCTAACTGATGTGGAAGCGCACGGCGAACTCAAGACGGTCGACGGCGCCGACTGGAACAAGGAGATCGGCACCGTGGTCGAGCTCAACGCCAAGGCGCGCGGCCCGGCGTTGCTGTTCGACAAGATAAAGGATTATCCCGCGGGATTTCGTCTGCTCGCAGGCGCTATGTCGAGCGCCAAGCGCTTGTCACTGACCTTGGGGATGCCGCTTGGCGTTGAAGGCTTGGACCTGATCCGCAGCATGAAGGACAAGATGCGCGGCTGGAGCGATGAACTCGACGAGTTTCCACCGATGCCGGTCAAGGACGGAGCAATCTTTCAAAACGTCGATGAAGGGGAGCGGGTCAACCTGCTCAAGTTTCCCGCTCCGTTGTGGCACCACGATGATGGCGGACGCTACATCGGCACCGGCTCGGTGGCGATCATGCGCGAGCGCCACGGCGACTGGGTCAATCTCGGCACCTACCGGGTGATGATTCACGACGAGAAGTCCGCCGGGATTTTTATTGCCCCCGGCCACCATGGCCGAATCATTATGGAGAGCTATTGGAAAGCCGGAGAGCCTTGCCCGATCGCAATATCCGCCGGGCACCATCCGGTGTTTCTCTTCGCCGGCTCTTTTTCTCTGCCGCCGCAGGTGCCCGAGTACAATTATGTCGGCTCGGTGTTGAGAGAACGAATTCCCGTGGTCACCGGACGCTTGACGGGTCTGCCTTTGCCAGCCTTCAGCGAAATCGTACTCGAGGGTTTTCTCCATCCCAACGAGCTCAAGAGCGAAGGAAAGTTCGGCGAATGGCCGGGCTACTACGTCAGCGATGCCAGGCCGGAACCGGTCATCCAAGTCAAGGCGGTTTATTATCGCAACGATCCGATCATCTTGGGGGCATGGCCCGGGCGCCCGCCGCACGACAGCACCTACCGTCATTCGATCATCAAATCGGCCAATCTTTGGGAACTGCTCGAGCGGGCCAGAATCGGCGGTATCACCGGCGTGTACCGGCCGGAGTCGGGCGGGGCGAATCTTCTGACCTTGGTCAGTCTCAAGCAGACCTACGACGGCCAGGCGCGCCAGGCCGCGATCGTTGCCTCCCAGCTCCTCCAGCCTTCTCACCCCACCCGCTACGTGATCGTCGTCGACGACGATATCGATGTCATGAACCTCGAAGACGTGATGTGGGCGGTGTGCACGCGGAGTGATCCGATCCGTTCGATCACGCTCATCGACCACACCCGGGCGAATTTTCTCGATCCGATGGTGCGCTCGCGTTTCGACGAAAACGCCGGCCACACGAGTTCCTGCGCGGTGATCGACGCCTGCCGTCCGTTTGCTTTACGAAACCGCTTTCCCAAAGTCGCTGAATCGAGCGCCGAGTTCAAAAAACAGATTCGGGAAAAATGGGCAGGGCTGTTAAATCTCTGACAACGAAAGTCAAAACAACAGATGGCAAAATTTCGCGTGCTCGGCCGCGCGCTACCGCGCGAAGACGGTTGGGGGAAAGTTACCGGAGAAGCGCATTTTACGGCAGACGTCATTCGCCCCGACATGCTCTGGGGCAAGATTCTGCGTAGCCCCTTGGCGCACGACCGAATTGTCAAGATCGACGCGAGCCGCGCGCGCAGTCTCCCAGGCGTCAAGGCCGTCATTACTGCACAAGACGTTAGTCCGAAGCTTACCGGCAGGACCCTCGCCGATCTGCCGATATTGGCGCGCGACCGTGTGCGCTTCGTCGGCGACAAGGTGGCGGCGGTGGCGGCAATCGACAAGGACACAGCCGAAGAAGCGCTCAGCCTCATCGACGTTGTGTATGAAGAGCTGTCGGCGGTCTTCGATCCCTTGGAGGCGCTAAAGCCCGAGGCGCCGTTAATCCATCCCGACTATGCTTCGTACGAAGCGCCGGAAACGAAAGCGCTGAGTTGCGCAACGTGCAGAGCTTGCTGCGCGCGAAAAAGGGCGATGTCGAAAAGGCTTTCAACGAATCCGACAAAGTCTTCGAGCAGACTTTTCAAACCCAGATGGTGCATCAAGGCTACATCGAGCCTTATGCATGCTCCGTGGAGATCGACGGCGAGGATGCTTGTCGAAGACGGCCGTGTAACATCGCTTAGCTTAGGCGATTACAAGATTCCTACTATCCGAGATCTGCCGACGCGTAAAACCACTCTGGTCGCGGGCGCTATAGAGGGTCCGGGCCCGTTCAACGCAAAACCCGCCGCCGAGCATGCGATCACGCCGATCCCGCCGGCCATCGGCAACGCGGTCTTCAATGCCACCGGCGTACGTTTGACGAGCTTGCCAATCTCGTGCGGAAAAGTTTATCAAGCAAAAAAGTAGCGCCGAAATATCCGGCCGGCCAAACAAATTCATTCAAACTAACGTCTCTACAAAGCCTATGGGCATAAGAGTAGCCCGAGCATGAACTCCGTTCTGCGCAAGTATTACGGTCAGCGGGGTGCTGCGATCAAAGTTGACTCGCACTCCCAGATCGCTTGTTAAGCAAGGCAAAGATCGGAAAATTGGTTTGAGGGATAGCCAGGATCATTACATACTGACGCGGCGCGCCGATTTCACGAAAGTCAACGGTGGCACGTCGGACCAGACGCTCAGTCGCCGCTGGTGACAGTCGTCAGTGGCTTCTGCCAAGGCCAGAGTGACGGAAGATGATCCGCGGCTTGTGTATTGATTGAGGCGCACGTCCACCACGTCAGGTCAACCTGAAAGAAACCTGTAGAAGCGGTTCTTTACACTGTCTCACTGCCTCCACCAAATTTTAAAAAAGGGCGGGGGATCACCCCGCCCTTTTTATTTGCGGCATTGACTTAAACCATTGGCTATGAAAATAGGGACGGGAGTTATGCCGCGCCGACATTGACATTGGCTGGAGGAACGGATGGCGAACTGGCTTTGGATCGGCTCATCTGGGTTGCTTTGTTTTCAATGGATCGGTATCCATTTCGCCGGCCTTCATCTGCTGCCGCACTTTGAAGCGTTGAGCTCAGGTCTGGCGATCTTCGGCGCCGCGTTCATGCTCTCTTGGGCCGCCGAGCTATCACAAAAGGACATCCCGCAAGCTTTGGCGATTGCCCTTCTTGCACTGATCGCTGTTTTACCAGAATACGCCGTAGACATGTATTTTGCTTGGACCGCAGGCAAAGATCCCAAGTACACTGCTTTCGCGATGGCCAACATGACCGGAGCGAACCGGTTGCTGATCGGTGTTGGCTGGGCGGCCGTGGTTTTTACCTATTGGCTCAGGAGCGGCAAAAGAGCGGTCAAACTCGAGCCTGGGCACAGGGTCGAGATCTTTTACCTGGGATTGGCGACCGTCTATTCTTTTATCATCCCACTTAGAGGCAAGCTCGATTTTCTAGATGCCGCGGTATTGATCATCATCTTTATTTTTTACATGCGCGCGGCGTCAAAAGCCGAGCATATTGAGCCCGAGCTCGAAGGACCCTGTAAGTTGATCGAGAGCTGGGGAGAAGTGCCGCGTCGCTTTTTTACGGCGCTATTTTACGTCTTTTCCGGGTTTACCATTTTCATCGCCGCGGAGCCGTTCGCCGAGGGACTGTTAGCGACGGGGAGGACTTTCGGCATCGAGGAATTCATCCTGGTTCAGTGGTTGGCGCCCTTAGCCTCCGAATCCCCGGAGTTTATCGTCGCGATTCTATTTGCGCTGCGCTTGCAGCCGGGCGTAAGCATGGGGGCCTTATTGTCATCGAAGGTCAACCAGTGGACGTTGTTGATCGGTATGTTGCCGGTGGTTTATGCGATTTCGGCGGGCCATGGCGGCGGGATGTACATGGACACGCGTCAAGTCGAAGAGGTGTTCTTGACAGCCGCACAATCGCTATTTGCGGTGGCGGTGCTGGCGAATCTATCATTCTCGGTCCTGGAAGCGGCGGTTGTCTTCCTTCTCTTCTCGACGCAGTTATTTTTTACTGATCCCGAGTTCCGGTTTTATTATTCGATTTTCTACGTTGTGGTGGCGGTCGGTCTGATGCTTCTAAACGGAGATACACGAGACGGAGTGTGCCGGCTGTTTGCTCGCACCCCTGCTACGCAGAGCTCAAGTGGCGCTGAGACGAGTCATTGCATTGACGGGAAGGAGCGCGACTAAGACAAAGTCTTCATCGTCTTCGAACCACGAAAGGCGAGCGCATGTCAGCGAAAGTAATCGGAATCGTCAAACAGCTTGGCTGGATAGGGTTTTTCAAGCTCCTCACGCACCTGCCAAGTTTTTTGAAGCTATTTTCGCGCCTGGTAAAAGATCCTCGGGTCGCGCTTAGTCCGAAACTTTTGCTGGCTGCCACACTCGCGTACGTGATTATCCCAATTGATATTTTCCCTGACTTCCTGCCCGGTGTGGGGCAATTGGATGACCTCGCTGTCATGCTGGCGGGGTTGAAATTCTTTCTTCGCCTCTGTCCGCCCGAGGTTGTGCAGGAGCACTTGCGTGCGATCTCTGAGGTGCGATAGCAGGGGTTGCGCAAAAGCCGAAACAGCCGCCAAAAACCCAGAACAATTCTCGACTCTTCTTAGGTCAGGTATGCATGGAAGCTGAGATTGATTGTGGAATGTATTGTCGTTTCGTGAGTTACTCTCCTGAAGTTTCGCATTATTTATCTATCACTTTCATGGGAATTGAATGCGGCGGGGTGCCGCCGTTTGAAACTTGATATTGGGGAATGGCGATCCGTCGGTCGAGTAAAATTCTAAGCCATAGAAGCATAAGCGACTTCGTGTAGTCGCCGCGAGCAAACAAAACCTTGTCCACGGCCAATAAGTGTACCTCCCGCCATTGATCATCCAACGCTAGAGGCCAGTCTTGTCGCCCAAGCTGTATCTGTTTCTGGCATCGTTTCTTTCTCTGTTCCTTGAACTCCTGTTGATTCGATGGGTTCCGTCCCAAGTTCGTGTGGTCGCTTACTATGGGAATCTGATGCTGCTCTCGTCGTTTCTCGGGCTCGGAAGTGGCGCCTTGCTCGCCAAGCGAGGACTCAGCCTCAGCCGGCTGTTTGCTCCGTGTCTGTGCGGGATTGTCGTGATGATCACGGCTTTGAAGGGAGTTACGTTTCAACAAGGTCCGGATGAGTTTCGTTTCTTGTTTGCCGCGGGAACGAGTTCGACTACGCTACCGGCGAAATGCAATCCTACCGGAGGATCCAGAAAACCCCGCGCGAGACCGAAGGGGCCGTGGACGATTGGCCCTATCTCTATCTGCGCAGCCGATCGATACCTGTCGATTATCTTTTTACGATTGGTTCTCTGCTGGTGATTTCGGCGTTGTTCATCGCCGCGACCTTTGACAAGGAGCGCCGCGGTATCGAACTCCATTTCTTTTTTCTCGGCGCGGCGTTTCTCCTCTTGGAGACCAAGAGCATCACGACAATATCGTTGTTCTTCGGCGCCACCTGGTTCGTCAGTATGATAGTCATCCTTGGTGTTTTGATCATGGTACTGCTGGCAAACGTCGTTGCGGCCCGTCTGAAATCATTCCATCGAGGGGTTTATTTGCCGCTCATGGTTTCCGTGGCGTTCCTGTATTTTTTCCCAAATTCTCTCGTGCTCGGCTGGTCCCCCTACGCGAGATTTTTTACAGCGTTTTGTTGATACCTTTACCGATCTTCTTTGCCGGATTGATCTTTTCGTTAAGCCTTAAGGGGAGCCCAGATCCTAGCTTTGCCTTTGGTAGCAACCTGCTTGGCGCAATGGTCGGAGGATTCGTTGAGTATCTTGGCATGACCGCAGGGACAAAGACACTACTCTTGGTCGTCCTGATGTTATATCTGGCGAGTTTATTGTCGAAATCGCGGGCGAGGGTGGCCGTAAGCTGCAAGCTTGATTGGGCTGATCAGTGCTTCGCCGCCGCTGCTTTTTCTTCCTTGATGTTCTCGTGAATGAGACGGGGTACTCCGCCGCAGCTAAAGCAGCGCGGCGGCTCGTGCTTCGTCTCGCCTTCAGGATAACGCATGAAACGGCGGTAAAACGGTTTCTCCGTGCCGACGAAGTCGTCATAATAAAAAGCGAGCTTGCCGCACTCGCTGCATTGCAGATATTTTGCCATTGTTTTCCTTCCAATCGCCTGATTTAAAGCGCGCTGTGACTTAATCTTGGAAGTACCACCATCTAAGGTTTAGTTGGCAAAAAGAATACC
>Ga0193719_10001203_pt1 | contig 10155 bp, 14 predicted proteins | sample U2a2metaG_FD_160103 | JGI IMG/M metagenome (GOLD analysis project Ga0193719, IMG submission 160103) | Soil microbial communities from a riparian zone of the East river system, Colorado, United States - U2a2 | ecosystem: Environmental > Terrestrial > Soil > Riparian zone | place: USA: East... | reverse complement strand
GATTGCTAAGATGAGCCGCGCCTCGAAAATCGTGGCGGAGGTACTGGAGGCTCTCCGCGATCAGGTCAAGCCGGGTGTGACCACGGAGGCGCTGGATCAGTTTGCGGAGAAGTTCATAGTGGAACGTGGAGGAGTACCGGCTTTTAAAGGCTATCGGGTGCGTGAGCGTGTCTACCACCACGCGCTTTGTACCTCGATCAACGCCGCGGTCGTTCACGGTATCCCGTCAAGGCAGGTTCTCAAGGAGGGTGATATTATCGGCCTCGATCTCGGCGTCATCGTCGATGGCTACTATGGAGACGCGGCGATCACCGTGCCAGTAGGGGCGATTCCAATTTCCGCCCAACGCCTCCTGGCGGTCACCGAAGAGGCGCTTTATAAAGGCATTGCCCAGGCGGTGGTGGGGCATCGCATCTCCGACATTTCGCACGCGGTGCAAACCCACGCTGAAGCGGCAGCCTTCTCAGTGGTCACTGAATTTGTCGGGCATGGGATCGGCCGTCGGCTGCATGAAGAGCCGCAAATCCCTAACTATGGGGAACCAGGGAAGGGTCCCCGCTTGAAAGCGGGTATGACGCTGGCAATAGAGCCAATGGTCAATATGGGGCGGCCAGAAACGCGGTGTCTCGAGGACGGGTGGACCGCTGTCACGTGCGACGGTAGTCTTTCGGCCCACTTCGAGCACACCATTGCGGTGACGGACACAGGACCCCAGATCCTGACCAAACTATGAAAGGAGCGCCATCTAGAGACTAATGGCGAAGGAAGACATCATTGAAGTCCAGGGGGCGGTTCTCGAAACACTTCCGAACGCCATGTTCAGAGTTCAACTCGATAACGGTCATAAGATTTTGGCTCATATTTCAGGCAAGATGCGAATGAATTTCATTCGCATCCTTCCCGGCGATAAAGTAACCGTGGAACTTTCGCCCTATGATCTGACACGGGGACGCATCACCTATCGCTTTAAATAATCGGGAAGGGGCGCGTCTCGGCGCGCCTGGGGCGGGCGGGGTGTGATAGCGGAGTGTAATAGAGGGGGCGAGGAGGCGACCTATCCATGAAGGTGAAATCATCCGTGAAGCCGATCTGCTCCAAGTGCAAGGTGGTCCGGCGCCGGGGAATCGTAAGGGTCCTGTGCGCCAATCCTCGGCACAAGCAACGGCAGGGTTAATGCAAGCTTTAAGGAGAACTCGGTATGGCACGCATCGCCGGGGTTGATCTTCCGCGAGAAAAGCAGATTCACATCGGTCTGACCTATATCTATGGGATCGGGCGGCCTCTGGCGGCGCAGATTCTCAAGAAGGCCGGGGTGACAGCACAGACCCGCGTCAAGGACTTGCGGGAGGACGAGGTCGTCAAGCTGCGCGAACTTATCGAGCGTGAGAAGGTGGAAGGTGACCTGCGCAAAGAAGTGTCGATGAACATCAAACGTTTGGTGGACATCGGGACTTATCGGGGGCTGCGCCATCGCAAAGGGCTGCCGGTCAGAGGACAGCGGACCAAGACCAATGCGCGCACTCGAAAAGGCCCGAAAGGAATGGGCAAGGCGCGAAAGACGCCGATGCGGACCGCCTAAGGGGGAGCAAGAATATGGGCGTCAAGAAAGGCAAGAAGAAAGAACGGAAAATCGTGCAAAGCGGCGTGGCGCATATTCAAGCGTCCTTCAATAATACCATTGTCACCATTACGGATATGGGTGGCAACACGGTGGTCTGGGCGAGCGCTGGCAACCAAGGCTTCAAAGGCTCGCGTAAGAGCACCCCGTTTGCCGCTACGCGGGCCGGCGAGGTGGCCGCCAAAAAAGCGATGGAGTCCGGCATGCGTCAACTGGATGTATACGTCAAGGGGCCTGGCTCGGGGCGGGAATCGGCGATCCGGGCGTTACAGACCGCGGGGCTGCGTATTAATATGATCAGGGATGTGACCCCCATCCCGCATAACGGCTGCCGGCCGCCGAAACGCCGACGAGTGTAAGGAGAATCGCCGTGGCCAAATACACTGGACCAGTATGTCGGTTGTGTCGACGAGAGGGCATCAAGCTGTTTCTAAAAGGTTCCCGCTGCATGACAGAAAAGTGCGCGGTGGAGCGGCGTGCTTTCCCGCCAGGACAGCACGGACAAGCCCGCCCTCGTGCCTCGGAGTACAGCACTCAGCTCCGAGAAAAACAGAAGCTGAAACGAATGTACGGAGTCCTTGAACGTCAGTTTCGAGGGGTTTTTGCAAAAGCCGAGCGTCAGGAGGGGATTACCGGTGAAAATCTTCTCCGGATGCTGGAGCGCCGTCTTGATAACGTCGTCTACCGGCTGGGCTTTGCCGCCTCCCGCAATGAGGCGCGCCAATTGATCAATCACGGGCACTTTCGCGTGAACGATCGCAAGGTGGACAAACCGTCGTTTCTCGTGCGGGAGGGCGACGTCATAGCCGTGAAGCTACGAAGTCGCACCATCGTACCGATTACTGCTGCGCTTGAGGGGGTCGATGGCCGGGGCGTTCCCGGTTGGCTGGACCTTGACAAAGCGAACTATACGGGATCGGTGCGTGGGCTGCCGGCGAAGGACGAGATACAGGTGCCGGTGAATGAGCAGCTGGTGGTGGACCTCTATTCTCGGTAATGTGCGCGACGGTCGGCGGTTGAACCACCGCCTGACCCGACCGAAAGGGAGCCAGTATGCAGAAGGGTATTCGTGATTTCCAGATCCCGACCAAGACTGAAGTCGACAAAGAGACATTGACGGCAACCTACGGGCGGTTCACGGCCGAGCCGTTCGAACGCGGCTTTGGCACGACCGTGGGAAATTCCTTGCGGAGGGTGTTGCTGTCGTCGCTGACGGGAGCAGCCATTGTCTCCGTTAAAATTGAAGGCGTGCTACACGAGTTTTCGACGATTCCGGGGGTGACCGAGGATGTGACGGATATCATCCTTAACGTGAAGAAAATCCGGCTGAAGCTCCACGCAGATAAAACGAAGACCCTTCACTTGCGAAAAAAGGGGCCGGGCATCGCCAAAGCCGGTGATATTGAGCATGATGCCGATATCGAAATTCTCACGCCTGATCTGCATCTGGCGACCTTAGATAAAGGCGCCCATCTGGATATGGAAATGATCGTCAAGCGGGGGCGGGGATATGTGCCGGCCGAACGCAATAAGGAAGAAGAGATGGCGATCGGGGTTCTCCCGGTGGATGCCCTCTATTCTCCTGTCACGCGTGTCAACTACCTCGTGGAAAATGCGCGCGTCGGTCGCATGACGGACTACGACAAGCTCATACTCGAAGTGTACACCGACGGAAGCATCTCCCCCGAAGAGGCGCTCTCGGACGCAGCCCTGGTCGTCCGTGGACACCTGGATATCTTCATCAACGTGAAGGATATGGAAGAGACAATCAGTCGGCCCGCGGTGGCCGAATCCATCACTGAGAGCAACAAAAATCTGTTGCGCAGCGTGAATGAGCTCGAGCTGTCCGTGCGGGCGGCCAATTGCTTAAAGAACGCGAACATTAAGACGATCGCCGATCTGGTTCAAAAAACCGAGGCAGATATGTTGCGCACGAAGAACTTCGGCAAGAAGTCGCTCAATGAGATCAAGGAAATTCTGAGCGAAATGGGTTTGGGCCTCGGGATGAAGTTAGATCACCTCTCGGACGGCGGCTCCGAGAAGCGAGAGGAGTAGGGATTCCATGCGTCACCGGAAAAGCGGTCGTCAACTGGGCCGCAATACACACCATCGGCGGGCGTTGTTCCGGAGCCTGGTGACCTCCCTATTAGAACACGAGCGCATCGAGACGACTGAGGCCAAGGCGAAGGAAGTGCGTATCCTTGCGGATCGAATCATCACGCTCGGCAAACGCGGGGATCTTCATGCCCGCCGGCGCGCGCTTGCGTACGTCAGGACCCGCGAGGTGGTCGGTAAAGTCTTCAGCGACCTGGCGGGACGGTTCGCTCAGCGGCCGGGCGGCTACACCCGCTTAATCAAGACCAGGCGCCGCATCGGAGATGCCGCGCGGATGGTGGTGATCGAGTTGGTGGCACGCACCGCGCCTCCGAAAGACAGTGCGGGCGCAGAGAGCAGCAAGAAGGGATCCAAAGCGCCTGCCGCAGCTCCGGTACAGGACACGGCCAGCGTCAAGGCATGAGCTGATTGCGCCACCGCGACGCCGTAGCACACGGGTCCCTTTGCCGTCATCAGTACTTGTGTTATTATCCCGCCATGTCCTTTCTGGCGACGATGAATCGGGAACGCCTCGTCAGGGCCGGCCTCCTCGGTATTATGCTGGTTGTGTTAACCACTCTGATTCTGTACGTCCTGCAAGGTCCGTCAAGACGAATTCCTGCAGTATCCGTCTCCGTCCTGCCCCAGAACGCCGATGCCGGCTTGCGGGAATTCTCCTTCGTCGAAAGCAAAGAGGGTCAGGTCGATTGGAAAATCCACGCGAAAGAAGCGCAAATGTTCGATGCGGACTCCAAAGCGATCTTAAAGGGCGTTCTCGTCACATTGTCCGATGCCCGAGGACTCCAAATGACCGTGGAAGGCGACGATGGCACGATCAACACGGTGTCAAAGGATTTTGTGCTCAGCAAACGATCCGGAGATCTTGCTCTGGTATTTGAGGATGGCTATACGATCTATACCCCGCGGCTCGCGTGGGTGAACAATGAGCGTCGGTTTTGGACTGACGAAGCGGTCAGGATTACGGGGCCCAATCGTATAGAGGTGACTGGCCAAGGAATGGATACGCTGCTCACTACACGAGAAATGAGGATCCGTCGCGATGCCCGTGTGGAGGTCCATTAACGGACTGACCGTCCTCCTCTGCGGAGGCTTGGTTCTGGCGGCGGAACCGGCGGATCGTATTCCCGCTATTCCCGCTATTCCTGCTGACACCATCGTGATCACCTCGCAGTCGCTGGTCTTCAAAAATCAAGAGAACATGGCCGTCTTCGACGGGAAAGTGGCAATGACGAAGGTGGGTTTTATTATGCACGCCGATCATATGATTGTGCATTTTGCCGGAACATCCGAGCCCGCCTCACCGGCGACGAAGAGCAGCGCAAAACCGGCGCCCCCGTCGGGGCGGACCAGTCCCGAGCTACCTACCATGGGGACCCGCTCGGTGTCGTGGATTGAAGCAATGGGAAACGTGATCATGGAGCAGGGAGGGAAAAAATCGAGGTCGAAGAAGGCGGTGTACTCCCAACACGATGACAAACTCGTCCTGACCGGCGATCCCGAAGTCTGGGAGGAAGGGTACCACGTCACCGGTGTGAGAATGACAATGTTCTTAAAAGAAGATCGCAGCATCGTCGAGAGCAGCCGGGTGGTCATCAACGAAGCGGACGTCGCACCCAAGTGAATCGCTCGGGTCCATTGCTCTTCCAGGCCAGTGGCCTCGAGAAGGCCTATCGAGGACGCAAAGTCGTCAAGGGGGCCAGTCTGTCGGTTCAGTCCGGAGAAATCGTCGGGCTATTGGGTCCGAACGGTGCCGGAAAGACCACTATCTTTGACATCATGGTTGGGTTGACGCTGCCAGAAAAGGGAGAGGTATTCCTGGGAGATCGCACAATCACCAAAATGCCGATGTACCAACGGGCTCGGCAGGGCATCGGCTATTTACCCCAGGAGTCCTCGGTGTTTCGGCGCATGACGGTAGAGCAAAACTTAATGGTGATCCTTGAAGAGCTCGGCCTTCCTCAGGAAGAACAGCAAGAAAGGCTGGAAACCGGTATTAAGGACCTGGGTCTTGACCATGTGCGCCGCAGTAAGGCGTTTACGCTTTCGGGTGGCGAACGGCGGCGGGTGGAGATTGCCCGCGCGCTGGTGACCAGGCCGTACTTTCTCATGTTGGACGAGCCATTCGCCGGCATCGACCCTATTGCCGTGGGGGATATACAGGGCATTATCCGACAGCTCAAAAAGCGCGACATCGGGATTCTGATCACCGATCACAACGTGCAACAGACCCTGTTGATCGCCGATCGCGCGTATATCATCCATGATGGCGAGATCCTGGAAGAAGGACCGCCCGAGTATCTCGCCAATAGCCGGCTCGCCCGGGAACTTTACCTGGGCGAGACCTTTCGTCTGTAGTAGGATTAGCAGATATGCAACCCCGGCTTGACCTTCGCCTCTCTCAAAAACTCGTCATGACGCCTCAGTTGCAGCAGGCGATCAAGCTGCTGCAACTCTCCCGGCTGGAACTGCAGGATGCGCTGACCCAGCAATTAGAAGAAAATCCCATGCTCGAGGAGGCTGGCACAGAGCTCGACGAAGCCGACACTGAGATTGCCGCGAACGATGAAACCCCCGCCGTGGCAAAAACCGACGACGTCGCCCCCAGCGCGGAAGCTCCGAGCGAAGAACGGGATGAACTCGCTTCCAGTTGGGACGAGTATTTCGACGACAACCAACGCTATGGAGATATGGAGGCCCCGCGTACCGGGCGCGACGAGATGCCCTCCATCGACCAAACGATGAAGCAGGGAGAGTCGCTGGAGGAACATCTGCTCTGGCAGCTCGCGCTCTCTCCCTTGGACAAAGCCGAACAGGAAGTGGGGCGAGCCATCATCGGCAACCTCGACGAGGAGGGATACCTGAGAACACCTCTCGAAGATCTTGCCGAGACTACCGGTACGTCGATGGCGCAGAGTCTCGAGGCCTTGAAGGTGATTCAGGGGTTCGACCCTGCCGGCGTTGCTGCGCGGGATCTCAAGGAATGCCTCCTGCTGCAGGTTGAGCAATTGGGGTTGACCGGATCGCTCGTTGAGATGATTGTGCGCCACCATTTACCGGAGCTCGAGCGCAAGCGATACCCGTCGATTGCAAAATCTCTGGGCGTCTCCGTGGACGCCGTGGTACAGGCCACGAAAATCATCGAAGGCCTGGAGCCGAAACCCGGTCGGCCGTTCTTTCCTTCGGACAGCCATCCGATCATTCCCGACGTGTATGTGGTGAAATCGGAAGGCGAGTGGGTCGTGATGCTGAACGATGATGGGATGCCGCGGTTTCGTATCAGTTCCTACTACCGGCGTTTTCTGGTGGGCAAACGGGACCCGGCCGATAGCACACGGGCGTTTTTAGATGAAAAACTGCGCTCCGCACAATGGCTGATTCGAAGCATTGAGCAGCGAAACAAGACCATCACACGGGTGGTGGAAAGCATTGTGAAATTCCAGGAGCCCTTCTTTGACCATGGCGTGCAGTACCTGCGGCCCATGATTCTCCGGGACGTGGCCGAAGACGTCCAGATGCATGAATCCACGATCAGCCGGGTGACCTCCAATAAATACCTCCACTGCCCGCAAGGCATCCTCGAATTGAAGTTCTTTTTTAACGCCAGTATTCCTCGGTCTCAGGAAGGCCTCATCGAATTGTCTTCCGTCGCGGTGCGGGAAATGATTCGCAGGATGGTCGAGCAGGAAGATCAGAACCATCCTCTCAAAGACCAAGAGATTGTAGGCCGCTTAAAAGACCAGAATGTGCTCCTCGCCCGCCGGACAGTGGCCAAGTACCGGACCGAACTCAATATTCCCTCCGCGAGCCGTCGTCGTCGACGGACTTTCTGACCGTTTCGACCCCAAACCCTTACTTTTCCTGAAGGGTCTCCTGCCGCCTGCGAAAAATCTTGACATTGAAATGATACTAACTATACTTAAGACGTATAGTGTTTCTTATTAAAACAAAAGGCCTATAAAGTTTTTACCCATAGTGGCCGATAGGTGAGGGTGTTTACTGAGACCATGGTGCAAATCGGCGCATGAGAAAATCCTTGGCAACGCGGGCTCTGCGACCGGTTCTGAGGGCCACAGGCCGTCTCACTCAGCACAGAGTCCTAGGACAAATGCCACGGCTGCGACCCGCGCAGTCTTTTTCAACCATTGAAGTGTGCCATCTGTTTGATATCTCGAAAGCAACCCTCTATCGCTGGGAGCGAGAAGGACTGATCTCGATGCCGTCCCGTGACTGGCGGAAGTGGCGGCTGTATACGTCCGTCAATGTCTCTGAGATCAAAAGCCTGATTCGTCGGCGGGTCGCGCAGTAGGCGGAAGGAAAATCATGTTCTTCGGATCTCAAGAAAGTCTGGTCGGGCTCGATATCGGATCGGCATCCATTAAGATCCTGCAGCTTAAGAAGTCCAAGGGCAAGCACAAGGTGGAGCGGTTCGGGATCAAGGCGTTGCCGGCCGAAACGATCGTCGATGGATCGATTATGGACGGCCTGGAGGTCGTATCTGCGATCAAAGAGATCTCCGCTGAACAACGGCTCAAGCAGAAGAACGTCGCCCTCTCGATCTCAGGAACGTCGGTGATCGTGAAGAAGATCAGCCTACCTCCGATGGCTGAGGAAGATCTGGAAAAGCAGATCAAATTCGAGGCTGAGCAGTACATTCCATTCGATATCAATGACGTCTATCTGGATTTTCATATTCTCAACGGCGAAGAGCATCTTGCGGAAGGTCAGCAGGAAATGTCGGTGCTGCTGGTCGCGACGAAGAAGGACAAACTCAACGACTATGCGAATGCGGTCCGTGAGGCGGGTCTGATCCCGAAGGTTGTGGATGTTGATGCCTTCGCCATTGAGAATATGTACTGCGTGAATTATGAAACACTGCCGGGAGAGTTGACCGCGCTCGTCAATATTGGCGCGAGCGTGATGAATATCAATATTCTGAAGGGCGGCAGCTCGGCCTTCACCAGGGACATTACGATCGGGGGAAACCGGTATACCGAACGGCTTCAACAAGACCTGGGCCTATCCTTCGAGGAAGCTGAAAATGCAAAAAAGGGCGAGGCGAACGGTGCGGATGAGGCCGCGATTAGTGCCGCTGTTGCCGCGGTCGATATGGAGGTCGCCAGCGAGATCGGCCGTTCCTTTGATTACTTCAGGACGACATCATCATATGACGATATCGCCCGCATTGTGATTTCGGGAGGATGCGCCAAGATCAAAACACTGGCCCCACGAATCGCAGAACATTTATCCTTGGAGACGGTGTTAGGTGACCCGTTCCGATCATTAGACATCACGGGTTTAAAGATCAGTCCTGAAGAATTGGCAGAGATGGCGCCATCTGCGGCGGTGGTCGTGGGACTGGCCCTGCGGCGGGAGGGTGACCGTTGATCAAGATCAATCTACTTCCGGTCGCACGTGCCACCAAGAAGGTCGCCCTCAACGACGTGCAGTATCAACTGGCCGCCGGCCTTGCCTTCATTTTCGTGCTCGTGGCCTTCTGTGGATATCGTTGGCAGGTGCTCTCTGAGCACGTGCTGCAACAAACGCATGTGAAGGAATCCAAGCAGAAAGAGCTCGTGGAGTTGAAAAAAAAGGTGGCCGAGGTTGAGAACTACGAAAAAAACAAGAAGGTGTTGGAAAATAAGAATCGGGTGATTGAGCAACTCCGGAAAAACCAAGGAGGCCCCGTACGTCTGCTCGATCACGTCAGCCAGAGCCTGGATCCGCTCAAGATCTGGTTGACAAGTGTAGAGGAAGGCGGTTCCCAAATCGTTGTCGATGGTAGAGCACTAGCTACTGATGACGTGGTGGAGTTTGTGAAGAGCCTTCAACGATCAAATTACTTCTCATCGGTGTTGTTGGAAGAAAGCCGGCAAGGGACTGAAGATGGGCTGGCCATCTATCAATTTCGCTTAAAAATGACACCCAAGGGGTAGCTCCATGGCGCTGACGCTTCCGACCATGACTGCGTTTAAAACGGTTCCGATGGGCCAAAAGGTGGCGCTGTTGTCGATGGTCCTCGTCGGCATCGCGGTCATCTTCTACTACTATATTGAGACCCCTCATCAAGAGACGCTCACGCAGCTGACGGGGGATATCGGACGCCTGGATCAAGATATTCAAACCAATAGGGCGAAAGCGCGGAGCCTTGAGGATCTGAAACGAGTCAATGCCGAGCTTGAACAGCAACTTGCCAAGAATCAAGAACAGTTGCCTCCGGAAGATGAAGCCGCCACCTTGCTGAAGCAGATCTCCGATCTTGGCATTCGCATTGGGCTGAATTTCAAGCTTTGGAAACCCGGCACTCGCGCCGAAGATTCCTCAAAGTTGTTTGTGAGAATGCCGGTGGATGTGGAGATGAGTGGCGGATATCACATCTTGGCTCTCTTCTTCGATCGCATCAGCAAGCTTCCCCGGATTATTAA
>Ga0193719_10001201_pt1 | contig 10161 bp, 3 predicted proteins | sample U2a2metaG_FD_160103 | JGI IMG/M metagenome (GOLD analysis project Ga0193719, IMG submission 160103) | Soil microbial communities from a riparian zone of the East river system, Colorado, United States - U2a2 | ecosystem: Environmental > Terrestrial > Soil > Riparian zone | place: USA: East River... | reverse complement strand
CTCCCACCGCCACTTTTCTTCGCGCTTCGTACGTTGGCGTTTCCAGTAGTCGCGGTCTTCGGCGACGCGCTTGAGAACGAAGAAAACACTTGAAACGAAAGAATCGCAACAATGCTTGGAATGAAAGTTGCCGCTTTCACAATGGTCCGCTCTTCTCCGCCAACTGGGCGGTCGAACCTGAGGGTGCTGGTCACCCGGGAAGGTTGTCAAGATTTTTGATGCGACGCCGGCTCCCAAACGAGCTTGGGATGACAGAGCTTGCTGAAAAAAGGTAGCCCTTTCAGCGCGCAAATAGCGCTGGGCGAGGTGGTGGAGTTGGACGAGACCTTGGCGATGGGCTAGACCGTGGGGACGGTGTGGGTCTTGCAGTGGGCGTTGGTGTTGGAGTCGATGTGGGTAGTGGCGTGGTGGTGGGTGTAGCTGTCGGGGTAGGTGTTGGTGTGAGTGTCGCCGTAGCAGTTGCCGTAGGAGTTGGTGTTGGTGTTGGTGTTGGCCCGGATTGTGCGCAGTATCTCCCGCCAGCGTTCAAGTAATGGTTGCCAGCATCGTAAAAGGAGCCACCCCAGACGATCATTTCGCTGCCAGTCCATACTGCCGTGTGCCTCTCTCGACCGGCAGGTGTGTTGGTGGTGCTGGTCCCTGTCCAGCCGTCCGTCCCGGGATCATATCTCCCGCCAGTGTTCAAGTAATGGTTGCCCTGATCGTAAAAGTAACCACCCCAGACGATCATTTCACTGCCAGTCCACACCGCGGTGTGAGCGTCCCGGCCAGTGGGCGCGTTGGCGGTACTGGTAGCTGTCCAACTGTTCGTGCCCGGATTGTATCCGCCGCCGGTATTCGAAGCGTTTCCACCCCAGATGATCATTTCACTGCTACTCCACACCGCTGTATGCGCGTATCTGCCTGTTGGCGCGTTGCTGGTGCTAGTGGGTGTCCAATTGTTGGTGCCGGGATCATATCTTCCGCCAGTATTGAACCCGGTGTTGCCATCATAGCCGCCCCACACAATCATTTCACTACCTGTCCATACCGTTGTGTGTCCCCATCGGCCCGCAGGTACGTTAGTAGTGCTAGTGGCAAGCCAAGTGTTCGTGACGGAGTTGTATCTTCCGCCAGTGTTCAGTCCGATGTTGCCATTATAGCCGCCCCAAACGATCATTTCGCTGCCGGTCCACACTGCGGTGTGCAGCTCTCGACCAGAAGGAGCGCCGGTGATGCTCGTGACTGTCCAGCTATCGGTGCCCGGGTTATATCTCCCGCCGGTATTAAGATCGCTGGCTCCATTACTTCCGCCCCAGACGATCATTTCAGGGCCAGTCCACACTGCGGTGTGAAGACATCGCCCATCAGGTGCGTTGGCCGTGCTGGTTGCTGTCCAAGTATCCATGCTGGGAGTATATCTGCTGCCGGTATCCAAAAAGCTGCCATCGTATCCGCCCCAGATGATCATTTCGCTGCCCGTCCATACTGCCGTGTGATCTGCACGGACGTCGGGTGCGTTGTTGTTTCCGGTGCTGGTCCAACTGTCCGCATTCGGATCATATCTTCCGCCTGTATTGAACTCGTCAGGGATGTCAAAACCTCCCCAGAGGATCATCTCCCTACCAGTCCACAATGCTGAGTGCAAATTACGGCCAGAGGGAGCGTTGACGGTGGTTGTGGCTATCCAACTGTTCGTGCCCGGATCGTACCTCCCCCCGGTGTTTAAGTCGCTGTTACCACCAAATCCTCCCCAGACGATCATTTCACTGCCAGTCCATACTACCGTGTGAAGGGTCCGGGGATCCGGCGCGTTGGTCGTACTCGTGGCCGTCCAACTGTCGGTCTCAGGATTGTATCTGCCGCCTGTGTTTGTTTGGAAGAGATTACTATCAAGTCCGCCCCAAACGATCATTTCACTGCCGGTCCAGACTGCCGTGTGTTCAAACCGGCCATCGGGCGCGCCGGTCGTGCTGGCAGCGGTCCAGCTGTCTGTGCCTGGGTCGTATCTGCCGCCCGTGTTCAACCCGTTGGCTCCATCACGCGTGCCGCCCCAGACGATCATTTCGATCCCAGTCCAGACTCCGGTGTGGAAGCAGCGGCCTTCCGGCGCATTCGTGGGACTAGTGGCCGTCCAGCTATTCGTCTTGGGATCGTACCTCCCGCCTGTGTTTAAGTCGGGGTAGCCGCCCCAGATGATCATCTCGCTGCCAGTCCAGATTGCGGTGTGCAACTGGCGAGCCGTGGGCGCACTCGTAGTAGCGGTAAGCATCCAACTATCCGTTCCCGGATTGTATCGACCGCCCGTATTCAAGTCGCTAGTGCCATCGTACCCTCCCCACACAATCATTTCAGTGCCTGTCCAAACTGCTGTGTGCGCGCTTCTCGCCGTAGGCGCGTTGACGCCACTAGTAGGCATCCAGCTGTCCGTGGCGGGATTATAGCGCCCGCCCGTACTGAAAAAGATGAAATTGTAAACTTCCCCGCCCCAAATGATCATTTCATTGCCTGTCCACACCGCCGTGTGCGAGTGTCGGGCATCGGGCGGACCCGCGGTGGCTGCCCAGGTATCATCAATGCATCCGTCTGCGGTTATTTCGGGAAGCTTGTAAAAACCGGCGGTAGGCAAAACCATCGTAGCTGGTGCCTTGTTTTCCGCTCCGGCTAGCCACGACTCGAGGGACTCTTTGCGCCATGAAACAGTAGCGAGCTTTAGACGATCATTGGTTTTCTCGATTAGTGCCGTCGAGTAGTAACGCCCTTCATCCTCCTGCAACGGGCTTGATTTTCCTTTAGGTATGGTTTCGTTCGTAGCGCTGGATTTATTGAAAGTTACAGCTAGCTTTTGCACGGTTTCGGCCCATTCACGGCTATTCAGCTTCACCGCGTGTCCGACCGCGCGGTTAGCTTCCTCATTGGCACCATCGCTTTTGACCAGTTCAATCTCGCTGTACTTCCCGCTGGTCTGTTTCATTTGCTCGATGCTGTTGTGCGCTTGCAGATCAGCTTCCGCGCGTTGTCTCAGTTCGCCGTGAATTCTTTGGTCGTAGGCATACCAGTTTGTCACCAAACGCTCAGCTAATGCGGACCTGGCCAGGCACTCTGCGATCACAAATGGATCGTTCCCGAGCGCCTCAAAGAGTTCGCGCAACACCTCGGGCTGCTTCGTGTTCTTTGCCATGCGATCCATTTCAGCCTGTAACTGCTCGGCAGTAATCGGCCGTTGCCAGTAATCCTCCAGCGCCTGTGACTTGCGCAGGTAGTCTTCGACTCTCTTCTTAAGCTGCGCCTGAGACATCACAGCATCGAGCGATGGCTTGGGATCAGGACGTTCCTTCGGCCAGATCCGATGACGCCAGTAAACTTCTTCGATAGCTCGTTGATACGACACACGTTCCGCGAACGTGAGCGTTCTTCGGGAAATGTTCGCCGGCGCTTCAGCACGGAAGAAAGCCAGCAATGGCACAGTCAAAATCGAACAAGCTCCGGCTGCGCAAAGAAGGAGAGCACTTAAGGCGCGTGGATTAAAAAAGGCGGAGGGGGCAGTGGATTTCTTTTGCATTGGATGCGGTGGGATTTCGGGGGGTTACCCCTCGTTACTGCCACGCGAAGACGTGTCAATATTTTTCATGGTTCTTCGGATTTTCTCTGGAGCCGAGTTTCCACTAACCACGAATGAACACTAATTGACGCCAAGATGAGAGGAAGCACATCTTGCCCGCGAATGACGCGGACAGACGCGAAATAGAAGGGATACGAATGGGGAAGCTTTTTTTTTGCGTGAATTCGCGTTATTAGCGGGCTGCCTCTTTCTGAATTCGTGTTGTTTCGTGTTAATTCGTGGTTTTCTGTGTACGTTGCGAAGCTGTGTCATTTAATCATTTCGGACTTTCGCCGGATGTTGTGCGTGGGACGCAGGCCATGGGGTTTGTCGAACCGACGCCGATACAGCTCCGCGCGTTTCCGATTGTTCTCGCCGGAAAAGATTTGATCGGCACGGCGCAGACCGGCACCGGCAAGACTGCAGCTTTTGCTCTGCCCATTCTCACGCTGCTGGCAAAGCACGGCGCATTTCGATGTCTGGTGCTCGAGCCCACGCGCGAACTCGCTGCGCAAGTGGAAACTGCTTTTCGCGATTACGGGCGCTTCACTGATTTGCGAGTCGCCCTCGTGCACGGCGGCGTCGGTTACGGGAAACAGCGCGAAGAACTCAAGCGCGGCGTCGATGTTCTTGTGGCTACGCCGGGACGTTTACTGGATCTGCTCGAACAGCGCACGATGAGTCTGAAAGAGGTGAAAATTCTCGTGCTCGATGAAGTGGACCGGATGCTGGACATGGGTTTTCTGCCGGATGTGCGCCGCATCGTCGAGAAAATCTCAACGCAGAGGCAAACCCTGCTCTTCTCCGCCACGCTGCCGCCGGAAATCGAACGCCTTGCCGCCTGGGTGTTGCGCGATCCGACGCTGATCGAAATCGGCGTGCGCCGGTCGCCGGCGGAAACGGTGACGCATGCAGTCTATCCCGTGGCTGCCGAACAAAAATTCGATCTGCTCATGGCGCTGTTGGAGCGGACGAATTTCGACAGCGCGCTGATTTTCTGCCGGACCAAGTACGGCGCCGACCGCATCGCGCACCAATTAAAACAGGGAAAGCATGCCGTGGCCGTGTTGCATTCCAATCGGACACAGCGCGAACGGATCGAAGCGCTGGAAGGATTCAAGAGCGGCAAATACGAAGTGATGGTGGCGACCGACATCGCATCGCGCGGACTGGACATCGCCGGCGTGAGTCACGTCATTAATTACGATGTGCCCGAGCACCCGGAAGATTACGTGCATCGAATCGGACGCACCGGTCGCGCGCAAAATGTCGGCGACGCGTTCACGCTCACGAGCGGCCAGGAACTCCCCGCGTTGCAGGCGATCGAACATTTCATCGGTCAGAAAATTCCGCGACTGAAGCTGGAGAACTTTTCGTACGTGTACACGGCGCTATTTGAAACGGAAAAGCCTGGCGGCAAGCGAGCGATCGGCGGCGGTCGGACTCATCGTGGATATTCATTTGGACGAAGGCGCAGATGAGTCTAAAAGCTCCAAAACTCAACCGTCCAAATCCCAAATAAATCCCAACCGCCAAGTCTCAAAGCTGACCGGACGCGTCTGCCAATTTATCGGTACTCGCCCATACAAACATCGGATACGAAATCGCTTATTTGGTCATTGGAATTTCCCTGGGATTTGGAGCTTCTGATTTGGAGCTTCCAATTCTAACCGCGCTATGTCCGAATCAAACTTGTTATGGATTCACAGGCCGAATTTGATCGGTTGCAGAAGAAGCTCGTGCCGCTGTGGAAATCGATCGAGCACTTTAACCAGGATCCGCAAACGATCGTGGTCGTACCCTCGATGTCCATCGACGCCGTCAATTCAGGCGCGGTGATGCAGGCGTACGAGGAACGGTTTCTGTTTTTCTTGCTGCTGCTGCGCCAGCCGCGGGCACGACTGATCTATGTGACGTCGCAAACGATTCTGCCGAGCATCATCGATTATTACCTCGATCTTCTGCCCGGCGTTATCCCTAGTCATGCCCGCCAGCGGCTTTTTCTGATTTCGCCGCTCGATGGATCGGTGTGTCCGCTAAGCGACAAACTGCTTGCGCGGCCACGGCTCATCGAGCGTATCCGTTCTTTGATCATGGATCCCCGTCGGGCGCACCTCGTTCCTTTTAACACGACTAACCTCGAGAAAGAGCTGGCGCTGCGACTTGGCATCCCCATGTACGGGGCCGATCCAAAATTCTTCCTGCTCGGCACAAAGAGCGGGTGCCGGAAAATTTTCGCCGAAGAAAATGTGCCGCATCCTTTGGGTCATGAGGACATTGGCAGCAAGGAAGACCTGCTAAGAGCCATCGCGCAGATGCGGGCGAAGAAACCTTCGATCAAACAGGTCCTTGTAAAGCTCAATGAAGGCGTCTCGGGCGAGGGGAACGCGATTGTCGATCTCAATGCGCTTCCAGCGCCTGGCAACTCGAAAGAACTGGGGATGTTGCAGGAACGCCTTCAAGGGATGCGGTTCGAATTAGAGGGAGTTACTTACGAGAGTTACATGAAAAAGCTGCAGGAACGAAAGGCGGTCGTCGAAGAGCGCATCATGGGCGAAGAGTTCCGAAGCCCTAGCGTGCAGCTTCGCATCACGCCGTTGGGCGCAGTCGAATTGTTATCGACTCATGATCAGCTTCTGGGTGGGCCGTCGGGGCAAAGCTATCTCGGTTGCGTGTTTCCTGCCGATACCGGCTACGCTGCACTGATCACGCAGGAAGCTGCCAAGGTAGGCAAGCGTCTGGCAAAGGAAGGCGTGATAGGCCGTTTCGCTTTGGATTTTGTGGTGGTGCGCTCCAACGGAAAATGGGAGCCGTATGCTATCGAGATTAATTTGAGAAAAGGCGGCACTACTCATCCATTTCTAACACTGCAATTCCTTACCGACGGAACCTATGATCCGGAAACCGCGATCTTCACAGCGCCGAATGGGCGGCACAAATTCTTTGTCGCCAGTGACCACGTCGAGTCGCCCGCTTATCGCACCCTGACGCCGGACGATCTTTTCGATATCGTGGTGCGGCACAATCTGCACTTCGGTCAAACCCGCCAGACGGGCGTGGTGTTTCACATGATGAGCGCCTTGGGCGAGCTTGGAAGAATGGGGCTGACTGCGGTCGGCAACTCACACGAGGAAGCCAGGGTGACCTACGACCGTGCGCTGGCCGTCCTGAATGAGGAAACAAGCGGCGGCGCCCGACCATGAGCCGCCTTCGTGAAACTTTTCGGCGGGTCACTCGTCCCCGGCATCTGTGAGTTCTGCTGCTCCGACGATTTCTTAAGAAAAATTTCCTTAGAAATCTGCTTGACACGTTCTCGGCCCTTCTGCTACAGACGCGGCTGCAGCTAGTTAAAAGACAACCCAGAACAACTTAACCCCCACCAAAACTGGATACCCCCGAATTGTCTTGGGGCTGCCTGCTCGCGGTCCAAAGGGCGACGAGGATGTCCTTCTCCACCAATCTCCATCTATGAAAAAGAAATCTGCTTATTTCCGTGTTTTAGTCGGCGTGTTTGTGGTCTTGGCCGGCGTCCTTCTGGCGCTGCTGGGCCTTGGCGCGTTCTCCGCAATTACCGCCAGTTCCGCACAAGCGCAGCAAAAGCGCAAAATTATCGACACCCAAGGCCTTCCTCCTGGATTTGACTGTTCCACGATTCACGAAAAGGGCATTGATAAACAGGAGAACTTCCGGGCCGGTCTCATCATGATTGCCTGCGGCGAAGCAGAGGGAGGCTCAGCTTCTCCGGCTGAGCGCTTCTCTCAGTTTGTCCAGAACCTGCTGCCGACGCCTTTGTTCATCGGCGGCACCGACGTAGACGTCATCCTCCCGGACGCCGCCTATCCTAAAGTGACCCAGTCGGAGAGCATGGAATGGGGCGGCCCCAACAACACCTGGGTCGTCAACTACAACGACAGCCGCACTTCCGGAGGCTGCTACAGCGGCCTGTCCTACTCGACCGATAACGGGGTCACCTGGCACGCTAGCCAGCCCCTGTGCGCCGGTCACGGCACCAATTTCGGCGACCCGATCGTGGTGTACAACGCCGCGCTGAACATGTGGTTCGCCGGCGACCTGGCGACGGGCTGCGGCGGCCAGGGCATCGGCCTGTGGACCTCGCCCAACGGCGTCACCTGGACTACCGGCGCATGCGCCCACAACGGCGGCTCGGACGACCGCGAGAGCATGTGGGTGGACAACAACCCGGCCAGCCCATTCTACGGGCGGATGTACATCTCCTACAACGACTTCGCCATCGGGGGCGGCGCCCTCTACGTCGTGTACTCCGATAACGGCACCAGCTGGACTCCCGTCCAGCTCAACTCCGGCTTCATCCGCGACATCCAGGTCACCGGCGATCTGCAAGGCAGCGGCCGGGTTTACGTGGCGACCATGAACGAGGGCGGCGGCGGCCTGAACGTCCGCCAGAACGTGATGTACCGCTCGACCAACGGCGGCGTCAGCTGGACCAGCAGCAACGCTGGCCCTTCCTTCCAGGGGCCGGGGCGGTCCACCAGCGGCTATTTCGCGCTGGCCTTCTCGACCATTTGGCGGCACATGGGCTGGGGTGAGCCGGCCGCCAGCGGCAACGTCGTGAGCCTCGACTACGCCGCCTGCGGCCAGAACGTGTCTTGCAGCGGCGCGACAGACCACGGCAATGTGTACTACATCCGCTCGACCGACGCCGGCCTAACCTGGGGCACGCCGGTCAAGCTGAACACCGACTCGGGCACGGCCATGCAATGGCAGCCCTCGCTGGCGGTGACGCAGAGCGGGACGATCTTCGCCAGCTGGTACGACGAGCGCGAAGTGAACGGCGGCAACGACCTCAACTGCGCGGTCGGTTCGCCGAACCCCTGCTATCGGCGCTGGGGGCGGGTCTCGCTCGACAATGGCGCGACCTGGCAGGCCGATGACATGGTCGGGCGGGCGCTAAGCGGGCTACCGGCCCAGCCCGATTCGGCGGTGCAGGCGACTTACGAGGGCGACTACGACTACCACAGCTCCTTCGGGACGACGGCCATCGGCGGCTGGACCGACGGGCGGACGATCATCAGCGGCAACTCGCAACAAGATGTCTTCGTGAACTTGATGCAGGGGGGCCCGTCACCTACAGCTAGCCCTACGCCAACCGCCACGGCAACGGCAAGCCCGTCGCCGACGGCCACCGCGACCGCCACACCTTGCGTCGCTGGATATACAATCACTCAGTTAGGCGGTGGCATCGTTCCAGGCACGACGGACATCGGCAACCATTGCGACGACTGTGTTACCACGATCGCGCTGCCATTCCCTTACACCGTGTACGATCAGAGCTACACTGCCGTCAACCTATCATCCAACGGCAATGCCCAGTTCACGACCGCGGATGCTGACTATAGCAACGTGTGCCTGCCGTGGACTACGCACAACTACGCTATCTTGCCGCATTGGGACGATCTGTACACGCTAAACGCCGGATATGGGATCTTTACTTCGATTAGTGGCACTGCGCCCAACCGCATCTTCAACATCGAATGGCGCACTCAGTACTACCCCGGGACTGGCACTGCCAACTTCGAGGTGAGATTGTACGAAGGGCAAGCGCGTTTTGATGTGATCTACGGTACGCTGACTAGCGGCAACACCTCGGCTACAGCAGGAGTGCAAAGGGACGATACCACCTTGACGCAATACTTCTGCAACGGCGTGGGTGGCGCAGCTATTGGCGCACAGGCCTACACCGTCGTATCTTGCGGGACTCCGTCACCAACACCGACCGCTACGGCTACTGCCACAGCGACAGCCCCAGCCACAGCTACGCCAACGGCTACAGCGACAGCTACGTTTACTCCCACTGCCACAGCCACAGCTACGGCAACAGCAACGGCTACTGCGACAGCGACAGCCACCGCGACTGCAACGCCGACAGCCTGCACGCCGCCTGCGGCTCCGAGCGCACAAAGCGCAACCAATGTGACTTTCAGCAGCTTTACCGCGCGCTGGAGCAGCGTGTCCGGTGCGACCGGTTATCTGTTGGACGTAGCCACAAACAACTCGTTCACCACTTACGTACCCGGTTATCAGAATTTGGACGTGGGAAATGTGACCAGCTACAACGTGACCGGGTTAAGTGCGAACACGACTTACTATTACCGAGTACGAGCCTATAATGGGTGTGCTACAAGCTCCAATTCCAGCGTCAAAAATGTAAAGACGCTGCCCTGCACGCCTAGGGCTCCGAGCGCACAAAACGCAACCAATGTGACTTTTAGCAGCTTTACCGCCAACTGGCGCAGCGTAAGCGGTGCGACCGATTATCGGTTGGACGTATCCACAAGCAACACTTTCGCCACTTACGTACCCGGTTATCAGGATTTGAGCGTCGGAAATGTGACCAGCTTCCCCGTGACCGGGTTAAGTCCGAACACGACTTACTATTACCGAGTACGAGCCTATAATGGGTGTGCTACAAGCCTCAATTCCAGCGTCAAAAGTGTAACGACGAAGCCCTGCATACCCGCGGCTCCGAGCGCACAAAACGCAACCAATGTGACTGCCAGCAGCTTTATGGCGCACTGGAGCAGTGTGGCCGGTGCGACCGA
>Ga0193719_10001200_pt1 | contig 10161 bp, 11 predicted proteins | sample U2a2metaG_FD_160103 | JGI IMG/M metagenome (GOLD analysis project Ga0193719, IMG submission 160103) | Soil microbial communities from a riparian zone of the East river system, Colorado, United States - U2a2 | ecosystem: Environmental > Terrestrial > Soil > Riparian zone | place: USA: East... | reverse complement strand
CAAAACACCGAAAGACTATCAAAAATTATGGTTGAAAGATCAAGTGGAAGTCAAATATTAATGGTAACACTAAAGGAGTCTACAGTAGCAAAAGCCAGTCAGATTTTTGGAATATATTCAAAGTCCGGCCAATCGCAAATGGTTCATTATAAGAACCCGGATAATGTTCCTCTAGCGCAGATCAAAACAACAGAATAAGACAAGTGACCTTGACCGAGTAATTAGTTGAAATGACTTGTAGAGATCCATCGGTGGGAGGTAGTTTGTATAATCATTTGCCGCAATTAAGTTTCAAAAATATTCACTCAATTGAGATCTTATTTTTCAAATTTGTACCTTTACCATATCCACGAACATAGTTATATCCATCTGGCCGAACTTTTGGGTCGGTGTACTTCCAGAAAATCCTTCTGCAATTGTATTTTTGTCTAGTTCGTCAGGAGAATTGGCTTGTCGTGTCATCGAGTTGGCGATCAAATACTAGATTTGTTATGACATATTTCAAATCAAAATGACATATCTTTCCATTATAGAATATCGCCAATCTTTATACTAATTCCTATTTTACTCAATTATCACGCGCAAATTAAATTGTTCTATTTCAAGCTACTTTTCGCATGGTATTATTTCGTTAGCATTTACTGTTTCGTTGGCATTTACTGTTTCGTTGGCATTTACTGTTTCGTTGGCATTTACTGTTTCGTTGGCATTTACTGTTTCGTTCGCATTTACTGTTTCGTTGGCATTTTCTGCTTCGTTGGCATTTTCTGCTTCGTTGGCATTTACCGTTACGTTCGCATATACTTTCTTAGCACCAATATCGAATGTTCCGTCACCATCGGAATCGTCAGCAAAATACATTTTATAATGATCTGGTTTAAGATCATCTGCATAAGTGACATCATTAAATCCCCCCGTACTGTTTGTATCAAAATAACCGTATAATGGGATCTTGCTATCAGATCCCACAAACTTCCAGCCAACAGTACTGTTTGCCTTAAATCCATTTGCATTTATAACAATGTTAAATCCTGGTTCAGCAGGACCGCAGGTTGGAGACAGATCAACTTTGGGTTCTGCAAAAGCTGTTAAAAACATTATGCTGGTAAGACTAAAAATGCCTATTGCAACTACTGCAGGAATAAATGATAACTTTTCAATATTATACATATTTCAAGGTATTATTATACTGCTTGCTAATAAAAACTTTGGAATCCAACTATAGAAGGGATGTTGATATTCAAGTACTCACGTTCGATAGTTAACATGAATTAATGATAAAAGGTAAAGTAAAAAATTTAGATCTAGTTCAAAAGCTTTTGTTACATTTTTTATGAATTAATGTAATTTGTACATAATTTCTAAATTTAGTTTTATAATTGGCATAATTTGATGAATAAAAGTACCATGGAAACCTAGAAGATAATTTTTGATTAGGTTTTTTAGTAATATCATGATAAAGTAGTCTATTGTCTCCCAGCTTTGGCTTTATTAAAAGAAAGACGTCTGACTTTTTTCAAGATAGAAAGAGTAATGCCAATTCTGTTCAATCTGTCACTGATAAAGAATTGTTAGAAATAATAGAAAACGAAAAAAAAATTCTTGAAAAGGATTTATCAACTGATCTTGATCCCATAAGAAATTCTGTATTACATTGTCTAGATAATCTTAGAGAGAGTGCAGAAGAACTTGAAGAACAAGAAATTAAGGTAGAAAATCCTCAATTTGAGTCATTAATTAATACTTCAAAAAAGATTTTGATAGCAAGCATAAAAAAGGAATCCTTTATAGGATCTTCTGAAATCAAAAACTACGAAGATGCAGTTAAATTCAAAAATAATTTAGAATTACTAGTAAATAGATTCGGGCAGGTTGGAGATTCCCACAACAAAATTCTTAATGAGTTCATGCGGAGACAAGTTAATAAATTGAAAAATGAATTTGATAATTTATCATCCTTACTAAAAGAGGTAACTAAAGTATTATCTGTCAAAGAAAGTCAAATTAACAATTGCGTCGCATGCAGGGACGACTTGATTTTGTTGAAGGAAAAACTCGGAGAAAGAAAAGACAAAGAAGATAGACTTTTAGAATTAATGGAAGAAAGACAAACTATTGACAAAAATATTGAAGAATGTAATAGAGAGTATGAAGACTTTAAAAAATCAGAGGAATTTCTAAGTGGATTAAGCGTTTTGGAGAAAATTAATGACAAGAAAAATGAAATTGATATATTTGAAAAGAATATCATAAACAGGGTTTCTAATCTATCTCGCCCAATAACCAAATTTTCATATCAAGCATCTAAGGAAACTCAGGGTAGACTTGCTACTGTACAAAATGAACCTCTAGAAATTTTCAATGACAGTTCTCAATACCTGCAGCTATTCAATGAACTTAAAAAACATGTACTTAAAAGGAGTATCCAAATCAAAGATCCTGAAAAAACAATTCATCAAATTGATGAAATAGTTAATTCTTTACCTTCATTATCTTTAAACCTGAAAAATCTAAACAAAGAATTGAATCGATTAGAATCGTCAGTTAAATTCAAAAATATGAAGCATCTTGAGGATATAAAATTGAAGACAGAGATGTATGAAAAATACCGTTTAGAAAATAATTCAAAGACACAAGAAACAAGGAAAAGTGTCGACGAGCTTAGTTCAGCCTCTGAGTTACTGAAAAAGAAGATCGAAGACAAAGTTTCGGAAATAACAAATACAAAGTATTCTATTCTGCAATAACAAAACTAGCTCAGAGACAAACTTTATCTCCAGAATACAGATATTACACCAAGACCCATGATACAAAGGCCCCCATAAGCAACTGGTGGTACATTCACAAATAATCCTCCTACTGCCAAACCTATTCCACAACAGATTGTAATTAACTCACCCACTCTTCGTTGATGCTTCATAATCCAAAAAAGTTGTAAATAGGTATTATAAAAGCCTATGTAAATTAAGTGATTAAAGCATAGTTCTCAATTGCTTTGAATTGTAATAAAATACAGGGGCTAAACTAAACTCAATCAGTACTGATTTTTCTCACTAATGTTGGTCTTATTTTTGTATTGTTGTACTTTTCAAGCCAATAATTGACTTTGTAAAAATAGCGATCATAATAGTCCAAGGCTTCGCCATTCTGCCTAGTTGCCCTCAAGTTTCTTTGTTTGCCACTTGGACTGTTATTAAAAAATACTAAATTAACACCCAAAAGCATCGTAAATTCTAAAGAATAAAATTCCTACATTCAACGGGTAAGCATTTAAGGTACCGAAGCAAAATCTTTGTGTTGGTTAGAATCTTATACCAAAATCCTCATAGTAACGCCGACGGTGACAATTTTTACATAAGTATTCCGAAGGATTGGAGTGGAGGAGATGATGATGAAGTTACTGTAATCGTAGACGATGTCTGTGTTGTTATTCCACAAACAATTGCTGGTGCAACAGGTGAATTGATAGTGTTAAGGTTGCTGGAAGCAATGATAGAAGGAGATGTGATAGATGCCGGAGACGTTCAGAAGGCCGTAGAGCATATATTATAGAAAGAAAAGTAAATTTCATTATTCGTAATAATGTAAAATACCGAAACATCTTTTTTTGCGGTGACTCAAGATGCAAAACTTTGAGTTCTAGTTAAATTACATACAAACGCAAATACAATATAGGAAGGTCATCATTTTCAGGCTGAATTGAAATTTTGTGAAATGATTTGTAGATTAGATCAATTAAGAGTGACTCTCGTATTGATTCTGAATTACTTTGTAACCTGGTTTAGTGTTTCCTTTACTTGCTGAATGTTTCCATTATTCGGATCTATTTCCAGCGCCTTATCAATCCATGCTACAGCCTGTTGAAGCTGGCCTGAACCATACAGAGAATCTGCCTTACCTCCTAATGCATACACATCATTTGGATCTATTGCAAGTACTCTATCATACATTACAATTGCATCTTGATACTGACCAAGGCCCCTCAGTGCTGCGCCCTTGCTTACCAATGCCATCATGTTGGATGGATCAATTTTCAGTGCTTTATCAAGCCATATTATCGCCTGTTGAGCTTCACCTGCATTAACAAGATCAGTACCTTTTTGAACGAGTGCCGGAACATTGTTTTGATTTATTGCAAGCGCCCTATCATACCATGTAAATTCCCTAGATTTCCCTACTTCTTGAGAACCATAAACTACTGGTGGAAAACCAGGAAGTGACAACAAAGATCCTACCATTGTTGAAAATGCTAGTAACATAATAGGTACAAGAGAGACAATAACTGTATTCTTTGTGTAAATATTTTGGTTTTTGTTTTTAACCATATTTGTCCCTTCCGTTACTCCTACGAATACCATTATTTTTCAATCAGCATGTTCCCATATACGGCATTTAAGTTGTTAAAAATTCTGATGCAATCATAACTGTCAAAAACATAGTTTTCGCCGTGAATTTCAATAGGTATCATGTTACTCATAGTGATTTTCTTTCTACACAAATCACAAAATCTATCACTCTTCATGACACTAAATAATGCTTGATATTATAAGAAAGGTTACGTTACAAAGTACTATAAAGTGTTACATTGTGTTAGGTAGCAATTTCGATCCTACTTTGTATTTGAGAGGCAACAAGCAGGTAAAATAACTGATTGCGTGCAACGTTCTGTATGCCTCTTCTTTCTTCACCTGTAAACTTGGGCACGCTCCTATGTTGACAATTTGTAAGGATAAACTTTTCAAGGTGATGTATTGGTAACTTATAAAAAAAGAAAAAAAGTGACGTTACCTAATATTATAGGTAATGTTAATATTCTTCCTCGTAGTAGTCAGAATCTTCGAAACAGCGCAATATTTCATAATCTGCTAGACTGTTTCCAAGTTCTGCTCTTCCTTCCACACATTCTTTCGTCTCTTTATCTTCTAGTTTGTAAATTTTAGAATCTTTGAATTCGTCCCAATCCATGTCGTCATCATCATCATCTTTACCATTGTCTATGTCCTTTACAAGTTCTTTCATTGTATCGTCATCTTTCCAAATGTTTTTGTCAGCATTTGCAGGAGCGTTATCACCAGCAAGAACATCTATTCCGATTGTCAAACTTATTGTCAAGAGAAGGTTTCTTATCGATTGGATCTTGTTCATTATTTCAAGATCGAAAAACCTCGTAAATAAATTTATCTATTTTTTTTAACTTTTTGTTATTTTTCTTGAGGATTATCGAGATCTACTCAACTAATATGTAGAATATTTTAATTATAATAAAGAAATTATAAATATAATCTATCATAAACTGTAAAACTGTCTAGATTTTCTAAGGCCATAATCGACGTGAACAAGGATCGTATATTTTGATATTAGAAAAAATTTATTTTGTAACTACTGCTTTAGTTTCGTTCTTCCCGCCTGTGTCCAGTAGTTTAACTATCTTCTTTTTCTTCATTTTTAAAATCACAGAAACTTTGTTTATTTACCCGCTTGTGTTAATATTTAGTCTCGCTGCTTAAAATTACTTTTCCTATGGCATACCTTTTGGAGTTAAAGAGTATAGTTTGTAGAAACTTTATGACTTAGGAGGACATATCTGCTTTCCATTTATCGAATAGCAATTTGGAGGTAGGTACTTTTCACTATTTCCAATAGCATTATCTAAACCAGAAATTAAAAAGAACCAGACGCCGAAGGATATACTTGCAAATAGGACTATTATTATTCCAAGAAATAACCTTCTGCCAGTGTAATCCGTTTGACTGATTTGAATTTTGAACATGCCCGACAAAAGTCATTCTCATAAACTACACTCAAAAATAACTAATAACGGTTTAGTGCCAAGAAACTAGAAGACATTACTCTTCAAATATACTAGTATGGCTACTTCTGGTAATACTGCAACAAACAATAATATCTCATAATTTAATTAAAAAATTAATACCTAAGCAAAATATCATGTTTTAGAGTTTGAATTTTATTTATTATGAAACTCCTTTGCTACATCTTCCATCTTTTGTAATCTTGTATAGTAATCTGGAAATTCATTTAGATGTGCAAGTGCAATTTTACCCGTAGTTAATTCATCATCTTGGGTCACGTTAGTCTTTAGGTCAGTTAATCCATGTTCCAGCTCAACATCCAAACCCATTCTAAATTGCTGGACGTCGAATTTACTCCAATCGATACCTAACAACTTTCCAATTTTCTTTGCCTCTTCTAAAGTAAAATGTTTTGAATCTCTCAATCAACTATACGAAGATTGTATTCTATTTTAATTTTCTTAAGATATGATTCTCTAAACTAATCTAGTCCAAAAAGATTCTATGGCCGTTCAAATCATATTAGAAAATTAGTATTGCTTGAATATAACATACCTACGCATACATCGTAATCCTCATCCAATCAAGCAGAGTAGATTCATCTAATTGAAATCATGAGGTTCCATTTAGGATGCGTGAATTATTACAGGAATTAAGAATAGTTACAAACACTGGTGGTGTACCAGTAATGATCAACTCAGCAAATTAACACCTGAAATACTATAATATTAGATAATGGATTATAATCATAGTTGCAAGAGATTGATAAGGATTTAAGTCAATTATTGGATAGACTGGAGAAGAAATTACAGGAGGATAAACTGAAAAGTGAAAAAGAATCACAGGAGAGTTTAGATCCTGACCTTGAATTTATAGAATTATCCGAAAAAATCATTCTACCAGGTATGGTTGAATTTAAAAACTTTCTGAAAGCCAAAGAAAGGAGTACTTTAATTGGATGTACCATAGAAAAGCCACATCTGGTCCTTCATGATATATCATTTGAATTGAAGGATTTGAGTTCGGTTTCAAAATTTGGTTCTGCCCCGAAGATCACTTTCTTTCCAAAAAATGGGAGGGTGCACGTATTTGAAGAAGGAACTCTGGGTGATGGTCATCCTGTAGAGAGTAGCTATAACAAAAATGAAATAACAAAAGAATTTGTAAAAAAAAGACTAACTGCACTTACTAAGGAATATGTTGACAAATTACTCAATCATTTTAATAGCTGAGTGATTATGCAAGATACATATAGCGATTTGCGTTACCTTCTAAGGTACCTTATTCTGGAAATACAATTATTCCAGAAGAGGCGACTATCTGTTGGTATTACGAAATCCTGCGTAAATTGAAATACGCACGTGCTAAAGTCGAATCTTATAGAAGATTGTATCTAGAGCATTTTAATACTTTGTTGCAGACATTGATTTAACGCACCCAGAAACAAATGGTGGGCCCTTGATTGTTTCTTGTTCATCATTCAATCAACCTAAATCTTCCCATCAGTTGTTTAATTCTAACTACGCAATCTATGAAACTTTATCTAAAATGATTCCTTTAATTTGTCCAATTCTAAGTTACAAAACACAATTGACTGATTGACATATAGGGCTGAATTTCGTGAAAGTAATAAATCTCGAAAGATAAGTACAAGAAAATATAGATATACTCAAAGTATCTTAAAATCAGAATTGTAATGAATAAAATATAGTCAAATCAGTTCAGCGAATTTGGTCTATTTGAAGCAGTTTATCTATAATGTATTTATCTTATTTTGTTGATAATAATATTATGGAAAGTGAGATGATATGCGACTATTGTAAGCAAAAGACAGACTCACTTTTTGGTTTATTTGATATGATGGTTTGTTCAAACTGCCATATGAGGTTAGTAAATTCTCTCAAATACGTTAACAGAATATAGTTCTCATGTGCTAGTGTTCCTTTAAATTGGCATGGTTCATGTCAGAAATCATAAATGATACTTAAATAGTACAAAGACCTTTTTTGAAAAACAAAGGACAAACGTTCGAGTTGAACTCTCAATTATTAGTCTGAATTATCATTATCTTGTCAGTACCAGATTCTGCACCCAATACCTCTCCAGCCCTACCAAGAAGTTGACGTACTTTAGCATCAGGACTTGGTAATGGAAAAGATTGAAATTTTTCTAGTGATGGATCAAACCGTAGAATAACATTAGAACCAAAATCACTGAGCCAGACAATATCCTTATCATCAACAAAAATTGCGTAAGGTTGAGGGTTTTGACCTGGCAACTTCCATTCTTTCCATTCATTGGTAACACGGTTATACATACCCAACTTGCCGGCATTCCACTCGGTAAACCATACACTTCCTGAAGAATCAGGCCAGACACGTCGCGCTCCCTGGTCCTTTGTGGGTGGTTCCAGGACAGTTGCATTTCCTGTTTCTAAGTTTATCCGAGCAATGTAGCTGCCTGCCAAAGATGCAAAGTAAACCTCTCCATCTGGGGTAGTAGAAATACCATAGGGTCCTTGTCCTCCAGGAGCTTTTAACACTTCGATTGCTCCAGACCTTGGATCCAATCGCCCATAAATCCCGCTCTGACCGGTAAACCATAGGACCCCATTGTGGTCAAAGGTGGCTGTATTGAGGTTCGCATTGCCAGTATCCTCAGGAAGTGGAAACAAAGTAACGTTCTTAGTATTAGGATCCACTCGTACGATGGCATTTAGACCTCCGTCTGTAATCCATGGTGCGCCATCGGGCCCTACAATAACACCGTGTGGAGCCGACCCTTCACCTAATGCAATGTGATATGTCTTATTCGTTAATGGATTTAGCAATCCCAATTCTCCGGATTGCTGTGCAGTATACCAGACCGATCCATTCCGAGCAGGTGCAACATCGTGTGGATGAGTTCCTAGTGGAACTTGGAATTCTCTTATTCTAGGGATAGCATTATCCTGTGCAAATAAAGTTTGTTGGAGTATTATAAAAACAAGGATTGATGATAGCGATATCAATTGTCTGAACATGAATGAATATAATATCATGGATGCCCTATTTTATTTTTAATATCAATTATTTTACCGCCAAATAGTTTTGTTGACGGCTCATTTTAACAATTTGATTATTGTATAAGGAATCAGAATACAATGGGAGTTTTCAAATGGGCCCAAGGGGATTTGAACCCCCGGCCGACCGGTTATGAGCCGGTCGCTCTAACCAGGCTGAGCTATGGGCCCGACAGACTTTTTCGATATGAAAATATGTATAAAGGTTTTGAAAAGAGAGAATATTTATCTTTAGAATCTCTACAAACGTTAGTTTTTTTATTTGACGACAAACTGTTAGGCTAGTTAAATGGTCTTACATATTTTTCATAGACAGCATCTAACAATAAGTTTTGTGCATCAAGAGATTTTGCAGCTGCGCTGAAACAAATATCATGCTTGTGAGCTGAAATATTTTTTATTATACTCCTCCATATTTCTGCATGTCTGATATCTGCTTCTTGATGTATTTCAAAGTAGTTTGTCGAATCAGCATTAAGCATATTGTAGAATTCATGCAAACCTTCAATTTTTGATCTGCTTATGTTCGGCAAATCCAATTCGTATGCATACATTGCACATATACCTTCATCTATTGAGTCCTCAGTTAATTCCACAAGAGAGGATATTGCATTCTTTGTATTTTCACCACAAACATAATTCAACAGATCTTGTTTTTGTACTCCAAGAGAGGTAGCAAATGTTATCCACGGATCAATATGACTTGACTCTTCTTTGTGACTCTCTTCAATTATACTTTTTAATTTGAATCCTTGCATCTTTAACTTGATATTGTTAACCATCTCTGGAACTACTTTCACTAATTGAAAATACTCCAGAGAATATCCTTGTAATTGATTTAAGCTTAATTCTCCGTTTGACCACATCTTATAAAATGGGTGTTTTAAAAGACTCCTCTTATCTACTTCTTGATCTATTTTGTAAATCAGTTCATTCATCAATATCAATCATCATTAACCTATAATAAAACCTTGTGTGATATTATCTTTTATTTTCAAGAAATTTTTTTTTGTTTTGATTATGCCAAACATGCGACTTGTCCGATAAAGTTTAGAAACTCATAACATAAATGTTCTAATTTCTTTGGCTGTAAACTATTATATTGTGAATTATACATCATCCTAGTGGCTCCGGTGGTGTAGTAATCGTACTATAAAATAACGGTTGCACAGTCCGGTCAAGCATTGTGGCCTTTCGAGTCGCAGATCCCGGGTTCAAATCCCGGCCGGAGCATTATAGAATAATATTACTTCGTATTATATCCGGAAAACAAATTAAGTCGTTCATGAA
>Ga0193719_10001197_pt1 | contig 10168 bp, 9 predicted proteins | sample U2a2metaG_FD_160103 | JGI IMG/M metagenome (GOLD analysis project Ga0193719, IMG submission 160103) | Soil microbial communities from a riparian zone of the East river system, Colorado, United States - U2a2 | ecosystem: Environmental > Terrestrial > Soil > Riparian zone | place: USA: East River... | reverse complement strand
GATGCCTCAAAGGCGGATGAGTTACTGAGCTTGATGTTTCTCTAGTAGGCGGGACAGCGTGTCAAGATGTGGACACGAGCAGGGTGGCTGAGGGAGTTGACACACCTCATTGCTGATCTAAGGAAGGAATACACAGCGCGTCGGCTAAATTTGCCATGTTTGCTCCCCCCCGAAATAGACAGCGCGATCATTGTTAGAAGCATTGCTTTCTCCAGCCAGAAACTACAGAATTCCCCAGACGATCCGCAGCAGCACTCGAGGAGCACTATGACTAAAGCCAAAGCAAGACTAAGCCGCTTTGATCCATATAAAAACTTCAGGTTCCGCATAAAGTGGGACGGGCGGCACGTTGCCGGGATCAGCAAGATGACCGCCCTGAAACGATCTACGGAAGTCGTAGAGTTCAGGGAAGGTAGTGACTCTAGTAGGCCTCGAAAATTGCCGGGGAGGACCGACTACGAGCCAATCACACTGGAGCGCGGGCTGACCCACGACGACGCATTCGAACAATGGGCTAATCAGGTCATGCAAGCCGGGATGAACTCAGCGGCTCCGACCTCTAATTTTCGAAAAGATATCGTAGTCGACCTGTTTGATGAGAAGGGTAAGAAGGTTCTGTCTTACAAGGTATTCCGCTGCTGGGTGTCGGAGTACCAAGCGTTGCCCGATCTCGATGCGGCGGCGAAAACTGTTCTGATCCAGCACATAAAACTCGAAAACGAGGGATGGGAACGTGACATCACTGTGCCCTGATGCAATTAATCTGCCCTCCATCTGAATGTGCTGTTCCATGGGCTAGTCCAGACCCATTCGGCGGAGCACAATTACTGCCCAGTGAGAAGCACTGAGTCCCACTCGGCGGACACACGTCCGACTGTAAGTATTTGAAAACGACTGAGTCCAGGCAGGACAATGAAATTCACTATGCCAAGACCCGACAGCGGTTACGGAAATTGCTTATGCGTCGCGTAGGCTGGGCTACGTCTATCCGGCCCGCAACTGACAAGTTCTGAAACAGTCCGGGCCACCACCACCCTCACCACCACCGCCACCATCCATCGGGATGGATAACGTTCATCAACTGTAAGCATGTGATTGAGCCAACAAGCTGGGTCTGACGCTGACTCTTCGATCCCAGGAAGGCTTCCGTCCTCAGCCGTTTCAGTCGCCTCCAGTTTAGTCGCCCTCCAGGAATTCGTCGCATTTCCGACCATCGCTTCAAGCGGGTCTCGACAATCTCGCGTAAATGATTGATGTTAAAGTCTTAATTCGCCATGTAGGGTTAGTTGCCAAGGCTTATAATCGGGCAATTCCGAATCCCGGGGGGTTCTTTGGCCACCGACCCAGGCGAAATCACGCAACTGTTGCAGCAATGGCGGACGGGCAACCGACAAGTAGAGTCCAGGCTCTTCGAATTGCTGATGCCTGATCTGCGCAACATCGCGGGGCGCTGTTTTCGTGGAGAGCGGGCTGGCCACACCCTTCAGCCCACGGCACTGGTGAACGAGGCGTTTCTACGGCTGGCCACAGCCAAGAACATCGACTGGCGGGACCGGGGCCATTTCTTCGCTTTAGCTGCTAGGGTGATGCGGCACTATCTGATCGATTACGCGCGCTCCCGCCCCAGCGTTAATTTTTTGCCCATGGAAGGGCTGCCGGAGCGGGTCCTTGGTCGCCACACCCCTCTGGAGCTGGCAATCGCTATCGATGCTTTGCTCGACGAGCTTGAAATCGAGTCGCATCAGAGACGCGCGGTTGTGGAGTTAAAGTTCTTTCTTGGGCTGACCGATGAAGAAGCGGCCGACGCGCTGAATCTTACCTTGCATACCCTGCAACGGGAATGGTATCGGGCGCGCCGCTGGCTGTATGAGCGATTGAGTGCGGAGCCATGCAAAGTAGTTCCGAACACGATGACCGTGTGATGACCATCCTGACGAAGGTCCTCCGCCAGCCGCCGGCCGAGCGCGATTCCTACCTGCAGGTCGCCTGCGGGGACGATGAGAACCTCTGTCAGGAAATTGCCGAAACGGTGGCTTGGGAAGCACGCATGGGTAACTTCCTCTTAAAACCCATTATCACTCTGAAGGATTTTGCCCGGCCATTTCAGCCCGGCCAGGTGGTTTCGGAGCGTTTTGAGATCGTGCGTGAAATCGGTGATGGCGGAATGGGAGTGGTATACGAATCCTTCGATCGCAAGCGCAGGCAGACCATCGCCATTAAAGCCGCGAAACCTGGCTTTCAGCGATTGCTCTCTCCCGAGCTTGAAGGTGCCCTCAAAGTGCGCCATCCAAATATTTGCCTGGTGAACGAAATTCATACCGCGCAGACCGAGCAAGGCGAGGTTGATTTCCTCACCATGGAGTTCCTGGAAGGCGAGACTCTGTCGGCGCGTTTGTCAGCCCAAAGCAAGCTCGGTCCGGCGGAAGCTTTGGAAGTCGCTCGTCAGCTCTGCGCCGGACTGGCGGAGGCTCATCGCAGTGGAATCATTCACCGGGACTTGAAGAGTGCCAACATTATCCTGTCGCACACCGACGACGGGAGCACACGCGCCGTAATTACCGACTTCGGATTGGCGGGCGCGATGACGCAGTCTGGCGAAACGGCTGGTACTCCGGGTTATATGGCGCCTGAATTGTGGCGAGGCGGCGGCAAGGCTTCCAAGGCTTCGGACATATATTCGCTGGGCGTGATTCTGTACGAGATGGTGACCGGCCACCACCCGTTCGATTCGGCGAAAAGTATTCTGGCCGGACGTCCTACTGCTCCGTGCGCATTGGTAAAAGGTCTGGATCCGCGGTGGGACCACGTCATCCTGCGATGTCTCGCTGTCTTGCCGGAGGCGCGCCCTTCCGAAGCCTCCGAAGTGATCGCTGGACTGGAAAAAAGGCCACGGCGGAAGGCACCTCTGCTGGCGTTCGGCTTGGTAGTCCTGGCGCTGGTCGGCATCGGCAGCCTGGTGCCCTCTTATCGTCAGCGGCTGGCGGATCTCTTCTGGCCGCCCACCAACGTGCGCCTAGCGGTGCTTCCTTTCGAGGGGCCAAAGGATACAGCACCGATTGGCGGCGGGGTCTTGCAGGACGTTTCCGATCGTATCGCCCACCTCCGCAACGGACGCCGCACGGTGATCGTGATTCCCTCGTCTGAGGTCCTCAGGGACCACGTCCGGACGCCGGAACAGGCTCGGCAGGTCTTGCATGCAACCCACGCTTTGCAAACCACCGTGCGCCGCGAGGGAGACGATTTCGTGGCCCAGGGATCGGTGATCGATTTGAGCACTCAGGCTCATGTCCGGGATTTTTCCGGCCGCTATTCGTCATCCACTATCGGCAGCATGCCCGCGGCGCTGGCGGGTGCGGTTTCCGTGGCCTTGCGCCTGCAGGGGGCAACGGCGCAGGACAGTCTGTCCCCAGCAGCGACCGCACCGTATGATCGCGGCCTGTATGTTCTGCTCGGGGATCCGCAAAGCTTTGAGAATGCCATAGCGCTCTTCCAGGAAGCGGTTCGCCTGGATCCGGGTTCACCTTTGCCCCTTGCCGGGTTAGCCCAGGCCCAAATCACGAAGTTCCAGATCACCAAGCAGGAGAGTTGTATTGAGGATGCCCAGCGGGCCTTGCGAGCAGCTGAGAGCCTTAGCCCGGATTCCGTGCGCGTGCGTCTGGCTTCGGGCCTGCTGAACGAAACCGCTGGCCAATACGAAAAGGCCCTGGAGGATTACCGCAGGGTACAGGATCTTGAGCCGCACAACATAGAGGCGTTGCTGCGAATCGGCCATATCTACGGTCCCGATGCATTGGATATACCCGAAAAAGCGATCGACGCCTACCAGAAGGCGATTGCTCTGGATCCGGGATACTATGGAACCTACGAAGAATTGGGGGAATTCTACTTTTTCCGGGGCAAGTATCCCGAGGCGGTTGAGCAGTTTCAAAAGACCATCGAGCGGGCCCCCGGCGTGGCTTATGCACATACCAATCTTGGTGCCGTGCTGAGCGATCTTGGACGGTACCCGGAGGCGGAAAAAGCCTTAGCTGACTCGCTGAACCTCCAGGAGACGGCGCGCGCGCTGAACAGCATGGGAGCCAATGAGCAGTATCAGAATCGGGATGCGGAGGCGGCCGTTTACCTCAAGCGCGCGGTAACGATCGATCCCGGCGACTATGTGTACTGGCTGAACTTGGCCGATTCCGAGCGCCGGTTGGGCCGTGTGGCTAGGGCCAACTCGGCGTACCGCAAAGCCATGGATTTGGCATTGGCGGAATTAATGGAAAACCCGAAGCTGGGTTATCCGCGCGCCTTTGTTGCGTACTTTGCCGCTCAGCTTGGCGACTATAAAAGAGCCGACCAGGAGATTCGCCAGGCGCTACAATTGTCGCCCGGCGATAAAAAGGTAATTCGACGCGCCGTGTTCACCTATGAAGTGCTGGGCCAACGAGATAGAGCGATTGGGACCTTGAACCGGGCTACTCCGGACTTGCTGCGTGAGCTCAATCGTGAACCAGACCTGGCGGACTTTTGTCAGGATATACGCTTTAAGCAATTAGTGGACAAAATCACGAATGGAGGTTAACACACCATGCCAAACGATCAAGAGAACACCACAGGAAAGACTGTTGCTGAACCCCAGGGCGAAAACAGGACGGTAACGACGGCTCAGCCTTTGGGCGAACAAAGGCCGGGCAAAACGATCATCCAGCCCAAGGGCGAGCAGCGACCGGGAAAATAGGCTGATTTGGGGCGAATCCATCTAAGGTTGGAACGTCTAAGATGGTTCTGCTTCCGAAGGATCGATTTAGCTTGAACTCTTGGTTCCGAACGCATGCCGAAGGCGGCGGTTCGGAACCATCCTCATTCCTTACACTTTCGTTCGTCCGCGAGGTATGGATTGAAGCCATGCTTCCATCCGTCCACCGCCAGGGATACGCTAAACGCCGCCCATCCGGCCCGTGTATGTTCCGAAACCAAGAAAGCACGTAGGTCAAAACTCGTTCGCGGGCTTTAGACCTTTGCAATTGTGATAGGCAATGATGCCATTCTGCTTTTGCTCTAGATGCATGTACAAAACCCCCTGAAGCGCCAATTTTCGGACATGCGCCAATTGCGCGCGTGTTTTTGCCTTTGCGGTCGTTCTCTCATGCCAATTGAACAAGGCTCAGCCAACAGGAATTTCTGGGAAGGCTTGGTTAAATTGCGCTCATGCATGGTTTGTCCAAATCATTCTTTCCAATAGGTTACAGGCCGCTTTGCGCATGGCCGGTACGTTCGTGCGTTGCAGTCACGTCGCTGGTTAGGCAAGCTGAGAGTGCGAACTTTCCCCACTGCAGCCCGGGTGCGCGGCTAAGAGCGCAGGAATGCGCCTACGAGACCCCGAAGACGACACGAAGTTTACGCAATGAGCGTGCTCTCTGCCGGGGGCTTCACGCTTGTCGAACTCCTGATTACGATTTCAATCATCCTTACGATCTGCGCCATTGCGACACCGAATTTTCTGGCGGCGATCGAACAAGCAAAAATAGCCAGGGCAGTTGGCGACATCCAAACCATTGGTATCGAGATTCAGGCGTATGAAATTTCCTCTGGCGAATATCCCGACACCTTAGGTGATGTCGGATATGGTGAGCGTCTCGATCCTTGGGGCAATCCCTACCAGTATCTGAATTTTGCAGACACGAACGGTAACGGTGCACAACGTAAAGACCGCTTCCTCGTACCGATCAACACGTATTTTGACCTATACAGTATGGGGAAAGATGGGCAGAGTACGTCACCACTTACCGCGCAAGCCAGCCGAGACGACATTATTTTCGCCAATGACGGAAGCTACATCGGGCCTGCATCACAGTACTAAAGTTCATTCGGATGATCATGAAACTGGAGATGACATTTCTAAAGAGCAAGGTGGCGAGAAGGATTTTCTTCCTTTTCATCGGCTGCGCCCTTCTGCCGATACTGGCCTTGACCGCAGTGTCGTTTCACGAAGTCTCCACCCAGCTACGGAATGAAAGCCGCAAACAACTAGCACAGGCCAGCAAAGCTCAGGGGATGGCTATTTACTATCGTCTCGAAACACTCCAAACAGAGCTGAAGATAGATGCCTTGCAAATTGACAGTCTGCAATCTGCTCTGTCGGAAGTTGGGCCTGAACGCCACTTCCAGACGATGACGCGGTTCGGCTCAAGGGGAGAACCAACTTCCGTGATGGGCGAGGCCTCGTCTCTTCCCTCTTTCACAACCGAGGAACGGCAACACTTGGTCTCCGGCAACTCTCTCCTCAAGGTTCGTCCTTGTTTTCAACGGGCAGGTGTTTGCATCGAAATGGTCCGCCTGATCAATTTCCATCGACCTGAAGCTGGGACGTTGGTCGCCGAACTCAATCCAGATTACCTGTGGGGTTCGGACACGGTTCCTGGAGCACTCGAACTCTGCATCTTCGACTCTAGCAAAGTAGTCCTTTCATGTTCAGGGGGTAACGCCTCTTCTGGTATGTTGAGCAGATCCGCTTGGCAAGCCAGTGCATTGTCTGGCCTTTTCCAGTGGAATCGGGGTGGCACGCTTTATGATGCTGCCTACTGGTCGCTGTTTCTTAAGCCCCGGTTCTTAGCAAATTCCTGGACCGTGGTCCTGAGCCAGAGGCACGAAGACGTTCTGGCTTCCATGAATCACTTCCGAAATACATTTCCGTTTGTCATTCTGCTTGCAGTATGGATTGTGATGTTGTTCAGCGTAATTCAGATTCGCCGCACTCTGAATCCGTTGGAAAAATTACAAGAAGGGACCAGGCAAATTGGCGCACGGCGCTTTGACAGCCTCGTGGACGTTCGTAGCGGAGACGAATTTCAGGACTTGGCGACATCGTTCAACTCGATGGCCACTCGGCTTGGCACACAGTTTCATGCGCTCGGAACGATCAATGATATTCATCGAGCCATCCTCGCTTCCCTGAGCCGCGAGGGCATTGTGGATGCCGCCCTGGACCATATGCCCGATCTATTTCCTTCCGATTGCGTTGGTGTAGCGCTGATTGTCGGTGGCGATGCTTGGATGCGATTCAGGATGACAACCTCAGGCGGATCTCCAAGAACACGAGCCGTGGAGACCCCGGTCACAGGTAGTGACTTGCGGCGCATGCAAGAGAATCCAGAAATGCTCGTCGTTTCGGAAGGCCAGGCAGTCCCTAACTTTATCTTGCCGCTTACCGACGTAGGGTTGTCGTCATTCTTACTCCTGCCAATTCTTGTCAGCACTCAAATCTTTGCCGTCCTAATATGCGCTAATCGAAACGCACCTCTAGTTGGCCCCGATGACATGCGGCAGGTTCGCCAGATTGCCGATCAGTTGGCCGTCGCTTTTTCGAACGTCAAACTGATCGAGGCATTGGAGGAATTGCATTGGGGATCCCTCACGGCCTTGGCGCGCGCCATTGACGCAAAATCGGCATGGACAGCGGGTCATTCGGAGCGAGTAACGAATGTCGCCCTCCAAATAGGGCGAGCCATGGCGTTGTCCCCCAAAGAGTTGCAAATCATGCATCGGGGAGGGCTGTTACACGACATCGGCAAGATCGGCACACCGCCTGCGATTCTAGACAAGCCGGGTAAGCTGGACCCGGAAGAGATGCGCATCATGCAGGACCACGTTCGAGTCGGCCTGCGCATCCTGGAACCTATTCCAGGCTTTAGCGAGGCTCTTCCCATTGTCGCGCAACATCACGAATCATTTGACGGTTCCGGATATCCGCTCGGTCTGGCCGGCGAAAACATCAGCCTGTATGCGCGCAGATTGTTATGACGCCATGATTTCGGACCGACCCTACCGAAAGGGCCTTCCGAAGGAACAGGCGCTCGAAATCATGCGACGAAACTCCGGGACCCAGTTCGACCCCAAAGTGATCGAAACCTTTGTCGGTATCTGTGCTGCCGATCAGACCTTTATCCCGGCCTTCTCGCCAAAGAAGGATCTGGCAGGTTCGGTCGCCGCGAAAATAGAGATCAAATCATGCTCATGACAAAAAGATTTGTCTTGCTATCGCTGCTACTGCTTACGCTCGGGTGTAGTACCAGAAATCCTAGAGTCCTCCCAAACGAGGTGGTTGGATTCTGGACTACCGACGCGATCAGTTACAAGGGGCGTTCCATCGATCTGATGAATGCTTTCGTTATCGTTGGAGCCGGAGATAGAGGTTCTCCCAGTCTGCTGATTATCGACCGGGTCGAAGTTGAGCCTAGCGTTACCGGAACGACTTATACAATTTACTCAACAACTACCGAGCACACTCGGGACCAACTGAGCGTGCAATTCGATCCTCGCAATGGTGGCGAATTACATTTCAAAAATCAGCCAGGTGTCTCATGGAGGCGTTGAGTCCCATAGGCTAGCGAGGACGGCCAACGCCTCCTATCGCCCACGCAAAGAGGCACTCCGAAGGCGATGGCCACGCACCTAAAACAATCGAAATGTTTCGATGGCATCGTTTGCACCACCAATCAAGTGGGGAACGTAGATGAATGCTAGTCTTTGGCTGCCACCTGGTACTGCTCGATCTTTCCATCGGGCATGATGCGTTCCCAGATTTCCAAGGTCTTCTGCGGAAAGCGGACTTCGAATAGTCGGAAAGTCATGCCGCCGCGTTCCTGGCGCATGGTTTGAATGAACTCCCGCGGTGCGCCGATCTGGCCCAGAGTGCTGGCGAAGTCTTGCAACGCTTGCGTGGTGAAGTAACTGTTCGCGTTGTCGGTAAACAGCGAACGGTCGATCTTGCCTTCTTGCATCCCTTCGAAGACGACGCGGGATTGCTGTTCTTCTTTGCTGGCATCATCTTGCACGAAGAGCAGGGGCGCGATCTTGCGGGCGATGGCGCCCGAAGCATCCACGGAGTCCTGGTTGGTGAGTACGACCACGGCGACTCGCTCATCGGGAAAGACCATATTGTGAGAAGTGAAACCAGAGACTTCTCCTCCGTGCTCGATGGCCCGGCGCCCGGATTCCTGTCGAACAGAGACGCCCAGCCCATAGCGCGTGCCCAGACCGTTCTTCAGCACGACCTCGGTTTCCATTTCGCGATAGGAGGCGGGCTTCAGCACGGCCTGGTTGATCATACTGACGTCCCATTCGGCGAGATCCTGCGCGGGCATGGCAAGTTCGCCAGCGGCGAAGAGCCAGCCCTTCCCTTCCTTGGGAGCCACTCGCGGCGGTCCCAGCGCGTAGCGCAGGTAGCCGGCGGGATCGGTTTCGGGAAGGCGGTTCTCGTCGATATTCATCACACTCTTCATCCTTAGAGGCGTGAAAATGTACCTACTGAGGAAGTCGAGCAGCGGCATGCCACTGGCTTTCTCTACGATGAGGCCGGCAATCACGAAGTTGGTGTTGCTGTATTGCCATTGTGTGCCGGGATCGAAGTCGAGCGGCTTGCGGGCCCAGCGATCGAGGATCTTCTCGGTGGTGATCGGCTGGAGCATGAAAGGTGGAACGTAGTCCTGCGGCCAATAATCCTGATAACCCGAGGTATGAGAAAGGATCTGGCGAATGGTCACTTCGTTGCCACGCGTGAGGTGGGGAACGAACCGGGAGACAGGATCATCGAGCGTGAGTTTGCCTTGCTCGGCCAGGAGAATGACAGCGGCAGCGGTAAATTGTTTGCTGATGGAGCCGATGCTGTACCGCATCTCAGACCTCGCCAGCGTGGATGGGTCAAGACGGGCCTGACCGTAGGCTTGGAGGTAGGTAATCTTTCCATCCTGCACGATGGCGATGGAGGCGCTGGGGACGCCTGTGCTGGTGAGGACTTTACGAGCGATGGTGTCGATCTTGGCTTGAAGATCTGAGGACGAAGCGGCTTGGGCGGTGGCTAGCGAAAAGAAGAGAAGGCCGGTTCCGACGAGTCTGGGCAGTTTCAAAACCATTGACATGGCTTGCTCCGTGGGGGCGAAGTTTAGCACAGCGGATTCCTGCGGACTTGGCATCTAGGGGCAGGCCTCTTGTTCTGGGGGCCGGTGACCCAGCCCTGGCCAAGCAGCTCGCGCTGCCCCACGTGGCGGCTTCCCTTGTACCTTTTTCCGCTACCCTGCCTGGCTACGCGATTTCGGCATTTTTCACGTTCTGTGATCGGTGGTTTACCGATCACATTTGTCGATATCCCATTCCTTTTACCTTTCACCCCTGCAGGATCAGGAGT